>Ga0066660_10000145_pt1 | contig 19776 bp, 20 predicted proteins | sample GraSoiAngelo_109_FD_75177 | JGI IMG/M metagenome (GOLD analysis project Ga0066660, IMG submission 75177) | Grasslands soil microbial communities from the Angelo Coastal Reserve, California, USA - 14_0903_12_20cm | ecosystem: Environmental > Terrestrial > Soil > Grasslands | place: USA...
CGTGGGTCGACTTCCTCGGTCACCTGGCAGCCCAAAGGGGCGTCATACGTGGGCTAGATTGCGCCAAGTGTCGCTGCGTGGGAAGTCGCCCGCCAGAGTGAGAAACGGGTTTGTCGGCGCCCGGGTGGCGATCGTGCGCGCCCGCTGGAACGACGAGATCACCCGCCGCCTGGCACAGGGAGCGACCGCCCGGGCGCTGGCGCTCCGGGCGGAAGTCGAGGAATTCGAGGTCGCCGGCTCGTTCGAGCTTCCGCCCGCAGTCGCCGCGATCGCCGCCACCGGCCGCTTTGACGCGGTCGTGCCGCTTGGCTGCCTGATACGCGGAGAGACCCCGCATTTCGATGTGCTCGCCCGCGCGGTGGCGAGCGCTTTGGCGGATCTCGCGACAAGACTCGAGGTCGCGATCCCCTTCGGCATCCTCACCTGCGAGAACGTCGAGCAGGCGCAGGCTCGCTCCGGTGGTGAGCGGAACGTCGGCGCCGAGGCGATGGACGCGGCGCTGGAGATCGTCGCCCTGCGTCACGCGCTCGGCCCTGACGTCATGCGCTCGCCGCGCAGAGCATCCGTCGCCCGGTCTCGCTCGACTCGGGCAAAACGAAGCGGCTCGCCGGGAAGACGCTGAGCCACGCGCCCGAGATCCGCCGTGATGACCGTCGCGATCACCGGATAACCGCCGGTCACCTGATGCTCCGCCAACAGGATGATGGGTTGTCCCCCGGACGGGACCTGCACCGCGCCCGCGATGACCCCGCACGTCAGGATCTCGCCGCCACGCGATCGGACAAGATTCCCCAATAGGCGCGTCGCCATCCGGTCGCTCATCGCATCGACGATGAATTGAGACGAGAAGAACCCCTCCGCTTCCTGGTCGGTGAAACGCTCGACGTGGGGGCCCGTGATGGCGCGTACGAATTCGTCCTGGTACTCGGGCGCTTTCGCGGTACGGCCCGCTCCGGTGGGGTCGACGCGGGCGGGGCCGAGCGGCCAGCTGTCGCCGGTGCGCACGAGGTGACCGAGGCCGGCTGGGAGGTATGTCGCGCGACTCCCGAGGACGGGCTCGGTCGCGATCCCACCGGAGACCGCAACGTAAGCAAAGCGCGTGCGCTCGGACGCGATGACCGTGATCTCCTCGTCCGGTCGGACGAACGCCGCCGTCCATCCGGGAAGTCGGTCTCGCGATCGCAGCGCGACCTCGCGTCCGGTGACCGCGATGAGCCGGCGATCCTCGCAGGAGAAGACGAACGGTGAGCCGACGACTTCGATCGCCGCCGCGGATCCGTCGTTCCCGACGAGCCACTGCGCGGCAAAGAACGCGCTCGGATCGGCGGGCCCCGAGGGCGGGAGTCCCTCGCGCAGGTGGCCGAACCGGCCGGCGTCCTGGATCGTCGCGCGGCCACCCGCCGCATGGATCCGGATCACTGGGGGACGAATCGCACGCGATCGCCTGGGCGAATGAGCGCGGGCGGTTCCCGGGCCGCGTCGAACATCACGAGGTCGGTCGATCCGAGGATCCGCCACCCGCCGGGTGAGTCGAATGGATAGACGCCGGTCTGTCCGTCGGCGACCGCGACGGATCCGGCGGGCACGCGTTCGTGGGGCCGCGCCAGCCGCGGCGCCACGATCCGCGCATCCAACGTCCCGCAGTACGCGAATCCGGGCAGGAAGCCAAGGAAGAACGCGACGTAGTCACGCTCGCTGTGTAGCCTCACGAGCGTCTTCGTATCGACCCCCGAAGCGCTTGCCGTTTCCGCGAGGTCTGGCCCGTCATAGCGCGTCGGTATCTCGACCGTCCGCGGGTTCGTCGGCTCGATCTCGGTCGATCGCGCGAGTGCGTCGCTCACGCCTCGCTCAGCCTCGAGCGGATCGAGGCGCCGCGGATCGAAGCGTACGAGGACAGACGCATACGCGGGCACCGCGGGCCCGTGACCGAGATCTTCCCATGCCTCGGCGAGCGCCCGACAGCGTTCGACGAGCTTGGCGTTCACGCGGTCGCCGAGCTCGACGAGCAGCGCGCTGTCGCCGAAGGGAACGACGCGCGGAGCTTTCAGGATCGAGGTGAGGCGATCTTCACGTTCGCGCGGCCGAGCGCTTCGCGGACCGCGCGCGCGATCTCCGCCGCGCCGGGCGTATCGCCGTGTATGCAGAGGGTCTCCACCTGAAGCGTGATGAACGGCCCGTCCACCGTCGTGACCCCGCCTTTCTCGAGCATCGACAGGGCCTGCGCCGCGGCGGCGCTGGGGTCGGTGATGAGCGCATCGCCGAGGCTGCGCGGGCGAAGCGTTCCATCGCTCTCATAGGCGCGGTCGACGAAGCCCTCGCGCGCGACCGCCATTCCTGTGGCTTTCGCCTCCTCATACATCGCCGAGCCAGGAGGTGCGAACACCACGACATCCTGCCCTGCCTTCGCCGCTTGGATCCCAAAGAGGATCGTGCGCGCCGCGGCCGGATCGCGTTCCGCCTGGTTGTAGAGGGCGCCGTGCGCTTTGACGTGCGTGACCCGCGCGCCGAGCCGCGACGCGATCCCTACGAGCAAATCGATCTGGCGACGGATCGACTCCACGAGGTCGCGCTGCGGCATCTCGAGGGCGACCCGTCCGAAACGTTCGCGGTCGGGGTAACCGGGATGGGCGCCGATCGCGACCTTGTTCCGGAGCGCGAGCTCGACCGCGGCCCGCATGGTGCTCTCGTTCCCGGCATGCCCACCACACGCGATGTTGGCGCTCGAGATGAGCGGCATGATGTCCGCGTCCGTCCCGGCCCCTTCGCCGAGGTCGCTGTTGAGGTCGATCGATCCGGGCACGCGCAGAGGCTAAGGCGGAGCCCAGAGATTGATCAGACGAAGAGCGGCGCCAGCACCAGGGTGATCGTCGAGAGAAGCTTGATGAGCACGTGCAGGCTGGGTCCGGCGGTGTCCTTGAAGGGATCGCCCACGGTGTCACCCACCACCGCAGCCGCGTGCGCCGGCGTGCCCTTGCCGATGACCTGCCCCTTATCGTCGTGGAGCTCACCCGACTCGATGTATTTCTTCGCGTTGTCCCACGCCCCGCCGCCGTTGTTGAGCACGGTGGCGAGGATGACGCCGGCCATCGTGCCCACCATCAGCATCGCGGCTTCGGCCTCGGCCTTGAGCAGGATGCCGACGAGGATCGGCGCGCCAATGGCCAGCAGCCCCGGCGCGATCATGTTGCGCAGCGCCGAGGCCGTCGTGATGTCCACGACGCGCGCGTAGTCGGGGCGCTCGGTGCCCTGCATGATCCCCGGGTGCTCGCGGAACTGTGTGCGAACCTCCTCGATGATCGCGCTGCCAGCCCGCCCGACGGCGCGGATGGCAAGCGATGAGAAGAGGTAGACGAGCATCGCCCCGAGGAAACCGCCAAGGAAGACGTTGACCTTTGCAAGATCGACGGAGTCGAACGGCTTGCCGGTGAGCTGCGCGACCTTGTCGAGGTAGGCGGAGAAGAGCAGGAAGGCGGCGAGCGCGGCCGATCCGACCGCGTAGCCTTTGGTCAGCGCCTTCGTGGTGTTGCCGACGGCATCCAGGCGATCGGTACGATCGCGGGTCTCCTGCGAGGCCCGCGCCATCGATGCGACGCCGCCGGCGTTGTCGGTGATCGGGCCGAACGTATCCATCGCGAGGATGAACGCCGCGCTCATGAGCATTCCCATCGTGGCGACCGCGGTGCCGTAGATCCCGCCGTGCGGCAGGCCGGTCGCAGCGCCCCATTGCTCGCCAAAGAAGTGCGAGAAGAAAAGCGCGAGCGCGATCGCGATCGCCGAGCTCGCGGTGGTCTCGAATCCCACCGCGACGCCCGAGATGATCGTCGTCGCCGGGCCCGTCTTCGCGGCCTCGGCGATCTCCTTGACCGGGCGCCAGCTCCCCGCCGTGTAGTACTGGGTGATGAAGACGAAGGCCAGGCTCGTGAGGATGCCGACGACCCCGGCGTAGAAGAACCAGTAGCCGGCGCCCTTCTCGTTGAGCATCGAGTTCGTGACGACCCACATGCCGGCGATCGCGAGCGCGACGGTGATGTAGTAGCCGGTGTTGAGACTCGTCATGGGGCTGCGGCGATCGCTTCCGCGAACGGTGAAAATCCCAATGACACTGGCGATGAGGCCGAAGCCACGAACGACCAGCGGGAAGAGGATCCAGGCCACGTTATGCGTCACGGCGTAGATCGCCACCCCCAGGATCATCGCTCCGATGTTCTCGGCGGCAGTCGACTCGAAGAGGTCCGCGCCACGACCCGCGCAGTCACCGACGTTGTCGCCGACGAGATCGGCGATGACGGCGGCATTTCGCGGGTCGTCTTCCGGAATTCCTGCCTCGACCTTGCCGACAAGGTCGGCACCCAGGTCCGCCGCCTTCGTGTAGATGCCGCCGCCCAGCTGGGCGAAGAGCGCGACGAAGGACGCGCCGAAACCAAAGCCAACGATGGTGAACGGCGCCTGGTCCGGGTTCGCGAACCCGCCGTAGGCGATGAACATCACGAATACGCCGATGAGCGAGAGAGCCACCACGAGGATCCCTGAGACGGCGCCGCCGCGCAGTGAGATCCGGAGGGCGTCGGCGACTGAGTGCTGGGCCGCCGCGGCGGTCCGCAGATTCGACTTCACCGCGACGAACATGCCGAGGATCCCGGAAGCCATCGAGCAGAGGGCGCCGACGAAGAACGCGATCGAAGTCTTGATCGCGAGCTCCTCCTTCGACACCCCGGGCGCGGACTCGAAGATGTAGATCACGAGACCGATGACAACCACGCCACCGAGGGCAAGGAAGAAGATCGTCCGGTACTGCCGCTGGATGAACGCGGTCGCGGCTTCGTAGATCGCGCCCGCGACCTCCTGCATTTCCGGCGTGCCGGTCGGCGACCGCAGCACGTCGTACGCGAAATACCCCGCGACGGCGAGCGCGACGACGCCGGAGATGGGCACGACCCACAGGAGACCTTCCACGAAAACCCCCAACAGGCAAGAAAAAGGCGCCCGCCCCGACGGAGGGGGCCGCAGCGCTTCAACTGAAGTTTATCGCAAGCGAGCCACCGTCCGCAAACCGGGTAGAGTTCGCGTCATGCCGCCGCAGAAGGCCTCGAAGTCACAACCGAAGGCAGACGCGTCCGAGAAGCAGAAGAGCAAGGATCGCGACTGGCTGACGACCGCCGAGCTGGCAGCGAAGACCGGATGGCGGGAGCACGCGCTTCGCGATGCGCTCCGCGGCAAGGACGTACCTGGGGTGCGCCGGACCTCGTTCGGCTACCACATCGAGGCGTCGGCGGTGGACGAGATCGCCAAAACGTTAGGCACACCTCCGCCAAAGCCGAACTCGCCGAAGCGCCCGGCGGCGCGCGTCCCGAACCCTTAGCGTTTCCGCAGGCGCGCGGGCAGGATCTGCAGCTCCTCGCGATATTTCGCGACGGTGCGCCGCGCCAGAATGATCCCGTGTTCGCTGCGCAGCTTTTCGACGACTTCTTGATCCGAATAGGGCCGCGAACGGTCCTCGACGTCGATGATGTTCTTGATCACGTCCTTCACCCCGAGCGACGCCGTAAAGAACATCGCGAACGGCACGACCTGCCCTGAGGGCAAAAGGACGAACTTCCCGGCGGTGGCGCGGCTGACCGTCGACTCGTGCATCCCGATCCGCTCTCCCACCTCGGCGCGGGTCAGCGGCCGGAGGGATTGGACGCCCTTGTCGAGGAAGTCGCGCTGGCACTCGACGATCACGTCGGTGATCCGCCCGATCGTCTGGCGGCGCTGGTTGATGTTGTCGATGAAGAACTTCGCCCTGGTTACGTACTGACGGATGTGCTGACGCTCATCGTCACTCATCGCGGGCGCTGATGCCCCCGCGCTCCGCGCGGCCTGGAGCTGCCCTACGAGCTGGCGGTAGACGGGGTTCACGCGGAGAGCGAAGCGCCGCGACTCGATCACCTCGACCTCGAAATCCCCGCGCTCGTTCCGGATGATGATCACGTCCGGTCGGAGCGCGACTTGGCGCCCGCCGATGCTCGTCCCGTCGGGGCCCGCGGCGAACGCCTGCGCGGGATAGGGATTGAGGCTGTGCTTCACCCAATCCCATGCGCTCTGTACCTCTTCGCGCGTGATGCGGAGGGCCTGCGCGATGTCCCCAAACTTGTGCTCGCCGAGCTCGCGCAGGTGATCCGACACGATCGCGCGCGCGTACGGCGGTACCTCCTCGCCGATCTCGGCGAGGTGGTCCATCTGGATGATCAGACACTCGCGTGTATCTCGAGCGCCGATGCCCCACGGCTCGATCCCCTGGATGGTCCGGAGCGCCTCGGTCGCGTCGGCGAGGGAGGCCCGCATGGTCTTGGCGATCTCTTCGAGTGGCACTTCCAGGTACCCGTTGTCGTTCAGGTTGCCGATGATGTATTCGGCGACGGGATGAAGGCGGGCAGGCAGGAGGACGCGCGCGTTCCACGACAAGTACTCCGCCAGGGTCTGCTCCGCTTCGGCACGCACGATCGGGTCGAGCTCGTCTTCTTCCTCGTCACGCTGCAGCAGGCTCGTGCCCTCGAGGGGTTCGGTCTCGACATCCTCGCCGCCCTTGTACGGGCGGCTTCCGATCCCGAAACAGTTGACGCACACCCGACCGGTGAGCGGCTGCCCGCACAGCGGGCAGACCTGCACCTCCTCCAGATCGAGGGCTGGATTTTCCGAGAGCTCCTGATTGATCACGTCCTGGAGCTCGAGGGACGAAAGCTGAAGGATGTAGTTCGCCGCGATCTGTTTTGGCGTGACCTTGAGTTGCTGCTGCGGGAGAAGTTTCAGGTCCACCTCGGCTACCTTACCCCAGGGTGATCGTGCGAGCGGAGTTCGCCCTCTTCGCGGCCGCTGCGGCCCTCTCCGTGGTCGCTCTTGTGTCCGCGTCGCGACGGAGCGACCAGGCATGGGGCGTGCCGACCGCCTTCGTCGTCGCGCTCGCGGCGGCAGCGACGCCTCTCCTTCTCTATCAGTTCGTCGATCCTGCCTTCGCCGCGGGCCGCGCGCTCTGGGAGTGGACGGCAGCAGGCGGGCCGACCATCCAAGCGTCGTATCGGCTGGACGGGATCGGAGCGGTCGGTATAGCGGCGACATGTGGATACGCGGCCGCCGGTCTGCTCGCGAGCGCACGTTCGGCCGCGTCCCCCAGGTACCTTCCTTCGCTCGTGCTCGCCATCGGATTCGTCTCGATCGCGGTCGTGGTCACGAACGATCTCGTCGCCGCGGTGGTCGCTCTCGCGGTGCTGGCGGCGCTCACCGCTTTCGCGACGTTGCTCGTCGCGCCAGCGCCATCGGCGATGCGTCTCGCCGCTTACCTCACCGCCGGCCTCCAGGGATTCGTCGTCGGCGCGCTGCTCGTCGCGCGGCAAGGCGGTCCATCGCTCGCGATCGCCGTCATCGCCCCCACGGCTGTCAGCCCGGGAGCGGTCCTCGCGACGACGGCCGGCGCAGCCCTCTTCGCCGGCCTCTATCCCTTTGTGCCCTGGCGCTACGAGCGCGCGCAGGCGGCCGCCGCCGAGCGCGAGCCGCTACGGGGTCTGCTCGCCATGCCCGCGGGCGTCGCCGCATCGCTGATCCTGATGCGTTTCCTCGGCGCGACGAGCATCGACCTATCAGAGCTGGGACTCCCGGGGATCGGTCCGATCCCTCGCGGCATTCTCGCGGTGGTCGTGCTCGTTGGCTTCGTGGTGCGCGCGCGTCTACGCAAGCGTCCGTCGCGCCGCCTCGTGATCGTTACAGCTCTCGGGCTCGTCATCCTCGGCGCCTACCCGATGCTGCACTGGAGCTACGTCGTCCTCGCGGCGGCGCTTCTCACCGTGCTGTACGCCGCGGCGGTCTCGCTCGCTCTTCCCGAGCAATGGGAGGTCACGCGGCACGACGTGACGCTTGCGATCTTCTGGGTCGCGCTCGCGTGCGGCACGCCGGTAGCGCTCGCGTCGGGACTTGTGGTCTTCGCGGCGGCCGCCTTCGGATCGGTGCTCGAAAGCGTTTGGATGCCTCCGCATCGCGGCTACATCGCGACGGTCGTTACTGGCACCTGGATGGTCGTCGGGATCCTCGGCGTCGCGATCGGCGCGGGAGCCGTTCCAGATCCCCCGACCGCGATCGCCGCGATCGCGATCGCCGGCTGCGCCTTGATCCTCGTGTTGCTCCAGGCGGGGCGACGCCTCGCGCTCGGCGAAGCTCCGCTCGATCTGGAGGTAGCTGCCGCCGTGGCTGGACTCATCGCCAGTGCGCTGCTCGGCGTGCTTGTGGAGGTCCCGATCGCCGATGCCCTGAAGCAGATCGGGCGTCCGCTCGGTCCTCTCGATCCCCTCTTCGCGATCACCGCACTGGTGATCGCCACCGTCCTCGTGATCGCTGCGGGTGCCCTGCGTCCCTTCGTCCCTGACCTCGAGGCGGTGGCGTCGCGCCTCCAACGGTTCGTCTGGGCCGCCGACCCGGTCCCCGCCGGTGTTTCCGCGTTTCGTGTCCTGGAGCGCGCCGTCACGCTCAGCTCGACAGGATTCGGCCTTTTCGAGCAGCGCGCCGGCGTTTGGCTGGCGACGATCCTCATCGTCGCGCTTCTCGTCTGGTCCACCCGATGAGCGCTTCCGAGCTCCAGTGATCCCGCTCGCGATCATCGCCCTCGCCACGCTCACCGCAAACGGATCACGTCAGCTTCGCTACTCGGCGGTCGCCCTTCTCGGAGTCTCGCTCGCGGCAAACTTCGTGACGGCCGGCCAGCTTTCGGCGACCGAGCTCGCGGTCGAGGGCTGCGGCGCTCTTGTCGCGTGCGGCATTCTCTACGTCGCGGCGCGGGACCAGACGTACGGCGAGGATCCCGGGTGGCGGCTCTGGCTGGCCACGATCGTGGCCGCGGCCGCGACCGCGGCGTGCTTCGCGACGCTCCGAACCGCCAACGCGGAAACGCCCTCGGTCCCCCTATTCGGTGAGGACCCGACCGGCGTCACGGCTCAGGTCGCGAGCTTCTGGCTCCTTTCGTCCGGAGTCGCCATCCTCGTTACGGCGCGGACGCCGGTCCGCGGCTCGTTGGGCGCGCTGCTGATGATCACGGGGGTCGAGCTCCTCGTCCGGCTGCTCGACGCTCCGCAGCTCGGTCTCACCGTCCTCCTCGCGTGGCTCGAAGTCGTGGTGGCCCTCGCCGGTGCGTTCCTGATCGTCAACGAGAGAGCGGTCCGAGAGGCATGACGATCGTGGCCGCGGCTCCGTTGGTGCTCGGCGCGGCCGCGTGCATTTCCTTCGCGTTCCGAAAGCGGCTCGTCATCGTGGCGCCCTTCGCGCTCGCCGCCATCGCGGCCGCCGCTGGGCTTGTTCTGGACGTCCCACCGGACTCGAACGGGACGCTGCTCGACCTCGAGCTGCGCGTATCCCCGCTGGGCCAGCTCGCGGCCCTCGTCATCCTCGGGACGCTGCTGCTTCTCGTGCTCGACGTCTGGCTTGACGAGCCCGCGTACAACTTCTTTCCCACCGCTCTGGCCGTGGGCGCGACCGCGCTCGGCGTCCTCGTCGTGACCGCACCACTCGCGATCTTCGGACTGCTCGTGCTCGGGCTTCTGGTGCCGGTCGGGTCATTCACTTTTCAGATCCAACGCAACCGCAGTGTCGAAGCGGCCACGCGACATTTCGCCTTCGTCGCGCTCGGGGGCTCGCTCGGCATCGCCTCGCTCGCCCTTTCTCAGAGTCTCCCGCACGATCAGCCGGCCAACACGTTCGTCCTGCTCGCGGTCGTGCTGGTGGTCGCGTTCGCGCTGCTGCTCGCCGCGATCCCCTTCCACACCCACGCCGCCCTTCTCGCCGGTGAGGTCCCAGCTGCGGCGCTCGCGCTCTATTTCGGCGTGCTGGTGCCAACGACGTTCGTCGCGTTCGCGGAGATCCTGACGCTTTCCGGTCTGCTCCCCGCGATCGTGCAGGTCGTGAAGGTGCAGGACCTGCTGCACGGCATCGGGCTCGTCTCGGCTGTCGGCGGCGCGTTCCTCGCGTCGGGCGCCCCGGACCTGCGACGGCTCGTGGTGTATTCGGTGATCTCGAATCTCGGGGCCGCGCTCGTGGGGATGGCCACGCTCTCGGGACCGGGCATCATCGGCGCGGTGGCGAGCGTCCTCGTCACCGGAGCGTCGGCCTCGGGTCAGCTCCTCGCGGCCGGCGCGCTCGAGCGCCTGTCGGCGCCGGAAAGACCCATCGCATCGCGAGCTCCGCTCGCTGCGCTCGCATTCGTCGTTGGTGGCTTCGCGATGATCGGTGCCCCGCCGCTGCTCGGCTTTCCCGGGCGCTTCTTCATGGAGCTGATCGCGTATCAGTTCGCCCCGGTGACCGGCACCGCACTCGTGCTCGCGACACTCCTGCTGATCGTTGGACAGCTGCGAGCCGTGATCAGCTTGTTTGGGAGCGGGGCTGGCCACTGGGTCATCGAACGCCGGCCGATCGCTGGGATCATCGGCGGGGTGATCTTCGTCGCCTTGCTGATCGGTGGCATCCAACCCGAGGGCTTTCTCGCGCCGATCGCATCATTCGCCGACGAGTTCTTGAAAGCGATGCGGCCTCTGTAGAAGCGTCGGCGTCTACGGATCATGTCCGGGCGATCGTCGGCGCCAGCGGGTCCTGTCCCGGGGTCGGGGCTGCGCGCTCGCCTACCGGTCCGCTCCTCACGCGATTCAGCGCTACTTTCATGGCGCGGCCGGTCCACGGCTCGCGCGCAACCCGCTCCCCCGTGCCACCCGCCGGGCGCCTGCGTCTCTGGTCGCGATCGTCCTCTTCCGCGTCGCCTCGCGCGTCCATGGCAGCAGGAAGAGGAAGAAGAATCGGCGCCGCCGGCGAATCATGCGGCGGCGAACGAACATCAGCTCGGCGCCTTGTCCTCGGATATCCAGCGATCGATGCCGCGCTCGTACGAGACGATGCCATCGGGAAACCAAAGCGCGATCTCGGACGCGGCCGTCTCCAGAGCGTCGCTCGCGTGCACGAGATTGCGAAGGCCGACGAGCGCGTAATCCCCACGGATCGAGCCAGGCGCGGCCTCGTGCGGGCGGGTCGCACCGACCATCGCGCGCACGACCGCGATGGCGTTCGGCCCCTCCAGGACCGCGGCGATGACCGGTGAGGCGGTGATCGTCTTCACCAGATCGTCGTAGAAGAACTTTCCCTTGTGCACCGCGTAATGCCGCTCGGCCATCGCGCGATCAACTTTCAGCAGGCCGAGAGCGACGATCCGCAGGCCGCGACGTTCGAACCGCGAGAGAATCTCGGCTGCGATCGCGCGCTGCACCGCATCGGGTTTGAGGATGACGAGCGTTCGCTCGCTCACGACGCGATCTCCATCTCAAGAGCCGGTGCGGCCGGCGCAGCGATCGCCACGAGAGATGAGCGCGGTCCGATGGCCGCCACGAACGCCTGGTCCGGCTGCAGATAGCTACGGGCGACCCGCTGGATATCCGACGGCCCGATGCCGTCGATGATGGCGCAGACCTCGTCGACGGATCGCACGCGACCGAGGAATAGCTCTTGCGCCGCGAGCCAGCCGGAGACTCCGCGGGTGTCCTCGAGCCTCAGCTCGAGGCGACCCTTTGCGAAGTCACGCACGCGCTCGAGCTCCGAGTCAGGCACAGGCTCTTCGCGCAGACGCTCGATCTCGCGCAGTACGGCGGCGAGGACTTCGGCGCCGTTCGTCGGGGCGAATCCCGCGTAAACCACGATGTGGCCAGCGTCCGCGTAGTTGGCGTCGTAGCTATGGACGTCGTAGGCCAGTCCGCGTTTTTCGCGCAGCTCCAGGAACAGGCGACTCGACATCCCCTCGCCGAGGACCGCGTTCAACATGTCGATCGCGTACTTGTCGGGATGCTGCGTCTGGACGCCGCGCCAGGCAACGCACAAGTTCGTTTGCTCGGCCCGCTTGCCCAACAGCTTCAGGCGCGTCTTTCCTGGTTTCGTCGCCGGCGCGACCGGCGGCGGATCGCGTGGCGCGAGGGCGCCTAGCGCCTCCGCGACGGCCAGCACCGCTTCGTCCGCTCTGATCGGTCCCGCCAGCGCGACGACCGTCCGCGACGGAGCGTATCCCCGCTGCATGAACGCGCGGAGTCCGTCGGTGGTCATCCCGAGGACGACGTCCTCACGCCCGGCGACCTCCCAGCCCAGCGGATGACGCGGATAGAGGAGCTCGTCGACGAGTGTGTGGACTCGGTCCTGCGGCTGGTCGCGATACATCCGGAGCTCTTCGACGATCACCCGGCGTTCGGATTCCACGTCAGTCGCGCGAAGGACCGGCGCGCGCAGCATGTCCGCGACTACGTCGAGAGCGACGAGATAGTGACGCGCAGGCACGCGCGACCAGAAGACCGTCACCTCTTTGTCGGTGGAGGCGTTGACCACGCCGCCGCGGCTCTCGATCTCCTGACTGATGTCCGCGGCCGTGGGCCGCTTGGCCGTCCCTTTGAAGAGCATGTGCTCGAGGAAGTGGCTCGTCCCCGCGTCGTTCTTCGTTTCGACCCGCGAGCCGATCCCGACGTAGATCGCCATGGAGACCGACCGCGTCTCGGGCATCTCGGCGACGAGGACGCGAATCCCATTCGGAAGGGTCGTGTGATGGTGGTCCAAGTCGCGCCGAACGCTACCAGACACCGAGTTTCCTCAGCGGCAGAACACCATCGTCATGTACATCGCGTCCGGACCGATGACCGCGCCGATGCCGACGCGGCGGAACAATGGGCCCATGATGTTGGTCCGGTGGTTGATCGGCTCCCACGGTTCGCTCATGAACTCGCGGTGGAGCGCGTCGATATTCTCGTTCCACACTTTGCCGGTGTTCTCGCCGTACCAATCCGTACCGCACGCGGCGGCGTCACGAGCGCGAGCGTTCCCGTCCGGCCCGTCGTGGTAGACGTACCGCACTCCCGTCTCGGCGGCGCTGTGCTCGCGGGCGACCGCTTGGACGCTTTCGTCCATCGTGAGCGCAACGAGCCCGCGGTTCACCCTGGATGCGTTGATCAACGTGAGCATCCGTAGCTCGGCGGCGGCGACCGGTGACAGCGGGGCGACCGAAGAATCATCCGTCGGCTGGTCCAAGATCAACACCTGCGTTCGGGCCGCGAGACTCGGCGAAGCCGACGCATGCGCAGCCGGCTGGAGCTCCGCATCGGTGGCATCCCGAACGCTCCGCGCGAGGCCCCGTGCAGCGGGAAGAGCGCGCCCGACCGTCGCCTGATCCGCCGACCGGACCGCGCCGGCGCGGCCCGGCGTGACGACGAAGCTGGCGACCACGAGCCCGGCGAGGAGCGCATAGATCGCCGCCCGTGCGGCGAGGCTCAGCGGCGGGCGGCCCTCACTCCTCGGCGACAGTCCAGGCACCGGAACTGATAACGAGCGAGGCTCCCGCGCGTCGCGCCGCGGCCAGATGTTCCTTCTCCGCGGCACGCGGATCTGACGCACCTTCGGCCGCGGCCACGAATGGCGCGTGCTCGTCCGCGGTGAAGTAAGAAAGGAGGGGCCGCGCGGCGAAAGCAGCCAGCCGCGCCACGATGTCGAGACCCGGAGCGCCGGGCTTCACAACGATCGCGTCGGCCCCGTCGTCCATCTCGCGGCGCGCCCGAGCCACCGCCGCCGCCGGATCGGCCGCGGCGATCAGGGGAACCGCCCGCTCGGCGATCGGTACCGCGCTTACCGCGACACGATGCGTCGCGTAGAGGGCGCTTTCGAGCTTCACCACAGCGGCCACCGGCACGTCGTCGCGACCGGCCGAGGCGAGCGCGCCGCGAAGCGCGCGGACCGTCCCCTCGAGCATCCCCGACGCGACGAGCAGGTCGGCACCCGCGTCGGCATGGACACGGGCGATGCCGGCGAGCTGCTCCAACGTCGCCGCGATATCGGCGCCGCGGTCACCGAAGAGGACGCACTGGCCGTGCGAGGTATAGGCGCAAACGCACACGTCGGTCGCGACGGCGAGGTCCGGTACGGCCTCCTTCACCGCGCGGATCGCCCGCGGTACGACGTGCTCAGGCTGACTCGCAAGCATCGCGCTCTCGTCCTTCCGATCGCTCATCCCGAACAGCAAGAGGCCGGCGAGCCCAGCCGCGGCGGCGGCGCGTGCCTCACGCACGACCTCGGTGAGGGAGAGCCGCTCGAGCCACGAAGCCCCATCGACCTTCTCTCGGTCCTCGACCGCGCTCGAGACGATGACCGGCGCGATCGCGCGGGCGGCGAGCTCGGTCCGCGCCAGGGCCCGTGCCCAGACCGGGTGCTCGGCAAGGCGTCCTCGGGAGAGCGTCGCTTCCCGCATGGCGCGATGGTACGGGTACCATCGCATCTCATGCGGAGCGGCATCGCCGTGCGTTTCGCCGTCGGGCTCGTATCGCTGGTGTTGGTCGTTGCGCTCGCACTTGTTGCCGCGCCGGCGCCGGGATCCCACGCTGACGGCGCCGTGAACGTGATGGCTGATGCCGCCGCGGCGGCCACGGAGGTTGCCCCGAGCTACGCGGCCTCGGTCGCGGCGCCGCCGGTCGATCAAGGTCCCGACCCGAGGTCCGCGCCCGCGAGCGCATCGATCGACATGAAGCATGTGTGGCAGTCGCTGAACAACTGCGGACCCGCTTCGGTCGTGATGGCGCTGTCGAGCCTCGGCATCGACGTTTCGCAGGAGGATGCGCGGATCCCGCTCCGCGGAGCCAACGTGCTCTCAGGGATGGGGCCGCAGAAAGTCGACCCGTGGATCAGCGCGAACTTCGGATTGCGCGCCGTCTGGCGGAACAACGGAACAAACGATCTGCTCCGCCGTCTGGTCGCGAATGGCTTCACCCCGATGGTCACCCAGTGGATGCAAGACCCATCGATCTCGCGCATCGCGCACTGGCGCGTCGTACGCGGCTACGACGATGCGCTCGCGACCTTCTACGTCAACGATCCGATGCTGGGGCGGATGGTGCCGCTTTCTTATCAGTGGTTCCAGAACGAGTGGCAGCCCTTCAGCTATCGGTACTTGGTCGTCTACGACCCGAAGGACGAGCTGCTGCTCCGGCGCATCGTCGGCGAGGACTGGAACGACCTCCGGATGCGCGCGAATTTCTACGAGCGGACCAAGGCCGAAGCGCTCGCGCAGAACACCCAGAACGCGTGGATCGCGTTCGGCGAGGCGGCTTACGGCTACGGCGCGTTCGCGGAAGCGGTCGCGGCGTTCGAGAAAGGCATCGCGTTCGGGTCCGTGCAGGGCGTCTTCACCATGCGCTCAAGCTACCCGCAGGCGCTGCGCGCCCTCGGCCGCCAGCAGGACGCCGCCGTCGCGGCCCAGCGGCTGTCGACGACCACCGTCTCTCCGACCGTCGCGGCGCCGCCCGACGGCTTCGCCCTCTACCTCGCTTTCGCCCGCGGGCTGCCGTTCCAAGGGGCCCATCTCGCCGAATGACCCATCCCCGCGTACGCCAAACGGCGGATGCGGTGTAGATAAAGACAGATGAGGATGGACGAGGTGAACGGCCGCAAGAGCGCGCTTGCCGACCTCGCCGAGTGGATGCTCCTCGCGGTCCTCGTCGGCATTCTCGACTACGCGACCGGGCCGTTCATCAGCCTGACCCTCTTCTACCTTGTTCCGGTCGCCGGAGCCGCCTGGTTCGCGGGCCAGCGCGCAGGCTTCCTCGTCGCGGTGACCGCCGCCGCTGCCGCGGTGACCTCGGACATGCTCGTGCAGACTCCGGTCACCGGCGGAACATTTCTTTGGAACAGCCTCAGTCGCCTGGTCCTCCTATCGATCGCCGCGGCGGTGGTGAGCCGGCTGCGAGCCGAGCGCGACCGACTCGAGCGCCTTGACTCACAGCGCTCGCACTCGCTCGCGCTCCTGGATCGCGGGCTCGCGGAGCCCGCGAGACAGATCCTCGAGCTCGTCGAGCACTGGAACGGTGGGATCAACGAGCTGCGCACGATGCTCCGACCCCGGGCGGAGACAATCGCGTTCCTTGCGCGCGATTTCGCCGAGATCGTGCGCCTTCAGCGCGGTCAGATCCCGTTGCACCGCAGCGAGATCGATCTTGTTGCCCTGGTGGAAGAGCTTCGGGCCGAGCGCAAGGGCGCTCTTCAGTTCCTGACGCCGACCGAACCCGTGAGGATCTACGCCGACCGCGCGCGCATGCGCCAAGGACTCGACGCGCTTCTAGCACTCGTCGGACGTACCGATGAGGGATCGCTCAGCCTCGCACGGCAGGCCAACGCTGCCGAGGTCGTGATCTCAGCCAACGACGTACGGCAGCCCGGCGAGCGCACCGACGAGGACCCCGAGAAGGTCGCGCTCACCGTCGAGCTCGCGCGGCAGCTGTTCGCTCCGCAGGGTGGCACGCTCGACGTTTCGCACAACCCGCTGACGCGGAGCCTCCGCGTGACCGCGCGGTTCCCGCTCGCCTAAACGCGCCGGCGCGCTCTCTCGCGGGCGCCGAGTAAACGGCGCGAGGCCTCCTCGAGAAGCTCCTCGGTTTTGCAGAACGTGAAGCGGATCAGATGCCGTCCGAGCTCGCGCCGCGAAAAGAACGACGACCCCGGGACACCGGCGACGCCGACATCGCGGATCAGCCAGTGGGCGAACTCGGTGTCATCGTCGAAACCGAACGGGCGGATGTCGCAGAGCACGTAGTACGCACCCTCGGGTCGGTTCGGGGCGAAGCCCGCCGAGTCGAGCCCGCGGACCAGCACATCGCGGCGCGCTCGATACTCGACCGCGAGGCGATCGTAATAACCGGACCCGAGCGATAGGGCGGCGGCGACCGCCTCCTGAAGCGGTGCGGGCGCGCCAACGGTGACGAAGTCGTGGACCTTCCGGATGCCTCCGGTGAGCTCCGGTGGAGCGACGATCCAGCCCACGCGCCATCCGGTCACGGAAAATGTCTTGCTCGCCCCGGAGATCGTGACCGTGCGTTCCGCCATTCCGGGCAGGGTCGCGATCGGGATGTGCGGCCCGTCGTAGCGGATGTGCTCGTAGATCTCGTCGGTGACGCAGATCACGTCGTGCTCCCGAGAGAGGCCCGCGATCACCTCGAGCTCCGCGCGCGTGAACACGCGGCCGGTGGGATTGTTCGGGGTGTTCACGATGATCGCCTTGGTCCGCGACGTGAACGCCGCGCGAAGCTCGTCGGGATCGAACGCGAATGCGGGCGGCCGCAGCGGCACGAAGACCGGCACCGCGCCCGCGATCGCAGCGTCGGGCCCGTAGTTCTCGTAGAAGGGCTCGAGCACGATCACCTCGTCGCCCGCCTCGCAGAGCGCGAGCAGCGTCGAGATCATCGCCTCGGTGGAGCCGCAGGTGACCGTGACCATGGTCTCGGGATCGACGGCCATCCCGTAGAGCTCCTCGTAGGCGTGCGCGATCCGGTCGCGGAGGCTCTTCGCGCCCCAGGTGATCGCATATTGATTGATGTCGTCATCGATCGCCCGCTTCGCCGCGTCCTTTATTGCCGCTGGAGCGGCGAAATTGGGGAAGCCCTGGGCGAGGTTGATACCGCCGTACTGCGCGCACAGTCGGGTCATCTCGCGGATGACCGACTCTGTGAACCCCATCGTCCGCTGGGCGAGGTGTCCCGAAGCGACGCGCATCAGTAACCGGCCGTGAAGTCGACCCGGTTGAGCAGCGGCTCGCCCGCCTTATATCGCCGCAGGTTCTCGCCGAAGAGCGCGAGCGTACGTTCGTACGCTCGCGGCGAGTCGCCTGAGCGATGCGGCGTGAGGATCACGTTCGGCAGGTCCCAGAACGGACTCTCGGGCGGAAGCGGCTCGGTGACGAAGACGTCGAGCGCGGCGCCACCGATCCGGCCTGCCCGCAGCGCCTCGATGAGAGCGGCCTCGTCGACGATGGCGCCTCGAGCGATGTTCACGACCCATGCGGTGGGCTTTAGCCGCGCGATGATCTCTCTCGAGATCGCGCCACGCGTGGCCGCGGTGAGCGGCGCCGTGATTGCCAGGTAATCGGCCTCACCGACGACCTCGGCGAGCAGGTCCGCCGCGACCACGCGGCTCACCCCGGTCTCGGGCGTCGGCCTCCGTCGGACGCCGATGACGCGCATGCCGACGGCGCTCGCGAGACGCGCGACCTCGCCGCCGATGCTCCCCATCCCGTAGACGACGATGGTCGCGTCGCGCAGCTCCTGGTGTTCCTCGTCCTTCCACTGGTGGGCACGCTGGTTGTCGCGATAGCGGTGGAGCTGCCGCGACGCGGCGAAGACGAAAGCCATCAGATGCTCGGCGATCTGGATGTCATACGACCCGCTGTTGTTGGTCAGTACGATCCCGCGGTCCGCGAGCTCCGACAGCGGCATGTTCTCGACACCGGCCGAAACGGTGTGGTACCAGCGCAGGTTCGGCGTCGCATCGAGAAGCTGTCGCACCCGGCGCGGGTTGTTGCCACTGAAGGCGACCTCAGCATCCGTTGCGCCGCGAAGCTCCTTCTCGTGGGCAACCTGAATGATGCGGTCGTCGGGGAATTCCGCGGCGACGATCTCCGGCCGGATGTGGAAAGCGGACCACACGACGATGTTCGTCACCCGTCCGCATACTAGAGACGTGAAGTTGATCGAGCTCCGCAGCGACACGTTCACGCTGCCGACTCCCGCGATGCGCCGCGCGATGGCCGACGCCGAGGTCGGAGACGATCAGTACGGCGAGGATCCCACGGTGAACCGCCTCGAAAAGCGGGCGGCGGAAGTCGTCGGCAAGGAGGCCGCGGTCTACGTCGCGAGCGGGATGCTCGGGAATCTCTGCGGCGTGCTTTCGCAGACCGAGCGCGGCGACGAGGTGATCCTTGGCGACCTCGCGCACATCTACCAGAACGAGATGGGGGCATCGTTCGTGGTCGGCTCGATCGTGCCGCGACTCGTTCCAAACCGAGAAGGCTGCCCCTCCCTCGACGACGTCACGGCCGCGATCCGTCCGGCGGGCATGTATCCGCGGACGTCGCTCGTGTGCCTCGAGAACTCGCATAACAACTGCGGCGGCGCCGTGCTGACGGTGGCAGAGACCGCCGCGGTCGCCGAGCTCGCGCACCACCGCGGCCTGCGCGTCCACCTGGACGGCGCGCGGATCTTCAACGCCGCGGTCGCGCTGAACGTCGATCCGAAAGAGCTCTGCGCGCCTGCGGACACGGTCCAGTACTGCTTCTCGAAGGGACTCGCGGCGCCGGTCGGCTCGATCCTCTGCGGAAGTGGGGACACGATCGCCAAGGCCCGACGCGTGCGCAAGCTCCTCGGAGGGGCGATGCGCCAAGCCGGCGTGATCGCCGCCGCCGCGCTCGTCGCGCTCGAGGAGATGCGCGGCCGGCTTGGCGATGACCACCGCAACGCGAAAGCGTTCGCGGAAGGGCTCGCGCGGATCCCGGGCATCCGCATCGACGCACACCGGGTCGTGACGAACATCGTGTCGTTCGAAGTCGATGCCGACTTTACCGATGCAGCTGCGTTCCAGAAATCTTGTGCCGAGCGGGGACTCCGCGTCTCGCGCTATCTCGGAAATTCGCCGCGCCTACGTGCCGTGACGCATTACGGGATCGAGCGTTCGGACATCGATGACGCGCTTGCGATCATCGAAACAGTGATGTCCGGTGCGCGCACACCGGTCGCCGCGGGGGACTAGCGCAGCGCACTAGTCAAATCAGCGCAGTACCCGTGAGCGTATCGGGCTGGTACCAACGGGTGAGTTCGCAGGGGGTGTGACGCCTTCGCCCGTCGTTAAACTCGGTGACTCGAGTGGGCCTCATTTTTCGCTTGCGCATGCTGTCTGACGATCTCGGCCAATCCATGGTCGAGCTCGCGTTGCTGCTGC
>Ga0066660_10000156_pt1 | contig 19494 bp, 20 predicted proteins | sample GraSoiAngelo_109_FD_75177 | JGI IMG/M metagenome (GOLD analysis project Ga0066660, IMG submission 75177) | Grasslands soil microbial communities from the Angelo Coastal Reserve, California, USA - 14_0903_12_20cm | ecosystem: Environmental > Terrestrial > Soil > Grasslands | place: USA...
AAGCCCGTCGCCCTCCCGCCCGCCCGCTCGCCGGGCTGCCCGGGCCCGGGGCCCCGATCCGGCGCCCGGTGATGTGCTGCCCCCGGCGGCGCCGTGGTAGACCCGGCCACCGAGGAGCGGGCAAGGCAGGTGGCGAGGTCCGGCGCCGCTGATAGAATGTGATCGCGTTCACTAGCTAGGCAAGGGCACTCGCATGGTCGCCTTCATCGCATCGCTGGTGGTGACCGGGCTGATGATCGCCATCGGGATCGTCGTGGCCCGCCGGCGACCGCCGGGGACGCCCGTCACGTGGGGCGAAGGCTTCGCCGCCGGCACCTTCGTGTTCGGTCTCATGCTGATGTGTTACGGCATCGTTCCCGACCGCTGGCTGCGCTGGGCCGACAACGAGTTGCGCTGGCGCAGTGACAAGTTCGGCATCCCCGTCGGGGGTCTCGCCATAGGCAACCACCACCTGTTCAAGAAGCCCTACCTGCTCTTCCCCAAGGGGCTGCCCCTGTCGCACGGGCACCTTCTGATCAGCGCCCAGGCCGTGCGCGACGTCTTCGCCACCGTCATCTACGCCGTCTTCATCGGCGGACAGCTCTTCGCCTGGTCGTGGTGGCAGCGCCGGGGCCGGGTCAAGCCCCCCGTGCCCGCGCTTCCGACGTCGGCCTACGGGCGCCCGCTCATGCGCAAGGTCTGAGGAGAGACGAGACAGGAGAGAGAGGAGACGCCATGGCCAGGACCGACGCCAACCCACCCCTTCCCTCCTTCCCGGGCGACTACGTCCTCACGGAGGTGGCGCCTGACGACCTGTCGCGCTCGGTCAAGCCCAAGCAGTTCCTCCACATCGACCAGTCGGAGTGCATCATGTGCGAGGGCTGTGTCGACATCTGCCCGTGGAAGTGCATCCACATGCTGTCGACCGAGGCCATCGCCGATGCGGTCAACACCGAGTCCCCCGGGCTCGACCCCGACGACCACGTGATCTTCGTGGTCGACGAGGACGTGTGCACCCGCTGCGGGCTCTGTGTCGACCGCTGTCCCACGGGGGTGATCATCATGGGCAAGGCGGGTGTCGCCGCCCGCGAGGGCGACACCCACCAGAGGGACAACGCCCACGGCTACGCCTACGGGATGCGCTTCTGATGGCCAGACGGATCGGAGCCGGCCGGGGTCAGCTGCTACAGGAGCGGCTGCGCCGCTTCCAGGAGCTCCCCCAGCGCATCCAGGGGTCCCAGGTCTGGACGTCGATCTTCCGGCCGGGGTCGATCTTCCGCAAGGGATACACGGACAGCCCCCGCAACCGGTCCTACGTGATCATGAACAGCGTGCTGTACCACCTTCACCCGGTGAAGGTGAAGCGCCACGCGGTCAAGGTCAGCTACACGCTCTGCCTCGGAGGACTGTCGTTCTTCCTGTTCATCATCCTGACGGTGACCGGGATCTTCCTGATGTTCTTCTACCGGCCCACCTCGGCCCAGGCGTGGAACGACATCAAGACCCTCCAGACGTCGGTGACCTTCGGCCTGCTCGTCAGGAACATGCACCGCTGGGCCGCCCACCTGATGGTGCTGTCGGTGTTCCTGCACATGGCCCGGGTCTTCTACCACGGCGCCTACAAGCCCCCACGGGAGTTCAACTGGGTCATCGGCGTCATCCTGCTCACGCTGACGCTGCTGCTCTCCTTCACCGGCTACCTGCTGCCGTGGGACCAGCTGGCCCTGTGGGCCGTGACGGTGGGGACGAACATGATGGGTTACACCCCCGTGTTCGGTCAGCAGGTCCGCTTCGCACTGCTGGGCGGGGTGGAGATAGGCACCGAGACGCTCCTGCGCTGGTACGTGCTCCACGTTCTCATGCTGCCGTTCGTGATCGTGATCTTCATGGCCATCCACTTCTGGCGCGTCCGCAAGGACGGCGGCGTCTCCGGGCCGCTGTAGCCGGGGGAGGGAAAGGAGCGCCGTGACCGAGGTCCCCGAACACCTCCTCAAGCGAGCGGCCGAGCGCCGCGCCGCCCTGTCCGGCGAGAAGGGCGGTGACGGCGGCGGTGAGGCCCCTCCGCCCGACCAGCCCGGCGGTGGCGAGCCCGCCCAGGAGCCGGCGGGCGGGGGCGGGGGTCCCGCTCCGGCCCGGGCGGCCACGGCCACGGCTACGGCCACGGCCCAGGTGACGGCGGGGGCGGGTGCGGCGGCGCCCGTCGGGCCCGCGGGCCACACCCAGAGGCTGCTCACGGTGGTCAAGGCAGGCTCGATCCAGGACGTCAAGGCCACGCCGGTCGACAAGGTGCACGTGTGGCCGCACCTGCTGGTCGGCGAGTTCGTCGCCTCCCTGGCCATGACCGCCTTCCTCCTCGTCTTCTCCGCCTTCGTGAACGCCCCTCTGCTGGGCACGGCCAACCCCAACCTCACGCCCAACCCGTCCAAGGCGCCCTGGTACTTCCTCGGCCTGCAGGAGCTGCTGACCATGTTCCACCCCATGGTGGCCGGGGTGACGATCCCGGGCATGGGCATCTTCGGGCTCATGTTCGCCGGCTACATCGACAAGAACCCGTCCCACAAGCCCGAGGATCGCAAGTTCGCCATCGCCCTGTTCACCCTGTTCATGATGTTCTGGGCCACGCTGGTGATCGTCGGGTCGTTCTTCCGCGGCGAGGGTTTCAACTTCATCTTCCCGTGGCGCCAGGGCGTCCACGAGATCTTCGACCTCTAAGGACCCGCGGTGTCCACCAGCTCAGTCGTCCTCATCGCCGTGGCCGTCGTGCTCGTGCTCGGGCTCCTATTCATCGCCACCACCGCGGCCCGGCGCGACCGGGCCGCGGCCGAGGGCGCCCTGTCCCGGGAGACCCGCCGGCGCGACCGGGGCAACCCCCTGCTGGACGAGGCCGAGGCCGAGCCGGCCCAGGTGGTGACGGGGCGCCAGGTGGAGCGGGCCGCCGTCCTGGCCCGCCAGGAGCAGGGCGGCGCCCTGGTGACGGCGCCGGCCCCCGCGCCTCCTGCGGTCCCCGCCTACCTGGACGAGGAGACGCTCGCCGTCACCCGCCGCCAGTTCCTTAACCGGGGAATCGTGACCCTCATGAGCGTGTCGCTGGCCAGCTTCGGCGCGGCCATGCTCGGCTTCGTGTGGCCCAGCCTGGCGGCGGGAGGCTTCGGCTCCAAGATCAAGGCGGGCAAGCTCGACGACATCCTCAGCCAGACCAGCACCAAGCGGGAGCCGGTCTACGTCCCCGAGGGCCGCTTCTACCTGCAGCCCTACCCGAAGGACGCCGTGGCCAAGGCGTCCAAGGTCTACAGCGGCGCTGTGCTCGCGGGGATGGAGTCCGGGGTGGTCGCGCTCTACCAGAAGTGCGTGCACCTGGGATGCCGGGTGCCCTGGTGCACGGCCTCGCAGTGGTTCGAGTGCCCCTGCCACGGGTCCAAGTACAACCGGGTCGGCGAGAAGAAGGGCGGCCCCGCGCCGCGCGGGCTGGACCGCTTCGCCGTGTCCGTTGATGGAGGCCAGGTCGTCGTCGACACCAAGCAGGTCGTCCTGGGCCCGCCCATCGGCACCGACACCACGGGCCAGGGCCTGGAGGGTCCCCACTGCGCATGACCACAGCGCCCGCCGTGCTCGTCGCCCTCACGGCCCAGCAACGCATCGGGGGACTGGTCGTGGCCCTGGTGCTCCTGGGCCTGGCCGGGTACTCCATCTATCACCTCCGCCGCCAGCTGCCCGGCATCCCTCCCGGCGCCGAGATCGAGCTCGCCCCCAACCGCAGGCCCTTCTTCGACGACGACATCATGGAGGGCCCCCGCCTCGAACGGGCCCAGTGGGGCGCCCTCGGTTGTCTCGTCGTCATCGCCATCGGGCTGCCCCTGTACTGGTTCAACGAGCCGACGCGACAGCAGCACGCCACCTTCGGGTTCGACAAGCGGGCGGCCTACCGCGGCTTCCTGCTCTTCCAGCCCGCCGACTCACCGATCCCCACCCACAACGTGGGGCACTTCGGCTGCGCCACCTGTCACGGCTCGGCGGGCCAGGGCGGCGCGGCCAAGTTCACCATCACGTCGACGAATCCCAACACCCCACCCAGGACGGTGAGCTGGAAGGCTCCTCCCCTCAACACCGTGCTCCTGCGCTACACACCCGAGGCGGTGACCACGATCATCACCTACGGACGGGCCAACACCCCCATGCCCGCGTGGGGCGTGGCCGGCGGCGGGGCCATGAACGACCAGCAGATCCAGGATCTGGTGACGTACCTCAAGACCATCCAGCTCAGATCGGACGAGGCCCGCAACCAGGCGCTGCAGGAGGGCCTGGACGGGGCCAAGCTCTTCGACGCCAACTGCTCGCGCTGCCACACTCTGGGGTGGTCCTACGGGGAGTCGTCGGTCGTGGGCGGCGGTGCCTACGGGCCCAACATCACCGCCGGGGCCGAGGTCCGTCAGTTCCCCGACGCCAAGGACCAGATCGACTTCATCGCCAACGGCGTCGCCTTCGGCAAGCCCTACGGCACCCGCGGCATCGGCGTCACCTGCATAGCCGTGCAGAACAACCCCTGCACCAGCCCCGGTGGAGGCATGCCGTTCTTCGGCGGCATGCTGTCCCAGGAGCAGATCGCGGCCATCGTGTCCTACGAGCGCGGGCTGTAGGCGAACCACCGTGCACGCTCTCCTGGCCGCCCTGCACTGGGATCCGCAGATCCGGGGCTACCTCATTGTGCTCACGGCCCTGGTGCTGCTCCCGGGGAGCGTCTACATGATCCTGGCCACCAACATGGGGGCCAAGGTCGGCTTCCTCCTGGCCGTGGCCGGCCTCAGCGGATGGATCCTGACCATGTCCATCGTGTGGGCCGTATTCGGGATCGGGCTCAGCGGGCGGCCCCCCAGCTGGAAGGCGCTGGAGATCGACACCGGCAACGTCTCCGCCGTCACCACCCAGGGGGTCATGAACGGCTTCCCCCGGGGATGGCGCCAGGTCCCGCCCGACAGCCCCGAGGTGGCCGACGCCGCGGCCTCGGCCGACCGTTTCCTGGCTCCGGGGTCGACGGGGGCGGCGTCGAGGCTGGCGACGCCGTTCAAGAACACCACGGACTACGTGTCTCTGGGAGTGTGGCGCAAGGGCGGAGACAACTACCTGTTCAAGACCGGCCACCACAAGTTCTTCCTGCGTCACTCGCCCCACTACGACGTGGTCGAGGTGCAGCCCGTCTCCCAGATCACCGAGCTCCCGGGATCGGCTGCGCCCAAGGCGGTCCCGGACCCCTCCAAGCCCATCAGCAGCGTCGTCATGATCAGGGATCTCGGATCCCTGCGCCAGCCCCCGATCTTCGTCGCCCTGGCCTCGGGGATCTTCTTCGGCGTGTGCTGCTACCAGCTCCACCGGAGGGACAAGATGGTGTTGGCGGCGCGCCTCCCGGTCCCGACATGACCGACTACCTGCCCATAGCCGTGCTCTTCGTGCTGGCGACCGGTTTCGCGGCGGTGACCTTCTTCGCCCCCAGCCTCCTGGCCCCCCACCGGCCCACCGTTCCCAAGGCCGCGCCCTACGAGTGCGGCATCGTCCCCACGCGCGAGCCGGCGGAGAGGTTCCCGGTCCGGTTCTACCTGGTGGCGATGATCTTCATCATCTTCGACATCGAGATCATCTTCGTCTATCCCTGGGCGGTGATCTTCAGGCAGCTGCGCGCCTTCGGTCTCGTCGAGATGATCGTGTTCTCCGTGGCCGTGTTCGTGTCGTTCGCATACCTGATAAGCAGGGGAGCCCTGGACTGGGGCCCGGCCAAGCGGCAGAGGCCGGCCACGCCGGGACGCACGAGCAGCACGACGGTCCGCCGCGTCGGATCGGGCGCCGGCCACGAGGCCGCCTGAACGGGCAGGGGAGTCAGCCATGGGTCTCGAGGACCTCAACCACAACTTCCTCACCGCTCGGCTGGAGGACCTGGTGCGCTGGGCCCGGAGCCACAGCGTCTGGCCCGCCACCTTCGGGCTGGCGTGCTGCGCCATAGAGATGATGGCCACCGGGGCCGCCCACTTCGACATCAGCCGCTTCGGCATGGAGATCTTCCGGGGCTCGCCCAGGCAGGCCGACCTCATGATCGTGGCCGGCCGGGTGTCGCAGAAGATGGCCCCCGTGCTGCGCCAGGTCTACGACCAGATGATGGAGCCCAAGTGGGTGATCTCCATGGGGGTGTGCGCCTCGACGGGCGGGATGTTCAACAACTACGCCATCGTCCAGGGCGTCGACCAGGTCGTTCCCGTCGACGTCTACGCCCCGGGGTGCCCGCCCGGCCCCGAGACCCTGCTCCACGCCATCCTCACCCTCCACCAGCAGATCAGCACGGGCGAGGTCACCCGCAGGCGGGAGGAGACGGGCGCCGGCGCCGAGCTGGCGCTCGACGCTCCCCTGCCTGGGAGGGGAGTGCTTCACGCCCCGTCCCACGTGGCCGTGGGGAGGCCGCACTAGCCATGACCGACGCGACGCCCGCCGAGGCGGCGCCGGGCGACGGGGACGGCGCCGGGATGGCGGCGGCCGAGGAAGTCCACGGGGCCCCCGTCACCTGGTCCTGCGGCCAGCAGGTGCTCCACCCCACCCGGGAGCAGTACCTCGACGTGGTCAAGGCCCTCAAGGACGAGGGCTTCAACTTCTGCGTGGACCTGACCGTCGTGGACTACCTGGCCCACCCCGCTCGGCGCCTGCCCGCCGGCGTCGGGCCCGAGCGCCTCGAGCTCGTCGTCAACCTCCTCTCCTTCGAGGGGCGGCGTCGCACCCGCCTTCGGGTACAGGTCCCGGCCGGCGATCCCGTGGTCGCCTCGCTGTTCCGCCTCTACCCGGGGACGGAGGCCATGGAGAGGGAGGCCTTCGACATGATGGGCGTCCGCTTCGAGGGCCACCCCGACCTCACCCGCATCCTGATGCCCGAGGACTGGGAGGGCCACCCGCTGCGCAAGGACTATTCCGTGGGCCGAGTCCCCGTGCAGTTCAAGCACCCGCCCGAGACCCGGTGAGGAACCGGCCATGACCACCCACGACCAGGACACCGCCGCCCTGGCGGCCGAGACCTCGGAGGGCGTCCAGGAGATGGCGCCCCGCAGCGCCACCGAGTCGGCCGAGCTGCTCCTCGAGCAGGGGGCCGTGCTCCGCCTGCCGGAGGGCGTGACCGTCGACCCCGGCGACTTCAACGTCGAGGTCCACCCGGACGAGACCATGATCATCAACATGGGGCCCCAGCACCCGTCAACCCACGGGGTGCTCCGCCTCATGATGGAGCTGGACGGCGAGACCGTCCTACGCACCAAGCCCGTCATCGGCTACCTCCACACCGGGATGGAGAAGACGGGGGAGGAGCTGACCTACCTGCAGGGCGGCACCAACGTCACCCGCATGGACTACCTCGCCCCCCTCCACAACGAGCTGGTCTTCTCGCTGGCGGTGGAGGCCCTCCTGGCCCTGGAGGTACCCGAGCGCGCCACCTGGATCCGCATGTTGATGTCCGAGCTCAACCGGCTGTCGTCGCACGTGCTGTGGATGGCGACCAACGGCATGGACCTTGGCGCGGTGTCGATGATGGTCTACGGCTGGAGGGAGCGCGAGCTGGTGCTGTCCTTCTTCGAGAAGGCCACCGGTCTGCGCATGAACCACAACTACATCCGCCCCGGCGGGGTGGCCGCCGACCTGCCCCCGGGCTGGGAGGACGACGTCCTGGCCATCTGCGACGCCTTCCCGCCCCGGCTGGCGGAGTATGACGACCTCCTCACGGGCCAGCCCATCTTCCGGGAGCGCACCGAGGGAGTCGGGGTCCTGATGCCCCAGGAGGCCATCGCCCTGTCGGCTTCGGGGCCCATCCTGCGCTCCACCGGGGTGGAGTGGGACCTGCGCAGAGACATGCCCTACATGTTCTACGACCAGGTCGACTTCGACGTGATCGTGGGGACCTACGGTGACTGCTTCGACCGCTACGCCGTGCGTCTCAACGAGATGCGGGAGTCGATCCGCATCATCCACCAGGTGGTCGAGCGCATGCCCAGGGGCGACTACAGGAGCCAGGACAAGAAGGTCACGCCCCCGCCCCGGGCACGGATCGACGAGTCCATGGAGGCCCTCATCCACCACTTCAAGCTCTTCACCGAGGGCTTCAAGGTCCCCGAAGGTGAGGTCTACACCGCGGTCGAGTCACCCCGGGGGGAGCTGGGCTGCTATCTCGTGTCCGACGGCTCGGCCAAGCCCTACCGCCTCCACATCCGGGGCCCGTCCTTCGCCAACCTGCAGACCCTGCCCATCATGCTCAGGGGCGGGCTGGTGGCCGACGCCGTGGCCGTTATCTCCTCCGTCGATCCCATCATGGGTGAGGTGGACCGCTAGTGGCCAGGCTCACGCCCGAGAACGTCCAGCGGGCCCGGGACACCATCTCGCTCTACCCGGTGGCCCGCTCCGCACTCATCCCCCTGCTGCACATGGCCCAGGAGCAGGACGGGTGGCTGAGCGAGGAGGCCATGGTCCACGTGGCCGAGCTGCTCGAACTCACCCCCGCGGAGGTGTACGGCACGGCCAGCTTCTACGACATGCTCTTCACCGAGCCCGTGGGCCGGTACCTGGTGTCGATCTGCACCAACATCGCCTGCCTGCTGGAGGGTGCCTACGAGCTGCTGGAGCACGCCGCGTCCACCCTGGGGGTGCGGCCGGGCTCGACCACGCCCGACGAGCTGTTCACCCTGGAGGAGGTGGAGTGCATCGCCGACTGCGGCCGGGCGCCCTGCCTGGCCGTCAATTGGCGCTTCTTCGGAGACGTGACCCCGGACGGCTTCGACCGCCTCGTCGCCCGTCTGCGGGCGGGCGAGCTCTCTGATGAGGTGCCGCCCCACGGCACCCTGAGCCGGGTCAGGCGCACGGTCGGGCTGCCGGCCCGGGCCGAGGGCGGCCGCGAGAGGAGATGACGAGGTGACTACCGAGGTCGCGCCCATCGTCACCCGCCGGCTCGCAGCCCAGGAGCCCTGGACCCTGCAGTCCTACCTGTCCGACGGGGGCTACGGAGCCCTGCGCAAGGCCCTGACCATGCCCCGCCAGGAGGTCATGGCCGAGGTCGACCGGGCCAACCTCCTCGGACGCGGGGGCGCGGGCTTCCCCGCGGGCCGGAAGTGGTCGATGCTGCGCAAGGCCGAGCCCGTCTACCTGGTCGTCAACGGCGACGAGAGCGAGCCCGCCACCTTCAAGGACCACCTCCTCATCGAGCGCGACCCCCACCAGATCGTGGAGGGCACCCTCATCACGGCCTACGCCATCGGCGCGGCCCAGGCCTTCATCTACGTGCGGGGCGAGTTCGCCCTGGGCCTGGAGCGCATGATCCAGGCCGTGGAGGACGCCTACGGCCACGGCGTCATCGGGGCCAACATCTTCGGGTCCGGCTTCTCGGTGGACCTCGTCGTGCACCCGGGGGCCGGCGCCTACATCTGCGGCGACGAGACCGCCCTCCTCGAGAGCCTGGAGGGCAAGCGGGGGTTTCCCCGCATCAAGCCGCCCTACTACCCCGCGGCCATCGGCCTGTACGGCGCGCCCACGGTGGTGAACAACGTCGAGACCATGTCCAACATCCCCTGGATCGTGCTCAACGGGGGGGACGCCTTCGCCGCCCTGGGCACGGAGACGGCCACCGGCACCCGCATGTTCGCGGTGGCGGGGAGGGTCAACCGTCCCGGTGCCTACGAGGTCGAGCTGGGCAAGAACACCTTCCGCGACCTCGTCTACGACCCCAAGCTGGGGGGCGGGGTCCGGGACGGCCGCGAGCTGAAGGCCTTCGTCCCCGGAGGGGCGTCGTCGTTCTGGTTCGGCCCCGAGCGGCTGGACTTCTCCCTGGACGAGAGCAAGGTCAAGGGCGAGGGCGGGTCGATGATGGGCTCGGGCTCGGTGATCGTGCTGGACGACACGACCTGCGCGGTGCGGGCGGCCTGGCGCCTGGTGCGCTTCTTCCACAAGGAGTCGTGCGGGCAGTGCACCCCCTGCCGCGAGGGCAGCGGCTGGCTGGAGAAGATCATGCGCCGCATCGAGTCGGGCCACGGTCGGCCCCAGGATCTCGAGCTCCTGATGGACGTGTGCGACAACATCTCGCCCGGGGTCTCCTGGCCGTCGCGGTGGCCGCCCAACATGACCACCATCTGTCCCCTCGGACCCTCCATCCCGCCCCCGGTCGTGTCGTCTCTGGGGATGTTCCGGGACGAGTACCTGGTCCACGTCAAAGAAGGCGGTTGCCCCTTTGGCTGACCTGGCGACGAGCACCGTCGCCATCACCGTCGACGGCAAGCAGGTGGTGGCCTATCCGGGCGAGATGGTGATCGCCGCGGCCGAGCGGGCCGGGGTCTACATCCCCCGCTTCTGCTACCACCCCCGTATGCGGCCGGTGGGGATGTGCCGCATGTGCCTGGTCGACATCAAGGGGCCGCGGGGTTTCTCGCTCCAACCCGCCTGCTTCATCCCGGTGGCCGAGGGACAGGAGGTCTGCACCACCTCGGCCGCGGTGAGGAAGGCGCAGGACGGCGTGCTCGAGCTCCTCCTCGTCAACCACCCCCTGGACTGCCCCGTGTGCGACAAGGGCGGGGAGTGCCCGCTGCAGGACCAGACCCTGACCTACGGGCCGGGCGAGAGCCGCTTCGTCGAGGAGAAGCGCCACTGGGAGAAGCCCATCGCCCTCTCCAGCCTGGTGTACCTGGACCGGGAGCGCTGCATCCAGTGCGACCGCTGCACCCGCTTTGCCGACGAGGTGGCGGGCGACCCCCTCATCGACTTCGTGGGGCGGGGCGACCACATCGAGGTCAACACCTTCCCTGACCTGCCCTTCTCGTCCTACTTCAGCGGCAACACGGTGCAGATCTGCCCGGTCGGGGCCCTGACCGCCACCCCGTACCGGTTCCGGGCCCGGCCCTGGGACCTGGAGCAGGTGGAGAGCACGTGCACCACCTGCGCGGTGGGATGCCGGATGGCCGTCCAGTCCTCCACCAATCAGCTCACGCGCTACCTCGGCATCGACAGCGACCCGGTGAACCACGGCTGGCTGTGCGACAAGGGCCGCTTCGCCTTCGAGGCCGTGAACGGCGTCGAGCGCCTGTCCCGGCCCCTGGTGCGCCGTGACGGCGAGCTGGTGCCGGCCTCTTGGGGACAGGCCCTGGACGCGGCGGCCAAGGGGCTGCGGGACGTGCGGGCCCTGCACGGGCCCGATGGCATCGCGGTGCTGGGCGGGGCCAGGCTGGCCAACGAGGACGCCTACGCCTGGGCCAAGCTGGCCAAGTCCGTCCTCGGCACCGACTCGGTCGACGCCCAGCTGGGCGACGGCCTCCCGGCCGAGGCCGTGCTGGGCCTGCCCCGGGCCACGATCGACCAGGCCTGCAGCGCCGGCGCCGTCCTGCTGATGGGGCCCGACCTCAAAGAGGAGCTGCCCGTCCTCTACCTGCGCCTGCGGGCCGCGGTGGTGGACAGCGGCATCCCCCTGGTCGAGCTGGTCCCGGCCTCGGGCGGTCTGAGCGGCTACGCGGCTGCATCGCTCAACTACCGCCCGGGCGAGGCGGCCGCCGTGGCCCGGGCCCTGGTCGGGGCGGGCGATCCAGCCGACGAGGTGGCCGGTGTCGGCGCCCAGGCCCTCAGGCAGGCCCGCAGGGTGCTGGCCGACGCGGCCGGGGACGTGGTCGTCATCCTGGGCCGGCCCTCGGTGGCCGACTCGGGGGAGTCGGTGGCCGAGGCCGCGGCGGTGCTGGCCGAGGGCGTCCCCGGCGTCCGCTTCCTGGCCGCCCTGCGCCGGGGGAACGTGCACGGGGCCCTGGACATGGGCCTGGCCCCGGGCGTGCTCCCCGGTCGGGTCGGCCTGGACGAGGGCCGGGAGTGGTGGTCGCAGGCCTGGGGAGTGATCCCCGAGGAGCGGGGCCTGGACGCGGCCGGGGTGCTCACGGCCGCGGCCGAGGGCCGCCTGCACGCCCTGGTGCTGCTGGGGGCCGACCCCGCCTCCGACTTTCCCGACGCCGAGCTGGCCCGTCACGGGCTGGCCGGGGCCGGGTTCGTGGTCGCGGTCGACACCTACCTCAACGAGTCGTCGCGACAGGCGGACGTGGTCCTGCCCGCGGCCGGGTACGCCGAGCGACCGGGCACCACCACCAACCTGGAGGGCAGGGTCACCCGTATGGGCCAGAAGGTCGTGCCCCCCGGCGTGGCCTGGCCCGACTGGATGATCGCCAGCGAGCTGGCCCTGAGGGTGGGGGGAGACCTCGGCTTCGAAGGCATCGAAGCCATCTGGGACGAGATCGAGCGCTACGCCCCCTCCCACGCCGGCATCACCCGCCGCCTCCTCACCTCCCCCCTGGCCCGCGACGGTGTGGTGGCGCCGCTGTCGGAGGAGACGGCCACCCACACCGTCCCGGGCACGGGGAGGCCGGGGGGCGGCCCCGAGCTGCTGGAGCTGGCGCCGGACACGGGCGGAGCCACCCAGCCCGTGCCCGCACCCATCGACCCCATGTCCGACCCCGGCATCGACGCGGCCGAGTCCCAGGGCATCTCGGCCACCGAGGTGGTGCCCGAGGTGACGAGCGGCGTGGCCCCCGAGCAGGAGGAGGGGGAGCAGGAGCCGGGCCCGTCGGGCGCCGAGCGGCCCCCCCCGCTGCGCTTCCAGGGCGCCGGGTCCCCCCGGGGCCTGCCCAAGCTGGACGGGTACGCCCTGCGCCTCGTCTCCGGGCACACCCTCTACGACCAGGGCGTGGGCGTGCAGCGCTCGCCTTCGCTGGCCGGCCTTCCCCCCGCGCCCCGGCTGCGGGCCAACCCCTACGACCTGGACAGGCTGGGGCTCACGACGGGCGACAGCGTGAGGGTGCGCTCGGGCCACGCCTCCTTCGTCATCGAGGTGGTGGCCCACAGCGGCGTTCCCCGGGGATCGGCGGCCCTGCCCTTCAACCTGGAGGGGCAGAGCGCGGGCGAGCTCATCGACGCCTCCGGGCCCGTGACCGACGTCCGCCTGGAGACGGTCTGATGGCTCTGGCCGGCGCCGTGCTCGCCCTGGGCGACCCCCTCTTCTCAAAGGGGGTGGACGGCGGCGTCCTGCTCATCGTGGTGGGCAAGGCCGTGGCCACCCTGGCCCTCCTGCTCGCGTCCGTGGTCCTCATGATCTGGTTCGAGCGCAAGATCATCTCCGACATGCAGAACCGGGTGGGGCCGAACCGGGCCGGGCCCTGGGGCATCCTCCAGACCCTGGCCGACGCCTTCAAGCTGTTCACCAAGGAGGATCTGCTGCCCGAGCGGGCCGACCGGCGCATCTTCCGGCTGGCGCCCTACCTGTCGGTGGTTCCCGCCTTCCTCGCCTTCTCCATCGTGCCCGTGGGCGGGTTCGTCACCATCGCCCACCACCGCACCCAGCTGCAGCTCGCCGATCCCCCGGTCGGGATCCTCTTCCTGCTGGCGGTGTCGTCCATCGCCGTCTACGGGATCATGCTGGCGGGCTGGTCCTCGGGCTCGAAGTACCCGCTGCTGGGCTCGGTGCGGGCCTCGGCCCAGATGGTGTCCTACGAGGCGGCCCTGGGGCTGTCGGTGGCCGCGGTCGTGCTCATAACGGGATCGCTGTCCACGCGCGACATCGTCATCGACCAGCACGGCCACCTGGCCGGCTTCCTCCCCAACTGGAACGTCCTCCGCCTGGGCTTCATCCCCTTCGTCATCTTCCTCATCGCGGGCACGGCCGAACTCAACCGCCCGCCCTTCGACCTGGTCGAGGCCGAGCAGGAGCTGGTCGGGGGCTACTTCACCGAGTACTCCTCCATGCGCTTCGGCCTGTTCTACCTGGCCGAGTTCATGAACACCATCACCATGTCGGCGGTCAACGTCACCCTCTTCTTCGGCGGTCCCGACGGCCCCTGGTTCCACTCGGTGCGGTGGCTGGGGGGCATCGTGTGGTTCCTGGCCAAGACGGTGGTCTTCCTCTTCTCCTACGTCTGGCTGCGGGCCACCCTGCCCCGGTTCCGCTACGACCAGCTCATGGACCTGGGCTGGAAGCGGCTCATCCCCCTGTCCCTGGGGTGGCTCCTGGTGCTGGCGGCCATGATCGTGAGCAGGCCGTGGGGGTTCTCCGTGGTGGCCGGCGGCCTGCTGTTCGTGGCCCTGCTGGCCCGGGCCGTGATGGTGGGACGCTCGGCCACCGATGAGCTGGCCCCGGGCCCCGTGGGCGAGGCAGGCTGATCCGATGGGATACCTCGACGGCTTCAAGGTGACCCTGCGCCAGATGGTGGAGCCCCGGGTGACGGTCCAGTACCCGGAGGAGAAGCGCCCCAAGCCCCAACGCTTCCACGGCCGCCACGTCCTCAACCGCTACGAGGACGGGATGGAGAAGTGCATCGGCTGCGAGCTGTGCGCCGGGGTGTGCCCGGCCCGCTGCATCTACGTCCGAGGCCGCGACAACCCACCCGACGCCCCCGTGTCACCGGGTGAGCGCTACGGCTTCGTCTACGAGATCAACTACCTGCGCTGCATCCACTGCGACCTGTGCGTCGAGGCCTGCCCCACCGAGGCCATCACCGAGAGCAAGCTCTTCGAGTTCTCCTTCACCGACCGGGCCGACGCCATCTACACCAGGGAGGAGCTCGTCGTCGACGACGAGGGCCGGCCCAAGCAGCTTCCGTGGGAGGACTGGCGGGAGGGTGACGACGCCCGCACCTCGGCGTGGATGCGGGCGACGGCGCCGTCGGGCGACGCCTCCTACGAGGGCGTGGTCCAGTGGGCGGGGGAGTTGGGCTATGGGGTGCGCCCTCCGGAGCCGGGGCAGGACTCCGCTCGCGACCCGGCGGGGGACCTGTCGGTCCGCCGCACCCAGGCCAACGACATCCCAGCCGCCCGCGGCGGTCGCGTGCGCTGATGCCAGCGGCGCTGGCGCCGGTCCTGGCGGCCACGGCGGTGGACACGGGTGTGTTCGTCGTGGCCGCGGCCGTGATCCTGTCCGGGGCCGTGGGCGTCGTCACGGGCCGCAACCCCGTGCACTGCGCCCTGTCCCTGGTGCTGACCCTCTTCGGCGTGGCCGTGCTCTTCGTGGCCCAGGACGCCCAGTTCCTGGCCGCCGTGCAGGTGATCGTCTACGCCGGCGCCATCGTCGTGCTCTTCCTGTTCGTGATCATGCTCATCGGCGTCGACCGGGAGGAGGACGTCCGGGCCGAGCCGCTCAGAGGCCAGAGGCCGGCGGCCATCGCCGTCGGCGTCCTCGGCCTGGCCGAGCTCCTGGGGCTGGCCCGGTTCCACCACTGGGTCACGGGCACGCCCTCGGGCGCGGGGGCGGCCAGCGGGCCCGGCTCCAACGTGGAGAAGCTGGCCCGCTCGGTGTTCACCCGCTACCTGTTGCCCTTCGAGATCACCTCGGCCCTGCTGGTGATCGCGGTGGTGGGGGCGGTGGTGCTGGCCCGCCGGCCGCAGCCGGGACGGGGCGGAGGGGACGGGGCCGAGGCGAACGAGGCGAACGGGGCCGGTGAGGCGGCCGAGGCCGAGGCGGAGCCGGCGTCCCGATGACGGTCTCGGCGGGCTGGTACCTGACCCTGTCGGCCGTGCTGTTCACCATCGGCGCCGTGGGCCTGCTGGTGAGGCGCAACGTGCTCGTCATGTTCATGTGCGTCGAGCTCATGCTCAACGCGGCCAACCTGGCCTTCGTCACCTTCGCCCGTCAGCTCGACGACATCGGCGGGCAGTCGGCCGTCTTCTTCGTCCTGGTGGTGGCCGCGGCCGAGGTGGTCGTGGGCCTGGGCATCATCGTGGCCATCTTCCGCCGGCGGGCCGGCGCCACCGCCGACGACCTGAACCTGCTGAAGGGCTGAGTGCACTCGCTCGTAGACGCCGCCGTGTTCGTGCCCGCCCTGCCTCTGGGTGGCTTCCTGGTGCTGCTGCTCGCCGGGCGCCGGCTGGGCGACCCCTGGGCCGGTTGGCTGGCCACCGGGGCCACCACCGGCGGCTTCGCCGCCGCGGTCGTCACCTACGCGGCCCTGCTGTCGCACGGGGAAGACCACCGCAGCTTCACCCAGACGCTGTTCACCTGGCTCCCGGCGGGCGGCCTGCGGGTCAACGCCTCCCTGCTCATCGACCCCCTCTCCGTCACCATGGCCCTCTTCGTGACCGGGGTGGGAGCCCTGATCCACCTCTACTCGATCGGCTACATGCGGGGCGATCCCGACTTCCCCAAGTACTTCCTGTACCTGAACCTCTTCGCCTTCTCCATGCTCGCCCTGGTGCTGGGCGACAGCCTGCTGGTGACGTTCCTGGGCTGGGAGGGCGTGGGCACCTGCTCCTACCTGCTGATCTCGTTCTGGTTCGAACGGGAGCGGCCACCGGCGGCGGGTAAGAAGGCCTTCGTCACCAACCGCGTCGGGGACTTCGGCTTCCTCCTGGCCATGTTCCTGGTGTTCGGCTCGCTCGGCACCCTGCGCTACACTGAGGTCTTCGCCCACGCCGGCCAGCTCTCTCGGGGAACGGTCACGGCCATCACCCTGCTCCTGTTCCTGGGCGCGGTGGGCAAGTCGGCCCAGATCCCGCTCTACATCTGGCTGCCCGACGCCATGGAAGGCCCCACCCCGGTGTCCGCCCTCATCCACGCCGCCACCATGGTCACCGCCGGCGTGTACCTGATGGCCCGGGTCAGCCCCCTGCTCAGCCGGGCCCCGGACACGACCACCACCATCGCCGTCATAGGCGTGGCCACCGCCCTGATCGCGGCCACCATCGCCTGCGCCCAGGACGACATCAAGAAGGTCCTGGCCTACTCCACCATCTCCCAGCTGGGCTACATGTTCCTGGCCGTGGGCGCGGGCGCCTACGCCGCGGCCGTGTTCCACATGGTCACCCACGCCTTCTTCAAGGCCCTCCTCTTCCTGGGCGCGGGCTCGGTCATCCACGGCCTGCACGACGAGCAGGACATGAAGCGGATGGGGGGCCTGAGGCGCTGGATGCCTGTCACCGCGGCCACCTTCATCGTGGGCTGGCTGGCCATCGCCGGCGTGCCCCCGTTCGCAGGCTTCTGGTCCAAGGACGCCATCCTGCTCAACGCCTACGACAAGAGCCCCGTGCTGTGGGCCCTGGGCCTGGTGACGGCGCTGCTCACCGCCTACTACATGAGCCGCCAGGTCCACCTGGTGTTCTTCGGACGGGAGCGCTGGCGGGAGGCCGACCGGCACGACGCGGGTGGGGCCGGGGCCGAGCCCCACGAGGCGCCCTGGACCATGCTCGTGGCCCTCGTCACCCTCGCCCTGCTGTCGGTCGCGGGCGGGGCCCTCAACCTCCCCTTCACGCCCAAGCTCAAGGTGCTCGAGCACTGGCTGCACCCGGTCTTCGGCCCCACCCTGCGCGAGGTGTCGGTGGGCAGCGGGCTGGAGGTCGGGCTGGCCCTGGGCTCGGCGGCGGTGGCCCTCCTGGGCGTGGCCCTGGGCCTGGCCGCCTGGCGGGGCCGGGTCGAGCGCCCCGCCCTCGAGCCTGAGGTCCTGCGCCGGGCCTGGTACGTCGACGAGGCCGTCTCCGCCCTGGTGGCCGGCCCCGGCACCGAGGCGGCCGAGGTGCTGGCCGACAAGGTCGACGCCGGCACGATCGACGGCGCCGTCAACGGCCTGGCCGCCCTGGTGCGGGGTGCGGGCACCCGCCTGCGCCGGGTGCAGACGGGCTACGTGCGCAACTACGCCCTGGGCGTCGCCTGCGGCGCGGTGCTGCTCCTGGCCTACGCCGTGGTGAGGGCGGGCTGACGGTGACGGGCGCACTGGCCGCGGCGGGCGGGGAGGTCCACGTGGGCTTCCCCCTGCTCACGGCCATCGTCATCCTGCCTGCCGCGGCCGCCGCCCTCGTGGTGGCCGTGCCCCGTTCCCGCCCCGACGTGGCCAAGCTGGTCGGGCTCATCGCCTCGGTGGCCACGGCCGTTCTCACCTTCGCCCTCGCCGTCCAGTTCCAGGGCGGGCAGGCCGGCTACCAGTTCGTCACCAGCCACGTATGGATCCGTGACTTCGGCATCAGCTGGAAGCTGGGCGTGGACGGCATCTCCCTGTTCCTGGTGCTGCTGACCGGGGTGCTGTTCCCCGTGGCCCTGGCCGGCGCCCCGGTCCACCGCGACGTCAAGTCCTACGTGGCCTGGATGCTGGTGCTGGAGGCCGGGTGCCTGGGGAGCTTCCTGGCCCTGGATCTCTTCGTCTTCTTCGTCTTCTTCGAGCTCACCCTGGTCCCGATGTACTTCGTGATCGCGGGATGGGGATACGACAACCGCGTCTACGCCTCGCTCAAGTTCTTCCTGTACACGCTTTTCGGCTCGGCCTTCCTGCTCGTCGGCATCCTCACCCTGGTCTTCCTGGACCAGGCGGCCACGGGCGCGGCCACCCCGACCTTCGACCTGGTCACCCTGGCCAGCCACCACACCATCGCCGCCTCAACCGCCAGGTGGTTGTTCCTGGCCTTCACCGTGGCCTTTGCCATCAAGGTCCCCCTCTTCCCGCTCCACACCTGGCTGCCCGATGCCCACACCGAGGCCCCCACGGGAGGCTCGGTGATCCTGGCCGGGATCCTCCTCAAGCTGGGCACCTACGGCATCGTGCGCTTCGATCTCGAGCTCTTCCCCAAGGCGGCGTCGGACCTGGCCCCGGTGCTGCTCACGCTGGCGGTGATCGGCATCACCTACGGCGCCGTGGTCGCCACCATGCAGCGCGACCTCAAGCGCCTGGTCGCCTACTCCTCCGTGGCCCACCTCGGCTTCATCGTGCTCGGCACCTTCGCCCTCACCAGGCAGGGCCTCAGCGGAGGCGTCCTGCAGATGGTGAACCACGGCATCTCCACCGGCGCCCTCTTCCTCCTCGTGGGCATGGTCTACGAGCGGCGCCACACGCGCGAGATCGCCAAGCTCAGAGGGCTGCAGAGGACGGCTCCCGTGCTGGCCGGCTTCTTCATGCTGGTGATGCTGTCCTCCGTCGGGGTTCCCGGGCTCAACGGCTTCGTGGGCGAGTTCCTCATCCTCCTCGGCACCTTCATCACCCGGCGCTGGTGGGCGGTGGTGGGCGCCACCGGCGTGATCCTGGCCGCCGTGTACCTGCTGTGGGCCTACCAGCGGGTCTTCCACGGACGGCCCGAGGGTGACAACGCGACCATGCCCGAGATGACCTGGGGGGAGCGGGCCGTCATGCTCCCCCTGGTGGCGGCCATCGTCTTCATCGGGCTGTACCCCAAGCCCCTCCTCGACCGCATCAACCCCTCAGTGACCAGGCTGGTGCAGCACGTCGAGCAGTCGACCGGGCACCGGGAGCCGGGCGTGGCGACGGGGGTGAGGCCGTGATCGCCGCGGTCACCGCCACGGCCGCGGCGACGGCCGGCGTGGTTTCGGCCGTGCGCACCCAGCTGCCGCCGCTGCGCCTGCCCAGCGTCGAGTACTCGGCCATCCTCCCCGAGCTCATCCTGATGGGGGCGGCCCTGGCCCTGCTGTTGGGGTCCTCGCTCACCCGCCGCCGCCCGGGCCCGGGCCTGTTCACCGCCGTCACCGTGGCCGCCGCCCTGGCGTCCATGGGCGCGGCGTGGAAGCTC
>Ga0066660_10000162_pt1 | contig 19308 bp, 15 predicted proteins | sample GraSoiAngelo_109_FD_75177 | JGI IMG/M metagenome (GOLD analysis project Ga0066660, IMG submission 75177) | Grasslands soil microbial communities from the Angelo Coastal Reserve, California, USA - 14_0903_12_20cm | ecosystem: Environmental > Terrestrial > Soil > Grasslands | place: USA...
GAACATCGTGGGCAAAAGCGACAAACTGCAAGTCCTGCTGGATCTCGTCGCGCAAGTGGCGCCTTCCCGCTCGACGGTGCTCATCAGCGGCGAGAGCGGCACGGGCAAAGAGCTCATCGCCAAGGCCCTGCACTCGGCTTCGCCCCGTGCCGACAAAACCTTTGTGCCGGTGAATACCGGGTCCATTCCCGTAGACCTCCTCGAGTCGCAGCTTTTCGGCCATGTAAAGGGCGCCTTTACTAGCGCCGTGGCCTCGAAGAAGGGCCTGTTCGAAGTGGCCGACCAGGGCACGATTTTCTTCGACGAAATCGCCACCATCAGCCCGGAAACCCAGGCCAAGCTGCTGCGCGTGATTCAGGAGCGCGAATTCATGCGCCTCGGCGGCACCGAACAAATCAAGGTGGACGTGCGCATCGTGGCCGCTTCCAATGTCGACCTGCTTACTTTGGTGCGCGAGGGCCGCTTCCGCGAAGACTTATTCCATCGCTTGAATGTCATCCACATGCGCATTCCGCCGCTGCGCGAGCGCCGCGAAGACGTGCCCCTTCTCGTGCTGCATTTCCTCGAACGCTTCTGCACGGAAAACAGCCGGCCCCTCCTGCAATTCACTCCGAACGCCATGAAATTGATGATGGATTACGACTGGCCCGGCAACGTGCGCGAACTGGAAAACGTCGTTGAGCGTGCCGTGGTGCTTTCGACCGAGAGCCGCGTGGATGTGGACTTGCTGCCTGAGGCTATTCGCAGCAAGGAGATCGTGCGTGGCGTGCGCCTGCAGCTTTCTGAATTTCTTCCCGCGCTTCCCGGCGAGGCGGGCGCCCGGTCTCCGGCGGATAGCCCACAACCTTCGTTGTTTCAGATCATGGACGAGATTGAGCGCCGCATCATCGTGGACATGCTCGAACGCACGAACTGGAACCAGACCGAAGCCGCGGAACGTTTTGTCATTCCCCTTTCTACGCTCAACCAGAAAATCAAGCGCCTGGGTATCGAAGTTCGCCGTCGCGGCCGCGACGAAGCCTTCCATGCCAGCTCCGGCAAGTAGCTCCTACCCTTGCAAAGCGCTCTACTCGCGAGCTCTCCAGCCAAAAAAACAACCTGTCTTTTTGGATCGCAGCACATTCGCTGGTAAGCTCGGGCGCTAGCATGGCTGAGCCAATTTCACCGGCGCGCTTCGCGGACCTCCGCGCTTTCGAACGCGAATGGGCCGCGTTGCGGGAATGCGTCTCTCCTTGGAGCGACAAGGAAGGCCTGCGGCATTATCTCGGGCGTGTCGCATGGCCCCGCTTGCTGCTGCTCGCCGAGGAGCACGGCGTTATCGGGCGGTTGGCGGCTTCCTTGAACCGTTGCAACGAACCCGCCATTCCTTCCGAAATCAAACAAACGCTCTCGACCGCCAGCGGGAGCAGAATTTCCTGACGCTGCGCTTGACCGCAGAGCTTTTTCGTTTACTGGAACTTTTTAGCGCGAACGGAATTTCCGCGCTGCTGATAAAGGGGCCGGTGTTAGCCGCGCAGGCCTATGGCGATCCGTGCGTGCGCAGCTATGGCGACCTCGATTTGCTCGTCCGCCCAACGCGACATTCGCCGCGCCACGGAGTTGCTGATGGCCTCCGGGTATGAAGCTGCTGTTTTCTCTCGAGGCCATTGATGCCGGAAAGATTCTGGGGCAATATCTTTTCTCCAAGCGCGAATCAGGACTGCTGGTCGAACTCCACAACGACTTGACATTACGCTATTTTCCGCGGCCGCTTCCTATCGACGATTTCTTTGCCCGGAAGGTTGCCGTCCGCCTTGATGCCCACGAAGTCCCCGCGCCCTGCGTGGAAGATGAGCTCGTGCTTATTTGCATCCACGGCGCGAAGCATTTCTGGGAAAAGTGGAGTTGGATTGCGGACGTTGCGGGGTTGCTCTCGCGGCAAACGAGCCTCGATTGGGAACGCACATCGTCATCGGCACGTGCGGTCGAGGCCGAGCACCTGCTGCACACCGGCCTGCGCCTGGCTGTGGACGTGCTGCGCGCCAAACTTCCCGACCAAATCGCAGCACGTGTCCAGAGAGATGTTGTCGGGGGAAAACTTGCTGCGCCAGTGCTTCGCTGGCTGCCCGCCGCGGGCTACGCCCCGCCATGCGCTTGGGCTCGTGGCACATCTTTCTGGACCACCCTGTTATGGGCACGGGACCGGGCACGCTGCAAATCGTGTATCCGCCTTACGAAACGCTTTATGACGGCAAGATTGTCAATCACTCTCACAACGACTACCTCGAAGCCCTTGCCGAAACGGGTATGCTCGGCGGTCTCGGTTGTGCCTGGTTTCTCGCGGTTTTGTTCGTCAAATCCTTTTCGCTTCCGCCAGAATGACTTTTCCTTTCCCGGAACCCTGCGACTTTCGGGAATCGTGGCCTCGACAGGGTTTCTGGTGCATGCGCTGGTGGATTTCAACTTTCACATCCCCGCGAACCTTTGGCTCTTTTTCTTGATGGCGTTTCTGGCCACGGCAGACATCCAAAAGGTTCCTCCCTCCCCGGTATCCGAGAGGCAGCATCGCAGGTTGCGAAATCCCGAATAGGCCTCCTTGAGAGGTCCTTGGCTTCGCGGTGCTCGCTCCCCGTCAGGAACGGGGCAGGCAGCCCGACCGCTTGAATCCGAACGCCTGACAGTGGCGCGCGTACTTGTTGGTGAACTTCGCGGCGGCCCCGAAAAAAAAACTCAAATTTTTTCAAACGTTCCTGTCCCCGCCGAGCCCGAGCTAATCACCGCCATAGGTGACGTTCAAACAGAGCATAATGCCAGAGTACTCTTCTGCGAGGAACCACGATGAGGAATTTTGTTCAAGGAATCGTATTCGCACTTATCGCGCTCAGTATCGGCGGCTGGGTCTACCTTCGATTGGGCTTTGCGGACCTACGCGCCAAGGCCGTGCCTTCTTGGTTCGAATCGGAGATCTCCCTCACAGCACTGTATGCTGCTGCTGCCCGCCACGCGCCAGCAGTACACAACCCGATCCAAGCAACAGAAGCCAATCTCCTAAACGGGGCCCGTTTGTACCGAGACAAATGTGCCGATTGCCACGGGAGACCCGACAACCCCTTGAGCGATTATGGGGCCTCGTTCTATCCTCCGGCTCCACAGTTCATGAAAGTGCGTCCCGGTCTGCCCGACAGGGAGAACTTTTACATCATTAAGAACGGCGTGCGCAGGAGTGCGATGCCAGCATGGGGCAATATCATGGCGGACAGTGAAATCTGGGAAGTGGTCCTGTTTCTGACCCACCTGGACGGCCTGCCGCCAGCAGTCGACCGAGAATTGCACAAGCCCGCCTTGAGCAGTCCGTGAAAAATGCCTTGCGCCAAGGCAAGGGAGGGCGCCATTTTCTTCCATCCTTCTTCCTTCGCATTAAAGACGCTGGAAGTGAGGGCGCACTTTTAGGGTTTTCAAGGTTGGCAACGTGACGAGCATTAGCCTGAGTAAACTTCTGACGCTATAATTCCCTAGGCAGGATTGACACGCAGCGAGAGCAGCGGTGCGTTCGCACCAATCGCGCTAGCCAACATTGCTCATACTTCTCCGCCAGCGTAAAGCGAGAGGGAGAGTGGTCAAGAAAACACCCGGAGGGAACCGTCCGCCATGTGCCGGAACTATGAGATCTTTGAAGTTCTGCCTAATGGCTCGCCGCAAAGGGTTGCGGTGGCCTCAGGCTTGGAGTCTGCCAAGCTAAAGCTTCATGACCTAGCCAGTCGCTCGCGCAACGAATGCTACGCGGCAGACCCAAGGACACGCCAAATCGTCGTGCACATGAATGTTCCTCCGACGAAGAGGCAAGCCGTCAAGCGCGTTTTCCAAATCTCTTACGACGAGCAATCGGGGATTCAAAGGGCTAAACTTCTGATGTCCTACGGATACGACGCAGTCTCTGTGATTAGCAACGAACCGGCCAAATTCCTCCTAAGCGGCCTTCTAACCGGGAGCGAGCGTTTCGACCTCTTTATCATAGGTCACGCAGCGCCGGAAGAAAGCCGGCAAGAAATCGCAGCTTGGCTCAAAGTGAAGTATCCAAAGGCCAAGGTTCTTGCCCTCAATCCGCCCGATCAACAAATTTTCAGCGCTGATTTCAACGTGCGGCAGGACGACCCGGAGAGCTGGTTGCCAATTGTGAGACACCAGTTAGCGAAGTCCGCTGATAGCCCACAACCCCAGTAATAACCTGGCTTTGGCGGGCTCCACTTTGTGCAGCAATTTCATCAAGCCGTCTTCTTTGGCCGTTCCTCGGCGCTTCTTCAAGAATTCTGCTGCCGTTTCCATCACACCGATCTTTTCGGCCACGACCAATTTGCCTTCCCCTCTGCGCACTCTGCCCCTTAAACTCTTGAACTTTTCTACCCCTTCTATCTGCGGCTGCCCCATCTCTCGCGCAGAAGAAACGTGGGATCTGCTGTTCCACGGTCTTCGGACAGGCAGGGATGCCTGCCCCACGGTGGAGAAAACAGCCGGGCGGAAGCCCGGCCTCTACTACAGACCCAGCACTTTTGGCTTCTACCCTCTCGACCCTAAGGAGAGGGAATGGGTTGTTGAAAGACCGTGGGTTTAAAAGGAGCTTACAAGAAATTTACATGGCAGGGGACTTGACGAGTTCAACCTCGGGGTCTACGGTTGTGCGAATGGACGGTAGCCACAGCACCGTCCGGAAGTGTGGCCTCAATGGCAGCCCAAGCCCAATGGGCTTATACGGCAACCTACGCGGAAGATAAACCCATCCTCGCAACAGCGGTAGTGGGTGTTCCAGGCTTGGCGATGGTGCGGCGGTTTGGGCCGTTTCGTACGTGGGCGGAAGCCAATGAATACGCGGAGCGGTTGAACGCGGACTTAGGTGTTACTCCCTCCGAGAGCCACACCATCGTTACCGACGCGAAGCGCAAGGCGGACACGCTTATCCGCGAATGCCAGTCTCTCTTACAAATGGCGAAGGGATTCCTCCGGAGTTATCAACACCCGGCACTGGAATACGTACTGGCGCAACTGGAACTTGGCGTGACGTTTTGCCACCTGGCGTGCACACGCGCCGACATACGGAAAGAGCGGCTGCTCCGCAATGCACACACGGCACTGTCCAACGCTATAAACGCAATGTGCAAGTTCGAGTTCTCTATGGAAGGCATGGACCAGATCAGGGCCGGAATCGAGCACTTACAAAATGCATTAGAGCAATGTACGGCGAGAACGACCGCACTCGGGCAGGATGGTTGAGAACGCAAGGAAGCGAAATTCGCAAACAAAGAAGGGCGAGGCTTGCGGGTATTCCCGCATCCTCACCCATCCAAGTCAAGCTCCCAACCACTCCTTCAGGGAATAACAAGGGTGGCTGGTGGTGATGTAATTCAGGCTAAGCCAGGACTTTAGATGACCATGGTACCGGCAGCGAACACGCTGCTGGCCGCGACAGTGCTGCCCGAGGCCAGAACGGTCGAACCGCTTACCACTGTTGACGAGCTGAGGACGGTCGCTGAGGAGACGCTCGCGCCGTTCACAACGCTGCCTGCGGCCACGACAGTGCCCGCTGCCAGCGTGCTGCCGCCCGCCACTACCGCGGTGTTAGCAACGGCAACCGATCCGCCCGCAAACGTGGTTCCCGCGATGGTCGTGCTGCTCACCAACGCGCTACCAGCGGCCAGAGTGGAACCCGCAGCGATGATGCTGCCGCCAGCCAGACTGGTGGACGCGACGATCGCCGTGTTAGCGGCAAAAGTCTCGCCATTGGACACGGCCACGGCGTTAACAACGCTGGCGGATGCAGCAAAGCTGCCCTGAGCCAGGACGCTGCCTTGTGCAATCGTGGTGGCGCTTACCACTGCCGAGCCGGCGGCGATAGCAGTGCCGCTCGCAAGCACGCTGCCCGCCGCAATGGTGCTACCCGCAGCGAGACTTGTGCTTTGCGAGACGACCACTGCTGAAGACAGTGTAGTCGCACTGCTAAAGGTGGTGCCGTTCACCACGCTGCCCGCAGTGATGACGCTTCCGGCGGCCAATTCGCTGCCAGCCTCAAACGAGGTGCCAGCCGCGAGAGTGGTCCCCGCAGCCAGCATCGTGCTGGAGGCGAAAGTGGAGCCAGCGGCGACAGTGCTGCTGGCGGCCAGGATGGACGTGCTGGTCACTGTCGTGGCGGACGCAAGAACAGTGGACGAAGCGACGGCCTCACCGTTCACAATGCTCGCTGCCTCGATAACACTGCCGGCTTCGAGCACGCTGCCGGCCGACACCACCGTGGCACCGGCGACGTTGATTGCCCCCGCAACAACAGTGCTACCCGAGATGGTAGTGGCTCCGGCGATGGTGATTGCGCCGGAAACCAGGGCGACGCTCTGAGCTTGCACTGGTACGGGGAATTGGGACAGGCACAACAGCCCGGCCATGAAAAACGCTGCGGCCAGTTTCCCTATCTTTGTACTCATCTTTTATTTCTCCTTGAGGTTTACTTTGCGCTGCGGAGCGAGTTTTCACCCCACAATTGCGCACGGGCTGAAACGCGCTCAGTTTAGGCAAGCCTTTACTGCTGAAGAAAGTGGGGAAAACCCGCGTCGCCATGGATTCATCGCCCCAACCGCCGGTGGTTATGGCCCCCAAGGGTACGGAACTAAACATTACTTTCACCGCAAAGCCCTTGTTGCCTACAAGATTCTTCACCGGACGCGGGAGGAGTGCAACGCGCTTATGGAGGTAGTTAGGTGTCGGACTACCACTGAAGGTGTTGTCCTGAGGGCGCTAATGCCCGGGGCACTGGCGGACGCCGGGCACGATATGTGCGAAAGCGCGCAGCCATTCTTGGCTAGTGCCCTGACTTATTTGTGGCGAATCTCGATCGGCGCGCGCGTACGGTCCAGCGGGAAAACCTGCACTTGCCACTTCACTGGGACGGAGGTAGGGAGATAACAGATGGATTTATCGCAAGCCTGATATTCCAGCTTTCCAGCGATCGTGATGGTCTTTCCCCCTTTTTCAAGCGAGCCCCAGAATGCCGCCGCGGAGCTGACTTTCACATCCTGGCTGATGCGAAATGTTCCTTCAAAGACGGGCACCTTCTCTTTGATGGCAGAGAGATAAAGAATTTTTGGCTGCGGGTAAGCCGCGGGCTTGAATTCCATCTGGGGGATGGGGTCCAGAACAAGCTGGGTGGGCTTGTAACCTTGCACCCCGGGCGCATACACATGCACATCGGGAGGCAGGCGCACTTCCGCCACCAGAGTGACGCGCGTGCCGGGAACGCCGGTGCGGTCGGATTGCTCCAGAACGAGTTGGAGATGCGGCGCTTCGACCGTGTCCACCACTTCTTCGCCCAGTTCTGGAAACAGTTTGATGAGGAGACTGTTGCCCGTGAGCCGCTCGCGGTATTTGGCCTCGAAAAACTTTTCTTTAATGATGCCGTTGGGATCGAGGAAGAAATATCCGGGCCGCGCAAAACCCTTTTGCATCCCGGTCGCCTCGGCATTGAGCACGTCATACGCCCGGATGACTTTGGAATCGGGGTCCGCGAGCAGGGGATAGGTGATGTTGTGGCGGTCGGAGAAGAATTGTAGAATTTCTTCCGAGTCGTAGCTGACGGCTGCGAACTTGAGCCCTTGCTTGTCGAATCTGGGGATAGCGCTTTGCAACTCGACCAGTTGTCCTTTGCAGAAGGGTCACCAGTCGGCGGAACGGAAGAAAAGGAGAACCGTGCCGTTCGCGCCTTTCAGGGACTCGAGCGTTTGTGTGCGGCCAAACTGATCGTGAAGTGAAAACGCAGGAGCCTTCTGACCCACGGCGAGGCCGATGGACATCAATTCGACCGAGGTTGCGTGAATGGTATCGCCAGCGAGAGTTCCGCGCACGGTGACGCTGTCGCCCAGATGACCGGCAGCCAGCTCTTGCGGCTCGATACTGTACACTACGCGGTTAGTGTCATCGTAAAGCGAGAGATTCGCGCCGGGCGCGCTTAGAAAGCATTCGCGAGACTCATTGAATGCTTCGTCAGCGTTGCAGCTGCTGTAAACGATGATTCCCGACCACGCCGCGGAATGGGGCGCGCTAGCTTGTTCAGCCATAATTGGCGACAGAAGGAAAAAAACGTCTACCAGGAGAAAGAAGAGGTATTTCGTCATACGCGACTCGCGCTCACAAAGGGCGCATTGTAGCACCTCGTGACGAAATTGGTAGCGCCACAGACAAAACTTGCTATGGCCAAGTGGCCTACCGAACGAGCGCGGGTTTGGAGGCGAATGGAAAGCATCCCTCTTTTCCTGGAAAGAGGTTTGTATGACACGTGCCTTAGTTCGACGCAAGAGAAGAACGGGGAAAGGTGGTCGTGAGGTCAGATCTTCAGGAACAGTTTGCGCTGGTACATCCAGAACAGCACCAGCCAATAGCAGAGCAGAATCGCGACGCCACGGAAGAAAGGCTCCAGTCCTGCGCCCGCAAACTGAAAAAAGTTCGGACCGAGGTGAATGCGGAAGGTGCTCACCAGGAATTCTTCCATGAAGTGCGCGATGCAGTAGGCTACGATGGAATTCATCCCGACGACGACCAGCGGGAATGCCCATTTCTTGAATCCCTTCATCTCGATGACCCAACTGAACGCCGCGAGAAACAAGAAACAGATGCCGCCGCTAAAGATGGTCCAGGAAGGCGTCCAGATGCGCTTCACGACGGGGCAAATACCCGAGTAATGCAGCGCGAGGCCCAGGGCAATTCCCACAACGCCCAAAAGCAGCAACTTGCTCACCGGAACCGTTGGCCGGGGCTGAAGGGACTGAGACTCGAAGTGCCGGGATTCACCGGAGCGGGATTCGCGCAGCCAGCGCCCTGCGATCAGGCCGAGGATCATGGTGCCAAGCGTGGGAATGAAACTCAGCGTGAGGTAGCCGCCGTCGTTGTACACGAAGGGATGCTCGCGCGGGAAGAGGTTCAGGAACCACTGGTCGAAGCGGTTGCCGAAATTGTAGTTTTTGTTCCAGTGCGCGGCGAATCCAGTGAAATTGTGCTGCGCGTTCCACGCCGAGGAGACGCCTACGCTTTGCCAGTCGAAATTCGCGGGCGCCGCGGGATACAGCGCCCAAGCCAGCCAATAGCCAAAGAGAAGGAGGCCGAGCGACGTCCAAATCCACTTCAGCGAAGGCGTTTTCGAGGAATAGTATCCAAGCAGGAACAGAAATGGGTAGCCAAAGCCGATTTGCGAGAGCGTGTCTTCGAAGGTGAAATAGGTCATGGAATGGTCCATGGAGCGGAGGAATACGCCCAGGACAACCAAGACGAAGGAACGCCACAACGCGTGCCAAAGTAAATCCGCGAAGCGCGCGCCCTTGGCCACGCGGCTGGCGATGGAATAAGGCAAGGCCACGCCGACCAGAAAGGAGAATCCCGGCTGGATGGTGTCGTGCAACGAGCAGCCGAACCACTCCACATGCGTTTGGTTGTAGGCCAGAATTTTCCAGAACAGGCTTGCCGGGTACGCCGCGGATACGCGAGAAAGCTGCAGCACCTCGGCCATCATCAGCACCATGACCAAGCCGCGATAGGCATCAATGGCAACGTTGCGCACTGCAGCCGGCGCAGCGGGCTTCACATCTCGCAAGACAGGCGTCGTTCCCGCGAGCGGCTCCGCTTGGGTGATCGTCGCCATAAAGGCCTCCTGCAGATTGGCCCAAGCATACATGAAAAACTGTGGGGGCGCAGCATGCTGCGCCGTACAAGGAGGACACAAAGAAGAAGGGTCAGGCTTCTTCTTCGACGAGGGCTTCGCCGTGAGCGGCCTTGTGCTGCACGATCACCTTTTCCGCCAGCTCGTTGGGCACGTAATCGTAATGGGAGAACTCCATCGAGTACGAAGCCCGCCCCTGCGTCATGGAGGTTAAGTCCGTCGCATAGCTCAGCATTTCGGCGAGCGGCACTTGCGCTTTGACGATGACGTTGTGGCCGCGTGTTTCGCTGCCGGAGATACGCCCACGGCGCGAACTGAGGTCGCCCATCAGATCGCCCGAATATTGATCCGGCGCGTAAACTTCCACATTCATGATGGGCTCGAGCAGCGCGGGACGCGCCTGCTTCATAGCTTCCTTGAACGCGAGTGTGCCGGCGATCTTGAAGGCAATATCCGAGGAATCGACATCGTGATATTTGCCGTCGTAGAGAATGGCGCGGAAATCCGTGACCGGGAATCCCGCGAGGTAGCCGCGAGCAGCGGCATCGCGAATGCCCTTTTCGACCGAGGGAATCCAGTTCTTGGGGATGGCGCCGCCAAAAATATCGTCGACGAACTCGATGCCCTTGCCGCGCTCGATGGGCTCCATCTTGATGCGGCACACGCCGAACTGGCCGTGACCGCCGGACTGTTTTTTGTGCTTGCCTTCGGCGTCGGCTTTGCCGCGAATGGTTTCGCGGTAGGGAACTTTGGGAGGCTTGAGCGTGAGATTGACGTTGTAGCGCTTCTGGAGCTTGGCGACGACCACTTCGATGTGCTGCTGGCCGGAACCAGCGAGAAGGAATTCTTTGGTTTGCGGATCGCGCGAAAAACGCAGTGCGCCGTCTTCTTCCAGAATTTTGTGAATGGCCACGCCAATCTTGTCTTCATCGGCGCGGGTCTTAGGCTCGATGGCGAAGGTGATGGAGGGCTCCGGAATCCGAGCGGGCGTGTAATAAATCGGCGCGGCTTTGTCGCCGAGCGTTTCGCCGGTGGTGGTTTCTTTCAGCTTGGCGATGGCTCCGAGGTCGCCCGCGTGCAGCTCGCCGACTTCGGTGAGCTGCTTGCCTTGCACCACTTGGATGTGCTGCAAGCGCTCTGGTGTGTTGCGATTGTAGTTTTGAAGCGTGGCATCGTTCTTGAGGATGCCGCTTTTCACCTTGAAGTAGTTGATGCGCCCGGCGAAAGGATCGGCGAGGGTCTTGAACACAAAGAGCGAAACCGGCTGGCTGTCGTCGTACTTGCGTTCGACGCGATCGCCCTTTCCGCCGGGATCTTTGTAGCCGACCTGCGCATGCTCGTCGGGATGAGGAAACGCATCGGCCAAAAAGGTGAGCAGGCTGGAGGTGGCGATGTTGTGCGTCGCGGAAGTCATTAGCACGGGAAAGATTTTTTCGGCGACGATGGCTTTGCGCACGGCGGGAATCAGATCATTGATTGGAATTGTGCCTTCGCGGAAGAATTCCTCCATCATGGCGTCGTCGCCTTCGGCGATCATTTCGACTAATTTTTCGTGCGCTTCTTTGGCCTCGGCGGCGAGCGCGGCGGGAATTTCTTCAATCGTGGGTTTGCCATCGCCATCGGGCTTATACGTGTGAGCCTTCATGGCCACAAGGTCGATGACGCCGCGGAATCCTTTTTCCGAACCAATCGGCAACTGCAAGGCGAGGACGTTGCGGCCAAACACTTCTGTCAGTGATTCCATCGAGCGTTCGAAACTCGAAAGCTCGCGATCCATCCAAGTGAGCACAAACGCGCGGGGGATATCATACTCGGTGCAGTAATCCCAAACTTTTTCCGTGGTGACCTGCACGCCCACATGGGCGTCCACGGCGATCAGCGCGGCATCGGCCGCGATCAGCGAAGCTTTCGTTTCGTTGATGAACGTGGAATACCCAGGAAGGTCAATGAAATTGATTTTCACTTTGTCGGACGAGCCGGAGGGGCCTGTCGGCGTCGCGGGCCACTCGGCGTAAGCCAGGCCCGTTTGAATCGATATTTTGCGCGCCACCTCTTCGTCGTCCCAGTCGGTGGTGGCGCTGCCATCCGCAACTTTTCCCCACCGCGGGGTCATGCCCGCGGTATACAGCAACGACGACACCAGTTGCGTCTTTCCGGTGCCGCCGTGACCTACAATGCCAACGTTGCGGATGTCCTTGGTGAGATAGGATTTCATGCGAACTCTCCTTTTTGCGATCCCGAAGGAATCGCGGCGAAAGTCCGCCACCTGGTTTCAAGCGCGGGCTTGCGCCTGAACGAATCGTCAACTTAGGAGGAAGAGCGCGCCTTCGTTCACTGAACGTTTAGCGGTTTCTTTTTCCTGGGTCTCCGAGCGGGCGGAGGCGAAGGAGAATCGAAAAATACCCTGGAACGCTCTTCTTTCACGCGGATGCTAGCACACGGGTGCGCGTGGGGCAACGAAACGTAAAGATAAGAGAGAGAAAAAGGAAGAAGTCCGCGAAGAGAGTTTGTCGCGCCTCGACTGTGGAAAGTCGTGTGAAAAGAGGACAAAATTGCAAGTTCTAGTACCAAGGAAAGCCCTGCATTCTCGTATGCTCAACTCGTTAGTCCTTGTCAACGCGAGGGTTAGGCAGAGGGGCAAATTGCGAGCTTGGGCCACTTCTTTGCAGTGAAAGTTTGCGAGCTTGGGTGACTGCTGCAGCCTAAAGAGCCGAGAAAATCGAGGAGGAAATGAGGAATGGACGAGCACCTGGAAGAGAACCAAGAGCAGCAAGAGAATCCAGAAATTCCGTATGAGGGCAGTTGGCAGTCGCAGCCGACAGGCATTAACCGGGGGCTGGTGGTCGGGGCGGTAGCCTTGCTAATCGTGGCGGGGCTCGCGTTTGGCTATGGCTACCGCCAGCAAATCGCGGTTGGGCATTTGACCGCCCAACAGACCGTGGCCAACTCCACGATTGACCAGCTGCAGAGCCAGCTCAACGGTGTGAACGCAAAACTGAACGATATGGTTGCGGCCCAACAGGCGTCGCAGCAGGCGGCACAGCAAGCGGCACAGCAAGCGGCACAGCAAGCAACCCCGCAGAAGAAAACCGGCAGACATGGAGTGCCGGTGGTTGACAGCCGTTACAAGGAATTGCGCGCGCAATTGGAAGACCAGCAAAAGCAGTTGAAGGATACGCAGGATTTGGTAGCCAAGAACCGCACGGACCTGGAGACCAGTCTTAGTTCCACGAAAGACGAGCTGAACGGCTCTATTGCCAAAACCCACGAAGAACTGGTTGGGTTGCAAAAGCGGGGCGAGCGCAACTACTTTGAATTTGACCTGAACAAGTCCAAAAAGTTCCAGCGCTTCGGGCCGATCGCGCTGTCGCTGCGGCGGACCGATGCCAAGCACAAGAACTATGACTTGATGATGGTGGTAGATGACAATCAGCTGAGCAAAAAGAGAGTGAATCTCTACGAGCCGATCTGGATCCACACGGAAAGCAGCGGGCAGCCCGTGCAAATTGTGGTGAATAAGATCAACAAGAGCGGCGTTCAGGGGTACATCAGCGCGCCGAAGTATACGGAGTCCGAATTAGGTGGCGCGGTGACTTTGACGCCTGTCTCCGCCACGACACCAGTGGATTCAAACAAGCCCAATCCGCAGCCGGAACAGCAACAGCCGCAAAATCCGCAGCCGCAGGCACAGCCACCACAGACACTGCAGCCGGAATCACCGCGGCCACAAATGTAGAATCTTTAGTTTCTCTCCTTGCTTTGTCCCTCAGGGCGTTTTGAGTAGACGCCCTGTTTTTTTGGCGCCTTCCCGCAGGAAAGTTGCCGCGAGCCGGCACAGTTCAGCGAGCCGGATCGAGCGTCGCCCGAAGAGTAACTTTGCTCGATTTTAGAACTTCGAGGGTGCGCTTCCAGTCCGCAACCGCAAATGCGAAGTATTTATCGTTGGGGTTGCGAACAGCTGTCTATTTGTCCGTATCCTTCTTCCTATACCCATCGCAGGAAAGGACGGGGAGCCGGGGATATTTCGAATAGCGTGGATCGCGGGCCGAAAGTTCGCACAGAACAAAGGTGGAGCCGCGGTCAGATTTGACAGAACGCGCATGGACACAGTCCGCGCAAAGGCCGGCGTTCGGAACCCTGTTGGTCACTGTGGAGTTTTGGGCCACAGCGGAAGGATAGCAGCCGCTGTCGCATCACGGAAAACCTAGGAGCACCGCGGGTTGGTTTGCCGCAGCGAGAATTTTTAGTGGGCTGCTGCCATTCTCCCGCGCGCCTCTTTGACTCTCGCGAGGAAGCGCCGGGCTAGTTCGTGAATGCGCTCTTCCTGTTTGTATTCGAGCGCCTCTTTGGGAATCAACTCACTGCCTACGCCCAGCACCGATGCGCCTGCGAGGATATAGTTGAGAGCAGTTTGTTGGTTCACTCCTCCCTGCGGCCACAAAAGGAATTTGGGGAAACGGCGCTTTGAGCGCCCAGATGTAATGGTCGCCTCCGAGAGGCGCGCAGGGAAAAATCTTGACGAAGCCGTCTCCGCGTCCAGGACGGTTCCCGCTCCCACAATGATTTCCGGAAGGCGGCTCGCCAAATCGGAGATCACGTCAAGCGCGCCCGGCACGGTCATGGTGATTTCAGCGATGGGGATTCCGGAACGGTGGAGCGCTTCGGCAGCGTAGCGCGCGTGGTCCGCAGAGCGACGCGCACAGCAGGAATGATGCCGATTTCCTCGATGCGCGCGCGAACGTGCTCCGCCTGCTTGACCTTCGCCCGCAAACAGCTTTTGCGAACCGGATACGGAAGGACTATGAAAGAGACAGGGGAGGGGCTCTGCCGCAGAGGTTTTCGTGGTCGATCTCGGCAGTAAGAGAGAGCCGCCAGGTTTCCATGGCTCTTCTCACGGGAAGTGCAGTGAGTGAAAAAGGCCGCGATGGGAAAAACAAAAGGAGCGCCGTTGGTAACGGCTTGGGCGAAAGGGGGTTCAGTGTGGGCTGCATCCCGGCTACAATTCGTGAACCCTTTTTTTCCTCGACCAGAACTTGCTGGTTGTGCAGGTCATCGGTCATGGAGATGACGAAAAAGAGAATCACCAGGGCGCAGCCCATGGCGATCACCTTGCGGGCATAACTCGCGGGGCGCCGCAGAGACGCACCAGCGCTCGAGAGCGTGGCGAATAGCGCAAGAATAGCGGCGATGGCCACGCCGACCCAAACCAGATTGAGTGTCAGCTCCATAACCCTTCGCCTATAGTATGCAGGCACAGGCGTCCAAGCAACTGGAAGGCCATTCGAGAAGGAGGCGGAAACCACAGCTAGGCGAGCCTGGCGGCCTTATCCCTTTGATCGAAACCCGGAGGTACTATCCGCAGTCAGCGCTAGGGCTTGCTTGGTGCGGGTCCGGTAGCGGGCCCTGGCGCCTGAGCGACAACGGGCTTGGCAAAGTGCGACTCGTCGATCTTGGGATTGATTTCGACCTTATCAATCGTAAGCGTTTGTTTGTATTCCGTGCCCGGGCTTCCCTGATCAATTTTGAAAGGAAACTTCAGGCCTTGGACATCGCGGTAATCAGAAAGGACACTCTCCCAAGGTAGAGGCTCGTTTCCGATCCTGCGGGTCCCTTTCCATTTCGTCGTTAAGAACGTGGAGGCGTCAATCAGATAGGAGCGCACTTCTCCGCTTTTGCTGGTTACCTTCAAGTGATAGACCGGCTTGCCATCCAGGTCTTCTTTCCCAACGAGTTCCACTTGACCTTTATTCTTGTAATCCACCAACGGACCGTCCAGGTCCGATTCTTCGGGCATTTCTTTCAGTTCGTCCGCGGACATTTCGACAACGTCCTTGTTCTCCGTGAAAGGATTCACCGACCATCCGGCGGATTTGCCGTCGTAAACGCGAAGGACTTTCTGCCCCTCTATGGTAATTTCGGAATGTAACTCGTGGGGCCGCTGCAACTCCAGAAGTAGCGCGCCTTCCAAGCCTTGCGAAAAGGAGACGCGTCCGGTGATACGTTCTGATTGCACGGCTTTGATTTTGTCGATCCCGCCGCGCGCGTCGATGGCCTTTTTTATAATTTCATCGACTGTCTGCGCCGGGCACAAGCGCAGGGGCAAAAAACACAAAAAAGCAGCAAGCACAAATTTGGTTTTCATTCGAAATCCATTGGCTATATCTGGCGGCTGAGGACCACGCAACATTCATGCTAAGGGGCCGCGCGCCTGCGGTCAAATCCGTTCTCAGCATCGAGGGAGGCAGAGGAAGTTCACGGTAGCGAAACAATTTTCACTTAGGCTCGGATGCAGGTACATTTAGAACCTCACAAAAGATGCTGAGCCGAGGAATATCTCAGGGGTCGAAAAGGTGAATTCATGACATTGCGATTTTGTACGGGACTCTTGCTGGCGACCTTTCTTTCTGGAATCGCAAGCGGTCAGAAAGAGCCGGCCGCAGAAGGCCGGCCCATCACGCCAGCAGGCACGCTGGTGATGGATGCCGGAACACACCTTCCCGCCGTCGGCGCTATGCCCATGACCATCCTGCGCAGCCCGGACACGACCGGGCGCGGCGGAAAAGGCCGATATCTCCTTGTCGTGAACAGCGGTTACGGCGTGCAATTCAGCCAGGAAACGAACAAAGCACAGCAATCGATTGCCGCGATTGACCTAAACGCCAGTCCCGAGCCCACGGTGATTCAAAACGTGTATTTCCCCACACCGCAAAGCGCGAATGTCGGGATGGCCTTTGCTCGGAAGCCGGCCGCAGATGGAAGCTTTGCGTTATATGTCTCTGGCGGGTTCGAAAACAAGATATGGATTTTCCGTTTCGACCCGAAAACTGCCGCACCGATTCAGCCAGCTTCACCCGGCCCAGATACGAAGGTTAGTGCGCCGTTCTTCCTCGTGAGCAATCCGGGAGAAGTGTCGGCGAAGGACTACAATGGCGGCAAAGCAGCACTCTACCCCACAGGCCTGGCGGTCACGAAAGACGGAGAGACACTCATTACCGCGAACAATTTGGGGGATAGCGTGACCATCGTGCGCGAGGTGAATGGCGCACGGCGCATGCAACGGCTCGACCTGCATCGTCCGGGAAAGCCCGGCGAAAACATGTATCCCTACGGAGTGGTCTTGCTGGAAAACGGAAGGAAAGTGCGCGCTTACGTGTCCTGCTGGAACGATTCTTCGGTTGCTGTGATTTCGCTGAACGGCAAGGCTGCCGTCGAGAAATACATCCGGGTTGACCGGCATCCGACGGCGATGATTGTGAATGCCGAGGGCACGCGGTTGTTTGTGGCCAATTCGAACGCCGACAGCGTCTCGGTCATCGACACAAGCACGGATCAAGAAGTCGAACGAATTAACGTGCGGCTCCGAGAGAACGCGTTGCCTGGATCGAGTCCTGAAGGCGTGGCGCTCAGTGAAAACGAAAAGACGCTTTATGTCGCGAACGCGCATAGCAATGCCGTTGCGGTCGTATCGCTCTCGGAAAAGGCGCGCGGCGGAAAATCCCCGGGGAAAAACGGGGAACCCGCGAAATCGAAGATTCTGGGATTCATTCCTACGGGGCAATATCCGTCCGCGGTGGCGGTTGCGGACGAGAAGCTATTCATCGGAAACGGGAAGGGAACGGGATTCGAGCCGTCGTCCATGCGTGTAAGCAACAGCGGTTTCACGCCGAACCCGCCGAATGCAGCGTTTCCAGCAAGGCCGGAGAAAAACAGTCAGGGAGGACAATACAGCGGCTCGATCGTTTCCGGAAATATCAGCATGGTCGAGCTGCCGGATGAGCCGGCACTGGCGCGTTACACTCAGCAAACGATGCAGAACGATGGGCTCCTGGGTTTTGCATCGCCAAAACTTTTTGCCGGCGAAAGCCCGATTAAACACATCATTTACATCATCAAGGAAAATCGCACTTACGATCAGGTTTTTGGCGATGTGAAAACGTCCGGCGACGGCCACGCGGCCGATGGCGAGCCGGCCTTCGCGATTTTCGGCAATAGTGACGCGGCGCGGCGGCCAGACGGCACGGCGCAGGCGGTAACGCCGAATCATCACGCACTCGCGCAACGTTTCGGACTCTTCGATCGTTTTTTCGTAAATTCCGAGGCCAGCCCCGACGGGCACAACTGGGCGACGGCGGCATTTTCGAACGATTACGTGGATAAGGCCTTTCGCTGGAACTATTCCGATCGCGGGCGCACGTATGACTTTGAGGGTTATAACCGCCTGCCGGATTACGAGCCGCCGAGTGAACTGGACACCGCGAAATTCAAAGGGGACGCTCTCGCCGCGCTAACCGATCTGCTCGAGAAGCATTTGCCTTACACGCTGGGCTTCACCGACGTCGGGGAACCGAAAACGCTTTATCTTTGGGACGCGGCCGCGCGCGCGGGATTGACCTATCGGAATTACGGGGAGTTTATAACCGTGATTTCCGCAAACGATGTGGAGGCGGCCAAGCAGAGGCGCCACAAAGAATATCCGGACATTTCGAAAGCCGTTCGAGACATCCCCAACAAGGCTTCTCTCGCGAATCATCACAGCCCGAGTTTCCGCAGCTTCGACCTGGCGGCGCCTGACATCATCACTGCGGATTGCTACCAGGCCGCGCTCGGTTCGTCACAAAACGATGCTGCCGTGACGGAGGATAATGCGAATGTCAACTGCCGAGGCAACTCGCGGTTTGGCGAGTGGCTCCGAGAGTTTAAGGAATTCGTCACGAAGCGCGAAGCAGGCCAAGCGGATCCCATACCCGCGCTGACGGTTCTTCGTTTTCCCAACGATCACACTACGGGAATCAAGAAGGGATTTCCTACGCCACAATTCATGGTGGCGGACAACGATTATGCCGTTGGACGGCTCGTCGAAGCGATTTCTTCGAGCCCGTATTGGAAAGACACGGCAATTTTCATTGTGGAAGACGACGCGCAAGCCGGCCCGGATCATGTGGATTCGCACCGCTCCGTGGGTTTGGCCATCAGCGCGTACAACAAGCCCGGCGCGCTGATTCATAATTTTCACAGCACCGTGAGCATGATTCGAACAATCGAAATGCTCCTTGGAATTCCGCCGATGAACCAACTGGATGCTTCGGCAATTCCGATGGACATTTTTCAGGGCCAGGCGGACCTGACTCCGTACAAGGCGGTGCTACCGACAATTGCTGCCGATAATCTGCTGACAGGAAAACCAAAAGATAAAGCCACCGCGGAGTGGATGAAAAAGACGATGCAGCAGGATTTTGCGCACGCGGACATGGCCGATCCGCAAACTCTGAACTCGATTATCTGGTTTGCCTGCCAGGGAGACGGCTCGCACATGCCCCAATCCGCCGTGCTTCCGGCATACGAGACGATGCGCTTGGGAATTCTGGATACAGACGAAGGCCCCGTCAGACACAAGAGGAAAGCTGACGATGATTGATGGAAAGAGGATCCAGCAGGGAACGAGATTGAGCCGCTACACGCCAGTGACGAAGTTTCCGTCGAGGGCTACATAGCCGTAGGCCATGCGCGGCGTGCTGAACGCGAATCCGGGATTGCCGTGGCGATCGAGAAGAATCAGTCCCCCGGTGCCATGAGCACGCTTGGAAAGCAGATGAACCGCTTCGCGCGCGGCGACTTTTGCCGTAGAAGCTTCGCAGGATGCTCCC
>Ga0066660_10000163_pt1 | contig 19249 bp, 17 predicted proteins | sample GraSoiAngelo_109_FD_75177 | JGI IMG/M metagenome (GOLD analysis project Ga0066660, IMG submission 75177) | Grasslands soil microbial communities from the Angelo Coastal Reserve, California, USA - 14_0903_12_20cm | ecosystem: Environmental > Terrestrial > Soil > Grasslands | place: USA...
GATCCAGATCCGCGCCACCACCCGGCTCGACGATTCCCTGGACGTGTTCTCCTGCCACGGGCTCGCAGGAGTGGCTGGGGCGCTCCTGACCGGTGTGTTCGCGACGAAAGTGGCGAACCCCGCCGGTGGCGACGGCTGGCTCGCCGGCAACTTCGCCCAGATGGGCGTCCAGCTCGTGGCGGTGCTCGCGGCCATCGCGATCGCCGCGGTGGGCACGGCCCTGATCATGACGTTCGTGAACGCCACCTTCGGTGCCAAGGTGGGGGTAAAGGAGCAGCTCAGCGGGCTCGACTTGAGCGAGCACGGCGAGGAAGCCTACTTCGGCGAGCAGGGCGCGACGCCCACCCCGGGCTTGTCGCTCGGCGCCGGCGTGATCGTGTCCTCGGCCGTACCGGCGAGCGTGGAAGCCGCTTAGCGCACCGAAGTCTCACCTGACCCCGGGCGCGAGCCCGGGGTGAGGGGATGACAGCCGACCAGCCTCGACTGACCCCGGGCGCGAGCCCGGGGTGCCCCGGGGGGTGAGGAGAAACGGGAACGGCGCTAGCGGGACCGGCGGCTGACGAGCGTATTCTCGAGGAACAGGAACTCGATCCCCGTTCCGAGGAAGGTGTCGAGCGCCTCGCGCGGCGTGTTCACGATCGGCTGTCCCTTGACGTTGAAGCTCGTGTTCAGCACCATCTCCCGCCCGGTGACCTTGCCGACGGCCCGAAGCAGCGCGTGGAACTCGGGGTTATCGCGGGCGGCCACCGTCTGCACCCGGGCCGAGCCGTTCACATGGGTGATGGCCGGCAAGGCGGCCCGATACTCCGGACGCACGTCCACGGTCATGATCATGAACGGCAGCTCGGTCCCGGGGGTCACCTCGAACCAGCGATCCACTTCCTCGAGCGAGACGGCGGGAGCGAACGGCCGGAACGCCTCCCGCATCTTCACCATGGCATTGATGCGATCCCGCATCTCGGGGTGGCCCGGGTCGGCGAGGATGCTGCGGTGCCCGAGGGCGCGCGGCCCGAACTCCATGCGGCCGCGGTACCAGGCCACCACCCGCCCGCCCGCGATCAGACGCGCCGCCTCGGCGCAGGCGTCGGCCAGAGTGTCGAAGCGCCGCACCTCGACGCGATCGCCGTAGCCCCCGAGCGCCGCGTCGATGTCCCCGGTCGAGTAGCCCGGTCCCAGGAACGGGACCGGGAAACGCTCGTTCTTGACCTCCCCTACCTCGGCAGCGCGCCAGAGCGCGGCGCCGAGCGCGCTGCCGTCGTCGCCCGCCGCGGGCTGCACGTAGATGTCGTCGAACGTGCCCGAGCAGAGCAGCTTGCCATTGGCGGTGCAATTGAGCGCCACGCCCCCGGCCAGGGCCAGCCGGCGCAGCCCCGTCGTCTCCGCGAAGTGCCCGCACAGGTGCAGCATCGCCCGGTCCAGACACGCCTGCAGCCCGGCGGCCACGTCCCGATGCACGTCGCCGATCTCGGCGTCGGGATGGCGCGGCGCCACCAGCGCCTCGGTGAGACGGGCGCGCGTCGCGAGGTAGTGCTCGCGCTCCTCCCGCGTCCGGTTGGCCCGGAGCAGCGGGATGCGGATGCCCCCGTCGGGCTCGAGCTCGACCGCCTCTTCGAAGAACCGGCAAAACCGCTCTGCGTCCCCGTAGGGCGCGAGCCCCATGATCTTGTATTCGTCGGCGTTGAAGTCGAACCCCAGGTGCAGCGTCACGACGGAGTACAAGATGCCGATCGAGTCGTGCGCGCCGATCTGAAAGATCCGGTCGAGGTTTCCGTCACGCGCGTGATACACGCTCGCGCTCTGGGCTTCGCCCATACCGTCGATCACGATCACGAGACACTCGTCCCATCCCGACGTGTAGTAGGCGCTGGCGGCGTGCGCCGCGTGGTGAGCGACGTGACGCACCCGCTCGGCGGAAAACCCCGGAAAATCACGCGCCACGAGCGCGAGCAGGGCGTCGCGCGAGTACACGTCGCGATACAGATCGTGCGACACGGGGTCTACCGCGTAAACGCCGCGGTAGGGAGCATAGTCGAAGCCGTGCACCAGCTCGTCGACATCGTCGATGGCGAGACCGGCCTCGTCGAGGCAGTACGCGATCGCTCCCTTGGGAAAGTCGCCCGTGTGCTTACGCCGGCTGATCCGCTCTTCCGCCACGGCCGCGACCACCGTCCCGTCGACGATCAGCGCCGCCGCCGAGTCGTGCCCCTGCGAGATGCGGTACTCGCGCTCGTCCAAATTCTGCCAGCGCGCTCGTTTGAAGGGGATGGAGCCTTCGAACCCGCTGATGCCGAGGATTTTCAACCGGGGGTCCTTCGGTGACCGTTGGGAGTGGAACAACCGAGGGGGGAACCGCAAGAACCGTACGCGACATCACAGCAGGGGTTCGCCTGCGCCCTGGTGTTGCGCACGCGCCACACTTCGCCGCCGGAGGCCGGGCGGGGAAAAACAGCCCGCTTCTTGCACAGGGTGCGGGCGACCGCCGCAGGCTTCCCGTCAGTCTCGTGAGGTAGCATGACCGCTCGACTCATCGAGTCCGGATTGAAGGTGTTCGCGACCTGCCCGCCCTCGTACACGGCCACCCCGCTCATCTACCGGCGCGAGGTGTTGGATATCGCCCGTTGGAGCGACGCCGCGGGGTGCGAGGGGATCCTGGTGTACACGGACAACGGGCTCGTCGACCCGTGGCTCATCGCCCAAGACATCATTACCCACACCCAGCGGCTGTGCCCGCTGGTCGCCGTCCAGCCGGTGTACATGCACCCCTACAGCGTCGCGAAGATGGTCGCGACGCTGGGATTCCTGCACGGGCGCCGCATCTATCTCAACATGGTGGCGGGCGGCTTCAAGAATGACCTGGAGGCGCTGGACGACCCGACGCCCCACGACGAGCGTTACACGCGCCTGGTCGAGTACACGGCGCTCATCCTGGACCTGCTCGGCGGCACGAAACCGGTGACGCTCGCCGGGCGCTATTACCGGGTCACCAACGTGAAGATGACGCCGCCCCTCGATCCCGGCCTCAAGCCGGGTGTGTTCGTCTCCGGGTCGTCGGAGGCGGGGCTGGCGGCGGCCCGGCAGCTGGGCGCGCTCGCCGTCCGCTACCCCAAGCCAGTGGCCGAATACGAGGCGGGGCCGCCGGTCGACGCCGCCGCCCTCGGCATCCGCATCGGGATCATCGCGCGCGAGGACGCGGGCGAGGCCTGGGCCGTGGCGCGCGCCCGCTTTCCGGAGGACCGCAAGGGCCAACTCACCCACCAGCTGGCGATGAAGGTCTCCGATTCGGAGTGGCACAAGCACCTGTCGAAGATCGGCGAGACCGCCGCAGGTGATGAGAGCGAGCAACCATACTGGATGGTGCCGTTCGAGAACTACAAGACCTTCTGTCCGTACCTGGTGGGAAGCTACGAGCGGGTGGCCGACGAAGTGGCGCGCTATGTCGGCGTCGGCTACCGCACGATCATTCTCGACGTGCCGGCCAGCCCGGAAGAGCTGGAGCACATCGGGGTGGTGTGCGAACGTGCCGCGGCTCGCGTGGCGTCGTGAGTCGCCTGCTACAGCACTGGGTGGCCGAGCAGGCGAGCCGCCGCCCCGAAGCCGGCGCGCTGGTGTTCCACGAGCGGCGGCTCACCTACGGGGAGCTCGAAGCCCAGAGCAACAGGCTGGCGCGCCTCCTCAGGGAAGCCGGGTGCGCACGGGGCGATCGGGTGTGCCTGCTGAGCCCCAAGTCGCCCGAGACGATCGTCGCGATCCTCGGCGTGCTCAAGGCCGATGCGATGTACGTGCCGCTCGACCCGGGGAGTCCCGTCGCCCGCGTCGAAAAGATGATCGCCGCGTGCGACAACCGCTGGATCCTGGCGGGCGGCGCCGTCGGTCCGACACTCGCCGGACTGCGCGCCAGCCCCGAGTTCGCGCGGACGCACGCCGTCGGGTGGCTCGACGCCACGCCGCCCCCGCGAGGCGTGGAGCCGCAGTTCTCGGGCGTCGACGTAGCGACTTACTCCGCCGAGCCTCCGGCTTGTCGGAACAGCGAGGCTGACGGGGCGCACATCCTCTTCACGTCGGGATCGACCGGTACGCCCAAGGGCGTGATGATCACGCACGCCAACGTGCGCCGCTTCATCGAGTGGGCGGTCCCTTACTTCGGCACGACGGCGACCGACCGCATCTCCGCGCATCCGCCGCTCCACTTCGACCTGTCCACCTTCGACATGTTCGGGACGTTCGCCGCGGGCGCCGAGCTGCACCTCGTGCCGCCCGAGCTGAACCTGCTGCCGCACAAGCTGGCGGAGCTGATCCGCCGGGCGCAGCTGACACAATGGTTCTCGGTCCCGTCCGCCCTCAACTACATGGCGAAGTTCGACGTCGTGAAGCACGGCGATTTCCCGTCGCTCAAGCGCGTGCTGTGGTGCGGGGAGGTCTTGCCCACGCCGGCACTGATCTACTGGATGCAGCGCGTGCCGCACGCGTCCTTCACCAACCTGTACGGCCCCACGGAAGCCACCATCGCCAGCAGCTACTACACCGTGCCGACGTGCCCCGCGAGCGAGGACGACGTGATCCCCATCGGCCGCGCGTGTGACGGCGAGGAGCTGCTGGTGCTGGACGAGGCGCTCCGGCCGACGCCCCCGGGCGAGGTGGGGGACCTCTACATCCGGGGTGCGGGACTCAGCCCCGGCTACTGGCGCGATCCCGAGAAGACGCGCGGGGCGTTCCTGCCGTATCCTGGGAGCGCGTCGCCCGGCGACCGGATCTACCGCACCGGTGACCTCGCGAGCGTCGGCTCGGACGGGCTGGTCCGCTTCCTCGGGCGGGCCGATTCGCAGGTCAAGACGCGCGGTTACCGGGTGGAGCTGGGCGAAATCGAGACTGCCTTGCATGCGCTCGGCACCCTGCGGGAGTGCGCCGTCGTCGGGGTCGCCACTCGCGACTTCGACGGCGTCGCCCTCTGCTGCGCGTACGTGCCGCTCGCCGGCGTGGCGGTCACGCCGGCGTCCCTGCGCGAGGCGGTAGCCCGCGCGCTGCCGTCATACATGCTCCCGTCGCGCTGGCTCGCGTTCGACGAGCTGCCCAAGACCAGCAACGGCAAGATCGATCGCCGCAGACTCAAGGAGCTGTTCGCACCGGAGGCGGTGAGCGCGTCATGACCACAGTGACCGATTCCCTGCAGGCCGAGCTGACTACGCTGTTCACCAAGCGCCTCGGTGTGGAGGTCCCGTCGCCCGACACGGACCTGTTGGCGACCGGACGCCTCGACTCGGTCGGGTTCGTCGAGTTGCTGGTGCAGCTCGAGAAGCGCTTCGGGCTCCGGGTGGAGCTGGACGACGTGGAAGTCGACCACTTCCGGTCCCTCGCGGCGATCGCCGTGTTCATAACGGAACGACGGGCCGCCCGCAGTATCTGACCCGGTCCTTTTCCTGCCCCGCGTCGATGCATCCCCCCGCGACCGGCCGACACAGGTTGGTGCGTCGCCCGTGTTGCTGCCCCGCCACACCCCCTGCGTCGTGCAGGCGCGTGGCGGACTTACGACGTGTGGGGCATATGGGCAGCATGGCCCGAACCGTGCGGTAACGCCCGTGGTATGAAGCTGTTGCCCCTCGACAACCCCGAGCTGATCGAGCTCGTCGCTGGTTGGGTCGGCCGGGAGGAAAACTACAAGTGGTTGGACTTCGGGAACGGCATCCTCGCCCCGACGGCGGTGTCGCTCAAGGTCATGACGCAGCGGGATCTCCACGTGCTGCGAGCGTTCACGCCGGACGGCAGCGACCTGCCGATCGGTGTCGTGGCGTTGTCGAACGTGGATCACCGCTTCAAGACGGCCGGCTCGCTGTGGGCGGTGCTCGGACGCAAGCGCTACGCCGGCTTCGCCCGCCGCGCGGCGTCGAGAATTCTCACGTACGGTTTCCAAGAGCTGGGGCTGGAAGCGGTCGGGGCGTGGACCGTGGAGACGAACATGGGGTCTCGTCGCGCGCTGGAGCAGCTGAACTTCCGCTACGTCGGGCGCCAGCGACGCTGCCACTGGATCGATGGCAAGCCGTACGACCGCCTGCTCTACGACCTGCTGGCGACGGAGCACGTACCTGATGACTGAAGTGCGAGAACTCGAAACCAGGATCGCACGGCTGTTCGCCGAGCGGCTCGAAGTCGAGGTGCCGTCGCCGGACCTCGACCTGTTTCAAGCCGGCGTGGTCGACTCGTTGATGTTCGTCAAGCTGCTCGCGACCCTCGAAGAGCAGTTCGGCTTCCGACTCGCGTTCGAGGAGCTCGAGATCGACGACTTTCGGACGGTGCGTCACATGGCCCGCTTCGTGGCGGCGAAGCGCGGCTCGGCGGAGCCGGGACGCGTGAGCGCGTCGGGTTAGGCCGACCGAAGCAAGGTCGCGAGCAGGTCCAGCAGCTCGGCCGCCTCGAACGGCTTCGTGATGAAGCGATCGGCCCCGAGCGAGGTGGCGTGCCCCGCGACGTCGAGCGCCCCGGCGCTCTTGACCCCGGACATCGCGAGAATCTTCACGTCGGGCCACTCGCGCCGCAGCCGGCCGATCGTCTGCAACCCTCCCTGCACCGGCATGAAGATGTCGACGATCACGACGTCGGCCGCGTGCCGCTGGTAGGCCCGGATTCCCGCGTCGCCATCGGCGGCCTGGCGCACGTCGTGGCCGGCGTGCTCCAGGTGCTTGGTGAGCGCCTGCCGTAGCGTGACGTCGTCGTCGATGATCAGGACTCGGGCCATGTGGTACCCACGCGTCAGCCGAATTGTATGGCATGCCCCGGCATTGCGACAGCTACACAGGTGTTGCCGCGCGGCCGCACACGCCGAGGGCCGTTTGAGGGTTCGAGGCCGGTGCGGCGATTGCAGTCGTCATGACGCGTCGATGAAGAGCTTCGCCGTTCTGGCGCTGATCGCCCTGGTTGCGAGCTGCCGCCTCGACACGTTCTTCAGCGGGTCGGGCGGTGGCGCGCTGCCCGTGGCCGGCCCTCCCGCCGACCTGCGTTTCACGGATCAGCCACAGACCACGCGGGCCCGGAAAACCCTTCCGCCGGTGCGGGTCGCGGTCCGCGACGATCAGGGTAATGTCGTCGCCCGCTTCGGCGGTGTCGTTGCGCTCACGATCGACTCGGACACCGGCGGGGTCTCGCTCGGCGACACGACGACCGTAGCCGCGGCCAACGGCATCGCGACGTTCCGTCACCTGCGGATCGACAAGGTGGGGGCGGGCTATCGCCTGGTCGCGTCCGCGCCCGGGACGGCCCTTGCGCCGGTGAAAAGCCAGGCGTTCGCCATCCTCGCGCCGTTGACGGGGAACATCACCGTGACGACCACCACCCAAGGCGCCGACACACCGGGCGGCTACACCGTCACCGTGGACGACAGCATCTCCCAGTCGATTGGGATCAACGCCGTCGTGACGTTCATCGGCGTGGCCGCAGGCAGCCACGTGGTGACACTCGCCGGCCTGACACCCAGTTGCAGCGTCGGCGGGACAAATCCCGAGACGGTGGACGTGTCCGGCGGGGAGACCGCGCAGGCGAGCTTCGCGATCAGTTGCGCGGCGCCGCCCCCGGCCACCGGCAACGTCGTCGTCACCACGGCGACCAGTGGCTCGAGCGTGCCGAGCGGCTATACCATGAGCCTGGACGGCGGCCCGGCGACCCCCATCGGCGTGAACGACAGCGTCACCGTGACCGGGATCGCCCCCGGCAACCACGCCGTGTCGATCGGCGGCGTGCCCGCCAATTGCAACGTCGCGAGCTCCAACCCACAGACCGTCACAGTAGCGGCCGGGAATACGGCCCGAGCTGCCTTCACGATCAGCTGCGTCTTGGCGACTGGCAGTCTCACCGTCACGACGACGACCACCGGGTCGAGCCTCCCCGCCGGTTACACCGTGACGCTCGACAACGGCCAACCAGGCACCATCGGTAGCAACGACAGCGTCACCGTGACCGGGATCGCCCCCGGCGACCACGCCGTGTCGATCGGCGGCGTGCCCGCCAATTGCACCGTCGCCGGTCCCAACCCGCAAACCGTCACGGTAGCCGCCGGCGGCAGCGCCCGAGCCGCCTTCACGATCGGCTGCGTCGCGGCGACGGGCAGTCTCACGGTCACGACGACGACCACCGGGTCGAACCTCCCCGCCGGCTACACGGTGACGCTGGAGACCGGCCAATCGGGCACCATCGGCGCTAACGCCAGCGTCACCGCGACAGGGATTCCCACCGGCGGCCACACCGTGACGCTGAGCGGCGTGCCCGCCAATTGCACGGTCCAGAGCCCTAACCCGCTGGCGGTCACGGTGACGGCCGGGGCCACGGCCCAAGCAAGCTTCACGATCAGCTGCGGGCCATAGCATGACGCCGGCACCCTGGCGCCTCGCGCCGCTGGCCACGCTCGCCTGCCTCGCCGTCACGGTGCCGCGCACCGCCTCCGGCCAGGTCGGCGCCACGACCGATATCATCGTCGGCACCGTAACCGGGCCGGACAGCCAGCCGCTCGCCGGCGCCACGGTCGAGATCACGTCGCGCGAGACGCAGGGCTCGCGCCAAGTCACGACCGACGCCCGGGGGCGATTCACCCTGCTGTTTCCCGACGGCGGGGGGCGCTACGAGCTGCTGGTGCGCTACATCGCCATGGCGCCCGCGCACCTCGCGGTGGCCCGCCAGGGAGACGAAGACCGCATCGTCGCGAACGTGCAGATGGGCCTCGCCGCCGTTCCCCTGGAGGCCGTCACCGTGACGGCGCAGCGCAGCGGGCGCTCCGACCGGGTGGGGCGGGGCGCCACCGGTCAGGGCTTGAGCGGGGAAGAAGTCGCGCGACTCCCGACCGACGCTTCGGACCTGAACACCGTCGCCACGCTGGCCCCCGGCGTGATCGCCATCGGCGGCGGCGATACCAGCTCCGCCAACTTCTCGGTCGCGGGCCAACGGCCCACGGCCAACAGCGTCACGCTCGACGGCATGTCCCTCGGCTCGGGCGAGGTGCCCCAGGACGCCGTCCGCGCGATCCGCGTGGTCACGAACAGCTACGACGTGGCCCGCGGTCAGTTCTCGGGCGGCCTGGTCGCGTCCACCACACGCAGCGGCACCAACACGCCCCAGGGCTCGTTCACCACGACGCTCCGTGACCGCACCGTCGCCTGGGGCGACGCCATGTCCACGCCGTTCGGTCAAGGGATGACACAGACCCAGCTCGGCGGCGGGGTCGGTGGGCCGATCGTCCCGAACCGGTTGTTCGTGTTCGCCGCCCTCCAAGGACGATGGCGCACCCAGGCGCTGCCGTCGCTCACCAGCGCCGACGACGCGACGCTCGACCGGCTTGGCGTAGATCCCGACTCGGCGTCGCGGTTCCGCGCCCTGGCCGGCGCCACCGGCACGCCCGCCGCCGTTCCCGGCCGCTCCGACGAGCGCGCCGGGTACAACACGCTCGGCCTGCTGCGGCTCGACTGGCAGGCCTCGCCCGTCCACACTGTCACGCTGCGCCTCGATGGGCACTGGATCTCGCAAGAGCCCACCCACGTGGGCACGCTCGCCCTGCCCGCCACCGGCGCGCGACGTTCGCAGCGGAGCGGCGGCGTCATGGCGTCACTCACGTCGTATCTCGGCGGGAACTTCGTCAACGAGGCGCGCGGGTACGTGGCAGCCGATCGCAAGGACGTGCGCGCGCTGCTCGCGCTCCCGGCGGCGCGGGTCGAGGTCGCTTCCCCCCTGGCGGGCGGCGGCCAGGACGTCGCCACGCTCACCTTCGGCGGCAACGGCGCCGCGCCGCAGCGCACCGACGACCGCACCATCGAGCTCGCCGACGAGCTCTCCTGGCTGTCGGGCGACACGAAGCACCGGGTCAAGCTCGGCAGCTACCTGAACCGCACCCGGGTCGACGACGACCAGACGCCGAACCAGCTCGGCACATTCACTTTCCCCTCGCTCGCGGCCCTGAGCGCCGACAGCCCATCCACGTTCACCCGTACGCTGGCCCCCCAGGACGTGGACGGCACGACTTGGAACGCCGCGCTGTACGCCGGCGACTCCTGGCACGCCGCTCCAGGACTGCACGTGATGTACGGTGTCCGCATCGAGACCGCCGGGTTCGACGGCGCGCCCCCCGCGAACCCGGCGGTGGACTCGCTCTTTGGCCTGCGGGTCGATCGACTGCCGCGCGAGCGGCACATCTCGCCGCGAATCGGCTTCACCTGGGGATTGGGGAGCGGGGGGGGGGAGGTCCGGCACGCGACTTACTTGCGCGGCGGGGTCGGCGACTTCCGCAGCCCCGCGCCCGGCGGCCTGTACAGCGCGGTGCTCCGCGCGCCCGGGACGATCACCGCGGAGACGCAGCTCGCGTGCGTGGGAGCGGGTGTCCCCACCCCCGATTGGTCCGCCTACAACGCGAGTCCGGTGGCGATTCCGTCACGCTGCGCGGATTCGACGGGCGGCGCGACCATCACGCCCCGGCCCGACGTCACCACGTTCGATCCCCGGTTTACCGCGCCCCACGCATGGCGGGCGTCGCTCGGCGTGATGCAGCGGGTCGGTGACTTTTCGTTGACCGTGGACGTGAGCTATGCCCGCGGGCAAAGCCAGTACGGGTTCCGCGACTTGAACCTGGTGGGGACGCCGCGCTTCGCGCTTCCGGACGAAGCCGGTCGTCCCGTCTACGTGCCCGCTGACTCGATCGTCCCGTCCACGGGAGCGGTGAGCGCCACGGCGTCCCGCGCTCATCCCGAATTCGGCCGCGTGCTGCTGATCCGCTCCGACCTCGAGTCCAAGACGAAACAGCTCACGGTGGCGCTCGCGGGCGGCACGAAACGGGGCGCGACCGTGCGCGTCTCCTATACGCTCACGCGCTCCGTGGATCAGTCGTCGTTCGCGTGCTGCTCCGCCTCGCAGGGGTTCGCGGCCCCCACCACCGCGGGAGATCCCAATGTTCCGGAATGGGCGACGAGCGACCTGGAGCGACGCCATGCTCTGCTCGCGACGGTGAACTACCCGCTGAGCGACGCACTCGATATCGGCATGATCGGACGGCTCGTCTCGGGAGCGCCCTTCACGCCACTCGTCGGATCGGATCTGAACGGCGACGGCGCGCGCAACGACCGCGCGTTTCTGTTCGACCCCGTGACCGCGAGCGACACGGCGGTGGCGAATGGCATGCGGGCCTTGCTCACGAGCGCCTCATCGGGCGTGCGGCGTTGCCTCGAGCGCCAGCTTGGCGCCGTGGCCGGGCGCAACTCGTGCACGGGCCAGTGGCAGCCGGCGCTCGATCTTCAGGTCAACTGGCATCCTGCGTGGTTCGGCGCCGACCGCCGGCTGACGGTCTCCTTGCTGACGGTCAACCTGCTCGGGGGCCTGGACGAGTGGTGGCACGGTGCGGCGCACCGCCTGGGCTGGGGCTACGCCACCGCGCCGGACCCGGTGCTACTGTACGTGCGCGGCTTCGACCCTGCCACCGATCGATTCCACTACGCGGTCAACGGTCGGTTCGGCTCGCGCGAGAGCGCCGACGGCGGGGTTATCGTCCCGTTCCAGATCGCCCTGCAGGGGCGTCTCACGCTGGGGCCGAGCCTCGTGGGCGCGGGCGCGCGCAAGGCGAGCGGTCCGACCCCGGACGACTGAGCGTCACCGCAGCGGTGGCCCTAAGCGCTCGGCACCACGCTCCACGTCCTGCCCGGGTAGGAGTGTGCAAGTCCTTGCAGCGGAAAGAGGCGCCGGTCGGAATCGAACCGACGAATAGAGGTTTTGCAGTTTAGTTTGGCCTCTTGCGTGCCGTCGCGCCTAGTACCAATCCCGCTACGTTACCGGCGGTTCGCTCCCGAAGCAACTTCTATTGAGTCGCGTCCGGTTGCGCGCTTTTACGCGCCATCTTTGCCCTAATTTTGCCCTTTTTCGCCCGCAACAAGAGAACGCCCCGAGCACCGGACTGCTGGCGCTCGGGGCGTCTCCTCAGCCCGCTAGGCGGTAGACGATCTCCGCGAGATGCCGTGCGCCCCAGAGATTCATTGCTTTGCTGCGTTGGTCTTCGGCCCATTCCCCGTCGTGTATCCCGTCCCACGCGCGGCGAATCGCCCCGTTCCACTCGCGGTGCAGCGCCATGTGCAGGTCCGCGCACGCCCCGAAGGGCTGCTCCAGGAGCCACTCCGAGAACGTCTCCTCGCCGACCTGCTCCTCGACGCGGATCAGCAGCTCTCCCATCTTGCGCGCGTGGACGATGCTGGCGTACTGCGCGCGTCGCGCGGCTTCGTGCTCGTGCTTAATGCCCTGCCCCAGCTTCAGCGCCCGCTTGATCTCCGGCGTCGCGTTCACGGGCGCCGCCACGTCGTGCGACGCCGTCAACTTCTTTCTCTGCCGCTTCATGGATCGATCCTCCCCTTGTCAAAAGAGCACGTTTTGCAGGTCGGACAGGACTGTCCTTCCTGCCTGCACCCTCTATAGGCGAGATCGAGGATCGATTCTAATTGGGCGGTCGACTCTAATTGGTCAGCGCCGCCCCTTCTTGGTCGGCGGCTGTGGGCGGCTTCTTCACAACTCCGGGTTTGGGACTTGTCGCCAGAGAGGCTCTCGGGGAGGCGGGCGGGCGATCGCCCGCTTATCTTTGCACCGGGAATGAACCGGCACAGAACCGCCCCAGCGTCACAGCTCCGTTTGGACCTGTTGGAGCGGCGGTCGCGTCCCCGCCGGGCCGGTCGCGGGCGGCGACTCACGGTCGCCGGGTTATTCGCTGGTATCGGGGGCATCGAGCTCGGGCTCCATCGGAGCGGCCACTCGACCGCGCTACTTTGCGAGATCGACCCAGCCGCCCGCGCCGTCCTCGAAGCCCGCTTCCCCGGTATCCCCCTCCACGATGACATCCGCACCCTGGGCCGCCTCAGGCGCGACGTCGATCTCGTCGCGGCGGGTTTCCCCTGCCAGGACCTGAGCCAGGCCGGGATGACGCGCGGCATCAAGGGGCGCCAGTCCGGGCTCGTGAGCCACGTGTTCGACCTGCTTGCGGAGCGGGCCGTTCCCTGGGTGCTCCTAGAGAACGTCCCGTTCATGCTCCAGCTCGATGGCGGGCGGGCGATGGAATACGTCGTGAGCGCGCTCGAGCGCCTGGGGTACCGCTGGGCGTACCGGGTCATCGACACGCGGGCGTTCGGCCTCCCGCAGCGTCGCGAGCGCGTCTTCCTAGTCGCCGCGAGGACCGAGGACCCGCGCCGCGTGCTGTTCGCCGGGGACGTGGAGGCAGCCGTGGACCCGCGCGAGCTGAACGGCGCCGCCTGCGGGTTCTACTGGACCGAGGGGAACAAGGGGCTCGGGTGGGCCGCGGACTCCGTCCCCACGTTAAAAGGGGGCTCGACGGTGGGCATCCCGTCACCGCCCGGCATCATCCTGCCGTCAGGCGAAATCGTGAAGCCGGACCTCCGCGACGCCGAGCGCCTGCAGGGCTTCCGAGCGGACTGGACGAAGCCGGCCGAGGGGGTCGCCAGGAAGGGCGCACGCTGGAAGCTCGTGGGGAACGCCGTGACTGTGAACGTCGCCGAGTGGATCGGGGAGCGGCTCCTCGACCTCAAGGGCGACACGGACGTCGCCGGCGAGCCGCTGCGGCGGGGCCAGCCGTGGCCGCGCGCTGCTTGGTACGACGGGGAGCAGCGCTTCGCCGCCCGCCTGTCGTCGTGGCCCGTGAGGAGGAAGGCCAGACCCCTGCTGGAGTTCCTGAAGTACCCCACGACGCCGCTCTCCGTGAAGGCGACCGCCGGGTTCTACTCCCGCGCCAAGGCGAGCTCGCTTCGCTTCCCCGAGGGCTTCCTCGGCGCTGTCGCGTCGCACCTTAAGAGGATGCGGACCCTCGAAGCCTGAGGCCGCCGCGTACATGGCCGGCCCGCGTTCCTCCATCCGGACGGACCCCGCCACGTCGGAACGGATGGCGCGGATACGCCAGCGCGACACGGGCGCAGAGCGACTCGTGCACGAAGGCCTGCGGCGGCTCGGCCTCAGGTTCCGCACCCACAACCGCGATCTTCCCGGCTCGCCCGACGTCGCCAACCGCGCCAAGCGGTGGGCGATCTTCGTTAACGGGTGCTACTGGCACTCACATAAGGGGTGTGTGCGGGCGACGGTGCCGAAGCGCAACCGCCTTTTCTGGCTCAAGAAGTTCGCGGCAAACCGCGCGCGGGACCGCCGGGTGGTGAGGGAGCTGCGTTCGATGGGCTACCGGACGCTGGTCATTTGGGAGTGCGAGGCCGAGAAGCCGGGGAGTCTGCTCACGCGTCTCCGACGCCTGTTATCTCCCTGAGCACACCTCCTCCTAGGGGTTCCGGGCGTCATAGACCGCGACAATCTCCTTGAGCATCCCTTCCAAATCGCGCAACGGATCGACCCTAGTACCGACCTCAAGCCCCTTGCGGGCAGTCGGCCGCCCCACGGAGGGAGGCTCGTCGGCGACGTTGAAGAACACGACGCTCCCCGGCTCGGTGGTATGGTCGTACAGCCCCACGTAAATGCACTCAAAGAGTTCGCGGTGCCCCTCGGGGCCTCCCCGCTTCGCGCGGTGCTTGAGCACACCGTCGACGATCTGGGCGAATGAGGACTTGCTAGTCTTCCGCTCGGGGTTCCCGTCGTCGCAGCTATCGATCGGCACGAACACGACGCCCGCGAGCACGGCGAACGGCTGGCGTTGGTGGTAGTCGCTCGCCTCCGCCCGGAGCTCGTTGTCGATGCGGGTCGCGTTCTTGGTGTATCGCTTCGATCCGGGGTCCCGGAAGTTCAACGTCTTGACCGAGATCCCGAGCGCCAGCCCGAGGTCGGGCGTGCTGTAGTTAACGTCGAGCTTCTTCACCCCCTTGCCGGTGCGGGCCTTCGACTCCTGGCGGGTCCCGTCTGATAGGGGTGTTATCCCGTGGAAGGTCGGCCTCAATCGGTTCGCTACGAGCACAGACAGGGCTGCGGACAGACGCTGCGCGTAGTTCTTCTTGTCGGCCTGGGTGCCGCCCGCGGAAGGGCGTGGCTTGGCTGCGTCGAGCGCGTCTTGGAACGAGTCGATGGACCGGGTCTGTAAGAAGAGCCTGACGGAATCCTTGGTTCTTCGCATTCGTGCCACGAACCCGGCCTCAACGTGGGGTCGGGCTCCAATGGTACGATCAACGGCTCCAAGCGCAAGGTGGGTTGACGCCCCGTTGACGGCGTGGCGTTAGGCTGCGGCCGTCACGCTCCGAGGGGAATCATATGGGCATGGTGATTTGGCCCGACCTGCCGTGGCGGGCGTTCGAGGGATCACAACCGATCATGCCAATGGAGACAGGGCGGCTAGTAGAGACGGATCGCCTCGAGCCGAGTCTAGCTCACACCATCGATGGCACGTCAACCGCACGGCTGGCGCGGTTCGAGCAGAGGGTGTTACAGTGTGGGCGGGCCATGCCCATCCCCACCTTCCGCCTTCTGAGCCTGCAACAGCCCGTTGGTCAGGGCGCGACCGGGGCGCGATACGTCGGCGTGCAGGGGGTGGCCAAAGAGCATCGGGCCGGATCGTACACAGTGGTGAACGAATGGGTAGCGGCGGAACTTGCGCGACAACTCCGGCTGCCCATCCCTCCCAGCTTCATTTCGCTCTTCGGTGACACGAAGTACTTCGTCTCGATGAATTTCGCCCTCTCAGAAGAAGCTCTCCCCCCTGTCGTCGCGGCCGCGGTCGTCGGTGCCCAACCGGACCTGGCGGCGCGGGTCACCATGTTCGACGCTTTCATCGTGAACGAAGACCGGCACGCGCAAAACATGGCCATGCACCCCACGACGCACGAGTTGATGATCTTCGACCACTCCCATTGCATGTGCGGGCAAGGGGCGGTAGGCACAGCGCGCGCCTTCCTGGAAGCCCATCGTGGGCATCTGGCTATTATTGGAAGGCACGCTTTGGTGCCGGAACTGACAAGCGCCGCTGACCTATGTGTGGCGGTGGCACGCATCACCGATCTACCGGAGCGGGTCGTCCGGGAGATTGCCTTGGAGAGCCGTAGCTTTGACGTCCCGCCGGATGAAGCAACCTTTCTCGCCGACTACCTCGTCGCGCGTCAGCACGCGCTCATGGGCATGCTGGCCGCCGAGCGGAACGGGTTCCCCAAGGTCCGGCAGGAGGAATTGGAGGCCTGCGTATGACACGAACCGCGGAATATTGGCTCGCTCGCTACACACCCGACCTGTTTCGGCAGGAGCCTCGCAACGTCGGTGTGCTGGTGCACCTCGATGGCGTGCTGGATGCGCGCTTCCTGGGTGAACGCGAGCCCGGCAAGATCGACGGTCGCAGCATTCGCTACACGTTTGCCGATACGGCAGCCTATGAGGCGTGGGTGCAATTCTGGCGACGCACACTAGAGCAAGCCCCGCAGGCTACCGAAGTGAGGGGCGGTCCTCACGATCTGGTCAGCTACCTCGTTGAGGCGAGCCGTGGCCAATACTCCGTGACTCCCGGCGGGGAACTGGCGGGCGTAGCCGACCGCGACCGGCCCGCCGACGTGCGCGACTTCCTGTATCGCTCGCTCGTTGGCGATGAGGGGTTCGCGACCGTCATGGCGGGTGAAGCTCCGACAATGGAGCCACGCACTGCGCTTCGTACAGCCGTACAAACAGAGCTGGTGCGCGGGGACCTGCTCGGCTCAGTGGACGAGCCGCTGCTCTCGCGGGGTAAGGTGATTCCTAATCTTCCGGTGAAGGGAACTGCAAACGAACCCCACCGGCCGGACTTCGTACAAGAGAACGGGCGCCTGTGGGTCATGGCAGTGGTGGACTTCACGACTCCCCAAACGCGTCTTGCCAAAGAGCACGCGGGCACGGCTGCGTACATCTTCCGTGACTTGCGGGAAGCCAAGCGACGCAAGGTTGAGCCCATCTCGTTGGTTAGGCGCGGGGGCGATGATCCGGATGTTCGGTGGGGCCAAGAGGTCCTTGAAAGCAATTCCTCCGTGATTGACTGGGACGACCCTGTCGCGCAGAGGCACTTTCTCCAAGACCGCGCACGCGCGGCGCATGGTGCCTAGAGTCGGCGAGTGGTGATCACGTCCACGGCGGCAGCGGGAGGTCGGCGGCAAGGTATCGTCCCACCTCCTGCGTGAACGCCGGGCTGCCGACTCGAACGGCACGCGCGGGCCATGAATCCGTCGCGCCACCTGGGCCCGGTTGCGCCGGCGGGCGGGGCCGAGAAGGGTACCCCAACGCACCGCCCACGACTTCGGGACTCTTCAGGACGAGGCGCCCGCCGACCTCGCCGGGAGTCGCACCCGGGATCTCGCACCCGCCGTCACGCCGGCTGATTCGGCAGCCGGAGCAGCGTGTCGATCTTGTCCGCCTCAAGCTTCGCTTTCGTCCGCGCCGTTGGGGACGACTGCTTGTCGTCGGCGATCGCGCGCAGGAGGTCGCGCTGGACCTCCAGCTCGTGGCGCCGGGCCGGACTCAGCACGGCCCCGGGCGCGGGCGTGTCGTCCGGCCCGCCGCCGACCGGCGTGGGCACGGCGAACACCGTCACCGCGCCCGTCTCCGTATTCACGGAGGCGACGAGCCGCTCGTTGCCCGGCTTCGCCAGCTCGCGCTCGACCGCAGCGACCTGCGTCTGCGCGGCCTGGGCCGCCGCCCGTCCGCGCTCGCGGCGCTCCTGCCCAGCCTGCCACGCGGCCACGGTCATGTGCCGCGGCAGCACCTGCAAGCCGGTGTTGGTCTCCACAACCACCTGCCCGGCGCGGTTCGTCCAACTGTTGAGGACCTGCATGGTCACGCTCCTTTCGCTTATCGCCTGTCGAACGGGCTTCCGCCGCCCGTGCCATCCCCGCGCCGGTTGAACGGCGTCACCTCCTCACCTCCGTCGCGCGGCTGCAGGCTGCTGCCGCCGCTCAACGCGTCCCACGTCCCGTCCGTCATCCCGCGCCCGCCGCGGATCTGCGTGATCGACCCTTCCAGACCCTCGCCCGCGAGCAGCCTCCGGAGGGACGCCTCGCGCCGGAAGGAGAACTCGCGCGGCTCCCCCATGCCGCTGAACCAGACGTGCGTGCTGCGGACCTTCTTCAGCAGCGGCGCGAGGGTGAGGAGCACGGCGTCCGCGAGCGGCAGCACCGCGGGCACCACGGACAGGAGCCCGCCCGCGCCACGCACGGTCCGGATGCTCAGGCATTGGTCGCCGAGGCCCCGGAGCGCGGGCAGCGTCAGCCCGTCCCGGAGCAGCTCGCGAAGCGCCAGCGCGGCCTGGACGCGCCAGCTCGCGAGCATCTTGTCTTCGACGAGCGGGGCCGCGCCCTCAGGCTCGACGATGGTACGCGTCTCCGCTTCGACGTGGCTGGCTAGATCGTCCCGTACGGCAGGCGCGAGCCGGGCGTCGAGGACCAGGCGCGTGACGCGGCGCGGCAGCCGCGCGGCGGCGGCGCTCGCGGGCATCGCCTCCACACGCTCCACGGTCCAACGGTCGCGGACGGCCATCACGATGCCGCCCCGGCTGCTTGGGCCCGGGCCGATGCCAATCACGATGGCGGGGCGCTTCGCGCTTGGATCGAGCGCGAACTCGCGTGTGGGGGTCACGCGGCACTCCTCGGCATGAGCCAGTCCGGATTGATCAGCGGTTCGGAGGCGGCGCCCTGCGCGAGGCCCAGCGCCAAGGCGACGGCCCCGCAGGCGACGTTCGCCAGGTCGTCGTGCGCGCCCGCCGGATGCGTGACCAGGTCTTTGCCGCCCCGGCGCGCCTGCCGGACGAGGCGCGACAGTTGGAGCCGGAGCTTCTGGTCATCGGGGAGCAGGACGCGCCGCGTATTGATCGCCGTCAACGATTCCAGATACAGCTCGCTCGCGGAGAGCGCGCTAAACTCGTAGGAGAGCGCCGCGCGCGCCCACGCCTCCACGGTCAACTGTTTCGCGTACTTGTCGCCGGTGACGGACGCCACGCCGTAGGCCCGCAGCAGCGCCGCCCACTCGGCAATCGTGCCCTCGATGTCGAGCGGCGGGGGCCGGTCGCGCACCACGTCCACGATGGCCAGCTCACCGTCCTCTGACAGATGCGCGATCGCGAGGGCGAGCGAATCCTTGGCGCCGCCGCTCATGTCGGCGAACGCCTGGTAACTGACGCCTGCCTGCGGGGGCCGTTCCACGATGCCGGGCTCGATCACCGCCTCGATCGCCGCCGGGGAGAGGAACGCCGCGAGGTCCGCGCGGAAGGTGGCGTCATACTCCGCCGCCGCCAGCGGATCGTCCGCGACCGCGGCCTGGATCGCGGTCGCGTCCATCGTCGGGTTGAACGTCCGCGTGTCGCCGTGGAGCA
>Ga0066660_10000164_pt1 | contig 19233 bp, 13 predicted proteins | sample GraSoiAngelo_109_FD_75177 | JGI IMG/M metagenome (GOLD analysis project Ga0066660, IMG submission 75177) | Grasslands soil microbial communities from the Angelo Coastal Reserve, California, USA - 14_0903_12_20cm | ecosystem: Environmental > Terrestrial > Soil > Grasslands | place: USA...
GATGCCCTCCTCTTTGGCCTTGCTTCGGAGGTCGTCCAGGATGGCGGCGGTGGTGGCCACGCCCACGTCGGCGCGGATGAGCGCCTCCTCCAGGTCGTCCCAGGTCTCGGCGTCGATCCCCGATCGGGACAGGACCGCGCTGACGTAGGTGGCCAGGAGGCTGCGTGCCTTGCCCAGGCGGTCACGGAACTTCGGTGGGGCCTCGAGGACCTCGGGCTCTGTGGCCTCGGCCTCGGGCTCCGCCGGTGCAGGCGCCACCGGAGCGGCCTCTACCTCCGCCACCTCCGGCTCGGCCTTGGCTTCGGCCAGGGTCTCCTCGGGAGCGGGAGCGGGAGCAGGGGCCGGCGCGGGAGGCGGGGCGGCGGTCGGGCGGGCAACCGGAGGAGGCGCGGTCGGCCGAGCGGTCGGACGGGGAGCAGGTGGAGAGACAGGCCGCCGGCCCGGCGGCTCGAGCCCGGGCCGGCGCTGCCGGCGTCGGGTGATGGCGACGGTGCCGAACGAGGCCAGCACCACCACGACCAATACCACCACCACGATCACGATCGCCACGAGCGCGGCAGCCTATCGACCCGGCAACTTCCCTTCTCAGGCGGTGGCCCGAGCGCTTCTTGGTGCAGGGGGGCTCGGGCCCCGTTGCCTAGGAGCCCGCCGTGCCGACTATCGGCTTGTTCAGCGCCGCGCTGCCCATCGAGCCCGCAAAGAGGGCGTTGCCGAACGGGAAGATCCCACCGTCGCTGGCCACGAGCCAGTAGCCCTTGCCTGTCGGGGTGGCGGCCATGCCCACGATGGGCTTGTTCAGCGGGATGGCGCCCGTCGATCCGAAGAACCCGGCGTCGCCGAAGCCGAAGATCCCGCCGTCGCTGGCCACCAGCCAGTAGCCCTTGCCACTGCGACCTCCGGACACTTGCGGTGACGAGGTCGAAACGGTGGTGGACGTCGTGCTGGGGGGTGCCGTCGTGCTCGTGGTGCTGGTCGACGTCGTGCTCGTGCTGGTGGTGGTCGTCGTCGTCGGAGGCGGGGGCGGGGGCGGGGGCGTGCCCCCACCCCCGGTCATCAGCACGTCCACGGAAGGCGAGCTGGCGAGAGCGACGGGCGTGTTCCCGGCCACCGAGGCTTCCGATGCCCCGAACGTCGAGTTGCCTGAGGCGCTCGGCGCCATGGCTCCGGGACCACCACCGGTCTTGTCCCCGTAGGTGATGGTCAACGTCGCGCCGCCGGCCAGCGTCACCCCACTGACGGTGATGGTGGAGCTCGATAGGGCCACCGTGCCCGCCGATGCGGTCACGAATCCGGGGGCGGTGTTGGTGGTGGAGGGCGCCGACCAGCCCGAGGGCACCATCAGGTCGACCTCTCCGCCCGACGTCCCACCGGCCGCGGCCGTGTAGGTGAACATGAGCGTGTTCCCGGTGGAGCTGGCGTTGACGCTGGTCGGCGACACGGTCATCGTGCCGCTCCCGTCAGCTGACGTCACGACCACAGAGGGCGATGTGGCCAGGGCCGCTGGCGTCTGGCCGGTGAAGGACCCCTCCGAGGCATTGAAGGTGCTCTTCTCCGGAGCTGAGGGCGCGACCGACCCGGGGCCTCCCGAGGACTTGTCGCCGTAGGTGATGACGAGCGCGTCGCTGCCCGACAGTGTCAGTCCGGTGACGGCGATCGTCGAAGCGGCAACGGTCTCCGTACCCTTGTTGGCCGTCGTGTATCCGGCGGACCGCGGGGCGGAGGCCTGCGGCATCGTCCACGTGTTGGGCACGACCAGATCGACCTCACCACTCGAGATGCCACCGGGTGCCGGCGTGTAGGTGAACGTGAGCGTGTCGGCGGTCGAGCCCGCCGTCACCGCCGAAGGCGCCACGGTCATGGTTCCCGTGCCGGCGCCGATCACGTTGACCGCGGGCTGACCCGAGGCGGGCAGAGCAGTAAGCGTTCCGGTGCTGAGGGACTTTTCACTCGTCGTGAAGGTGCTCGTGCCCGACGTCGACGGCGCCGTTGCCCCGGGACCGCCACCTGTCTTGTCTCCGTAGCTGATGGTGAGGGTCCCGCCGCCAGCCAGGGTCAGGCCACTGACCTTGATGGTGCTGCCCGACACGGTCACCGTGCCCGCGGACGCGGTCGTCGCACCCCGGCTGTTGCCCGAGCCGGGCGCGGACCAGCCCGTTGGCACCACCACGTCGACCTCCCCTCCCGAGGTGCCTCCGGCCGCCGCGGTGTAGGTGAAGCTGAGAGTGTTGCCGGTAGAGCCCGCGGTGATGTTTTTCGGCGAGACGGTCATCGTCCCGCTGCCGTCGGGGGCGACGACCCCGACGGCCGGCGAGCTGGCCAGGGTGGCGGGCGTGTCCCCGTTGATCGACGCCTCCGACGCTGTGAACGTGGAGCTGCCGGTCGCCGTCGTGGCCGTGGCTCCGGGGCCGCCGCCCGTCTTGTCGCCGTAGGTGATGGTGAGCGTCCCTCCGCCGGCCAGGGTGAGGCCAGCGACCTTGATGGTGGCGCCGGACACGGCCACCGTGCCCGCCGACGCCGTGGTGGAGCCTGCGGCCGTCGCCGCCGTCGAGGGGGCTGACCAGCCCGACGGCACCGTCAGGTCGACCTCACCGTTCGATGTCCCGCCAGGAGCGGCCGCGTAGGTGAACACGAGCGTGTTGCCGGTCGAGCCCGCGGTCACCTGAGTGGGTGACACCGTCATCGTCCCGGTCCCATCCGGGGCAACGACCTGCACCTTGGGTTGGCTGCCGCTGGCGAGGGGCGAGGGCGTCTGTCCCGCGACCGAACTCTCATACGTGGTGAACGTGTTGGCGCCCGTGGTGGCGGGAGCAGCGGCGCCGGCCCCGCCGGTCCTCTTGTCGCCATAGGTGATCACGATTGTCTGGTTCTGGCTGGGATCCAGGGTGACGCCCGTGACCTTGATGGTGCTACCCGAGGTTCCAACAGTGCCCCGGCTTGAGGTCGTGTACCCGGCGGCAACTGGGATCGTCGCCTGGGGGGGCGTCCAGCCCGAGGGAACGACCACGTCGACCTCGCCGCTCGACACGCCTCCGCTCGCCGGAGCGTACGTGAAGGTCAGAGTGTTGCCCGTGGAGCCCGCGGTCACGGCGCCGGGGGCAACCGTCATGGTGCCCACGCCGGCCGCCAGAACATTCACTGTGGGCTGCGGCGGGCTCAGGGCCGTGAGCGCGCCGCCGCTCGTCGACTTCTCGCTCGTGGCGAACGTGCTCGTCTCGGCCGCCGATGGCGCGTTGGCTCCGGGGCCGCCGCCGGTCTTGTCGCCATAGGTGATGGTCAGGGTCCCGCCGCTGGACAAGGTCACCGAGCTCACCACGATCGTCGCGCCCGACACCGTCACGGCGCCGCCGCTGGCCGTCGTGAAGCCAGGGGTGCCTGAGGTGGTCGACGGGGTGCTCCAGGTGGCGGGCACGGCCACGTCGACCTCACCGTTGGACAAGGGCCCGCCCGAAGCGGTGTAGGTGAACGTGAGGCTGTTGCCCGTCGTCCCCGCCCCGACCACGGTCGGGGACACCTTCATCGTTCCGCTGCCGTCAAGGGTGAGCTGGGCGACAGTGACTCCGGGCGAGGCGCTGCTCAGCGCGGTCAAGGTGCCCTTCGGGGTTCCCCGTTCCGAGGTAGTGAAAGCGGACGCGCCCGCGCTCCCGGGCGCCGTCGCTCCCGGTCCCCCGCTGCCGCGATCGCCGTAGGTGAGGGTGAAGGACTGCCCGCCGGTGAGGGTCACCCCGGTGACCTGGATCGTCGAACCCGAGACGGCCACCGGGAAGCTCCGGGTCGCGGTGGTGTATCCGGCCGCCGTCGGGCTGGTTGAAGGGGTGCTCCATCCTCCGGGCACGGAGACGTCGACCTCGCCGTTGAAGGTCCCCTGGGCGTCCGCTGTGTAGGTGAACGTGAGCGTCAGCCCTGTCGCCCCTGCTGCGACCGCAGAGGGAGACACGGTCATCGTCCCCGCTCCGTCCGACGCCACGCGCACCACGGGCGATCCCGAGGTGAGCGCCGTTACCGTGCCGGTGCTTGTCGGACGCTCGCTCGTGGCGAACGTGTCGCTGCGAGGGGTTCCCGGAGCCGTGACACCGGAACCGCCGCCGCTGGTGTCGCCGTAGGTGATCGTCATGGTCGCCCCCGGGGCGAGGGTCACGCCGCTCACCTGTATCGCCATACCCGAGATCGTCACCGTCCCGGTGCTGGCCGTGGTGTAGCCAGGCAGCACGGAGATGGCGTTCTGAGGAGCGGTCCAGTTGGCCGGCACCGCCACGTCCACCTCACTCTGGAAGAGGCCGTTCCTGTCCGCGCTATAGGTGAAGCCCAGGGTGTTGCCTGAGGTACCCACGGAAACGACCGGCGGCGCCTCGATCATCGTGCCACCGCCCGCCGCAGCCACACCCACGACGGGCGGTGCGGCCAGGATCGCCCTTGTCCCCAGCTGGACGGACTGGACGCTCGACGCCTCGCTCGTGGGGAAAGGAGTCGGTCCCGGCGAAGTCGGCGCCGCGGCACCGGGCCCGCCGCTGCCCTTGCCGCCATAGGTGATCGTCACGGTCGAGCCACCCGACAGCGTGAGATTCGTGACCTCGATCGTCCGCCCGGCGAGGTTCACCGCTCCCGCGGCGGCGCTGGAGAATCCCGGATCGGTGCCGACCAGGGACGGGGCGCTCCACCCTGTCGGCACGGTGACGTCGACCTCGCCTCCCGAGATCCCGCCGGTGGCCGCGGTGTAGGTGAAGGTGAGGGTGTTCCCGGTGGAGCTGACGTCGACAACCGGCGGCGCGACCGAGACGGTCCCGCTCCCGTCGGCCGCCTCGATCTGCACAATGGGCTGGGTGGCCGAGGGGAGGGCGGTCAGTGTTCCCTGAGGCGTGGCCTTCTCACGGGTCGTGAAGGTGCTCGGCCCGATGGTCGCCGGCGCGGTTGCTCCGGACCCGCCGCCTGTCTTGTCGCCGTAGACGATCTCGAACGTCCCGTTGGCCGGGAGCGCCAACGAGCTGACCTTGATCGTCGAGCCGGAGACGGCGACGGTCCCCGCGCTGGCCGTGGTGTACCCGTTGTCAGTGCTCGTCGTCGAGGGAGCCGACCATCCCGCAGGGACGGCGATGTCGACCTCGCCCGAGAAGGTGCCGTTGGGGTCGGCGGTGTACGTGAAGGTGAGCGTGTTGCCCACGGAGCCGGCGGAGACGGCGGTCGGGGTCACAGCGACCGTGCCGGTGCCGTCATCGATCACGGTGACCTTCGGCGAGCCCGCGCTGAGCGGCTTCACCGTGCCGGTGCCGCTCGACGCCTCACTGGTCGTGAACTGGGCCGGACCCGTCGTGGCCGGCGCGCTGGCATTGCTGTAGGTGATGGTCATCGTCGTCGCGCCGCCCAGCGTCACCCCCGTGACCTTGATGGTCTGGCCGGATACCGACACGGTCCCCGCGCTTGCGGTTGTGAACCCAGGGGCGCCGGACGTAACCGACGGTGCTGACCAACCAGAGGGCACCGCCAGGTCGACCTCGCCACCAACCGTCCCGCCCGGAGCAGCCTTGTAGGTGAATGTCAGTGTGTTGCCGGCCGAGCCGGCCGACACGGCGACGCGGTCGACGGTCATGGTCCCGGTGCCGTCGGCGGCCACAATCTGAACCTGAGGCTGGGCGGCGAGGGGGGTGAGGGTTCCGGGTGAGCTCGATGCCTCGCTGGTCGTGAACGTGGTCGGACCGGTCGTCCCTGGCGCGCTGGCGCCGGGACTACCGAAGGTCCTGTCCCCGTAGATCAAGGTGAACGACGAACCGCCGGCGAGGGTCACGCCCGCGACCTTGATCGTGGATCCCGCGACCGACACCGTTCCGGCGGTGGCGACCGTGTACCCGGGGGCGCTTTGCGTCGTTGACGGCGCGGACCAGCCCGTGGTGTCGGGGGCGGGCACCACCACGTCCACCTCGCCGCCGGAGACGCCACCGGCTGCAGCCGTGAAGGTGAAGGTCAGCGTCTGTCCCGTGGACGCGGCCGACACCGCAGTGGGAGAGACGCTCATGGTCCCGCTCCCGTCGGCTGCCAGCGCCACTGCGCCCTGCGGGGCGGCCGCCATCAGGCCACCGACCACTGACATCAAGATCGCGACCGCGACCCACCTGCCGCCATGTCTGCCGGAGGCTGTTGCCCGGCGTCGGAGTCCCGCGGATGACCTGCGGATGCTCATTTGTCCCACCTCTGGAGCCCATGGAGGCTGACCGCGTTTCTTACGGGCCGCCTACCCCCGCGCACGAGATTCGGCTAATGGCCTCCTCGCTCCTGCGAAGCCCGACGAACCGCCCAGGTCGCCCCGCCATGCGGAGCGCACGACCCTATGGGCGCGTCGCGCACGGTGAGCACTGTCCGCCCAACGGACGTCCGATTCCATAGTCCACCGGAGCGGTTTTGAGCCGCTATTCCGGGTCAGCGCGCCGTGCGTTCGGCCTGAACGCGGCTTATGCCCCGGCTCTGACCCTCTCGCTGATGACCTTGGAGGATGCGCCGGGCTGCATCGTGACGCCGTAGAGGCAGTCGGCCGCTTCCATCGTGCGCTTCTGGTGGCTGACGATCACGAGCTGGGCTTCGGCCCTGAACTCGTGGATGAGGTCGAGGAAGCGGTGCAGGTTCACGTCGTCCAAGGCGGCCTCGACCTCGTCCAGGAGATAGAAGGGCGAGGGCCGGCTGCGGAACACGGCGAACAGGAAGGCCAGGGCGGTGAGGGAGCGCTCGCCCCCGGAGAGCAGCGAGAGCTTGCGCACGTTCTTGCCCGAGGGCCGGGCCTCCACCTCGATGCCCGTGCCCAGCAGGTCGTCGGGGTCGGTCAGGCGTAGATGCCCGGCTCCGCCCGGGAAGAGCGTGGAGAAGAGGTTGGAGAAGTTGTCGGAGACGTCGGCGTAGGCGGCGGCGAAGACCTCGACGATCTCGGTGTCGATGGCCCGGATCACCTTGGCCAGGTCCCGCCTGCTGGTCTTGACGTCCTCCAGCTGCTCCTCGAGGAAGCGGTGGCGCTCCTGCAGCGCGTCGAACTCCTCCAGTGCCAGGGGGTTGACCGGGCCCATGATCCTCAGCTCCCGCTCCAGCTCCCGCACCCGGCTGGTGGCGCTGGTGCCGGGGGGAACCTCGGGGCAGGGCGCCTCGACGGCCGCCGCCGGCTCCCGGTCGAGGTCGCGGCGCACGGACTCGACCGCGGCCTCCAGCCTCATCCTGGCCTCGGCCTCCTCCAGGTCGGTGCGCTGTGTCCGCTCCCTCAGCTCGGCCAGGTTGCGCTCGGCCCCGCTGCGGTCGCGCCTGAGGCCGTCCAGGCGCTCGGCCCGGGCCCGCACCGCCTCCTGCTGCAGGCGACGGCGCTCCCGCACCTCGGCCCAGGCCGCCTCGAGCGTCTGGGCCCGGTCGGCGACGAGCGAGGCGAGGCGGTCGGTGGCCAGGGCGACCGACTCCAGGTGATGGCGGCGGGCCGCGGCCTGCTGGCGCTGCTCGGCCTTGTCCCGGAGGCGATCCTCGATCTCCTCCAGGCGCCGGGCCAGTAGGGCCCACCTCTCGTCCAGTCCCGCCTCCCGCACCTCGAAGTCCCGGCGCCGGGCCGAGAGCGCGCTGGCCCGCTCCCCCAGCCGCGACCGTGCCGCCCGGCGCTCGTCCCGGCGGGCCGCGCCGTGGGCGTCCTGCGCCTCCAGGGCGGGCAGGGCCGACTCCAGCTCCTGCACACGGGTCTCGTCGCTTCCGAGCCGGGCGGAGAGCTCGGCGACGTGACCGGCCATGCCCTCGCGCTCGACGGCGAGGTCGCGCCGCTCCACCTCCAGGCGTTGCACGGAGTCGGCCGCGGCGCTGAGCCTGGTGTCGTTGGCGTCCAGGGATCGCGACAGCTCGCTCTCGGCGGCCCGGACCCCGGCCAGGTGCTCCCCGGCGGCGCGTGCCTCCTCGCCGGCGCGGGCGACCTTCGCCTCCGATTCCGCGGCGCGCTGGCGGGCCTCGTCCAGGGCCGCGCCGGTGACGCGGGGCCCGGCCGCCCCGGTGCGCCATCCCGTCGACGTGAAGCGGTCGCCCTCCCGGGTCACGACGATCAGCCCGGGATGTTCCAGGGCCAGGTCCAGGGCCGAGGTCCAGCCCCCGGCCACGGCCACGGCCGCGCCCAGGAGCCCGTCGAGCAGGCGTTCCACGCCGGCGCGGGCCGAGCGCACGTGGGCCCGGACGGGCTCGGCCCCCGCGACCGATGCCGCGGGCAGGCCCAGGCTGGCGGGCACGCCCGCCAGCTCCGAGGGCAGGACCGCGCCCGTCGCCCCCGCCTCCCGCAGGCGGCCGAGGGCGACCCGGGCCGAGTCCACCCCGTCGACCACCACCGCGGCCACCGCTTCGCCGGCCGCGGCCTCGAAGGCGGCCTCCCAGCCGGCGTCGACCTCGACCAGCTCGACCAGGGTGCCCACCACCCCGGCCACCCCGGCCAGGCGCTCGGCGCCGGCCCGGGCCCGGGCCTCGTCCAGCGCCAGGGCCAGGGCCTCGGCCCGGGCGGCCCAGGCGTGCTGGTCGTGCTCGGCCCCCCTCAGGGCCTCGGAGGCCCGTTGCGCCCCGTCCTCGGCCTCGGCCCTTCGCCGCTCGGCGGCGACCAGGGCGCTGACGAGGGGCGCCTCGGCCTCCTCGGCCCCACCCAGCTCGGCCCGGAGGTGCTCGGTCTCCCCCTCGAGGCGGGCCTCGCGCTCCTGGAGCGCCCCCAGGCGGGACTCGAGCCGGGCCAGCTCGGCCCGGTCCCGTTCCAGTGCGGCGCGGCGCGCCGCCAGCTCGCCCCGCACCTCGGCCGCCGACCCGGGCCCCGACCCGCCGGCTGTCCACGTCGGCTCAGCGCCCCCTTCCTCGTCCTCGAAGGCCTCCCGCTCGGCATTCAGCGCGGCCTCCTCCGACGCCAGGTCCTGGGCCCTCGGCGCCAGCCCGGCCCGGTCCTCCTCGACCTGCTCCAGGTCGGCCGTCAGCCGGGCCGCGTCGGCTTCCAGGCTGGCGACCACGCCCTGGTCCACCGAGGCCCGCAGGTCGCGCTCCACCGACCGCCGCCGCTCGGCCAGGACCGCGGCCAGGCCCCGAGCCCGCTCCCTCAGGCCCTCCAGCCTCCCGGCCGCGTCCCCCAGGGCCTGGGCCTCCGAGCCCGACGCCGCCGTCATCTCCGCCTCGGCCGCCAGCACGTCGGCATCGAGGCGGCCCAGGTCCCCGCGCACCGACGCCTCCTCCTGGCCCAGACCGTCCCGGCTGCGCCGCAGCGATTCCAGCCTGCTCTCCAGGCCGGCGATCTCCCTTCCCGCCAGGTGGAGGCGCAGGGCGCTGAGCTCGTCGACCAGGTCGCCGTGGCGGCGGGCGGCCTCGGCCTGGCGCTCCAGGGGCCGCAGCTGGCGCCGCACCTCCCGCAGCAGGTCCTGGAGCCGGAGCAGGTTGCCCTCGGTGGACTCCAGGCGGCGCTGGGCCTTCTCCCGCCTGCGCCGGTACTTGAGCACCCCGGCCGCCTCCTCGACGATGAGGCGGCGGTCCTCGGGCCGGGCGCTGAGCACGGTGTCGAGCTGGCCCTGGCCCACGATCACGTGCTGCTGGCGGCCCACGCCCGTGTCCGACAGCAGCTCCTGCACGTCGAGGAGGCGGCAGGGCACGCCGTTGAGGGCGTACTCGCTCTCCCCCGAGCGCCACAGCGTGCGGGTGATGGTGACCTCGGCGAACTCGATGGGCAGGAGCCCGGCCGAGTTGTCGATGGTCAGGGAGACCTCAGCCCGCCCCAGGGCCGGGCGCTTGCCCGTCCCCGCGAAGATGACGTCCTCCATCTTGGTGGAGCGCAATGTGCGCGGGCCCTGGGCGCCCAACACCCAGGCCACGGCGTCGACCAGGTTGGACTTCCCGCTCCCGTTGGGCCCGACCACCACGGTGATCCCGGGCTCGAACTCGAGCGAGGTGGTGTCAGCGAAGGACTTGAAGCCCTTGAGGGTGAGTGACTTCAGGAACACGCGCGGGCCAGGGTACTGAGGGGTCTCTCGCCCTCCGCGCATCCCCCGGCCAGGAGCGGTCGCTCACACCTGGCACTGCGGGCACATGAAGGAGGAGCGGCCACCGACGCGGACCCTCACGATGGAGCTGCGGCAGCGCCGGCAGGGCTGGCCCTCCCGGTCGTAGACCTTGTGCTGGCTCTGGAAGTCCCCCACCTCGCCGAACAGGTCCCGGTACTGCTCGTCGGCCAGGCTCGAGCCCCGGTGCTTGACCGCCTCCTGCAGCGTCTCGACCATGGCCCGGTAGAGGCGGCGCACCTCCTGGGAGGAGAGGCTGTCGGAGCTGCGGTCGTGGCGCAGGCCGGCGGCGAAGAGGATCTCGTCCGAGTAGATGTTGCCGATGCCGGCCACGAAGCGCTGGTCCATGAGCAGGGGCTTGAGCTTGGCCTTGCGCTCGTAGAGGAGGTCGCCGAAGCGGGTCCAGCTCATCACGTCGTCCAGGGGGTCGAAGCCGAGGTGGGCCAGCTCGGACACCTGCGACTCCAGGTCGTCGGCCGCGGTCACGAACAGCTCGCCGAAGGTGCGGGGGTCCACGTACCGGAGCTGACCCCCCTGGGTGAAGGTGAGCACGACGTGGGTGTGCTTGGGCAGGGGCTCCTTGGGCCCCTTGGCCCGCAGCAGCTGGCCGCTCATGCCCAGGTGCACCACCAGCACGTCGCCCGCGTCGAGGCGCATGAGCAGGTACTTGCCCTTGCGGGAGACACCGCCGATCTTGCGCATCTCCAGTTGGGAGATGAACTCCTTCTTGTTCTTGTGGCGGCGGATGGATCGCATCCCGGTGACGTCGACGGCGCGGATCTTCTTGCCCGCCACCTCCCGGTCCAGGTCCCGCCTGATGGTCTCGACCTCGGGGAGCTCAGGCACCGGGGGCCTCGGCCTCGGCGGGATCAGCGGTCTGCGCGGGTGAGGGCACGGCCGACACCACGGCGGACAGGACCTCCCAGGCCACCCTCGCCGCGCCCTGCTCGGCCTGCTTCTTGGAGCGGCCCTCGCCCCGGCCCTTCACCTCGCCGGCCACCGACACCGATGCGAAGAAGCGCTTGGCGTGGTCGGGCCCCTCGTCCAGGACCTCGTAGCGAGGAAGCTGGTCGAACTGGCGGGCGGCCAGCTCCTGGAGGCGGGTCTTGTAGTCGTGGCCGCCGGGGCCGGCCGCGGCCACGCCGATGTGCTCGCCCAGCAGGCGCATGACGAGCTGGGCGGCTGCGTTCCATCCCGCGTCGATGTAAACGGCACCGATGACCGCCTCCATGGCGTCGGCCAGGATGGACGGCTTCTCCCGGCCTCCGGACTGGTCCTCCCCCTTGCCCAGGAGCAGGGCCTCGCCCATCTCGAGGTCGGCGGCCACGTCGGCCAGGGCGGCCGAGCTCACGACCGAGGCCCGCACCTTGGCCAGCTCCCCCTCGGGCAGGAGGTCGTAGGTGCGGAAGATGTGGTCGGTGACGACGAGCTGCAGGACGGCGTCGCCCAGGAACTCGAGGCGCTCGTTGGACTCCTGGCCCGTGGTCTCCGCGCACCACGACCGGTGGGCCATGGCCCGGGCCAGGAGGTCCGGGCGACCGAAGCGGTGCCCGACCCGCTCGGCCAGGGCTGCCAGCTCCTGGCGCGTGGACCCGGAGACCGGCGGCTCGGCGCCGTGCGTCAGCGTCAGGAGGCTCCCAGCTTGGCGACCACGTAGTCCACGGCGTCCCGGACCGTCTTGAGGTCCTCCAGGTCCTCGTCCTCGATACGGAACCCGACCGTCCGCTCCCCCAGCTCCTCCTCCAGGGCCTCGACCAGCTCGATGAGGGCCAGCGAGTCGGCTTCCAGATCCTCCGTGAAGGAGGCCGACTCGGTGATCTCGGACGGCTCGATCTCGAGTATGTCGGCCAGCCGGTCCCGGATGAGCTCGAAGACCTGCTGGCGGTCCATGGGACCTCTCTCAACGTGCGTCTCAGCAGGCAATCGGTGCTCTCCGGTGCTGCTCGAAGGGGCGGGGGACAATCCCATCGTATCCCCCTCGCCTGCTTGTGCGCTTGTGAAGCGGCGCTAGCGGCGAGAGCCCACCGGGTTCCCGACTGCGTCCCGCAGGGCGCCGACCAGGCCCCGCTCGACCATGTCGTGGGCCACCCGCACGGCGTTGACGATGGCCCGGGCCGAGGACGAACCGTGGCTGATTATGCACACTCCGTCCACGCCCAGGAGCATGGCCCCGCCGGTGCTGTCGGGGTCGAGCTCGTCGACCACCGGGGCGAGGGCGGGCAGCAGCACCTGGGCCGCCCGCTTGGCCTCCTCGCTCGAGGAGAAGGCCCCGAGCACGGCGTTCACCAGGAAGCGAAGGGAGCCCTCCAGGGTCTTGAGGGCCACGTTGCCGGTGAAGCCGTCGGTCACCACCACGTCCACCGCGTCGGAGAGGATGCTCCGGCCCTCGACGTTGCCGACGAAGCGGATCCCGGGGGTCCGGGTCAGCAGCTCGTGGGTCTCCTTGACCAGGGTGTTGCCCTTGGTGGGCTCCTCCCCGACGGAGAGCAGCCCCACCCTGGGCTCGGCCAGACCGAAGCGCTCCCGGGCGAAGGCGGAGCCCATCTGGGCGAACTGGACCAACCACGGGGGGCTGCACTCGGCGTTGGCGCCGGCGTCGATCAGAACCGTGGGCGTGGAGCCGGGTACGGGTATGGGGGTGGCGATGGCGGGGCGGGCCACCCCCGGCAGCCGGCCCATGCGCAACAGGGCGCTGGCCATGGTGGCCCCCGTGTTGCCGGCGCTGACCATGGCCGAGGCCCGCCCGTCGCGCACGGCCTCCGCCGCCCGCACCAGGGAGGAGTCCTTCTTGCGGCGCACGCCCTGGGCCGGGTCCTCGTCCATGGCGATCACCTCGGACGCGGCCATGACCTCGAGTCCGCCCGCGCCCCCCTCCACGGCCTCGATGGCCTGGGGCCGGCCCACCAGGGCCACGGGGCGGCCCAGCTCGGCCGCCGCCAGTCTGGCCCCGGCCACGATCTCGTCCGGGGCCCGGTCCCCGCCCATGGCATCGACGGCCACGGGCAGGAGCGAGGATGCGCCCTCCCCGCCGCCCTCCCCGGCCCCGGTCACGGGGTCACTCGACGTCGATGGCCTGGCGTCCCCCGTACCAGCCGCAGTTGGGGCACACGACGTGGGGCGCCTTGGCCCGCTGGCACTGGGGGCAGATGCTGCGGGCCGGGGCCCGCAGGGTCCAGTTGGAGGCGCGCCGGCTGCGGCTCTTGGCCTTGGAGGTCTTCTTCTTGGGGACGGCCATGTCGTCGCCTTCTCCGTCGTCGCCTTCTCTGTGGTCGCCTTCTCTGTGCCGTATCGATTACTCGCCCTGACCCCGGAGCAAGTCCAGCGCCGCCCACCGGGGATCGGCGCTTGCCGGAGGGCAGGCGCAGCCACCCCGGTTGAGGTTGGCTCCGCAGGTCGGGCACAGCCCCAGGCAGCCCTCAGAACATAGGGCGGCCAGGGGCAGCTCGAGCAGCACAGCGTCGCGCGCCAGGGGCTCCAGGTCGAGTTGCTCGCCCCCCAGGCGATAGGTCTCCTCCAGGTCGGCGTCGGGCTCGAACAGCTCCCTGACCCTGGCCTCGAGCCCGCCCTGGGCGGGGCCCAGGCACCGCCGGCACTCCGCCTCCCAGGGGGCGGTGACCGCCCCGCTCACCATCACGCCCCCGTGGACCGCCTCCAGCACCACGTCCACCACGACCTCGGCCCCGGGCGGGACCCGGCTGCCCGACACGGCCAGGCCCTCGATGGGCCCGGCCCGCTCCTCGTGCTGGCGCGAGCCCGCGTGCCGCCGCAGGACGGCGACGTTGACGAGGAAGGGACGAGGGCTCAGGCGCGGTCCCCGTGCGTCGTCGTCCCCGTCATCAGGTGCGGTCCTGGTCGAAGCATGGGCGCAGCATCTGCGTCCTCGTCATCAGGTGCGGTCCTGGTCGAAGAAGGCGTCATCAGCCCCGGGGCCCATGTCGGTGCCCGGGCCCGCGGCCACCATGCCCGCCAGCCCAAGCTCGGCGTCGGCGGACGGGAGGGGGGTGGCGGCCAGCTTCTCCCTGCCCGCCTGCACCGTCTTCATGGTGCGCTCCAGCACGATCTCGAAGGCGGCCAGCTTCTGGTCGCAGTAGTCCTCAGCCTCCAGGCGCAGGCGGCGGGCCTCGTCCCGGGCGTGCTCCACGGTGCGCCCGGCGACGTGATGTGCCTCGCGCACGATCTCGGTGCGCTGCACCATGCGCTCGGCCCGGATGCGGGCCGCGTCCAGTATCTCGTCGGCCTCCCGCTCGACCTTGGCCAGGAACTCCTCGCGCTCCTTGAGCATCCACCGGGCCTGGCGCAGCTCGTCGGGCAGCCGGCCCACGGCGTCCTCCAGCAGCTCCAGTACCTCGTCCTTGCTGATGATCACCGAGTTGGACAGGGGCATGGACTTGGCGTTGGAGATGATCTCCACAACCCGTCGCAGCAGGGTGTCGGCGTCGATGTGGTGCTGCTCGAACGGTCCCGACGACCCGGGAGCGCCGGGCGAGGTCACGTGGCGAACTTCTCCGCCAACCGCTTGGCCACCGGCGCCGGGACCATGGTGCTCACGTCGCCACCGAAGCGGGCCACCTCCCGCAGGAGGCGGGAGGCGATGAAGGAGTTCGAGGGCCCCGTCGGGATGAACACGGTCTCGATGCCGGACAGGGCCCGGTTCATCTGGGCCATCTGCAGCTCGTTCTCGAAGTCCGAAACTGCCCGCAGGCCGCGCACGATGGCCGTCGCCTCCAGGTTGCGGGCCAGATCGACCACGAGCACCGACAGGGAGTCCACGCTCACGTTGGGGACGTGGGCGAAGGATTCGAGCAGCATCTCCTTGCGCTCGGCCAGGCTGAAGAGGGCCTCGCTCTTCTGCGGGTTGCGGATGGCGGCCACGACCACCTCGTCGAAAAGGCGGGCCGACCGCTCCACAACCTCAAGGTGGCCGTTGTGGAAGGGGTCGAATGAGCCCGGGAAGAGGGCCGTCCTCACATGGGGCCTTTCGCGTTGTCGGGGAAGCGTCGAGCCAGGGTCACCACGGTACCGCCGTAGCGCTTGGTCTTCAGAGTTTCCCAGCCCGCCCCGAGGGGAAGCTCGCGGTCGGCTTCCAGCACGGCCATGGCCGCGCCGAGGTGGTCGAGGACCTCGTCCCAAGCCTCGAAGCCGTAGGGAGGGTCGCACAGGGCCAGGTCGAAGGGCTCGTCCCGGTGCCCCTCCAGCCACCGCAGCACGTCCGAGCGCACCACCCGGACACGGCCCTGGTCCTCGGCGTCTCCCAGCCCGGTCGACGCCAGGTTGGCCCGGATGGCCCGGATGGCCTCGGCGTCCCGATCCACGAAGGTGACCGAGGTCGCTCCCAGCGAGAGGGCCTCGATGCCCAGGGCGCCGGTGCCGGCGAACAGGTCGGCCACGGTTGCGCCCTCCACCGCCCGCCGGCTGCGGATCATGTCGAAAACGGCCTCGCGCACCCGATCGGCCGTGGGCCTGATGGAGCCGCCCGCCGGGGCGCGCAGACGCCGGCCCCGGGCGGTGCCCCCGACGACGCGCACGTCTCTGAGCGTACGGGCCCGCCGGTAGCGTCGACCGCCGTGGACAAGACCGTGGACAAGGCCGCGGACAAGGCCGGCAAGGTCGACGACCGGGACAAGGCCGCAGGGGTTGACGACCGGGACGAGAGCGGGGACGACAGCTCGCCCGGGGGAGGGCCCGTGGGCCTGGGCCTGAGGTTCTCGGCCGAGCCCCCCGGCGTCGTCGCCGTCTTCCGTCCCCGGCGCGAGCACACCGGCGCCCCCGGCCTCCTGCACGGGGGCATCGCCGCCACCTGCCTGGACGAGACCATGGCCGCCCTCGGCTTCGTGCTGGACGGCGTGCACTGCGTCACCGCCACCCTCGAGCTCCGCTACCGCAGACCCGTGCCCGTCGACGGGCAGCCCCTGCGGGCCGAAGCCTGGCGGGACCACGCCCACACCCGGCGCCGCCAGCGGGTGCGGGGCAGGCTGCTGTTGGCCGACGGCTCGGTGGCCGTCGAGGCCAGCGGCATCTTCGTCCAGGTCTCCCGGCCCCCGTCCGGGACCTGAGGCCCGGGCCCCATCAGCTCTTGAACAGGAACTCCGCCTCTTCCTCCTCCACCAGGAAGCGCACCTCGGCTTCCAGCTCGGGATGCGAGCCCAGGGCCGGGTCCTGGTCGACCACGGCGAAGGCCACCTCCCGTGCCTGGCCCACCAGGTCCTTGTCCCGGCGCAGCGAGGCCAGCTTCAGGTCGGTCCTGCCCTTCTGACGGGTGCCCAGGATGGTGCCCTCGCCCCTGACCTCGAGGTCGACCTCGGCCAGCTCGAAGCCGTCGGTGGTCCCCTCCAGGGCGCCCAGGCGCCGCTCCCCGTCGGGCCCGGGATCGACGCTCAGCATGTAGCACCAGGACTCGGCCGCCCCCCGCCCCACCCGGCCCCGGAGCTGGTGGAGCTGGGCGATGCCGAAGCGCTCGGCGTCCTCGATGACCATCACCGAGGCGTTGGGCACATCGACGCCGACCTCGACCACGGTGGTGGCGACGAGCACGTCCAGCTCGCCCCGGCGGAAGGCCCTCATCACCGGTTCCTTCTCGCCCGCCGCCATCTGGCCGTGCATGAGGCCCAGGCGCAGGTCGGGCAGCACCTCGGCCCTCAGGCGCTCCAGCTCCTCGGACGCGGAGCGGGCCTGGATGCGCTCGGACTCCTCCACCAGCGGGCACACGACGTAGGCCTGCCTGCCCGCAGCGACCTCCTCGCGCACCCTGGCCCAGGCCGCTTCCTCGTCCAGCGGGCCCCGGGCCCACATCGTGCGCACCGGGGTCCGGCCCGGGGGCAGCTCGTCGAGCACCGTGACGTCCAGGTCGCCGTAGACGGTCATGGCCGCGGTGCGCGGGATGGGGGTGGCCGTCATGACGAGCACGTCGGGGTCCTCGCCCTTGCCCCGCAGGGCGGCCCGCTGCTCGACGCCGAAGCGGTGCTGCTCGTCGATGACGACCATGCCCAGGGCCGCGAAGGTCACGCCCTCGGTGAGCAGGGCGTGGGTGCCTATGGCCAGGTCGACCTCCTTGCGCTCCAAGCCCGCGTGGATGGAGGCGCGCTCGGAGGCGGTGGTGCGGTTGGTCAACAGCTCGATGCGCAGGGGGCGGTCGCCCATGAGGGTGGAGTCGTCGGGCACGGAGAGCTCGGCCAGCAGCGACCGCAACCCCAGGTAGTGCTGCTCGGCCAGCACCTCGGTGGGCGCCATGAGGGCGCCCTGGTAGCCGCCCTCGATGGCCGTGAGCAGCGCCGACACCGCCACCACCGTCTTGCCGCTGCCCACGTCGCCCTGGAGCAGGCGGTGCATGGGGTGGGGCCCGGCCATGTCGGCCGCGATCTCCTGGATGGCCCGGCTCTGGGCGCCGGTGAGCGGGAAGGGCAAGGCGGCGTGGAAGCGCCGGACCAGCTCTCCGTCGACGACGTGGCGGATGCCCTTGGACTCCCGCTCGATGGCCCGCTTGCGCATGACCAGGGTCATCTGCAGGCGGAAGAGCTCGTCGAAGGCCAGCCGGCGCCGGGCCTGAAGGGCGGTGCCCAGGCTCTCGGGCCCGTGGATCTGGCGAATGGCCCAGGTCCGGTCCTGGAGGTCGAGGCGGTCGCGCCACTCCTCGGGCAGCGGGTCGACCAGCTCGCCGGCGCGATCCAGGGCTTCGTCCATCCAGCCGGCCAGCTCCCAGGTGGCCACGCCCGACTTCTCGGACTGCGGGTATATGGGCACGATGCGCCCGGTGCGGTCGCCGATCAGGTCGACCACCGGGTTGGTCATCTGCTTGCGACCCTGGAAGACCTCGAGCCTGCCGAAGAAGACGGCCTGGGTTCCGGCCGGGAGCTGCTTGGCCCGCCAGGGCTGGTTGAAGAAGGTGCAGCGCAGATAGCCGCTCCCGTCGGACACGTCGGCCTGGACCAGGGCCCGGCCGCTGCGGGTGCGCCGGCTGGCGACCCGGCGCACGTGGGCCAGGACGCTGGCCTCCTCTCCGACCTTCAGCTCGCCGATCGACGCCTGCTGGGTCCGGTCCAGGTAGCGGCGGGGGTAATGGGTCACCAGGTCGAGGATGGTGGCGATGCCCAGCTCGCCCAGGCTCTCCGCCCGGCGGGGCCCGATCCCCTCCAGGACGGTCACCGGCACCTCGGACAGGTTGTGCAGGCGGCGGGCCACGGCCGGTGAGAGGACGCCTTACTCGATGCTGAACAGGTAGGGATACAGGGGCTGGCCCCCGTGGTGGACCTCGGCCGCCACCCGGCTGCGGTGCTCGGCCAGCCACTCGGTGATTCGGCGGGTGTCGGCCGCGGTGGCGCCCTCGCCCTCGATGAGGGTGATGATCTCGTGGTCGTCGCACACCAGCTTGTCGAGCAGCCCGCAGGCGGCGTCGGCCAGGGTGGGAGCCACCACCTCCAGGGCCCGGCGCGACAGTCCCAACCAGTCGCCCTCGGCGATGGGGCCCACGGGTGAGTCGGAGGAGCGCACGGCCCGGGTCACCTCTCCGGCCAGGATGCGCTCCGCGGCCTCGGCCATGGAGCGGGCGTTCTCGTCGACGGTGGCCTCGGGATCGTAGGCGAGGAGGGCGGCGAATCCCTCCGCTATGCCGGTGGTGGGCACGACCCGCACCGACTTGTCGGTGAGCTCCGCGACCTGCTCCGCCACGGGCACGATGTTCTTGTTGTTGGGCAGCACGACGACCTCGTCGGCGGGGACGGCCTGCACCGCGTCCAGGATCTGCGCGGTGGACGGGTTCATGGACTGGCCCCCGGCCACGATGCGCTGCACGCCGAGGGACCGGAAGATGCGCCCGATGCCCTCGCCCGTGCCCACGGCCACCACCGAGGTGGTGACGGGGACGAGCGACTCCCCGTCCGGGGTGACGACCGAGGCCGCCTCTCTGACCCAGCGCTCCTCCTCCACCTGCTCGGCCAGGTCCGTGACCCGGATGGACCGGGGCCGGCCCGCGTCCAGGGCCGCCTCCACGGCGGCGCCGATGTCGTCGGTATGGATGTGGCAGTTCCACAATCCGTCGCCGCCAACCACGACGATGGAGTCGCCCACCCCGGCCCACACCTCCTTGAACGCGGGTATGGCCTTGTCGTCGGCCTCCAGCAGGTACATGACCTCATAGCGCAGGTCGCCCACCGCGTCGTGGCCGGCCTCGCCGTGGGCCGGAGACTGGACGTCGGGCGTGGCCGCGCCGCTCGCCGCGGTGGCCGCGGTGGCC
>Ga0066660_10000166_pt1 | contig 19180 bp, 10 predicted proteins | sample GraSoiAngelo_109_FD_75177 | JGI IMG/M metagenome (GOLD analysis project Ga0066660, IMG submission 75177) | Grasslands soil microbial communities from the Angelo Coastal Reserve, California, USA - 14_0903_12_20cm | ecosystem: Environmental > Terrestrial > Soil > Grasslands | place: USA...
AGACGATCGCCGGCGCCGGGCGGGACGGCCGCCTGGCCCGACCCACCCACCGGCTGCGTCCCCGGAGACGGGGCTGGGGGGGGGGGCGTGGCCTTCGGCGGGCTAGCGGCCGGCCCCGGGGGAGGGGGGGGAGCCGCAGGGGCGGGCGCCGCGTCCGCATAGAAGCGAAACTGCTCGTCGCCCAGTCGAATCACGTCGGTCCGGGCGAGGATCCGCTGACCCTCCACGCGCTCCTCGTTCACGAACGTCCCGTTGGTACTCGTGTCGACCAGCAGATAGCCCTTTGGCGTCTGGACGATCTCGGCGTGCCGGCGCGAAACGTCCTTCCCCGCTACCACCACGTCGCACCCCGCCTCGCGGCCGAACACCAGCGACGCCGCGGCGATCACGTACTCACGGCCGTCCGTGAGACTTACAACCCGACCGCCCGTCACGCCGATGGCCGGCGGTTTGACGCCGGCCTTGGGCGGTCCGGCGGCCGTCTCAGGTGTGAACGCCTTCACGAACTGCGTGCTCCCTGACCGCCGCTCATCCACGAAGGTGAGCTCGTGACCGCCGACCTCGACCTTGTCGCCGTGCAGGAGGGGTGTCGGCTCGGCGCCGAGGCGGACGCCGTTGATGAGGACGTCGGCGGCGGGGGACACTTTCCGGATGATCACCTGCCCGTCGGCCTGGCCCTGGAGCAGGGCGTGCCGCGGTAGCACGGCGGCGCCGCTGAGGGGGATTGCGCAGCTGGCATCGCTGCCGAGCGTCACCTCGCCCACCGGGATGGTGAACCTCTTGCCGCCGAGTTCGAGCAATGCCATCTGGGAGGCGGAAGTTACGCCCGACGGCGTAACCGCGCAAGGAAACACACTTTACGCGATGTTCACCGCTTCCTCCCGCCCGACCAGCCCGCTCCGCAGCCAGTGCCAGAAGAGCAGCGAGCCGGTGATCACCGTCGCGTAGCTGTTGATGAACCGCCAGATGAGCGCGTACAACGGCAGCTGCGAAGGCCCGACATAGATCTGCATCACCGCCGCGGACAGGAATTCGGCCAGCCCGGCGGAACCGGGCGTCGGTGCGAAGTACAGGAGGAAGGTGATGAACGTCTGGAGCAGGAGGATGTCGACGAAGTTGGCGGGGATGCCGAGCGTACGCAGCGCGACGTACCCCGCGAGCAGCTTGTTGGCATGGGACGGCGCCGAGAGCAAGACGGCCCAAAACAGCGCCAGCCAGCCCTTCGGGTTGCCGAACGCAACCATGCATTCATGCGCCCGGTCGATCCCCTCGCGCAGCTGCTCGATGCGGGCCGCGATTCGGTGGCTCCTGCGCTCGAGGCGGCCGGCCAGCCAATGCACGGCATCCCGCAGCCAGGCCGGGAACACCATCGCGATCAGCATCACGATGCCCAGGATTCCGAAGATCGTGAGGCTGGTGCGGAACAGACCGTAGTAGGTGATCCCCAGGATCACGTTATGCTGCTCGAGGGATTTGCCGGCACCGAGGTAGATGGCGAGCGGTCCCGCGGTGGCGAAGAACACCACGGTGGCGACGAACGTCATGAAGGTGGACGTCATCGCTTCGGGGAGTCGCACGCCGGCGCGGCGCATCACCCACATCATGGTGGGCCCGGCACCGGACTGGAACGGCGTGAGGTATGCCGCCCACGCGCTCATACCCCCGGCAATGATCATGTCCTTCAGCCGGACACCCGGGTGGACGTGCCGGGCTACGACCCACAACCGCAACCCACCGCCGATCCAGTCCATCGAGGCGAGTCCCAGCCCGACCACCAGCCATCCCCAGTGGAGGTGCAGCAGCGCGCTCCCGACCGCCTGGACGTTCTCGCCATAGACGGCGAGCACGACGATGACACCGGCCAGCGAGATGATGGCGAAGAGTTCCAGCCCGCGGCGCAGCAGGCGTGGCGTGAGGGCGAGGGCCATTGGGGGCGAAACTAGGGGCGCTCGGGGCTCGGGGCTAGGTGCTCGGGCCCGACTTGCCCGCGCCCCGATTCCCCGATCCCGAGCCGCTGTTATGTTATGGGGTTATGCCTCGCTCACCCGACCGCGTGATCATCCGCAATGCGCGGCAGCACAATCTCAAGGGGATCACCGTCGAGCTGCCGCGGTGCGCCCTCTCGGTCGTCACCGGACCGTCGGGGTCCGGCAAGAGCTCGCTGGCGTTCGATACCCTCTACGCCGAGGGCCAACGCCGCTACATCGAGTCGCTCTCGACATATGCCAAGCAGTTCCTCGAGCGGATGCCGAAACCACTGGTCGACGCGATCGAGGGGATCTCACCGGCGGTCGCCATCGAGCAGAAGAACCCGACGACGAGCAGCCGCTCGACCGTCGGGACGGCCACGGAGATCTACGATTTTTTGCGGCTCTTATGGGCGCGCACCGGCACGCAGCACTGCGTGAAGTGCGGGAGTGTTGTGAAAGTCGACACCGTCCAGGAAGTGGTGGATGCATTGGTGGACGTAGGGGCCCAGCATGCTGCGCCCCTACCTATCCTGATGACCTTCCCGCTCCCTGCGAGCGCGCACCGGCCGGACGTCGAGGTGGCGGCTCAGCTCCGTGCGGCGGGGTTCGTGCGGGCCCAGCTCGACGGCGTCCTGGCCCGTCTCGACCCGCCCGATGCCGAGCAGCGGGTGCGCGAGGCGCAGGAAGTCCTCGTGGTGGTGGACCGCCTCCCGGCTTCCGATGCGACGCGGGGGCGACTCGCCGACGCGGTCGCCACCGCCTTCAACGAAGGCGAGGGGGTTGCCGTCGCGCTCGACAACGGCGACCGCCGTCGCTTCTCGGCTCACCCCACGTGCTCGAACTGCGGCACGGCAGCGCCCGCGCTCACGCCGATCCTGTTTTCGTTCAACAACCCGCGGGGTGCCTGCCCCGGGTGCAACGGCTTCGGCGCCGTCCTGGAGTACGACGAATCGCTCATCGTGCCTCAACCCCGGAAGAGCCTTGCGCAGGGCGCGCTCGATCCGTGGACCAAGCCGCGCTATGAGGGCCGCCGTCGCATCCTGCGCGAGACCGCGCGGGCCAAGGGCATCCCGCTCGATGCGCCGTGGGAGGACCTGACGGGTAAGGCCCGACATTTCCTGCTCAACGGCGCCAGCGGTCGATTCCTCGGTATGCTGCCTTTCCTGCAGCGCCTCGAGGCGAAACGGTACAAGCAGTACATCCGCGTCTTCCTGCGGCAATACCAGCTGGCGAAAGTCTGTCCCGCCTGCGGCGGCGCGCGGCTCAAGCCCGAAGCGCTCGCGGTCCGCGTAGGCGGTCGGACGATCGCGGACGTCGCCGCGCTTTCGGCCGGCGCCCTGCGCGACTGGATCGGGGCGCTCGAGCTGACGCCGTTCCAGCGGTCGGTGGCGGTGCACATTCTGGCCGAGCTCGCGGCACGAGTCTCGTTCGTGAACGACGTCGGGCTGGGCTACCTCACCCTCGACCGCTTGACGCGCACGCTGTCTGGGGGCGAGGCGCAGCGCATCGCGCTATCCAACGCCCTGGGCTCGCACCTCGTCGACACCCTATACGTGCTCGACGAGCCGACCATCGGCCTGCATCCCGCGGATACCGGCCGGCTGCTCGGCCTGTTGCGGCGGCTGGCCGACGGCGGCAACACCGTCGTGGTCGTCGAGCACGACCCTGCCGCCATGCGCGCCGCCGACTGGATGGTGGAGTTGGGGCCCGCAAGCGGCGAGGCGGGGGGCGAGCTCGTGTACCAGGGGCCGGCCGCCGCGGTGCGCGCGGCGGGGACGCTCACCGGACAGTACCTGTCGGGAGAGAAGTGTATCGGGGTGCCGTCGGCGCGCCGTCCGGCGCGGCGCTGGCTCGAGGTGAAAGGCGCCCGCTTGCACAACCTGAGGGACGTCGACACGCGCATTCCATTGGGCACCCTCACCGCGGTGACGGGTGTGTCGGGGTCCGGCAAGTCGACCCTGGTGCACGACGTGCTGTTCCGGCAGCTCGAGTCGCGGCTCACGGGGACGCACGGCGCGAAGCAGCATCTCGGCGAGCCGGTGGGCGAGGTGCGAGCGCTCGACGGCTGGCAAGCGATCAGCGACGTGGTGCTCGTGGATCAGGCCCCCATCGGCCGGACGCCACGCTCCAACCCCATCACGTACATCAAGGCATTCGACGAGCTGCGGGCCTTATTCGCAGCCGAGCCGCTCGCCCGCGCGAGGGCGTACACACCCAGCACGTTTTCGTTCAACGTGGCAGGGGGGCGGTGCGACGCGTGTGAAGGAGCGGGGCACGTGCTGGTCGAGATGGTGTTCCTCGCCAATGTGTTCGTGCCGTGTGAGGTCTGCGCCGGCAAGCGCTTCAAGAAGGAGGTGCTCGAGGTGAAGCTCGGTGGCAGCTCCATCCACGACGTGCTCGAATGGACCGTGGATCAGGCGCTGCGGCGGTTTCACCGCCAGCCGCGGCTGGCCCGCGCCCTGTGGCACCTGCAACAGGTCGGGCTCGGTTACCTGCGGCTCGGCCAGCCGGCGACCACGCTCTCGGGCGGCGAGGCGCAGCGCCTGAAGATCGCCCGCGAGCTGGCGCTCGCGGGGGGGAAAGCCCGCGCGGGGCGCAAGCTCTACATCCTCGACGAGCCGACGACCGGCTTGCACCTCGACGACGTCCGGACGCTGTGCCGCGTGCTCGACCGCCTCGTCGACGCCGGCCACACGGTGCTCGTGATCGAGCACCATCTCGACGTCGTCAAGCGGGCCGACTGGGTGATCGAAATGGGACCGGGTGCCGGCGACGCGGGCGGGCGCGTCGTCGCGCAGGGAACCCCGGAGGACATCGCTCGCAGCGCCGACTCTCCCACGGGACGCTACCTCAGGGACGTCGCGTGACCTCCCGGAGGGCGCGATGACGCGGCGGCAGGCGGACCTCGCATTGCTGCTCGCGACCGCGCTGTGGGGCACGAGCTTCGTGGCGGTGAAGAGCGCGCTGGCGGACGCGACACCGTTCGCGTTCCTGACGGTACGTTTCGGCCTCGCCGCACTCGCGCTCGCCCCGGGAACCCGGTTCCACCCGCGCCCCGCCGGCCGGGAGCTCTGGGGCGGCGTCTTGCTCGGCGCCCTCGTCGCCGTCGGATTCATCGCGCAGACCGCGGGACTCGTAACCACTACCCCCTCGCGCTCGGCGTTCATCGTCGCCGTGTCGTCGGTGCTCGCGCCGGTGATCGCCCTGAGCCTGCTGGGGGAGCGGCCTCGCTGGCTCACCGCCGCGGCCCTCGGCCTCGCCATCCTGGGTATCTATTTGCTCACCGCGCCGGACGCCGGTGGCTTGAATCGGGGGGATCTCCTGACGCTGATTTGCGCCGTCTGTTTCGGCGGCCAGATCGTGGCGGTCACCCAGCTTGCGCGGCGCTATGATGCGCGGCGCCTCGTGTTCATCCAGATCGCCGCCACCGCCGTCGTCGCCGCGCTCGCGACCGCCCTGTTCGAGCGCCCCCAGATCCACTGGACGCCGCGCTTCAGCGGCGCGCTCCTCTACACGATCCTGTTCGCGAGCACCGTCTGCTTCCTGCTGCAGATGCGGGCCCAGCGGGAGATGTCGAGCGCGCGCGCCGCGCTGATCTTCTGTTTCGAGCCGCTGTTCGCGGCCTCGACGTCGTGGCTCGTCCTCGGGGAGCGGCTCTCCATGGTGCAGTGGGGTGGCGGCGCGTTGATCCTGGTGGGCATGGTGCTGGCGGACCTGCCGGTGCGTCGGCGACCCGGTTGAACTCCATGGCTGCTCACACGATATTTGTCCACGCCTTCCCGAGTAGCTCAGCTGGTAGAGCAGCCGGCTGTTAACCGGCGGGTCGCAGGTTCGAGTCCTGCCTCGGGAGTTTCACGGTCCAATCGCATTAGATTGTTGCGCGTGTGCCACAGACTTGATTGCGCCCGCGCGGTATCGTATCGTCGCGCAGTCCTGCGCCGCGCGGTCACGTGTCCGCGTCGGCGATGCGAACAGATCAGGCGGCTTGGGTGCAATCGCTGGAGGTCTAGAGGGAGGGACCGCACGCCCAACCTCGACGGTGATTCACTCAAGCCGTCTTGTCTTCAGGAATGCCGCAAAAGCGCCCCTCAGTGCCGCAAAAACACCCTAGCGTGGCATCGCCCGTCCCCAGTACGTGTGCATGCCACGGTTACCCTCCATCCTGCCACGACGAGTGAACGCATGACCGGGCATTCGGAAGTCGAGATCCTGCTGGTCGAGGACAACCCGAGCGACGTGGAGCTCACCTTGCGCGCCCTCAAGACCCGGAATCTCGCGAATCAGGTGTTCGTGGCTCGCGACGGGGCCGAGGCCCTGGAATTCTTCTTTGGCGAGCAGAGCCATCCGCTGCGCGACATCGGCGTCGCGCCGCGCGTAATTCTGCTCGATTTGAAGCTCCCGAAAGTGGACGGGCTGGAAGTGCTGCGCCGGCTCAAGGGCGACGAGCGTACGCGTGCGCTGCCGGTGGTGGTGCTCACCTCGTCCAAGGAAGAGCCCGACATCGCGGCCGCGTACCGCCTCGGCGCCAACAGCTACATCGTCAAGCCGGTGGACTTCGAGGCCTTCGCGCGCGCCGTCTCCGAGGTCGGGCTCTACTGGTTGCTCTTGAACGAGCAGCCGCGCTGATCCGATGCCGGATCTGGTGCGCGTCCTGATGGTCGAGGACGTCGCGGACGACGCGGCGCTGATCGAGCGAGAGCTGCGCCGCGCCGGCATCACCGGGGCGGCGCGCCGCGTCGACTCCGAACGCGCGTACCGGGAGGCGCTGCAGACCTTCGCCCCCGACATCATTCTGACGGACCACTCGCTCCCCACGTTCGGGGCGGCCGACGCGCTCCGCATCGCGCTCCTCGCAGCCCCGGATACGCCCGTCATCGTCGTCACCGGCAGCCTCGACGAAGAAACGGCGGCGGAGTACATCAAGGCGGGCGCCGCGGACTACGTCGTGAAGCACCACCTCGAGCGCGTGGGCCCCGCCGTGCTGCGCGCCCTCGACCTGCGGCGCGCGCAGGCCGAGCAGGCCCGCGCGGAAGAAGCCCGGCGCCAGGGCGAGGAGCGCTTTCGCGCGCTGATCGAGCACGGCGCGGACGTCGTCGCCCTCGTCGCCCCCGACGGGACCCTGCTGTTCGCCAGCCACTCCATCGAGCGCCTGCTGGGCTTCGCCCCGGCCGAGCTGGTGGGTCGTCCCGCGTTCGAGCGCGTGCATCCCGACGACCTGCCGCGGATCAACGCCGCGCTGCGCGACATCGTCGCGAGCCCCGGCACGCCCGCCGGCCTGGAGCTCCGCTGGCGCCATAAGGACGGCTCGTGGCGCCATATCGACGCCGTAGCAGTCGACCGCCTCGCGGAGCCCGCGGTGGGTGCCATCGTGGTGAACTTCCGCGACGTCTCGGAGCGCCGCACGGCCGAGGCGGCGCTGCGGGAGTCCGAGGAGCGCTACCGGACGCTCGTCGAAGGCGTGCGGGACATCATCTTCGCACTCTCTCCCGAAGGCACCATCGCCTCCCTCAACCCGGCGTTCGAGACGATCGCCGGCTGGCGGCGCGAGGAATGGGTGGGCCGGCCGTTCGAGCGGCTGGTGCATCCCGAAGATCTGCCGCTCGCACTCGAGCTGCTCGGGCGGGTGGTCCGCGGGGAGCTCCGCCCCGCCAGCCAGTTCCGCGTGCAGACCGCGAAGGGCGACTACCGCGTCGGAGAGTTCTCTGCGACCCCCCAGCTCCACGAGGGTCGGCTGGTCGGTATCCTGGGAATCGGGCGCGATGTCACGGAGCGCGTTCAGCTCGAGCAGCAGCTGCGGCAAGCCCAGAAGATGGAAGCGGTGGGCCGGCTGGCGGGCGGCATCGCGCACGACTTCAACAACATCCTCACGGCCATCACGGGCTACGCCGACCTCCTGCTCGAGGACCTGGGCGCCACCGACCCCCGTCGCCAGGACGCCGACGAGATCCACAAGGCCGCCGATCGCGCCGCCGGACTGACGCGCCAGCTGCTGGCGTTCAGCCGCCAGCAGGTGCTGCAGCCGACGGTGCTCGAGGTCAACAAGCTGGTCTCGGACCTCGAGAAGATGCTGCGCCGGCTCCTGGGCGAAGACGTCGAGCTCAGCACGCGGCTCGCACCCACCACGGGGCGGGTCAAGGCCGATCCAGGCCAGCTCGAGCAAGTGGTCATGAACCTGGCCGTGAACGCGCGCGACGCGATGCCGAGCGGGGGCAAGCTCACGCTGGAGACGGCCAACGTGGATTTGGACGAGGCGTACGCCGCCGACCACTACCCGGCCCGCGCGGGCCCGTTTGTGATGCTCGCGGTCTCGGACACCGGCATCGGGATGAGCGAAGAAACCCAGGCCCACATGTTCGAGCCGTTCTTCACGACCAAGGAGAAGGGCAAAGGCACGGGTCTGGGGCTCGCCACCGTTTACGGCATCATCAAGCAGAGCGGCGGATTCATCTGGGTGTACAGCGAGGTCGGGCACGGCACCACCTTCAAGCTGTACCTGCCGCGGGTGGAGGAACTGGCCGAGCGCGCGGCCGCGCCCGCGCCAGCGCGGACACGCCCGGCGCGGGGGACGGAGACGGTGCTGGTGGTCGAGGACGAAGCCCCGGTGCGGAACGTGGCCCGCCAGGTGCTCGAGCGCCATGGCTATTCGGTGCTCGAAGCGCCCAGCGCCGAGGCCGCCTTGGACATCGCGACCCGATACTCGGGCACCATCCACCTCCTCCTCACGGACGTCGTAATGCCGGGCCTCAACGGCCGCGAGCTCGCCAGCCGGCTGGCGGACCTGCGCCCCGACGCCCGGGTGATCTTCATGTCGGGCTACACCGACGACGCCGTCACGCGGCACGGCGTGCTCGAGCCCGGCTCCGCCTACGTGCAGAAGCCGTTCACCCCGGATGCCATCGCCCGCAAGGTGCGGGAGGTCCTCGACCAGTGAGCGCAGCGCCAGGGGCGTGACGCCCGTCACCCCGGTCGCCGAGGGAGTTGCCCCCGGGTGGTCGCCGGGTGAGTATTGGTGCCCCGGAGAATGACCCCCGCAAAACCCGCGGCACCCGTGGCCCGCGACGCCGATGCCGAGCTCGAGGCGTTGTTCGCGGCAATCGACGACGTCATCCTCGTGCTCGACGCCGAGGGTCGCTACGTCAAGATCGCTCCCACCAATCCATCGCTGCTGTATCGCCCGGCCGCCGAACTGCTCGGCAAGACGCTGCGGGAAGTGTTCGACCCCGCCCAAGCGGAGCAATTCATGGAGTACATCCGCACCGCGCTCGCGACCCGGACGACGGTCCACTTTGAGTACAGTCTGCCAATCGCGGGCCGCGAGGTGTGGTTTTCCGGGGCGATCTCGCCCATGAGCGGCGATCAGGTGGTGCTGGTGGGCCGGGACATCACCGATCGCAAGCGGGCGGCCGAGCGGCTGCGCGCGAGCGAGCAGCGGTTCCGCGCGCTGGTCGAGCACTCGAGCGACGTCATCACGCTGCTCGCGCCGGACGGAACGGTGATCTACGCCAGCCCATCCACCCAGCCGGTGCTGGGCTACGGCGCGACCGAGAACGTGGGACGGAGCGCCTTCGAGCTCGTCCACCCCGACGACCGCGCCGACGCCCTGGAGCTGTTCGGCGAGCTCATGCAACGACCCGGCCACCTCGTCAAGACGGAGCTGCGCGCCCTGCACAAGGACGGGAGCTGGCGCCGGCTCGAGGCGGTCGGCGTGAACCGCCTGGACGATCCGGCCATCCGCGCGATCGTCGTGACCTACCGCGACATCACCGAGCGGCAGCGTACGGAGCGGGATCTGCGGGAGACACTGTCCTTGCTCAACGCGACGTTCGAATCCACGACCGACGGGATCCTCGTGGTGGATCTGGCGGGCCACATCATCAGCTTCAACCGCATCTTCGCCGAGCTGTGGCGGATCCCCGACTCGATCCTCGAGGCCAAGGACAGCGCCCAGACGCTCGCGTTCGTGCTGGAGCAGGTCGTCGACCCGGCGGGATTCCTGAACAAGATCCGCGAGCTGTACGCGCGCCCGGACGCGTCCAGCTTCGACGTCCTGACCTTCAAGGACGGCCGCATCTACGAGCGCTTCTCCCAACCCCAGCGGATCACCGGGAAGAGCGTCGGACGGGTGTGGACCTTCCGCGACGTCACGGACGCGAAGCGGGCCGAACAGATTCAGCTCGCCACCTATCGGATCTCCGAAGCCGCCCATGCCGCGCGCACCCTGCAGGAGCTGTTCGGCGCGATCCATCGGATCGTGGGTGAGCTGATGCCGGCGAAGAACTTCTATATCGCGCTGTACGACGCCGCGAACGATCACCTGACCTTCCCATACCACGTGGACGAGTACGACTCGGACTTCCCATCCAAGAAACCCGGCAAGGGACTGACCGAATACGTGCTCCGGACCGGCCAGCCCTTGCTGGTCACCCCGGAGGTGCACGCCGAGCTCGAGCGGCGCGGCGAGGTCGAGCTGATCGGGCCCGCCTCCATCGACTGGGTCGGCGTCCCCTTGAAGATCGGCGACCGCACCATCGGCGTGCTGGTCGCGCAGACCTACACCCCCGGCGTCCGCTACCGCGACACGGAGAAGCACGTCCTGCAGTTCGTGTCGACGCAGATCGCCATGGCGATCGAGCGGAAGCGGACCGAGGAGCAGCTGCACGAGAGCGAGCGCAAATACCGGCTGCTGTTCGAGACCAATCCCGAGCCGATGTTCGTGTACGACTGCGAGACACTGCGCATCCTGGCGGTGAACGGGGCGGCCGTCGCCCGCTACGGGCACACGGAGTCCGAGTTCCTGCAGCTCACACTGCGCGATATTTGCCCGCCCGAGGAGCAGAGCCGACTCGACGAGGAGCTGGCGCGCCGGCCCGACGACGGTGCCGTACGCGCCGGAGTCCGTCACTGGACGAAGCAGGGCCAGCGTTTCGACGTGGATCTCGTCGCCCGGCCCCTCGAGTTCGCGAACCGGCACGCCCGGCTCGTGCTCGCGCGCGACGTGAGCGCACAGCGGCAGCTCGAGGCGCAGCTGCGCCAGTCGCAGAAGATGGAAGCCGTGGGGCAGCTCGCGGGCGGTATCGCGCACGATTTCAACAACCTGTTGACCGCCATCTTGGGTTCGACCCAGCTGCTGTTGCACAACACCCCGGTCGGCGACGCGCGGCGCGAGGACGCCGAAGAAATCCGGCACGCGGGGCTTCGAGCCGCGGAGCTCACCCGGCAGCTGCTGGCATTCAGCCGTCGCCAGGTGCTCGCGCCCAAAGTGCTCGACGTCAATGCCGTGGTCGCGAACATGGACCGGATGCTGCGGCGACTGCTCGGCGAAGACGTCGAGCTCGCCACCTCGCGCGATCCCGCTGCGGGCACGGTCAACGCCGACCCGGGGCAGCTCGAGCAGGTGCTCCTGAACCTCGCCGTCAACGCCCGCGACGCCATGCCCGGCGGCGGCCGGCTGAGCATCGGGACGACGCGCGTCACGCTCCACGAGGAGCACGTCGAGCGGCGCCACCGCATGCCCGCCGGCGATTACGTCTGCCTGGCGGTCGCGGACACCGGCGTCGGCATGGATGAGACGACCCAGGCACACCTGTTCGAGCCGTTCTTCACGACCAAGGAAGTCGGGAAGGGCACCGGCCTCGGCCTCGCCACGGTGTACGGGATCGTCAAGCAGAGCGGCGGCTACATCTGGGTCTACAGCGAGGCGGGGCACGGGACGACCGTCAAGATCTACCTCCCCCGCGTGCCCGGCGTCGCCGAGAGTCCCGTGCCCGCCCCCGAGCCGCAGCGGGTGCGGGGCGGCGACGAGACGGTGCTCTTGGTCGAGGACGCGGCGCCGGTACGCACGCTGGCCCGCCGCAGTCTCGAGGCCCGCGGCTACCGGGTGCTCGAGGCCGCCGACGGGCCGTCCGCCCTGCAGCTGTCCGCGCGCCACCTGGAGGGGATCGACATCCTCGTGACCGACGTCGTCATGCCCGGCATGAGCGGCCGCGAGCTCGCGGAGCGGCTGGCTCCCGAGCGGCCTAGCATGAAGGTGCTGTACACGTCCGGCTATACCGACGACGCGATGGTCCGCCAGGGGGTCCTGAGCGCCGGCGTCGCGTTCCTTCAGAAGCCGTTCGTGCCGGACACGCTCGCGCGGAAGGTGAGAGAAGTGCTGGACGGCTGACGCCGTCGTTCGGCGTGTGGCGGCCGTTACGGCTTCCCGTTCCCCCCTCCCTGCTCCCTGTCTAGAATCGCCCTGATGCGCCCCAGCAGGTCTTCCTCCGTCCACGGCTTGTGGAGCAGCGGAACCGACGGGTCGAGACTCGCAGCCCGGTCAGGGTCCGAGTAGCCGCTGGCGAACAGGAACGGTGTGGTGTGGCCCTCGCGACGCGCGGCGTCGTACAGCGCGCGGCCCCCCAGTCGCGGCATGACGAGATCCGAGAACACGAGCCGCACGCCCGTCGTCTGGCGCAGCGCCTCGAGTGCCTCGAGGCCGTCCGCCGCGGTGACAATCTGATACCCGGCCGCTTCGAGAATGCGCTTGACGGAGCGGCGCAGCTGGTCGTCGTCCTCCACGACCAGGATCGTCTCGAGGCCGCCGCGAACCTCGGCGACGCCCGGGAGGGGGCGTACCACAGCGGCCACCCCGTCGGCCGTGGGGAAATAAATCCGGAATCGCGTTCCCTTCCCCGGCTCGCTGTCCACGTCGATGCCGCCGCCGTGCTGCTTGACCAGGCCGTACACCGTGGACAGCCCGAGGCCGGTCCCCTTCCCCGCGGGCTTGGTGGTGAAGAAGGGCTCGAACATGTGCGTGCGTGTCTCCTCGTCCATTCCGACGCCGGTGTCACCCACCGAGAGGCAGACGTGCTCGCCCGCCCGCACCGATCCCCATGCCTGCCGCTGATCCTCGGTCAGGTGCACGCGCCGGGTCTCGATCCGCAGCACGCCGCCGTCCGGCATCGCGTCGCGGGCATTGGTCACGAGGTTGAAGAGGATTTGCTCCGTGGCGTGGACATCGGCGCGCACGTCGGGCAGGTCCTCCTCGCTCGCGGTGACGATCTCGACATCGGCCGGCAGGATGCGGCGCAGGAACCCGGACAGATCGCCGATGAGCCCGCCGAGGTGGACCGACTGGAGCTCGAGGCGGGAGCGACGGGCGAAGCCGAGCAGCTCCTTCACCATCACGCGGCCGCGCAGCGCCGCCGACATCACGTCCCGCAGGTCCGCGTTGGCATCCGCGTGGCCCGCGGGGAGGGCCTTCGCGACCAGCTGGGCGTTCGCGAGGATGATAGTAAGCAGATTGTTGAAGTCGTGGGCGATGCCGCCGGTGAGCTGGCCGATCGCCTCCATCTTCTGGGATTGGCGCAGCTGCTCCTCGAGCGCGCGGCGCTCCGTCACGTCCTCCGCGATGGTCTCGAAGCAGTCGATCGCGCCTCCGGGGCGCCGCACCGCGCGGCCCGAGAGTCGCACCAGGATTTCTTCCCCGTCCCGGCGCCGCCATGCGACCTCCACGCCTTCGACCACGTCTGCGCCCTCGAAGCGCGCGAGGATCCGCTGGCGCTCGTCCGGGTCCGCGTAGATGTCGACGGCGAGGTCGACGGCCAGCAGCTGCTGCTCGGACTCGTAGCCGAGCATCCGCACGAGCGCGGGGTTTACGGTGAGGAACCGCCCGTCGACGCTGGACCGGTAGATCGCGTAGGAGGCGTGCTGCACCAGAGCGCGGTGGCTCTCCTCCGAGCGGCGCAGCGCGACTTCCGCCCGGCACCGCTCGGAGACGTCGGTCCCGACGCCGATCACGCCGGCCACCCTTCCATCCACGTCGCGGACCGGCGAGTACCACGCCTCGAACACCACGCCGAAGATCTCGACCGTGGATGAAAACGTCTCCCCCGTGAGGGCGCGGCGTACGTCCGCGAGCGCCTGCGGCAGGTCCGCGAACAGCTCGAATGCCGAGCGGCCGATGAGCAGCGCAGGCCGCATTCCGACGGCGTCGAGCCCGCGCCCCTCGACCATTGTGAAGACCGCTTCGTGATCGAGCGCGAACAGCACGAGCGGTGCGCCGGCGATGACCGTCCGCAGCCGCTCCTTGTTCTCGCGCAACGCCCGCTCCTGGCGTCGCCGCTCGGTGACGTCCCGAGCGTTGACGATCAGCTGGGCAGCGTCCCCCGGACCGACGCGCGCCTGGCCTACCGCCTCGAGCAACCGCCAGACGCCGTCCCGCGCCCGGAACCGGAACTGCGCGGCCTGGGGGACCCCGGGGTGGTGTATCGCGCCCGCCAGCGCCTCCGCCACCACCGGAATGTCGTCCGGGTGGACGTAGTCGAACGCGTTGCGCTCGAGCAGCTCCCGCGGCGCGTACCCCAGCACGCGTTCCACTGACGGGCTGGCGTAGCGGAACACGCCGTTATCGCCCACGATCGTGACGATGTCCGACCCGTTCTCGATGAGCGAGCGGAAGTGCTCCTCGCTCCGTCGCAACGCCTCCTCGGCGTGCGCGCGATCGATCGCGGTGGCCAGGACGTTCGCCACCGCCTGGAGGAAATGCGTGTCGTGGATCGTGAACTCGCGGGGCTGCGCCGTGTGCACGCCCAGGATTCCGAAGGGGCGGCCCTTGCCGTGCACCAGGACGCTCAGGCTCGCGACCACGCCCTGCGCCGCCAGGAGCGGCGCGCTGCCGAAGCGGGCGTCCGTGGCCAGGTCCTCTACCACCACCGGGCCCGTCGAGCGGAGCACAAACCCCGCATGCGAGTCCGCATCGGTCGGCAACACTGTGCGCCCGACGGCGCCGTCACGCCAACCCACCCCGGCGCGCAGCAGCAGCGTGCGGCTTTCCGGGCGCAGCTCGAGCACGCTGGCGAACGGGACTTCGAGCACGCGCGCCACGATGGCCACGGCACCCGCGATGAGCTCGTCCGGCGGAGCGCCGGCCAGCGCGCGTTGGCCGATGTGGGCCACCGCCTCCTGCTGGCGCGCCGTGGCGCGCAGCTGCGCCTCCGTGCGCGACAACTCGGCGTCGCGAACGGCGTCGTCCTGCCGCAGGAGTCTGAACCGGCTCGTGCCCACGTCTAATGATCCCCCGGGGTGTTCGGGAGTAATGCTGCACGAAATGCGCGCCACAACCTTGCACCCCGCGACCCGGCTTTCCATTATGGTCTTCACACGAGACGTGTGCCCTGCATCACCGCCAACCCCAACTGGGCCCGACGCAATGACATACCGCGACCCGCCATGAGCGAGTACCACGTCCTCAAAGACCTGGCGATCATCTTCGCCGTCTCCCTGCTCGTCATCCTGGTGTTCCACCGTATCAAGCTCCCCGCCCTCCCGGGGTTCATCGTCGCGGGCGTCCTGCTCGGCCCCAACGCACTCGGCCTGGTGTCGGACGTGCACCAGGTCGAGAGCCTGGCGGAAGTCGGCGTCATCCTGCTGCTCTTTACCATCGGCATCGAGTTCTCCTTGAGCCGGCTGCGCGAGATGGGACGGCAGGTCGTCGCCGGGGGCGGTGCGCAGGTCGGCCTCACGGTGGCCCTCAGTTGCGTGCTCGCCATGGCCCTCCATCTCAGCTGGCGGGTGTCGCTGCTCTTGGGCTTCCTCGTCGCGCTCTCCAGCACCGCCATCGTCCTCAAGGGACTCACCGACAAGGGGGAGATCGATGCTCCCCACGGCCGCCTCGCTACCGGAGTGCTGATCTTCCAGGACCTGTGCGTCGTGCCCATGATGCTCGTCCTCCCGTTCCTCGCCGGGCGGTCGGGCGGCGGTGCCGGAGCGCTGTTCCTGGCTCTCGGCAAGGCGGTGCTCGTCGTCATCAGCGTACTGGTGCTGGCCCGGACCGTGGTCCCGCGCGCCCTCGCCGAGATCCTCAAGACCCGGAGCCGGGAGTTGTTCCTGATCGCGGTCATCCTGGTCGGGACCCTCACGGCCCTGGGAACCGCGGCGGCGGGCGCGTCGCTCGCCCTGGGCGCGTTTCTGGCGGGCCTCGTCATCTCGGAGTCCGACTACGGCCACCAGGCGATGGCCGAGCTCTTGCCGTTCCGCGACGTGTTCATTTCGCTGTTCTTCGTCGCGGTCGGCATGCTCGTGCAGCTCGAGTTCCTGCTTGAGCACCCAGCGCTTGCCCTGGGCGGGGTCGCCGTGATCATGGGTGGGAAGGCCCTGCTCGCGGCCGTCGGCCCGGTGGTGATGGGGTACTCGGGGCGCGTGGCCCTCCTAGCCGGCCTCGCCGTCTCGCAGATCGGCGAGTTCTCCTTCGTGCTGGCGCGTGAAGGCCGCGGGACCGGGCTCTTGTCGGAGGGCCTGTATCAGACGTTTCTCGCGGTGGCCGTGCTGACGATGCTCGTCACACCCTTTCTGCTGCAGGGTGGCCCGGCGCTGCTCGATGGGCTGGAGCGGTTGGTCCCGCTCGACCGTCTCTTGCCGGGGCTCCGCCCCGGGGCCATCGCCGTTGCCGAGCAGCCGCTCACCGACCACGTCATCGTCGCCGGGTACGGCCTGAATGGGCGCAACCTCACGGCCGCGCTGCGATCCATCCGGGCGCCCTATCTCATCGTCGAGCTCAACGCCCAGACCGTCCAGCAGGCCCGCGCGCGCGGCGAGCCCGCCTTCTACGGTGATGCCACCCGCGAAGAGATCCTGCGCGCCCTCGGTGCAGAGCGCGCCCGCATGTTGGTGGTCGCGATCTCCGACCCCGCGGCGACTCGCCGCATGGTGCGCGTGGGGCGCAGTCTCAACGCCCGCCTTCACATCATCGCGCGCACCCGTTACGTGACGGAAATCCCCGAGCTCGGCCGGCTCGGCGCCGACGTCGTGATCCCGGAGGAGTTCGAGACCTCGATCGAGATCTTCGCCCGCGTGCTCGCACACTACAACGTCCCCCGCTCCGACATCGAGCGCCTGGTGGATCAGATCCGCTCGTCCCACTATGAAGCGCTGCGCGGCGGCGACGGAGCCGGGCGCCTGAGCCTGGGCGATGTGGCCGGCATCCCGCAGATGGCGGTGGAGCGCCTGCGGCTCCCCCCGGACTCGCCGCTCGTCGGAAAGACGCTGGCGGCCACCGGGCTGCGCACCCAGACCGGCGCATTGGTTCTCGCGATCGCTCGAGGCGCGGACGAGATCGCGACGCCGGGTCCCGATTTCCGCCTCGCCGCCGACGATGTTCTCGTCGTGGTGGGTCAGCCAGCTCAACTGCGTGCGGCCGCTCGGTTGGTGACGGGTGACCATCTTGCGTCGGCGCCACCATAGGGGTCGCCGGCTGTGGCGTCGGCGCAGCCCGAATAGATGCCGAAAACGTAGGGAAAATGGACACTATCACGCGAGTGCGTACTCACTTCACGCTGTAAGATCATATGGGATAAACTGCTAGACCAGCACAAGCCCCAAGAAATCGGCCTAACAGCATGGTACGTAACGCGTTGCATTTTGCAAATCGTCCAGTTTTCTACCCCAGACTAGATTGCGGCCATGCCAATCCCCCCCCTGTACGGCCATGAGGGGATCCGAAACCGGCTGGTAGGCGCCATCGCCTCCGGCCGGTTGCCGCAAGCGCTGTTGTTGGAGGGTCCCGCAGGCGTCGGGAAGCAACGCCTAGGGCTCTGGCTCGCGCAGGCGCTCGTCTGTGAACGAGCCGGGGAAAGGGCCGGGATTGAGGCCGGGGAAGGGTGTGGCGAGTGCCAGCAATGCAAGCTGGTCCTCAACCTGTCGCACCCGGACGTGCACTGGTTCGTGCCGCTCGAGTTGTCCAAGAAGGGCGATGCGGACAAGCAGGTGGACCTGGCGGAAGAAGCGTTATGGGAAGAGATGGCGGCGCGGCGTCAGCAGCCGCTGTACGAGCCGCCCTCGGGGTTGGCGAGCCATGGGATCGCCGCAGTCCGGCTGTTGCTTCGACGCCTGGTGCTTACGCCGGCGCTGAGTCGGCGCAAGGTGTTCTTGATCGGAGATGCCGAGCGTCTGGTGCCTCAGACGGGAGCGGAAGCGGCCGCCAACGCGTTACTCAAGGCGTTGGAGGAGCCGCCGGCGGACACGGTGTTCGTCTTGACGACGGCCGCGCCTGACTCGCTGCTCCCGACGATTCTGTCTCGCGTAGTGCGTGTCCGAGTGGCAAGACTGCCCGACAGCATCGTGGCAGCGTTCGCACAGCGCGAGCTCGGCGAGAGTGGGCAACACGAGTTGGCGCAACGAGTTGCACTGGCGGACGGGCGGATAGGCAGGCTCCTTGCAGATGGGGCCGGCAGGGCGAGGGGGGCGGAAGCCGCCGAGCGGTTCCTCGCCGCGGTGGAAGCAGGTCCGGTGCGCCGATACGAGGTCGCGCTCGGCCTGCAGCCGTTTCAGGCACGCGGCGGGTTCACGGACATGCTGGACGGCTTGCTCGAGCAACTGCGCGAGCAGGCGCGGGCCGGCGGCGAGACCGAGAAGGTGGTCGAAGCGATCGCGCGAGTGTTCGAAGCACGCGACCTCGCGCAAGGGAACGTGAACCCACAGCTCCTTGCGGCCGTATTGGCCGACGAGCTGGGGGGGGAGCCGGCATGAAGCTGTCGCACGTGGACGAAGCAGGCCGGGCACGGATGGTGGACGTGGGCGACAAGCCCGTCACAGTCCGCACGGCGGTGGCGGAAGGCGCGATCCGGATGTCGCGCGAGGCGTTCCGGCTCGTGGCCGATCAGCAGGTGGCCAAGGGCGACGTGCTGGCGGTGAGCGAGGTGGCGGGAACGCTGGCGGCGAAGCGGACGGCCGAGCTGATCCCCCTCTGCCACCCGCTGGGCCTGGATCACGTGGAAGTCGACGCGACGCTGGACGAGGGGCTCCCGGGGGTGCGAGTGCGGGCCGCTGCGAAGGCGGTCGGGCGGACAGGCGTGGAAATGGAGGCGTTGACGGCGGTGTCGGTCGCCCTGCTCACGGTCTACGACATGGTGAAGGGGGCGGACCGAGCGATGGAGATCGAAAAGGTTCGCCTGCTCGAGAAGACGGGCGGTACGCGCGGGGACTGGCGGCGCGACGCGGCTGATTGACGACGAATTGATGGGGCGGTGCCAGTATGGGGACCGCCTGGCCATACAAGAGAGGGCTATGCACACGACAACCCAGAAACTGATGCTGCAGGGAGGGCTCATTCTCCTTGGCGCTCTGGTTGTGAGCAGCATCGGCGGTTGGGCTCGACGCGCCACTGCCGACGACCAGCCGGCGCCGCTCACGGCGCCCGCGCTGATCGGGGAGCTGCGCTCCCTCGAGCAGGCACTCGA
>Ga0066660_10000167_pt1 | contig 19172 bp, 18 predicted proteins | sample GraSoiAngelo_109_FD_75177 | JGI IMG/M metagenome (GOLD analysis project Ga0066660, IMG submission 75177) | Grasslands soil microbial communities from the Angelo Coastal Reserve, California, USA - 14_0903_12_20cm | ecosystem: Environmental > Terrestrial > Soil > Grasslands | place: USA...
GAGCGGATGAAGACCTTGACGCGCTCGTCGCCCTTCACCACATCGAGCGTCGGCCCCTCGCGCCTGGCCTCGACGGGGGTGCGCGTCTTCGTCTCGGCGCGGTGCACCTTGACCCGCTCGTCGGGCGTCTTCGTGTTGTCCGGCCCGCCCGGTCGCGGCGCCTGAAGCGCGTCAGCCATCGGCGAAACTCTAATCCGCCGTCATTCGGCGTACGCCTTTTGCAGCCGCTCCGCGACCTGCTGCATCCAGCGCAGCTCGGTGAGTCCGGCGCGGCAGACCACCATGCCGCGCGTGAACGCGAGCCACGGCTTCAGCGTTCCGCCGAGTAGACCGAGCCAGGTCGCGCTCGTCGCGTCCACCTTCGGGCCGGGGCCCTTCGTGTCGGCGATCTCGGCGTGCAGGTTTCCATCCCCGGCCTGGAACTCCAGCGCGCGGCCGATGTCGGTGAAACGGAGGAGCGCGCGACCCGCCTTCACGTCCTTCAGCGAGTCCCTCACGGTTCCGGTGGTGCTCGCCGCGGTGAGGATCCGCAGGACGATCTCGGGAACGTCGTTGCCCGAGCCGTCCGCCTTCGCACGCGCCTGCGCCTCGGCGAGCGCCGCCGAGAGCTCCTCCTTGGTCACGCGAGCTTGAGATCGCTACGCACCGCGACGGGGATCTCCGTCCCGCGGTGCCGCAGCGCGAAGAAGGCCGCGGCGCCGATCATCGCGCCGTTGTCGGTGCAAAGCGCCGGCGAGGGGACCCGCAGCGGATGCCCGATGCGCCGCGCGATCTCCTCGCGCAGTGCGAGATTCGCGGCAACGCCGCCTCCGAGCAGCACCGTCTGCACCGCGTGCTCCGCGGCCGCGCGCGCCGTCTTCTCGGCGAGCATCTCGGTGATCGCTTTCTGGAAGGAAGCGGCGACGTCGGCGACCGGCACATCGCCTTTCTTCTCCAGCTCGCGCACGAGCCGCAGCACGGCGGTCTTGAGGCCGCTGAACGAGAAGTCGAACCGATCTGCCGGAAGCGCCCGCGGCAGAGGGAACGCGTTGGGGTTGCCCTCCTTCGCGATCCGCTCGATGACGGGACCCCCCGGGAATCCGAGGTGGAGCAGCCGCGCGACCTTGTCGAACGCCTCGCCCGCGGCGTCGTCGATGGTCCGGCCGAGCGCTCGAAAGCGCCGGTGCGCCTCCATAAGGACGAGATCGCTGTGCGCGCCGCTCACCACGAGCACGACCGCGGGGAGCTCGGGCTCCGGCGGAATATCCTCCGTCTCGTAGAGCCAGTTCGCGTACACGTGCCCCTCGAGATGATTGACCCCGACGAACGGCAGACCGGCCGCGAGCGCGAGGCCGCGCGCGTAATTCGCGCCGACGAGAAGGCAACCGATGAGCCCGGGGCCGACGGTCGCGGCGACGGCGTCGATCTCAGACAGCTGCCGCCCCGCGTCGCGCAGCGCCTTCTCGGTGAGCACATCGAGCGAACGGAGATGTTCGCGCGCCGCGACCTCGGGGACGATGCCACCGGTATCTTGATGGACCAGCTGCGAGGCGACGATGTTCGAACGGATCCGGCGCCCATCCTCGACGATCGCGACGCCGGTCTCATCGCACGACGTCTCGATCGCGAGGATCCTCAACCGGTCTCCTGCAGCTCTGCCTTGAGCTTGGCGAGGCGGTCGCGAACGGGACGCTCGCGCAGCCGCTCGGTCCACATGATGAGCGCGTCCTCGTTGTTGTCCGAGTAGTAGCGGCGACGCACCCCCGCGCGACGGAAGCCGTACTTCTCGTACAGCTTCTGCGCGGCGAGATTGGAGGCGCGGACCTCAAGGGTCAGCCACTCGGCGTTGAGAGCCGCGGCCATCTCGAAGACGCGCACGAGCAATCGCTCTCCGATGCGCTGGCGGCGGTGGTCGGGATGCACGGCAAACGTCGTGATGTGCGCCTCGTCGACCATCAGCCAGAGCCCGGCGTACCCGACGATGCGGCCGCCCTCGCGCGCGACGAGGTAACGCGCGTTCTTGTTCTGCGTGAGCTCGTGGCGGAATGCGTTCGCCGGCCACGGCACCGGGAACGACGCGCGCTCGACCTCCTGGACCCCGTCGATGTCGTCGAGGCTCATGTCCTCGATGACGATGGGAAATGTGGCGACCATCCTTCTGAAACTAACTCAGGACCGCTTGGGAAGTCCGAGCGCCCGCTCGTCCGACGGCGGCGAGGCGAAAGGTTGCTCGAACGACCCGCGGATCGACGGCTGGCGCACGTAGAGAGGCTCGATCTCGCTGATCTTGACTTGCGTTCGGGTCTCGAGCTCGCGCCAGCCGAGCTCGGCGAGATAGCCGGCGCGACGTACACGCGATGCGGGCGACGCGAAGAGCGCCTTCGGCCCGAGGAGGTCGCGGAGCGCCGCCTCGGTCTCGGTGTCGATCTCGCCGACAAAGAGCGTGTGCGTGCCGATCTGCCGGCAGATCTCGTCGAGCGTCGCGACGAGGAACGGCGAGCGACGCATCCACTTGCGGTTCCGCTCCTGGTAGAACGCGGCGTAGAAGAGATCGCGGCCGGCGCGAAGCAACGGGCAGGTCCGCTGCTTGGACGGCGCGTGCGGATACGCGAGCACGTCGAGCGTCGAGATGCCGACGAGTGCGGCGCCGTTTCCGCGGGCGATCCCCTGCCCGGCGGCGATCGCGACGCGAAGACCCGTGAAGGATCCGGGTCCCACCGCGACGGCGACGCGGTCGACTGACGAGAGCGCCGTTCGGGTCATCAGGAGCGCGCGCTCGATCGCGGGGAAGAGCTCGTCGCCCTGTCGCCGCTGCGCGTGCCACGTCTCCTCGGCGATGACGTCGCGGCCGTCGAACAGAGCGACGGACGCCCAGTCGGTCGATGTGTCAAGCGCTAATAACACTGGCGCGTAGCTCCTCCACGAATTCGGCGGAGCGCGGCCCCGTCGCCGAGACGACGATGCGGCGCTTGGTGTCGGCGATGTGCTCGAGCTTCACCTCGAGGCGATCGTCGGGCAACAGCGGACCAGCACGGTCGGGCCACTCGATCACGGTGACCCCGCCGGCTTCGAGAGCCTCTTCCCACCCGGTGTTCGCCAGGTCGACTCCCTCGAGGCGGTACAAGTCGATGTGGAAGAAGGGAAGCCGTCCGCCGCTGTGCTCGCGCATGATGATGAATGTCGGGCTCGAGATGTCGGCCGCGTCGATGCCGAGGCCGATCGCAACGCCTCGCGCGAGGACCGTCTTTCCTGTCCCGAGCTCGCCGGACAGGGCGAAGACGTCGTTCGGTCGCGCCGCGCGTCCGAGACGTTCGCCGAGCCGCTCGGTGTGCAGCGAGGAATGACTGACGAGGTCGATGGCCACCACGTCAGGAGGATCGACCGGCGGCGGATTCGCGAACGAAGCGTCGACGGTCGAGGAAAAGCCGAAGCGTGATGCCGAGGTAGGAGCCGAAGAGCGCGGCGAAGATGGCGAGCCACCACTCCGTCGGCACCGCGCAGGCCGGCGTGATACCGAAGGCACATCCGAGATTTCCGATGAGTGGAAGAAATGCCAGCGCGCCGACGAATCTCCGCCGCTTCACGAGGGACGTGCGCTGGGCTTCGAACGCCTCGCGCCTTTTGTCTTCCTCGTACGAGCCGCGTTTCTCCGCGCGTTGGGTGCGCTGCTCGGGGCGCTCGCGCCGATCGCGGCGCCGTCGACGTCGTGCCACGAACGGAGGCTAGCGCTCGGAGGGACTGCGGTCGCTCGGGCTCGGGGATAGCTCTTCGTCGGTCTGCGCGGGCTCCTCTTGATCGACGTCGCCTCGATCAGCATCGGCCACGGCACGCTCCACGGGCGCGTAGGCCGCCGGACCTTCGCCCATCACGACATCGGGTGACGGCGTCTCGGCCCGTCCGACGTCCGCGGTGCTGAAGACAAAGAGCCGAGCTGATGCCGTGTGGATCGCCGCGCGCGCGCCGGCAAGCGCCGCGAAGGGCCCGGAGACGGCGCGCGGCAGCACAGCCGATCCGAAGCCCATCAGGCAGAGGACGGTCGGCCTGTCGTCGCGGCTGGGTGACCCCGACGCGGTCACCGTATCGCCGTACACCACACGAAGGCCGGCGGGAGGAACGCCACCCGCAACGAGTCCGGCGACGCCGCACGCGTGCGCGCGCGTGATGACCTCCGCCGACACGCGTGCGCCGCCGACGATGATCCGGCCGGCGAGACGGACGTCGATACGCGTCGGGGCGAGGTCCGCGTCCGGCCCGTCGACGCCGAGTGTCAGCTCGCCGATCGCGTCCGGGCCGTACGCCGCGGCAGCCTGGAAGCACCACGCCTCGCCCTCGATCTCCACGACCGCGTCGTCGGATCGCGCGACGGTGCCGTCGAGGGTCGCGCGCACCGTCCAACGATCGACGATCGGGGCGATGTAGAGGTCACCATCGACCGTGACATGCAGGAGGCGTCCATCGATCGGTGCGGTGACGCTACGCGCAAAGCGGCGCCCGACGCGCGCGAGGACGGTTCCGGCGACCACGTCGCTGCCGACACCCACCCGTAGCTCGCGATCGAGATCCGAAGGCGAAAGGCCGAGACGCCGGGCGCCGGGCACGCGCAGCGCCCCCGCGAGGGTCGCGCCTGCCGCGATGATGTCGCCCGCGCGCACGAGCTCGCCGACCTGCGCGCGCTTGGTCACGCCGATGGGCAGCGGGTGATCGGCCGTCCAGCGCTCGCGACGCCACGTCATGTCGACGTTCTCTCTGCGGCGGTCGCTCCAAGCGCGGTATGCCATCGTGCGACGGCCGGGATGCGCTCGCCGTCGCGCTCGGGAAGCGAGAGCGGTCGGCCGCGCGCATCGATGAGCACTCCAAGCTCGCCCGACCGTCCGTGCCCACGCACGCCCGCGCCGTTCACCGCGACCTCGACGTCGGCGCCCATAGCCACGAGGCCGAACGATCCGGGAACCACTCGGGCCACGCTCCGGCCGGACGCGCGAACGATCCGGATCTTCGCAGGCCGGCGAGGGATCACCGAGACGACCATCGCGATGCGCTCGGCACGCCCCTCGTCAGGCTCGCGGAAGACCGTCGACACCGCGCTCGGCTCGAGGCCATCGACCAAAACGAGAAGGCTCTGCCCAGACTTTGGGAATGACGCCGCGCGGCCGGTGATGAGGATGGACGGAGCTGAACGCATCGCGCCGACGTCGAGCCCGGCTTCGGCCGTGTCGCGCAGCGCGTGCGCGATCGCCTCGCGGGCGAGCGCCATCTCGAGGAGGACCGTGGCCTCCGCTGTCGCCGGACCTTGTGGCCGGCGCCCGCGACTCCACACGCGCTCGAGCAGCGCGGGGGCGTCGATCGGCCAGGGCAGCCAGCGGCGCACGTTGTCGAGGCTGGCGCGCGCGACGACATGATCCGCGCCCATCCCCAACCCGAGTGGGACGAGGTGGGCGGCCTCGGTTCGACCGTCAGGGCTCGCGAGGACGAACGACGTCGAGCGCTCGGTCACGTCGACGGCAAGCGCGTTCGCCCCGGTCGTCGTCGCAAGAGCCCGTGCGGCGTCCTCGATGACGGCATCGCGCAACACGACCTCGCCGTTGCCACCGCGCCGCAGATCGCGGAGAGCCTCGACCATATCGGACGGCGCCCCGAACCGCTCGAACTCGAAGGGACTGGCGTGCATGCGGAGGCCATGAGCAACACGTGTGTCGACGAGGCCAAAGATGCGCGGCATCGGCCGCTGCGCACCGCAGCCCAGACGCAGCGCTTCGAGAAGCTCGGCGAGCGCCCCCTCGTCCTTGGCCCCTCCTTGGATCGCGACGACGTCGGGCTTCGCGTCGCGTAGGGCCTGTGCGGCCTCGACGAAGGACCGTGGGTCGGTCGCGCGAACACGCGCCACGATCTCGGCGCCCGACGCGAGCGCGAGATGAGCGACGGCGCGACGCGACGCCTCTTCGCGGCCATGAACGAGGGCGACGCGAAGCGATCGTCCGAGCGCGACACCCGTCTGCTCGACCGGTGCTTCGGTCCCGGTCGAGACCGTCATCGCGAGAGCGTCGTGGTGCGCGCCGCCTCCTCAACGAAGGCGTCGAAGATCCGGCCCGCCTCGAGCGAGACCTCGCTGGTCCGCTCGGGGTGCCACTGCACGCCCACCACCCACCGACGATCCACGAGCTCGAATGCCTCCACCAGGCCATCGACGACAGCCGTCGCGACGAGACCGTGCCCGAGCGTCTCTTCCGTCACCGCCTGGTGATGCCGCGAGTTGACCGTAAGCGGAGCTCCGCCCGTGGCCTTTGCGAGCCGCGACCCCGGGCGCACCGTCACGCCCAGGTGCTCGACAAGGCCTTCGCGCTCTTCAGGCCGGTGCCCCGGAACATCCTGAACAAGACTCCCATCGCACACGACGTTGAGGATCTGAAAGCCGCGGCAAATGCCGAGGATCGGGAGGTCGCGCTCGATCGCGGACTTCGCGATCTCGATCTCGAGTGCATCGCGGTCACGGTCTACGTCGGCGCACGCGATGTCCACCGCCCCGTATCTCGTTGAGTCGATGTCGCCGCCACCGGAGATGCAGACGCCATCGACGTCGCTGGGTATCGGGTCACCCGGATGAAGCACGACGAGGTCCGCGCCGGCGCCCTCGAGAGCATCACGGTACCGCTTGTGCGATGCCTCTTGGAGCGCCGAGGGTCGCGACAGCGTGAGCGCGATCCGCGGGCGCACTCCCGTCATGGTATGGAATCGCGCAGGCTCGCGCGGTCGATGAGCTCGATGAGAACACCGCCCGACGCACGCGGGTGGATGAACGCGATCATCCCCTCGGCGCCTCGTCGTGGGACGCGGTCCACAAGCTCGACCCCGTCTCGCTGGAGCTGCCCGAGGGTCCCGGCGAGGTCTTCGACGACGTAACAGACGTGGTGGAGCGTGGGTTTCGGGTGATCGGCCACGAACTTCGCGACCCCCGACTCTCGGTCGGTCGGCTCGATGAGCTCGATCCGCTGCCTGGCGTCGCCGACGAACACGACGCGAACGTGTTGGTCGGCAAGCTCGTGGACCCGGTCGGCGCTGAAGCCGAGCGTGTCGCGGAAGAAGGGGAGCGCCTCTTCGATGTGCGGGACCGCGATCGCGACGTGGTGCAGCGGGCCCAGCTTCACAGCCGCGGCGGAACGTACGTGCCGAAAACTCCGCGCAGGTCGGCGCAGATCTCGCCCAGGGTGACATCGGCTTCCACCGCCCCGAGGATGAACGGCACCAGGTTCGCCGTCCCACGCGCAGCGGCTTCGAGGTCTTCGCGGGCTTTCGTGGCCCGGCCGGCATCGCGCCGTCGCCGCAGATCGGCAAGCCGCTCGCGCTGGCGCTCGAGCACGGCTGGGTCCACTCGAGTGATCGGGATGTCGGGCCCCTCGCTCTCGGCACGGTACGCGTTTACGCCCACGATGACCTTTTCTTTGCTCTCGATCGCGCGCTGCTGCTTGTAGGCGGAGTCCTCGATGGCGCGCTGCTGATAGCCGCGCTCGATCCCGGCGAGCGCGCCCCCCTCGTGATCGATCTTGGCGATCTCGGCGAGCGTGCGGCGCTCGATATCGGCGGTCAACGCTTCGATCGCGTGAGCACCCCCGAGCGGGTCGATCGTCTCGGCGACCCCCGATTCCTCGGCGATGATCTGCTGCGTCCGCAGAGCGATCCGCACGGATTCCTCGGTCGGGAGGCCGAGCGCTTCGTCGTACGCGTTGGTGTGGAGCGACTGTGTACCGCCGAGCACCGCGGCGAGCGCCTCGATCGCGGTGCGGACGATGTTGTTCTGCGGCTGCTGCGCGGTGAGGGTCGACCCCATCGTCTGCGTGTGGAACCGAAGCGCGAGCGACGCCGGCGCCTTGGCGCGGTAACGCTCGCGCATGATGTGGGCCCACACCCGGCGTGCCGCGCGGAACTTCGCGACCTCCTCGAGGAGGGTCGAGTGCGCGGCGAAGAAGAAGGAGAGCTGCGGCGCGAAGCGATCGACATCAAGGCCGCGCTCGACGGCGGCGTCGACGTACGCGATCGCGTCGGCGAACGTGAACGCCAGCTCCTGGACCGCATCCGCGCCGGCTTCGCGGATGTGATAACCGCTGATGGAGATCGGATTCCAGCGCGGATGCCGCTCCGCGCAGTACGCGATGAGGTCCGTGGCGAGCCGCATGGACGGCCGGGGCGGGAAGATGTACGTCCCGCGCGCGATGTACTCCTTGAGGATGTCATTCTGCGTGGTTCCGCCGACGCGGTCCGCGGCCACGCCTTGCCGCTTCGCGACGGCAACGTACATCGCGAGGAGGATCGCCGCGGTAGCGTTGATGGTCATCGAGGTCGTCACCTCGCCGATCGGGATGCCGTCGAAGAGGCGAGCGAAATCGTCCAGCGAGCTGATCGACACGCCGACCTTTCCCACCTCACCGGCCACGCGCGGGTCGTCGGCGTCGTAGCCCATCTGCTTCGGCAGATCGAACGCCACGGACAGACCGGTCTGTCCGTGCTCGCGGAGGTAGCGGTAGCGGGCGTTCGACTCCTCAGCGGTGCCAAAGCCCGCGTACTGCCGCATCGTCCAGAGGCGACCGCGGTACATCGTCGGCTGCACCCCTCGCGTGAACGGCGGCTCGCCGGGAAGCCCCGGATCAGCGCCCTCGGCGTCGAAGATCGGCGGCAGTGATGCGCCGTACGTTGTCTCGAATTTCGCCCGCTCGGGGACGCGCGTGGTGGCCTCCGCGTACTTCGTTCGTTCCCACTCGGCGCGGTCGCGGCTCTTCTTCGGCACGATCGGATGGTACGCGCGGGTTCGCGCGCCGCGCGGCCTAGTGGAAGGGCTTGAGCATCCCCAGATCGGCGAGCTGATAGAGGACCTGCTTCTTCGCCAGGTCGAGGCTCAGGGATCGGCTGATCATGCGCGCCGGGAACTGGACCTCGATCAAGCTCAGCGCGTTGCGGTGGCGAAAGACGATCTCGACGTAGCTCGCGTCCGCGGCGTAGTCGTCGATGCGGAAAGCACGGGACTCGTCGCCGGTGCCGGTGGTGCCCAAGTTACGAGCGCCGACCGCTCGTGCGAGGTCGGAATAGCTCGCGAGTGCTTCGTGGGCGGAAGCGCTATCCACCAGGATCGCGGTCTCGCTTCGAATGACTGTCGCGTCCTTGCCAAACTGGCTTCTGCGGGCAAATGCCCTGCCGTAAGCCGATAGAAAACCGTTGGCCACCAGCATCGTGGCCATGTCGGCATCACCGCTGGCGAATTCCTGCGCGCTCATGGACCCCTCGTTCCGCACGCGCATCCCTGCCGGTAGGTCGCTGACCGTGAGCACGAGAGCCTTCGCGAAGCTATGGGTCGTCCCGGAGGAGTCCGCCCGCGACGCCGGCACGGCCAGAGGTAGGGCCACTCCGAGCGGCGCAATTGCCTTCTGCATATCGAGCTGCCTGCGCGCGAGTCCGATCACGTAGCTCGGGTCGTCCTCATCCGACGGCGCCCGATACGACACGAGACTCACGGCGTTCGCGTGACGAAACAAGATACCCGTGGTGGTCATCGGGATCGACGCTCCGAAGGCGTCGCTCTGGTCGCTGTCGATCTGAAATCCAGTGGACTCATCACCGAGAGCGGCGCCGAGCGACATGCGACCGACTCCCGCCGCGTCAGCCGCGTCTCCGACAAGCGACAGCGCGGTATGCGCACCTGCGGGATCGGCGAAGAGATAGGTCGTACTTGCCATCGCTTTCGTGATCACCAGCGACGCGTCTCTCCACGCGAACGCGCGGACGTAGCCATTCTCGAATCCATTCCGCACAAAGAGATCGCCCGTCAGACCGGGTACGCCGAGTACGTCGGCCGCGTCCGCGGCGGTGAGCGCGGAGTCGATCGACGTTGTCGCGCCACCCTCCATGTCCTCGAGGCGGAGCACAAGAGCGGTGGCCACCCTCAGATGCGCCGGCAGCGCCGGTACGCTCGCGGCGGCCGGAACGCAGGCGGCGGCGAGAACGGTCAGTCCGATGTTGGCGACTTGGAGAAGGCGAGGAATGCCCACCGGCTGGCGATAGTCGAGGCCAGGCTTCTTTCCGTGAACCACCTGAAGGGACTACACCGCGAGTACTACGCCTAGCGCGCGCGAAAAATGAGCATTCCGTCGATGCGACCGAGACGATCCCTCGAAAAACGCATCGGCTTGTAGTCGCCCGCGTTCCAGAGCGGCGCCTGGTCGCCCCAGTACCTGGACCCGGGCTGGCCGGATTCGCCCTCGGGCGTGACCGAGAGCGAGTTATCGAGGTCGGAGAGATCGGCGATCATCCGCTCGGACGCATTCGTCGTCTGCTTGTACGGCTTCACGGGGTCGTAGCCGCCGTTGTTCAACGAGAACCCGTCGCCGGCGCGCTGGAACGGTCCGATATTCAGGAGCAACGCAAGCGGACCGATCGCCAGGGGATGTTCGAAGGTGATCGTGTGTAGATCGCCCCAGCGCCATCTCGAAACGTCGGTGCCGAACCGCGCGACCAACTCGCGTACGGCGTCCTCGAGCGCCGCGGTCGACACTGCGCCGCGCCCGCGCACGGACGGATCGATGGTGCTGAACCACGGATCGTCCGGCCGCGAGAGAAGCTGGTACAGCGCAAAGACCGCGCGCCCGTGACCGAGGTAGTCGGCGTACAGCGCGTCGCCGAGCTCCTCCCGAAAAGTTGCCGAGAGCATGCGCATGAGCCACGTCTCGGTCACCGCGGCCGCGCCCGATTGCGGAGACAACGTGCCATCCCAATCGCGCACCATGGCCTGCGCGCGCCGCTGCAGGTCGGTCTTCGGCGTGGCCGACAAGATCGCGTCGCGCCAACGCGTGACCGGCGTCGATGCGTAATCCGTTTGGATCGCGCGCATCGCGGACAGGTCGGCGTTCGCGATGCTTGCCAGGCGCTGCGCGATGTAGCTCGCGCGAAAGCCGGGGTCCCACTCTCCCACGTACCCGACCGCCGACGGATCTTGCGTCGGGCGGTCGTTCGCGTTGACGATCGCGCCGCCCGCCGGATCCAGGATGCTCGGATTCGCGTCCGCGGGTAGAACGCCGGTCCAGTCGTACTCGCCGGTCCAGCCCGGGACAGGGATCTGCCCATCGCCCTTCCGCGCCGGCAGCTGGCCGATCAGCTGATAGCCGATGTGGCCATCGACGTCCGCGTAGCAGGCGGAGACCGCCGCGCCGCTGAAATCGGCGGCGGCGGCGCGGAACTCCTGCCAATTACCGGCTCGCGCGATCTCGAACACGAAGTCGACAAGGTGACCCGGATCGAGCGCGGTCCACCGGAGCGCGAGCGGCACGGTCTGCCCCTCGAGTACCGGCGTAATGATCGGCCCATGACGGGTGATCGCGACGTCAATCATCGCCGGATCTGCGCGGCCCTTTACGTCGATCGATTCGCGCTGGAACGTAGCGGCCTCGAATTGACCCTTGTACTCGTAGCGCCGAGGATCGGTCGGGTCCTGGTGTTCGAGAAAGAGATCCTGGGTGTCGGTGTAGGCGTACGTGAGGCTCCACGCGATCCGGTCGTTGTGACCGATCACGATCCCCGGGATCCCCGCGAAGGAGAAGCCGACGAGCTTGTAGCCCGCGCCCTCGAGGCCGATCTCGTACCAGATCGAGGGGTTCCGCACGGCGAGGTGCGGATCGCCCGCGAGGATCGGCTTGCCGGTCGCGGTCCGCGCGCCGGCGAGGGCCCAGCAGTTGGAGCCGACGCCGGCGCCGGCGCCCGGAAGGAGCGATGAGAGCGCGGCCTCGCCGGGAAGATTGGATGCCACCGGCGTGAGGTACGGCGCCACCGCGGCCCACGCGTCGCCGTCGACCGACGCGGAGCGGCCGGAGGGATCGGGCATAAGCGTCGCGAGGACGGCGGGTCCGAAGCGGGTCGCGAGGCCAACGCGGAGGAGCTCCTGCTGGATGTTGCCAGCCGCGTCGTACGCCTGCAGCTTGGCGACGATGATCGAGTCGAGCGCCGACCATCGCTCGGGCCGATAACCGAGGATGACGAACTCGAGCGGCAGCGAATCGCCATGTTGTTCCAGGAACTTGTTCACGCCGTCGGCGTACGCGGTGAGGTTCGCCCGGGTGTCCTCGCGAAGGAGGGTGAGCTCCCGCGCGGCGACGCGCGCGAGACCGAACGTGCGGAACTGCTTGTCGGAATCGAGCGCCGGGTCGCCGAGGACCTGGGCCAGTCGACCCGCGCCCGCCCGCCGATAGAGGTCCATCTGAAAGAGGCGGTCCTGTGCCGTGACGTACCCCTGGAGATAGAAAACGTCGTGCGCGGTCTGCGCGTAGATGTGCGGAACGCCGTAGCTGTCGCGAAGGATTTCGGCGCGCTGGTCGAGCCCGAGCAGCCGGAACTCCCCATCGATCGTTGGAAGTGGCCGGTACACGAGGATGAGTCCGGTCAGCACGAGACTCGCGATCACGATCAGGGCGACGGTCGCCGCGACGATGCCCGCCCTGCCGCGCCGCCGGCTACTCACTCGCGATCACGATCAGCACGGCGCCGGCCTCCACCTTCGCGCCGGCGGTCGCGCGGACCTTCGCGATGCGACCCGCGGACGGCGCGAGCAGCTCGTTCTCCATCTTCATCGCCTCGAGCGTGGCGAGTGGCGCGTCGGCCACAACGTGGTCGCCCTCCTTCACGTGCACCGCCTTCAAGAGACCGGGCATCGGCGCCCGCAGCTCGATTCGGCCGGTTCGCGTTCCCGCGGCGCCGCGATTTGCGCGGAGCGCCCGTTCATCGATGACGGTCGCGCGAACATCGTTACCGTCGACGTCGAGGCGGAGCGGATCGTGCGTTACCACGGTGATCTCGTGGCTTTCACCCGCGAGCGTGATCGACCACTGGCGCCCGCGTACGGTCTCGCGAACACTGGCGGCGACCGCGCGGTCATCGACCGTGAAGCGGCCGTGGTCCCCGAGCTCCACGCGGACGCGTCGATCGTCGAGCGTTACCTCGTAGCGCATCAGCGGAGCGCGTCTTCGCGCGCCGCACGTGCCCACGGCGCGTCCGCGGGTGGCAGGGTGTGCCGTTCGCCGCGCGCGCGCGTCGCGAGGACAGCGGCGAGCGCCGCCGCGGATGTCGCGCCTGCGGAAAGCTCCGGCGCGATGCGGGCGTCCCAGTGCTCGATGAACCCCGTGTCGTACCGGCCGGTTACGAAATCCTGATGGAACAGCGCCGAGCGATGGAATGCGAGCGACGTTGGAACACCGGATACGCGCATCTCCTCGAGGGCCCGCCGCATGCGGGCGATCGCCTCGATCCGGTCGCGGCCGTACGCGATCACTTTCGCGAGAAGAGGGTCGTACTCGGTCGGAACGGTCATCCCGGCATACAGAGCCGAATCCACCCGCACGCCGGGACCCGCCGGCTCGCGCACGAGCGCGATGACTCCACTCGCTGGGAGAAAGCCGGCCCGCGGATCCTCCGCGGTGATGCGGCACTCGATCGCGGCGCCAGAACGCACGACATCGGCCTGCGCGAATGGAAGCGGCTCGCCGCCGGCGATCCGGAGCTGCAGCGCGACGAGATCCAGGCCGGTCACCATCTCGGTGATCGGGTGCTCCACCTGAAGCCGGGTGTTGACCTCGAGGAAGTAGAAGTGTTGGTCGCCACCCACGAGGAATTCGACGGTGCCGGCGTTTTCGTATTTGGCGGCTCTCGCGATCCGCACGGCGGCGGCCCCGAGCTCTTCGCGAAGGCCGTCGCCGACCGATGGCCCGGGTGTCTCCTCGATGAGCTTCTGGTGGCGGCGCTGCACCGAGCAGTCGCGCTCGCCCAACCAGACGACGTTGCCGGTGTTGTCGGCGAGGATCTGCATCTCGATGTGCCGAGCGTTCCATATGGCGCGCTCGATATAGAGGGCGGGCTGACCGAATGCAGTCGTCGCCTCCCCGGTCGCCGCGCGCCAGGCGGTCTCGAGCTCCTCTTCCTTCCGGACCATCCGCATTCCTTTGCCGCCCCCGCCGCCGGCGGGCTTCAGCAGGACGGGGTACCCGATGTTCGCGGCCGCGACCCGGGCCGCGGCGACATCGGTCAGCGGTTCGGTTCCCTCCGCGACGGGGACCTCCGCCACGCGGGCGAGGCGGCGTGCCGCGGTCTTCTCACCGAGGAGACGCTGGACAGCGGCGGGAGGTCCGACGAAGACGAGGCCGGCCTCGGCCACGGCCTGAGCGAAGTCCGCGTTCTCCGACAGGAAGCCGTAGCCGGGGTGGATGGCCGTCGCCCCCGAACGTCGAGCGACCTCGATGATGCGAGCGGCGTTGAGGTAGCTCTCGCGCGGTGCCGCCGGTCCGATCGCGTACGCGGCGTCCGCGGCGCGCACATGAAGCGAATCGCGATCGACCTCGCTATAGACGGCGATCGCGCGAATGCCGAGGTCGTGGCAGGCGCGGATGATGCGAAGCGCGATCTCGCCGCGATTGGCGACGAGGACGGAGGTGAGCGCCGTTCCCCCCTCTTAAAGCGGGATGTTGCCGTGCTTGCGACGTGGGTTCGCGTCCCGCTTGCTTGCGAGAGAGCGTAGCGCGGCCACCAGCCGTGGCCGGGTCTCCCGGGGCTCGATCACGTCGTCAAGATAGCCGTGGGCCGCGGCCACGTAGGGGTTCGCGAACCGCTCGACGTACTCACCGACGAGCTGCGTACGCCTCTGGTCGGGATCCTTCGCCTTCGCGATGTCGTCCCGATAGATGACGTTCACGGCGCCCTCCGGGCCCATGACCGCGATCTCCGCGCTCGGCCACGCCACGTTGTAATCGCCGCGGAGATGCTTGCTCGACATGACGTCATAGGCACCGCCATAGGCCTTCCGCGTGATGACGGTGAGCTTCGGCACCGTCGCCTCGGCGTACGCGTAAAGGAGCTTCGCGCCGTTGCGGATGATGCCGGCATGCTCCTGCGCGGTGCCGGGGAGGAAGCCGGGCACGTCGACGAACGTTACGAGCGGGATGTTGAAGGCGTCGCAAAAGCGCACGAACCGCGCGGCCTTCACCGATGCGTCGATGTCGAGGACGCCCGCGAGGATCATCGGCTGCTGCGCGACGACGCCGACGGAGCGACCGTCAAGGCGCGCGAAGGCGCAGATGATGTTCTGCGCCCAGCCCTCGTGCACCTCGAGCACGTCCTCGTCGTCGACCACACGACGGATGACCTCTTTCATGTCGTACGGCTTGTTCGACGCGGTGGGGACGATCCCGTCCAGGGCGGCGTCTTCGCGATCCGGTGCGTCCTCGGTGGCGACGATGGGCGCGGGGTCGAGGTTGTTGGACGGTAAGAAGCCGACGAGCCGGCGAAGCAGCGCTGCGCAGCTCACCTCGTCGTCCGCCTCGAAGTGGGCGACACCCGACCGGTGCGCGTGCACGTCGGCCCCGCCGAGCTCGTCGAGGGTGACGTCTTCGTGCGTGACGGTCTTCACGACGTTCGGACCGGTGACGAACATGTAGCTCGTATCGCGGACCATGACGACGAAGTCGGTGATCGCGGGCGAATACACCGCACCCCCCGCGCACGGCCCCATGATCGCGGAGATCTGCGGGACGACGCCGGACGACAGGACATTCCGAAGAAAGATGTCGGCGTAGCCGCCGAGGGAGACGACGCCCTCCTGGATCCGTGCGCCGCCGGAGTCGTTCAGGCCGATGATCGGCGCGCCGGTCTTCACCGCCAGGTCCATGACCTTGCAGATCTTCTGGGCGTGCGCCTCGGCGAGCGAGCCGCCGAAGACGGTGAAGTCCTGAGAAAAGATGTAGACCACGCGACCGCCGATCCGGCCAAATCCGGTGACGACGCCGTCGCCCATGACCCGCTCGTCGTCCGGAATGAGCTCCGTCGGTCGCGCCAGCACGAACGCGTCGAGCTCCGTGAACGAGCCCTCGTCGAGCACGAGATCAATGCGTTCCCGGGCAGTGAGCTTCCCCTTCGCGTGCTGCTGCGCGATGCGCTGCTGTCCGCCACCAAGCGCAGCCTTGGCACGCATTTCGGCAAGTCGGTCCTTTATCTTCACCGGCCGCTGAGAGTAGGACACGGGGCGGCTCTGGACGTGACTGCCATACTGCCGCCGTGCGTCCGGTCCTGTTCGAGGTCGGGGGGCTCCAGGTCTATTCGCACAGCTTCTTCCTGGTCCTTGGTCTCCTCGTCGGACTCGCGGTGCTGTTGTGGGAGGCCCGGCGTCGCGGTTGGCCCCGAGGCTATACGGCGCTGATCGCCCTCGCGGCGTTCGTCGGCGGCAGTCTGGGCGCGAGACTTTCGATGATCGTGTTCGTCGGGCCGTCCGCGATCGAAACCCTTTCCCAGTACATGATCTTCGACCCGCGACTCGGGCCCGGCTCGATCCTCGGAGGGGTCGCGGGCGGCTACGTCGGCGGCTACATCGCGAGCCACCTCTCCGGGAGGCGGTGCACCTGCGATGCGTTCGCGCCGGCGATGGCGCTCGGCATGGCCGTCGGCCGGCTCGGCGACTACTTCTCTGGAGAGGACGGCATTGGGAAGCCGACGACGCTTCCGGTCGGCGTGCAGATGCCGGGCGTCGACTACCTCGTGCACCCCGCGCCCCTGTACGACTCGGCCTTCAACCTCTTCTGGTTCGGGGTGCTGCTGGTCCTCCGAGATCGCCCCTCGTTTCAGGACGGCAGACTGCTCAAGCTCGGCGTTGGTGGCTACGCCGCATTCCGGTTCTTCGTCGAGTTCGTGCGGAATAACGATGTCGTGTGGCTCGGGCTGACGGCTCAGCAGATCGTGTGTCTCCTCGCACTGGCCGGCCTGTTGGTTTACTTCACGGTCCAGTCGCGTCGACGAGCTCCGACGACGGTGGCGCCGTCATGAAGCGGAAGGTCTACTCGAGCCGCGCCGAGAAGCAAGGAGATTTCTGGGTCGGCTTCGTCGTCTTTCCCATCCTCGCCGTTGGAGTGCCCGCCGTGCTCGTCAACTTCGTCCACGATTCCAACCTGGCCGCCGGCGGTTCGATCCTGGCGTTGGTATTCCTCATCGTCGCCGGGGTCTATCGGCCCTGGATCGCGATCGGCGGGCTCGGCTGCATCGGCGCGCTCATCGCCGTTGGGCTGCTCGTCTCGATCTTCCTGGCTGTGGTCTGCTCGTCAGGCTTCCGGTGACCTCGCTCGTGACGCGCACGGAGCGCGAGTCGATCCTCTGGGAGGTCACGCGGTCGCTCTGTCCGGTCTGTCGCCGGGTGATCGACGCGCAGATCCATCTTCGCGAGGGCAAGGTGGTGATGCGGAAACGTTGCCCCGACCACGGCGCGTTCGAGGCGGTCGTGTTCGGAGACTCCGATCTCTACACGCGCATCCTCGGTCATAACAAGCCGGGAACGCTGCCGCTTCGATTCCAGACCGAGGTCAAAGAGGGTTGTCCGCTCGATTGCGGTCTCTGCCCCGAGCACCAGCAGCACACCTGCCTCGCGCTCATCGAAGTGAACTCGGCCTGCAATCTCGACTGTCCGCTGTGCTTCGCGGACTCGGGGACGCACCTCGCCCGGACAGGATTCCAGCTCACCTACGAGCAGGTCAATGCGATGCTCGATACCTTCGTCGCGGCTGAGGGCGACCCGGAGGTCGTGCAGTTCTCCGGAGGCGAGCCGACGCTGCACCCGCAGCTTCTCGACTTCATCGCACTGGCGCAGCGCAAGGGCATCTCGTACGTGATGGTGAACACGAACGGGATCCGTATCGCTCGCGACGACGAGCTCCTCGCTGGGATCGCTCGGCTTCGGCCGCATATCTACCTCCAGTTCGACGGCTTTGACGAGCGAACGAACGATCTCCTTCGTGGCCGTCCAGACCTTCTCCAGACCAAGCTCCGTGCGCTGGACCGGCTCGCCGAGGCCGACGTGCGCGTTGTCCTGGTCGCTGCGATCGAACGCGACGTAAATCTTCACGAGGTGGGGCGGATCGTCGAGTTCGGCCTTTCGCACCCCGCCGTGTTCGGCGTGAACTTTCAGCCCGCCTTCCGTGCACAGCGGCATCTCGCCGCGGATCCCATGACCCGCATCACGATCCCGGACGTTCTCAAGGCGCTCGAGGAGCAGACGGATCGTCGGTTCGTCGTCGACGACTTCGTCCCGGTACCGTGCTGCATGCCGACGTGCAATTTCGTCACCTATGCCCTCGTCGATGGCGGAACGACTACGCCGATAACTCGGATCCTCGACATCGATCTCTACCTCGACTATCTCAAGAACCGCACGCTGCCGCGCGTTAGCGACGATCTGCTGAAGATCCTCGAGCGACTCTGGAGCTCCTCCGCGCCGGTCGGCTCGGACCGAGCCGCGGCGGACGTCCATCGCGCCCTGGACGTCGGCGGCGGTGAGGGCAGCGCCGGCGCCGATCGCTGCACCGCCTGCGCCGCGCGGGTCCCGCTCAGTCAGCACACGCCGCGCGATGTCGCTCGCCACGTCTTCATGATCAACACGCGCGACTTCATGGATCCGTGGACCTTCAACGTGAAGAACGTGATGAAGTGTTGCGTCGAGTTCCTCGTACCGGACGGGCGGATGATCCCGTTCTGCGCGTACAACTCCGTCGGCTACCGCGAGCAGGTGGCGGCGTCGCTCGAGCCGCGGGGATCACGGGGGTCGCCACCGATCAAACCTGTTCGCCGGGCCTGAGGAGAGCGCTGCGGTCGCCTGAGGGGCTCTGCGGTCGCTGGCACAGGACTGGCACCGGTTGAACGGATGCAGGAAATGCGGGCGAGCGAGGTCGCGAGTCAGCTTGTCGAAAGCCTTGATTACCCGGTCAGTAAGAACGTGATCATCGCGGCGGCGCGCGAGGCGAATCTTGGGTCGACTCTGGAGGAAGCCCTCAAGAAGCTCCCGGATCGCGAGTACGCCGACGCCGAGGAGGTCACGCAGGCCCTCAACGCGACCTAACTAGACCGCCGCGACCTTGGTCTGGCAGTACGCGTAGAGAGCATCCAGGATCGGCCGCGACGCCTCGCGCTGGCGCTGATCGTTCGGCTGATTGACAGCGCGAACTCCCTCCAGGAGCGCCTCGACACCCGCGGACTCCGGTGTGATGGCCTTGTCGGCCGTGTCGGCGCCGCGGATGACCTTCGCCATGTAGGCCATGGCCGGATCCGCCGCGAGGCCGTACTTCCGTACGAATGCGTCGAAGCTGCACTCCGGACCGCGATGGCCGAGCTCGACATCCTTCACGTCATATGGCGTCGCGCCC
>Ga0066660_10000176_pt1 | contig 18660 bp, 15 predicted proteins | sample GraSoiAngelo_109_FD_75177 | JGI IMG/M metagenome (GOLD analysis project Ga0066660, IMG submission 75177) | Grasslands soil microbial communities from the Angelo Coastal Reserve, California, USA - 14_0903_12_20cm | ecosystem: Environmental > Terrestrial > Soil > Grasslands | place: USA...
CTGAAACAGGGTGTCGGGCGTGACCGGCACCCCCGTCCGGAGGCTGGCTACTCCCGTGGCCGCCTCGTCCGCCACGTCGTCGCCAAGGGCCACGGCCATGGCCGCCCCCACCACCCCGTGGTCGGATGCGGCCGAGGCCAGGCGCGGCTCCAAGTCCTTCAGCGCGTCTTCGATGGCCACCTGTGCGCTCCTTGCTCGGGCTCAGGCGGGGGTGATCCGCTCGGTGGATACCGTCAGTTCGTCGAGCGCTTCCGACGTCGGGCTGACCCCGATACCCGGCCCCGTGGGCACGCCCAGGCGTCCCTCCTGGAGGACGAAGGGCAGGGTGACGTCGGTGCGGAAGTAGCGGTCGGAGGCTGAGATGTCACCCGGGAGGGTGAAGCCGGGCAGGGCCGCCAGAGCCACGTTGGCGGCCCTGCCGATCCCGGTCTCCAACATGCCTCCACACCACACCGGAACGCCGTGGGCGACACACACGTCGTGGACGCGGCGAGCCTCCAAGTAGCCGCCGACCCGGCCGGGCTTGATGTTGACGATGGCGCAGGCACCCAAGTTGATGGCGAAGGCGGCCGCCCGCGCCGAGGTGATCGACTCGTCGAGGCATATCGGGGTCCGCACCCGCCGGGCCAGGGCGGCGTGGCCGGGCAGATCGTCCTCCGGCAGGGGCTGCTCGATCAGCAACAGGTCCAGGTCGTCGAGGCGGGCCAGCCGGGACGCGTCGGCCAGGGAGTAGGCGCAGTTGGCGTCCACCTGGAGCAGGACGTCGCCGAAACGCTCGCGCACCGCAGCGACCGGCGCCACGTCCCAGCCCGGTTCGATCTTCAGCTTGACCCGGCGGTAGCCGGCGTCGAGGTATCCGGCCACCGTATCCAGCAACGCCGGTATGGAGTCGGTGATGCCGACCGACACGCCGGCGTCCACCGCGTCGCGTACCGCGCCGAGGTGAGTGCCCAGTGACACGCCGCTGGCCCGCAGCTCGGCGTCCAGCACCGCCGTCTCCACCGCGGCCTTGGCCATGCGGTGCTCCTTGACCGGAGCGAGGAGCCCGGCGATGCGGGCGGCGCTGACATCACCCGCCGAGAACAGCCGCGGCAACAGGTGGTGGCGGATGACGTGCTGGGCCCCGTCCACGTACTCGGAGGAGTAGAGCGGCTCCTCCATGGCCACGCACTCCCCCCAGCCCTCGCTGTCCGCACCGGCGACCCGCACGAGCAGGGCCTCCCGGGCCGTCTGGGTTCCAAAGGAGGTGCGGAAGGGGGCGACCAGCGGCAGGCGCACCCGACGGAGCTCGACCTCGACGAGCTTCACCGCCCGCCGGCCCTCCCCGCCGGCTTCTCGAGCAGGTACCACCCGCCCCCGGTCATCTCCACGGCCTCGTATCCCGCGTCGAAGGCGCCGCCGAGCGCCTGGCGCAGGGCGTGGCGCCACTCCACGGCCACATCGGGTCCCTGCTTGCGCGTCGCCACGATGTCGGCCGGGACCTGGACCGCCAGCATCGTCCCGTCACCGTCGCCGCCGACCTTGAGGACCGGACGGCCATCGTCTCTCTCGGCCAGGAGGACGGTGCCCGGGGGCGGGTCATCCGCCACGGACCGGGTGCGGCCCGACGAACCGGGTGACCCTGACAGCTCTGACGCGGCGGCCACCACCTCGGGACGGGCGAGCGACCACAGGGCAAGGCAACGGTCCGACTCGTCGTCGGCGTTGATCGTGTCTGCCATGGCGCCGTAGAAGTCGGGCAGGTAGGCGACGGCCCTGGCCCTCAGCTTGGTCAGGTTGAAGTAGCCGTTGCGCCGCACAAGGGGGTCGAAGGTCCAGGCGATCTCGGTGAGACCCTGGCGCAAGGACCAGGCCCGTTGGTGCTGCTTCAGCGCGGATCCGACCCGCTGGCCCTGGGCGTGGGGGGCCACGCCGGTGATGTGGGAGTGGAGGACGACCCGGTGGTCGTGAGAGCCCAGAAAGCCGACAGACGCGCCCACCAGCCGGCCCGCCGACGAGGCCCCGGCGACGTAGTTGCCGGCGTGGGTCAGGGCGCGGAGCAGGTCCCGACTCACCGGCGGCTTCTGAGAATCCGTTCCCCAGATCCAAGCCAGCAGGTCGGCTGCGGCCTGGAGCTCGGGCAGGTCGCGCAGCAGGTCGACCTGCACCTGGGCCCGCTGGGCCGCCGCCCGGGCGGTTGCCTCGGCCGAGTCGGCCAGCTCGGTCAGCCGGCCGCCCCGCTCCGAGGTGAGGAAACCGGTCACCCCTCCAGCCTGACACCGGGGGTGTGGGGACCGCTTTGTCTTTCCGCGAGAGCGGTACCCGGCGAATTGGTGCCTGCGGCCAAGGGCCCAGATGGAGGCCTCGCCTACGCTGCCCGCCAGTGAAGGCCGAGGACCTTTACCGCATCCCGTTCATATCCGACGCGCAGATGTCTCCCGACGGCCGGCGGGTGGCGTTCGTGGTCACCCAGGCCGACAAGGGCGCCGACGAGAACCGGTCCCGCATCTGGGTGGTGGGCACGGACGGCGATGCGGAGCCCCGGACGCTGACCGCCGGCCCGGCCGACTCCCAGCCCCGGTGGTCGCCCGACGGCAGGTGGCTGGCCTTCGTCGCCACGCGATCCGATCACGACGCCCCCCAGCTCTGGGTGCTTCCGTCCGACGGCGGTGAGGCGCGGCGCCTCACCGCACTGGGTGGCGGCGCGGGGCGCCCGTCGTGGAGCCCGGACGGGCGCCGGCTGGCTCTCGTATCGCGTTCCTCACCCACCGACGGCCAGGGAGTCGAGGGACAGGAGGGGGGTGGGCCCCCGCCGCACGAGCCCTACGTCATACGCCGCCAGGGGTGGAAGGCGGACGGGGTGGGCTGGCTGCGCCGTCTCCCTCACCTTTTCGTCGTCGACGCCGACGGCGGGGAACCCCGAAAGCTGACCGGCAGGGACTCCGTGGTCACCTCCATCGCGTGGTCGCCGGACGGCCGCAGCCTTGCGTTCTCCGGCTCGCTCGAACCCGATCGCGACCTGGTCCCCTGCAGCCACGTCTACCTCGTGGACGCCTCGCCGGGCACGGGCCCGCCGGCGCCGTCCCGAGTGACCGATCACGGGGGGCAGGCGGCCGCCCCCACGTTCACCACCGACGGGCAGACCATCGTCTTCGCAGGCGCCGCCCACCTGGAAGTGGGCCATGCCCGGCTGTTCGCAGTGCCCGCCTCGGGCGGGGTGCCGCGACCCATAACCACGTCCTTCGACCGCAACGTGATGGTGGGCGCACCGGCTTATCCGGGGGCCGCTCCCGTCCTCAGCCCCGAAGGCACGAGGGTGCTGTTCTGCGCCCGCGACCGTGGGGTCACCCATGCCTACGCAGTCCCCCTGGAGGGAGGCGAGCCGGAGAAGTTGATCGGGCGGGCCGACTCCTCCCTGTCGGGACTCAGCCTCGACCGCGCCGGCCGGACGGTGGCGTTCGTCGAGGCCGACCCCGCCACCGCGGGCGAGGTCGCCGTACTGGACGTGAGCGGGGCCGGCTCCGGACCCCGGCGGCTCACCCGGCTCACCGCCGGGGCGACCGGCGGGTTGGGGAGGGTCGAGGAGCGGATGTTCACCGCACCCGACGGCGTCGCCGTCCACGGGTGGGTGGTGCGACCCAGCGCCGGGCACCCGGCCCCGGGCCCCCTCCTCCTCGACGTCCACGGCGGGCCTCACAACGCGTGGTCGCCGGTGTTCGACGGCATCCACCTCTACCACCACATGCTGGCCGCCCAGGGCTGGACGATCCTGATGATCAACTCGCGAGGCAGCGACGGGTACGGCGAGGCCTTCTACACCGCCTTGGTCAAGGACGGTTGGGGCCAGGCCGACACCCAGGACTTCCTGTCCGCCGTCGACGCGCTGGTGGCGGAGGGAACCGCCGACCCGGCCCGCGTCGCGGTCTGCGGCTACAGCTACGGCGGCTTCATGACCGCGTCCCTGACCGCACGCACCGACCGGTTCGCGGCGGGAGTGGCGGGCGGCGTCGTCGTCGACCTGGCCAGCTGGACGGGCTCCTTCGACATCGGCGAGGTGTGGGCGGTCAACGAGCTGGGCGCCACCGTGGCCGACGACCTCGACCGGCTCCTCGCCCAGTCGCCCATTGCCGAGGTCGGCGAGGTGCGGACCCCCACCCTCGTGCTGCAAGGGGCCGAGGACCACCGCTGCCCCGTCGGGCAGGCGGAGCAGTGGTTCTCGGCGTTGCGCAGCCGGGGTGTCGAGACCGAGCTGGTCCTCTACCCGGGCGGGGGCCACCTGTTCATCCTCAATGGGCGCCCGTCGCACCGTGTCGACTACAACCAACGGGTCTTCGACTGGCTGACCCGCCTGGTGCCGTGAGGATCGCAGTCGCCGGCCTGAGCCACGAGACCAACACCTACGCCGTGGCCAGCACGGGAATGACCACGGAGGAGCGGTTCCTGGCCCTGACCGGCGAGGCCATCCGGGAGCGCTTCACCGGGACGGGCTGGGCCGTCGGCGGAATTCTCGACGAGTGTGCCCGGCGAGAAGACGACGCCGTCCCGGCGTTCTTCGCTTGGGCCGAGCCGTCGGGCACCATCGACTCCGCCGCCTACGCCGCACTGAAGGAACACCTCCTGCAGGCCCTGCGGGCGGCCATGCCCGTTGACGCCGTGGCGCTCGAGCTGCACGGCGCCGGGGTCGTCGAAGGGATCGACGACCTCGAGGCCGACCTCGGCGGGGCCATCCGCCGCCTGGTGGGGCCGGATGTACCCATCGCCGCCACCCTCGACCTCCACGGCAACGCCACACCGGCCATGGCCGACGCGTACGATCTGCTGCTCGGGTGTCACCTGTACCCCCACACCGACCTCTACGACCGGGGGGTCGAGGCCGTCGAGCTGCTGCACCGGGTCGTGGAGGAAGGTCTCCGGCCCGTCGTACACGTCGAGCAGCTGCCCATTCTCCTGCCTCCCTCCACGACCGACGGGGACTCGCCCGCGACGCGGGCCAACCAGGTCTGCGCCCAGCTGGAGGCCCGGCCCGGCGTCATCGACTGCACGCTCATGCACGGCTTTCCGTTCACGGACGTCCCCGACACGGGCTCGTCGATCATCGCCATCGCCGACGGCGACCGCGGCCTGGCCTCGGCGGTGGGGACGGAAGCGGCCAGGTGGGTGTGGGCTCATCGGGAGGACTTCCGCATCGAGAACGACACGCCTGAGTCCGCCGTCCGGCGGGCAGCCAACGCCACCAGCTTCCCCGTGGTCGTCAACGAGCCCTCCGACAATCCCGGGGGTGGCAGCCCGGGCGACGGGACCCATCTCCTGCGGGCCATGCTCGCCGCCGGCTTGAGCCGGGCGTGCTTCGGCTTCATCTCCGACCCGGAGGTCGTCCAGGCGGCCATCGGCAGCGGGGTCGGTACCAGGGTCAAGGTGAACCTGGGCGCAAAGCACGACGACCTCCATGGCCTCCCCATCCCGGTCGAGGGTCTGGTGAGGTGCATCACCGATGGTCGGTTCGTCCTGCGGGCCATGCTCTCCGGTCTCGAGCTCGATCTCGGTCCCAGCTGCCGGCTGACCGTCGACGACGTCGACATCGTGGTGACGTCCAAGCCCTTCCAGACCATCGATCCGGAGGTCTTCCTCCTCCACGGCATCGACGTGTCCCGCTACAAGGTCATCGGGCTGAAGTCCTCCCAGCACTTCCGAGCTGGCTTTCGGGACCTCGCCAGCCTCATCGTCACCGCCGACAGCCCCGGGCTCACCACCAACCGGGTGGACGTGTTCGAACACGTCCGGGCGCGCCGGCCCCTGTGGCCGATCAGCCCGGAGGCCCGGTACGTCGGTTAGCGGGCTCCGGTCAGCGGCGCAGGCTGCTCACAGGGAGAAGGCAGCGCTCGTGTACTCGAACCTCCCCCGGACGAACGCGAACAGGCGGCCGGCCCCCGCCCCCACCCGGCCTTCGGAGATCCGCGTGCGCCCGTCGACCGTGGACGCCGAGACGTAGCGCGGGCCTACGTTGCCCAAGGCCCGCATGATGGAGGCGGCCGTGGCGTCTCCGGCTGTAGCCCGCAGCAACGAGTCGTAAAGGGTGAAGGTGTCACACGGGCCGTAGACGTAGGTGTAGTCGGCGTTCGTCACGGGATGGATGCCCGCGGCGCGCATCCGGTCGAGGCACTGCTTTCCTGTCGTCGTGGGTGGCGCCTGCGCTGGGTCGGCCGTGTCCACATCAGGGAGCCAGCCGACTCCTTGCATGTTGGCGAGCTGGTCGGCGGGGGCGTTCAGGGCCAACACCGTAGGAGCAGTGACCGACGACAGGGCGTAGCCGGGGAAGTAGCGCTGCCCATCGGCCCCCTCCGAGAACAGGTACACCAGGTTGGCCTCAGCGGCCTGAGACACAACCATCACGCGATCCACCAGGCTCTGACGAAATTGGAGTACGGCGTCTTGCAGGCCGGACGCTTCGTTGCCAACATCCTGGAGAGACTGGAAGCACCGCACTTGATAGGTCGACGCTACGGTCAGCCCGGCGCGCTGCACCGCCGGTGCGAGGCCGTTCCTGTAGACACGCTGATCGACGGGGCAGTCTTCGATGACCACGCCGATCCGGTTGCGCGCCAGGAGGAAGCCCGCGGCCGCCAGATGATCGACGACCGCGGCCAGGCGCGCCTCGCCGAGCAAGGTCACCGGTGTGATGAGCAGGGGAAAGCGCCCTGCGTCTTCCCGGTCGGGAGCCTCCCATCCCCCGCTGACCACGGGAACGCCGGCCTTCGAGAGGCACGTGAGGAGGTTCTCGCTGTAGTAGCCGACGTTGCTGAGCACCGCGGCAACGTGATGGTCCTGGGTGAAGGCAGCGCAGGCGGCCTGGGTCTGCGACTCGTAGTCGTTCGAAGCGGAGTGCATCTCGGCGTACACCGGCTCGATACGGCGTCCCCCGACGCCGCCACTCGCGTTGTAGCTCTGGACGAAGGCCTGCACGACATCCTTCAGCGAGAACCCGTTTCCGTTGTTGATGCCGGCGCTCTGGGCGCCGTCGTTGACGGCGTAGAGCAGACCCAGCTGGATGGGCGCGTGGCTGCCACCTACCGCGTCCTGCGCTGCGCCGGCCGGCCCCTGAGCGCCCGCGGATGGCGTTGCCGTCCTCGAGGCTCCCGAGCCGGCGCCGACTGCTGCTGGCGGCGACTGTCCCGGAGCACTGGAGGCGCCTGAAGCGGCTGGCGACTCAGGCGCCGAGAGCCCATGGCCGCCGGGAGCGCCCTGTGCCTGCGGAGTGTTCTCCGAGCTCGAGGCGAACCGAGAGGCCGGCACCGTGCTCCCGCACGCGACCGTCACCGACGTCGTCGCCAGTGCAACAAGGCATATCGCGCCTCGGACCTCTCTAGCGCTGAGCACGCGCCCTCCCGCCCCCCCGTGCACCGGCGGCTGCGGTCGCGTCGGTCGCGTCAGGCATTCCCCGAATACCGGATCGGTCTCCGGTGAGCAGTGAGTTCACGGCGCGGGAGATCGCCGTCCTGAGGTCCAGCTCGTCGTCGTAGAGCGAGCGAACGGAAAGGCCGTTGACCAAGGCCATGATTTCCCGGCCCACCTCGTGGGCCGCCGGCGGCGGGTCGACCCCCAGTGCGCGGCACAGGACCGAGACCAGTTCCGCGCCTGCCTGGTCCGCCAGTCGCTGTGCACTCCGCAACCGCTCTCGCAGCTCTGCATGGTGCCGGGCGTAGCTCAGAAACTCGATCGTGGCGGCCACGTGTGCCCGCCACCGGGCCGGATCGCCGAGGGAGGTGTTGACGACGTCGAGTCTCTCCTCGTCGCTTCGTGCTGAGTCGAGAGCCGCCCGCACCGCGGCCAGCTGCTCTTGGGCCGTCTCGTCGAGCACGGCCAGAAAGAGGTCGGCCTTGCCGCCGAAGTTCGAGTAGACCGCGCCGGTCGTGTAGCCCGCCTCTTGGGCGATGGCGTCAACGGTCGCGGCCGCGAATCCGTGTGACAGGAACATCTCCTCGGCGGCGGCGAGCAGTCGTGCTCGCGTCACCTCCCGGACGCGCCCACCTTGCCCTCGACCGGGTCGTCGCTTCTCCATGCCCCAGCACCCTTGATAACGGTGTTATCGGATATCGACATTATGCAGACCGGTGCCGGTGGTCAAGGCCGGGCGCGGACTCGCCCTGCGGCCGCCGCGATCCCCTCGCAGCCAAGGGCCAGCACCTTGTACCGACCCACCAAGGAGCCACCGCGGGTTGGGCGGACCACCCCAACAACGCCGCGGGCCGGGGTCGTACTCTCCGGCGATGGCGGAGCACGCCGTGAGCACGGGGAGGGCGACGTCGATCACCATCGACGACGTCCGCGCTGCGGCCGACGCCATAGACGGCGCGGTTGCCCACACGCCGACTGTGCACTCCCGCACCCTGTCCGCCATCACCGGCGCGGACATCTGGCTCAAGCTCGAGAACCTCCAGTTCACCGCCTCGTTCAAGGAGCGCGGCGCCCTCAACCGGATCCTTCGCCTCACTCCGGAGGAACGGGCGCGGGGGGTGGTCGCCGTCTCGGCCGGCAACCACGCCCAGGGCGTCGCCTACCACGCGTCCCGCCTCGGGGTGCCAGCCACCATCGTCATGCCGCGGGCCACCCCCAACGTCAAGGTGGCCAACGTCGAGGCCTTGGGTGCGACCGTCGTCCTGGAGGGGACGTCTTACGCCGAGGCGGAGAAGGCGGCGCTCGCTCTCGGCGAGAAGCGGGGGCTGGCATGGGTGGCCCCCTTCGACGATCCCGACGTGATCGCAGGCCAGGGCACGGTGGGACTCGAGCTGCTAGGGGACGTCGACGGGCTCGACGCCGTCATCCTGCCCGTCGGAGGTGGCGGGCTGATCGCCGGGGTGGCCATCGCCGTCGCCGCCCTGGCTCCCACGACCGAGGCGTTCGGCGTCGAGTCGGAGCGCTATCCGTGCATGGCCAACGCCCTCCGTGGGAGCGGGGAGGTGCCCGGGGGGGCGACGATCGCTGAAGGCATAGCCGTGGCGAGCGCGGGGCGGCTCACCGTGCCCATAGTGCGGGCGCACGGGGTGCACGTGGTGTCCGTCAGCGAGGCGGCGCTCGAACAGGCGGTGGCGCTGTTCCTGGAGATCGAGAAGACGGTGGTGGAAGGCGCGGGAGCGGCGGGCCTGGCGGCCGTGCTGTCCGACCGCCAGCGCTTCGCCGGCCGGCGCGTCGGCATCGTCGTGACCGGGGGCAACATCGACCTGCGCCTGCTGGCCGAGGTGATCATGCGCAGCCTGGTGCGCTCGGGAAGGCTGAACCGGCTGTCGATCGGGGTTCCCGACGTGCCCGGCGCCCTGGCCGAGGTGGCCTCCATCCTGGGCCGGGAAGGGGCAAACATCGTCGAGGTTCTGCACCAGCGCATGTTCTCCGACCTCGACGTCAAGACCGCCTCGCTCGAGATCGCCGTCGAAACCCGCGATCGGGACCAGCTCGAGCGGGCCGTCACCGCCCTCCGGGACCTCGGGTACCACGTGACCAGACCCGGGCCCTGACCAGGCGCGCTGCGCCTCAGGACGCCGCTCGGAACCGCAACCCGTGGGCGCGGAGCAGGTTGAGCTCGATCCAGGAATCGTCCTCGCCCGAGTGGTGGTGCACGACGAGATCGAGAGGCAGTCCGAGGACCTGGTACTGGCCCCGCCAGATGTTGCGGGCCACAGGTTGCAGCGGGACGTTGGTGTCGCGGATGGCGATGGCGTCGTGATCGACCTGGACGGTGAGCTCGAGCTCGTCGTTGGTGAAGTCGCCCACGGGTAGGTGCTCGGATGCCTCCTCCGCAACGAGCGTAAACCGCTCCGGGGGCATCCACTGGTTCTGGATCGTCAGGCTGTCCCCGTTGACGTGGACCCGGGCTCCGCCCGGGAGGGCGGGGGTGGGGGGTGAGGTCAGGGAGACGGCCAGCGCGCCACCTCCGGTGGAGACGAGCGCCTTGTCGCCAGAGTGGCGCACGCGGACCACCGACCGCCGGTCATCGCTGAGGTAGGTGACGGGGCCGGGTGCGTCCTGAGGCTCGGCCACCGACCCGGCGGGGTCGTCCATGGCGATCGCGGCCGCCCGCCGGGCCAGGGTGACGGCGGGCACGGCCGAAGTGCAGGCCAGGCACACCACCGAAAGCCCGGCCGACGGGACGACCAAGGCCTCCGCTGCCCAGCCCGGGAGGAAGCCGGAGTGGGCGTAGGCCCGGCGCCCGCCCAGCTCCTCCCAAGCCAGCCCGTAGCCGTAGCGGTGGTGGTCCCCGGTGACGAGCGGGCGGTTGACGGCAAGCCCGGCCAGCAGCCCGGGCCGGGCGATGAGCTCCCCATGCCAGCGGGCCAGGTCCCGGGCGGTGGCGGTGAGGCCGGAGGGGCCCGGGACCATGAAGGGCGTGGGGCGTCGTAGCCAGCCGTCGGGCGCCGGGAGGTAGCCCGGGTAACCAGAGACGTCCGCGAAGGCGGTGCTCCTCATGCCCAGTGGACCGAAGAACCGGTGGTGGGCCACCTGGCTGAGGGGCATGCCCACGGCGGCCTCGACGACGGCTGCGAGCAGGATGTAGTTGGAGTTCGAATAGCTGTGCCGGCTTCCCGGTGGGAACTGCAGGCAGCGCTGGCGCCCGATCAGGGCTCGCACGCGATCGGGGTTGCCGAGGTGCCGCTCCGGCAGGCCCGCGAGCGCGGCCAGGGCGTAGACGTCGCGCACCCCGCTGGTGTGGTGGACCAAGTGGTGGAGCGCGAGGTCGCCGAGGGCGGGCGACAGCTCTGGGAGCCATCGGCCGACCCGCTGGTCGGGGTGAAGGACCCCGTCATTCACCAGCTCAGCGACCACGGCACCCGTGAACTGCTTGGCCACCGATGCCACGTACATGGGTACGTCGTCGCCTACTGGCCGAGCGCGCCCTATGTCGGCCAGGCCCCGCGCCGCCATGGCGACGGGCTCGTCGTCCACGGTGACCCGAAGGACGCACCCCGGTCCGCGAGGATCGACGTCGGCCAGCAGGCCATCGAGCGCGACCTCCATGGCCGCCCCGGACAACGACGTCACGCGGGGGCAGGCAGGCCGAACAGTGCGCGCAGCATCTGCTTGACCTCCCCCGCCAGTCGTGGCTCGTCGGCGCTGGAGCGGAGGTGGGCGGTGAGCCCGACCCCGTACAGGGTCAAGCCCACGAGCCTGACGTTTCTCCGGAAGCTGGGGTCTGCGGCCAGCTCGGGCCCGACCAGCCGGGCGAAGGTGGCGAAGACGAGCTCGGCCGCCCGCTGATCGACCGAGCTCAGCATCGCGGAGAGGTCCGGGTCCGAGCGGCTCGCGCGGAGCAGCTCGATCAGGGCCTGGAAGGCAGGTGAGCTCACGTAGTTACGCCAGAAGTAGTCGACCGCCGAGTCCAGCCCCTCCTCCGGCGTGAGCCGGTCGAGCCCGACCGGGGCGGGGAGGGCGCTGACGGCACCCTCCGAGTGGAGGGCAGCCGCGACCAGCAGCTCTTCCTTGGATCGAAAGTGCCGCCAGACGGCTCCGTTGCTGAGCCCGGCGCGCCGGACGATTTCGGGGAAGGTTGTGCCCGCGTAGCCCCGGTCGGCCAGGCACTCGAGCGCCGCGTCCAGCAGCCTGATCCGGCTGGCGGCCCGGCGTTGGGCCTGGGTCCGCCGAGGTGGTGCCGCGGAGGCCACGGGGCCAGAATGCCGGACGACTTGGAGGTCGTCAAACCTCTAACTCGTCCCTGTACCACGGGGGGCTCTCGGCATTGACCGCAGACTTAGAGGACATCTACCCTCTATGTGTTCGAGGCTGGGGATCGGGCTGAAGGGTGCGCGGGATGGGCCGTTGGAGCCTGCGGAGGTGGGCCGGGGCGACCGCTGCGACCCTCGTGCTGGCCTCCGGGTGCGGAACGACGGTCCACAGCGGGCGCGGCCGTTCGTCTGACTCGAACCCGAGCGGGGGACTGGCGGCGTCCGACGCAGGCTCGCCCGCCGCAGGTGGAGGCCCGGCGAACAGCCTGCCTGGTGGCGGGGGTGGGGCCGGCGGCGGTGCAGCCGGGGCCAGCCAGGCCGGGGCCGCGTCCCGACGCGTCCCAGGCGCCGGTGCCGGCACCGGCGGACCGGCCTCGCAGGCCACTAGGCAGGCCAGCGTCGTGCGTCTCGGGGTGATCTACCTCAAGGGACTGGACGCCGCCTACAAGTCGGCGGGCGCCAAGAGTGCGACGACGGACTCCCAGGCCGACTACGCGGCGGTCGTCAACGACATCAACGTGCACGGGGGGATCGCCGGCCGGCGCGTCCTCCCCTTCTACTACGCCATCGATGCGGCCTCGGCTACAGCGCCAGCCGATCAGCTGCAGGCGGCGTGTACTCACTTCACCCAGGATCAGCCCGTCGACGTGGTCCTGAGCTATACGCCAGGTTCCGGGGGCGTGCTCGTCAGCTGCCTTCGCGCCAGAAGGGTGCCCCTGGTCATCGGGTCCAACGAGGCGGACGTCTCCGCCGACAGCCTGTCGGGATCCCCGATGCTGTGGGAGCCCGCCGAGGTCAGCCTCGACCGGCTGGAACAGGTGCTGCCCCGGTTTCTGATCGGCGCCCATTGGGCCGACGCCAGGTGGGGGTCGGACCCACGGTGTGCAACCGTCGAGACCCGCATCGGGGTGGTCACCTTCGACCAGCCCGACTGGAGGTCCGCCTACACCAAGAACCTGGCGCCCGAGTTCGAAGCAACCGGCCACAAGGTCTACGACGTGGCCTTCCTGAGCGTGAGCGGCAACACCGCCAATCAGCTGGCCGATGCGTCCGCGGCCGTGCAGAACGCCGTGCTCAAGTTCTCCACCGACTGCGTGGACCACGTGGTCTTCGTTTCCAATGTTGCCGTGGACTACCTGTTCATGAATGTCGCCGAGCAGCAGCAGTACGCCCCCCGTTACGGGCTCAGCTCGCTCGAGGCCCCGCCCGTCATCATCCAGAACCTCGCCAACCCCCGTACCCAGCTGACGGGTTCGATCGGCGTCGGATGGTCTCCCTTTTCGGATGTGAACATCCAGGACTTCGACGCGGCCGCCAGGGCGCCGGGGCAGCGGTGCATGGATGTGCTGAAGCGGGCCGGGCTGGCACCCGTCGACAACAACTCGTCGATCCTCGCCGCACCGTCGTGCGAGGGCCCGTACTTTGCCGCCGCCGCCTTCGGCCGGTGGCTCGACTCGCCGCCGAGCAACGGGCTGGTCGACGCCGTCAACGGACTTGGTTCGAGCTATCAGCCGACCGGGACCTTCTCCGCCTCCTTCCGTGCCACCCAGCACGACGGCGCCAGCGCCTACCGCGCCCTGACATTCGTCGACTCCTGCACCTGCTACCGCTACGGCTCGGGGCTCCAGGCGTGGTGAGGCCCCCGTGGGGCCGCCGGTGGATCGCGGCCTCCGTCTGCGGCGCAGCGCTGGGCGCCATGCTCGCCCGGGCCGTCCCGGCAGCGACCGCACCGGCGAGTACGGGCACGGTTGCCTCCCGCGCCCAGCGGGCTCGGGGCGAGCTGGCCGACGCCAGTGGCCACAGGCTCGACGGCAGGGGGGCATCCATCGCCATCATCGACACGGGCATCGACCCGACGCACCCGGCGTTCGCGCTGCCTGGCCGAGGGAGCAAGGTGGCCGCCGTCCTCTCGGCGGAGGCGTGCATCATCGACGGCGAGGAGAGCCCCTACACGAGCGAGGTGAGCAGCGACCCCGCGTGTGTCGTCCCGGTGCCGCCCGCCAACGTGGACGCCGGCCACGGTGGCCACGGCACCATGGTCGGCGGGGTCGCCGTCGGGGACGCCTACCAGTTGCCTGACGGTACCGAGGTGGGAGGGGTCGCCCTGGGCGCCCGGCTCATCGTGATCTCGACCACGGCTGGCCTGGTCGGCATCGACAATGCCTTCGCGTGGATCCTGGCCCACCACGCCGCGCCGTGCGGAGCCGGAGTTCCGGCCAGCGAGTGCCCGCCCATCAAGGTGGTGAACTGCTCTTGGGGCGCGAGCACCCCCGTCATCGCCCACCTCCAGGACGCCCTGGCCCGTGCCGGGGTGGTCACCGTGTGGGCCAACGGCAACACGGGAGGCGACGGCTCCACGGATCACTCCAACCCCGACGCGACCGACGACCAGACGCCCGGCGTGATCGCTGTCGCCGCCTACGACGACCACGGCACCGGGACGCGCGACGGGGAGCTGGCGTCCACCTCCTCCCGGGGCCAGGCCAGCCAGCCCACCACCTGGCCGGACGTGTCGGCCCCCGGGGTCAACATCATCTCCGCCTGTCGCCCGTACCAGGCCATCTGCCCAGCCGTCGAGACCGAACCGCCCCGCAGCGGCCCGGGCCCCAATGACGTGGACACCTACTTCATCGGTTCGGGCACGTCGTTCGCCGCCCCCGAGGTGGCGGGGATCGTGGCCATGCTGTTCCAGGCCGACCCCGCCGCGAGCGCGGGCCAGATCGAGGACGCGCTCAAGTCGACCGCCTACAAGTTCAAGTTCGGGGTGCCGTACCAGGCGCTCGGGCCGTACACGTCCAGCTACGACAAGGGCGCGGGCCTGGTCGACGCCTACGCCGCGTCGCTCGCCCTCGGAGCCCGTCGTCTTGGCGGCGACCCGGGGGCGGGCCGATAACAGCCGCGGCCACCACCCGCGCTAGCCGATGGGCGTGAGCGCCGTGACCATCCAGGCGATGAAGATGGAGTCGACCACCGCGATGACCGCCGGGTTGCGTCCCGCCGCGAAGCATGTGTCGGCGAACACCTCCAGGATCAGGTACTGGAGGACGAGGATGGGCACCACCAGCGTGATGACCCCCGGCAGCAGGTTCAGGCGCACGCCGACCAGCAGCGCCAAGAGGAGAATGACGCGGCCCAGCGCGCCCCACCCGGCGGCTGCCCACGTACCGCCCCGGCGCACGAGTCCCTCGAAGGCGGCGAAGAAGGGCAGGGCGAGCACAGCCACCACCGCCCAAAGCACGAGCCGCTCCCACGTCGGCACCAGCCGGTGGAACACCACCTCGAGCGGTGTGAGCAGCAGGAAGGTGACCAGGGCTGCTGCCGCGCCCGGCCCCGCCACCGATCGCAACGGCAGCCAAGGGCCGTCGCCCACCCACGTTGCGATCCGGCCGGTCACAACGCCGCGGCGGACGTAATGCCGCAGCGCCCACAGCGCCGCCCCGGCGAGCGCGGCGTGGACGATGACGGGCTGGCCCGCGCCCAGTGGAAGGATCTCGGGTCCTCCCATCACGAGGAGCGGCATGGTGACGACCATGGCTCCGGTCAGGAGCAGGACGCCGCCGGTGGAGGCCGTCGACGGCATGGCGCTTACCTGCCGTCCGATCGCCACCCCCAGCAGGGCGATGAGACCGAGAGCTGTCAGCAGATAGAGCGCGGCCGTGCCCAGCCGGGGATCATGAAGGCCAGGTGGTGCGCCGGGGCGAGTGACGCCGAACACCGGGTCGAGGAAGCGGACGATCTCGCGGATCGCAGCCCCGGAGTACAGGATCGTGACGTGGTCCTTGCCCCCGATCTGCACCTGGCTGACGGCCGTCTTTCCCACCAGCTGGGCGGCCAACTCGCTCTGGCGGTGGCGGATGAAGGCGGGGTCGTGCTGCGCGCTCATGAAGAGGATGTGGCGCGGGATATCGACGTCGCTCACCTCCGAGCCACCCGAGACCGGAATCACCGCTACGGGCCGGGGATCGACGCTGGCAAAGTCCAGTGCGGCCCCCGCACCCATGGAGTGGCCCAGGACGGCGATGCGTCTGGCGTCTATGTACGGCGAGGTCCCGGCCCAGCCGACCACCGCGTCGAGGTCGCGGCGCAGGTCGCCCCGGAACTGGGAGGCGTTCGAGCCGTGGCCACGGAAGTCGAAGGTGAGCACGGCGTATCCGGCGCTGGCCAGGCTCCGTGCCATCGGGCTCATGATCTGGCGGTCGGCGGAGTAGCCGTGAGCCACGACCACGAGCGGGGGCCGTTGTCCCAGGGGCCTCTGCACGGGCAGCTGACCGTCCTGCAGCTTGCCCGGGAGGTACAGCGTGGCGGGTATCCCGTCCCCGATGCTGACCAGAGAGGTGTGGGCCGGGCCCCCCCGTTCCTGTGCCCCCAGGCGGGCGAGCAGGACCACGGCTAGGACGACCAGCACCACGCCCGCCGCCAACGTCCTCCTGCCGGTTCGGCGAGGCGGCGGCGAGGTTTCTGGGCGTGTCGGTTCCTCTGACGGCGCGACGACGGCCGAGGGCCTGCGTCGGGACCGGGCAGTTTGCGCCATGTGCGAGAGTCTGCCCTTGCCCTGGCCCCGCGTCACGCTCTTTCGACACTCGGGCTACCGCCCCGGGTCATGAGCTAACCATGCACACAAAATGGCCCGATCCGGCGATTGTCCCCCCAATGGGACGGACCGCAGAATGCCTCCAGCTCACCTCGCACCTCGAACCAACGGGGCCGGGGCACGCCGTGACAGGAAGCTGGGGAAGGTCCCGATGGCAGTGCGGCTGTTGGTGGCGGACGACGAGCCCGACGTGCGCCTGCTCATGCGGCTCAGCCTCGGCCTCTACGACGGCCTCGAGATCGTGGCCGAGGCCGTCGACGGCCTGGACGCCGCCCGTCTCGCCGCCGAGTGCCACCCCGATGTCGTGGTCCTCGATTGGAGGATGCCTCGGGTGAGCGGGCTCGAGGCCATCCCGCTCATTCGCCAGGCTGCCCCGGGCGCCCACATCCTCATGTACACCTCCCAGCCCTCCCGACAGTCGCAGGACGACGCCCTCGCCGCCGGAGCTGACGGCTACTTGGAGAAGACGGCGGGGACCGAGGCCCTGGTTGCGGCCTTGAGGCGACTCGCAGCCCAAGCAACGGTCACCGCGCCTGACCCGAGGACCCGGCCGAACGGAGCCGGCGCAACAAGCCCTCGGCGCTCATGGCGATCGACCGACCACACAGCGCCTTGACAGACGGCGCGGCGCCATGGCGCCTGACCCGTCCGGGCCCATGCCTCGCGACCTGGGATGATGCGCCACGACAGGGAAGGACGGCAGATGCTCGTCGTCATCATGGCCCTGGGGGCGACGTCGCTCTTCGGGGTCTCGAACGTCCTCATGCATATCAAGGCCCGGGCCGCGCCGGCGGAGCACTCGCTGCGCCCGACGCTCCTGCTTCACCTCGCCCGCCAGCCAGTATGGCTGGCGGGCATCGGCACCCAGATGGCCGGCTTCGGCCTACAGGCGACGGCTCTGGGGCTGGGGTCGTTGACGGTGGTGCAGGCGCTGGGTCCGGTTGGACTGCTGCTTGCCCTGCCGCTCGCCGCGCGCGTGTCTCACAAGCGGTTCCGCGGGGCCGACTGGGTTGGGGCTGTCGCCACGGTGGGGGGCCTGGCGGCGTTTCTCGCCATCGCGGCGCCCAGCAAGGGTGTCCCCGTGCCGACCGCGTCGGCCTGGTCCGTCCTCCTGGCCGCCACCGTGGCAGGGTCCGGCGCCCTCATCGCCATGGGCCGGCGCCTGTCTGGTGCGGCGCGGGCCGTGGCGCTGGGCACGGCATGCGGAGCCGTTCTCGCCCTGACGGCGGCCTTCACGAAGACCGCCGCCAACCGCTTCAGCCACGGGTTCCTGACCGGCGTCGCCAGCTGGGAGCCGTACGCCCTGGCTGTCAGCGGCTTGCTGGGGATCTTGCTCATGCAGAGCAGTTTCCAGGCTGGCGACCTCGAGTGGTCTCTCCCCGCCATGGCCGTCGCCAACCCCGTCGTGAGCGTGATCGCTGGGACCGTGGCCTTCCACGAGCACCTGAGCGCCCCGGCCGGGACGGTCGCCATTCTGCCGGTCAGCCTCGCAGTGGTCCTGGCAGGTGTCGTCGTCCTGGCCCGATCCCCCGCCCTCGTCGCGATCTACGAAGAGCCTGCCGGCGAGTTGGGGGCGGGGCTGGAAGGCGTTCCGCGGTGACCGGTGGGGGCGCTCCCGTCGCCGCCCGAACCGAGATGCCGATCCTCGCCCGGTGCCCTTGTCGCCGAAAATCCCTTCGTTGCGACGGATGCCGTCAGGCGACCACTGAGGCGTGGCATCTGCGGCGGGGTACCTCACGCCCGTCGGTGTGCCCACCTCTGTCGTCGGCCGCCAGTCGACGGACTGCCTCAAGCACGGAGCCCATCGCTCCACGCTTCTCCAGGTAGCAGTCGGCACCCGCGGCGAGGGCTTCCTCCTCCGCCCCGGCCGAGCCCAGCGACGAGTACATGAGTATCCGCGACCGCGGTGAGCCCCGGCGGATGAGGGGTATCGCCTCGACTCCCGCCATCCCGGGCATCATCCAGTCGAGGACCACCACATCCGGGTGATGCTCAGCGGCGAGGCCGGCGGCGGAGACCCCGTCGTCAGCCTCGGCGACGAGCTCGAGGTCGTCCGCACGAGCGAGATTGAGACGCAGGAGGAGCCGATTGTTGGGCTCGTCATCCACGGTCAGCACTCTTATCGCCATCGAAATCGCCACCTCGGCTGCGCTCGTCTGGATTAGCCCCGCCCCCCCGGAGCCCCGGACCCGCGCTGGATCAAGTTTGCAATCGGCCCCATATCGGCACAATCGCCCGATCAGGCCATTTGGCGTCAATGGCCCGTTCATGGACTCCTCCGGTTCCGGGGAGCTCCTCAGGTTCAGGGACGCTCAGGCTCCGAAACTCCGACTTGGCGACCGGGAGTCATTTCAGCGTGGGGTATCCCGAGATGCGGGCGCC
>Ga0066660_10000180_pt1 | contig 18480 bp, 21 predicted proteins | sample GraSoiAngelo_109_FD_75177 | JGI IMG/M metagenome (GOLD analysis project Ga0066660, IMG submission 75177) | Grasslands soil microbial communities from the Angelo Coastal Reserve, California, USA - 14_0903_12_20cm | ecosystem: Environmental > Terrestrial > Soil > Grasslands | place: USA...
GCCCAGGTGGCGAGCCAGTACCGGGTCGACCCGGCGCAGATCGCGTCCATCAATCGCCTGATTGACGCCCGCCCTCTTCCCGACCAGCTCTTCGTGCCCGCCGCGGCGGTCCAGGGGCCGGTCGTCCGGCCCCTGCAGGCCCCGCCCTCGGGGGACCATCCCCGGCTCGCCCACTTCCTCTGGCCCACCGCGGGCGTGATCACCCAGCCCTTCTGGCAGTATCACCCCGGAATCGACATCGCCAACGCCAGCGGCACTCCGGTGGTCGCGGCCGCCGGGGGGCAGGTGACCTTCGCGGGCTGGGGCGAGTACGGCCTGTACGTGGAGATCGATAACGGCAACGACTTCACGACCGTCTACGGCCATCTCTCACAGCTGCAGGTGACCGCGGGCCAGCAGGTCCTGCCCGGAGAGCCGATCGGGCTGATGGGCTCCACCGGACGCTCCACCGGGCCCCACCTGCATTTCGAGATCCGGGACCACGGCGTCCCTCGAGATCCGATGGCGATGCTGCCCTGACCGCCTGAGCCGGAGCCGGCGGCGCCTCGACTAGACTCCTTGACTGTGCCTGCTGCCCTGTACGCGACCTCGACGGGTGCCCTCCGCGTCGACGAGGGACTGACCGCCCTGGGACGCAGCGGCTGGAGGATCGACGCTCCCGAGCGGTTCATCGAGCTGCCCGAGGGCGCCGCGCTCGTCCATCTGCCCGGGCGGCGTCCGCTGGGCGGCAGTCCGGCGGGAGTCCCAGCGCAGCCTCGCTCGCGGAGCGCGGTCGCGGTGGCGGCGGTCCTGCCGCCGGGTTACCTTCGGACCTGGATGCCGGCCTACGAGGAGGATCAGCGAGCTCCCACCCTTCCGCTGTACGGCTACGCCGCGGTCGGCGCGGTCGCGGGCCGGCCTGTGGTCGCGGCGCTGCGCACCGATGCCTGGGATGCCTGGGATCCGCAGGCTCCGATCCGCCGGCGTGTCGCGCCGGGGATCGCCGCCGCCCGTCATGACCTCCCCGGGAACCGGCTGGTGGCGCATCTGGTCACCTGCGCAACCGACTATCGCTGCCTGACGGCGCAGAACCTGTTCCTGCGCGCCGGCGAGGGAGCGGTGCCCGTCTCACCGGCGTGCAACGCCGCCTGCCTGGGCTGTATCTCGGAACAGTGGGGCGACGTGGACGCGCCTCAGACCCGGCTGGCCTTCGCGCCTTCGGTCGCCGAGATCGTGGAGCTCTGCGCCTGGCATCTCAAGGAGGGCCGGCGCAACTTCATCAGCTTCGGCCAGGGCTGCGAAGGGGAGCCCCTGACCCGCGGCGCCCCCCTGGTGGAGGCCACTAGACGCCTGCGCGCGGCGTTTCCCCGAGCGACGATTCACCTCAACACCAACGCCTCCCGGCCGGACACGATGCAGGCCCTTCTCCGGGCCGGTCTGAATTCGGTGCGAATCAGCCTCTTCAGCCTGGACGATACTCGTTTTCGCGCCTACTACCGGCCGGTCGGCTACGGCCTGGAGCAGATCCTGGAGTGCGCAGCCCTCGTGCATCGGGCCGGGGCCCAGCTGACGGTCAACCTCCTGACATTCCCCGGTGTCACCGACGCGCCCGACGAGATCGCACGGCTCCAGGCCTTCATCGCCGCGCACGGCGTTCACCAGGTCCAGCTGCGCACCCTGAACGTCGATCCACTCTGGCTCCTGGGCCGGCTCCCCGAGCCGACGGCCGGGATCGGCATGCGCCGGTTCGTGGAGGAGCTCCGCAGCATCACTCCCGGCCTGAAGCTGGGCAACTTCACCCGACCCTGGCTCGAGCAGCATCCCGACCCTGCCGCCGTTTCGCTCAGGTGATTCAAAACCCGGTTCGCTGGGCATGGGATTAGTCATGGCGGACCCCTACTCTCCGTCGCCCGACCCCCGCTACCAGTCAGGCGCCGACTACGGCGTGGGCAGCGATCACCCGGTCCAGGCGGACATTCCGGCCGCACGGCCCTCCCGGTCCACGCCGCAGGGTCTGGCCGCGGCGGCGGTGGCGGCGGTCGGGGTCCTGCTCAAGTTCAAGGGCCTGGCGCTGACCTTCGTCTCGACGGGAATCACGATCGTCTTCTACGCACAGCTCTTCGGCTGGTGGTTCGCGGCCGGAATCGTGGCCCTGATCCTGGTCCACGAGCTGGGGCATCTCCTTGTGGCCCGACTCCTGGGTATGCCGGCGACCATGCCGGTGTTGATCCCCTTCCTGGGCGCCTTCGTGGCCATGAAGCAGAGCCCGCGAAGCGTGGCCCAGGAGGCGCAGATGGCGATCGGCGGACCGATCGTCGGATCGATAGCGGCAGGCCTGTGTTACCTCGGTTATCTGCAGGCTCCCGACGGGTCGATGGGCGGCCTGCTGCTGGGCCTTGCCTACTTCGGCTTCCTGATCAACCTCTTCAATCTCATCCCGGTTACGCCCCTCGACGGGGGGAGGGTGCTGTCGCTGCTTTCCCGCTGGTTCAACGTTGCCGGCCTTCTGATCGCCGTGGGCTTGCTCGTCTTCGGCAACTTCCGCAGCCCGGTGCTCCTGCTGGTCGTACTCTTCGGGGCCTTCAGCACCTGGCAGCGATTCCGCTCCTCCAACGTCAACCCGGCGTATTACGCTGTGCCGGCCGACGTCAAATGGAGGATCGGGGCGCTCTACCTGGGACTTCTGGTTGCCCTCGCGCTCGGGCTGCAGCACACCAGCTCGCTCCTGCCGGCGATTCAATGAACCGACCGCCGGGTATAATCCACTGGCCGTGAAAGCCCAGCTCCATCCGACCTACCACCACGATGCGGTCGTGGTCTGCCTCTGCGGCAACCGCTTCACGACCGGGTCCACCCAGAAAGAGCTCAAGACCGAGGTCTGCTCCGTCTGCCACCCCTTCTTTTCCGGGCAGCAGCGGATCGTGGATACCCAGGGCCGCGTCGACCGATTCACCCAGCGCCAGCAGCGCAAGCGATAAGGCAGGCAGCAGGCGCTGCCGGCTCTGGCCGCAATTTCTTCCCTGAACCCCTGTTAGCCTTATGACGCCGATGAGCACCAAGGAGCCGTTCTTCTACGGGGGTCAGGCGGTGATCGAGGGGGTCCTGATGCGTGGCCGGACCACCTACGCCGTCGCCGTCCGCCGGCCCGACGGTGAGATCCAGGTCAAGCGCGAGCCGCTGAAGTCGGTCGTCTACACCTCGCGCTTCTGGAAGCTGCCCTTCCTGCGGGGGCTGGCCGGCCTGTGGGAGATGCTCCACCTGGGCATGTCCGCGCTCACCTACTCGGCCAACGTGCAGGCCGCGGGCGAGGAGATCGAGCTCAGCCCGCGGGCGATCGGGGCCACCATCGGCATCGCCGTGGCCCTGGGACTGTTGCTCTTCCTCGGGCTGCCCTTGCTGGCGGCGGGCTTGCTGGGCCGGGGCCACTCGGCCCTCCGCTTCACGCTGATCGAAGGCATGGTCCGGATCGCGCTGCTGCTGCTCTACCTCTACGCCATCTCACTCGCGCCTGACGTGAGACGGGTCTTCCAGTACCACGGCGCCGAGCACAAGACGATCAACGCCTTCGAGAACGAGGTCACGCTCGACGTCTCGGGCATCCAGACCCAGAGCATGCTGCATCCCCGCTGCGGCACCGGCTTCCTGCTGGCGGTCATGGTGGTCAGCGTATTCGTCTTCTCGCTGGCAGGCCGGCCCTCGCTGCTCCTGCTCGTCCTCTCCCGGCTGCTCCTGATCCCGTTGATCGCCTCGGTCGCCTACGAGGGAATCCGCTTCGCCGGGCGCCACCGGCGCAACCGCATCGTCAGGGTTCTGGTCATCCCTCTGCTGGCGACCCAGCGGCTGACGACGCGGGAGCCGGACGACCGCCAGATCGAGGTCGCGCTGGCCGCCTTCCGGGCCGCGCGCCAGGAGGAGGAAGAGGCGGCCGCCTGATGTTCGAGCAGCTCGAGGCGGTGCGGTCGCACTACGACGCGATCGCGGCCCGTCTGGCCGATCCCGCGGTCCACGGCGATCTACAGGAGCTGCAGCGGCTGGGCAAGGAACAGGCCCAGCTGCGGGAGCTGGTCGATCTCTACACCGCATACCGGCGCGTCGAGCAGGCCATCGAGGAGGCCCGCGAGCTGGCGGAGCCCGAGCAGGACCTACAGATGCAGGCGTACGCGCGCCAGGAGCTCAGCAAGCAGCAAGCGGAGCGTGATCGGCTGGAAGCCGCGCTGAAGCTGGCCCTGGTCCCCCGTGATCCCAAGGACCAAAAGGACGTCATCGTCGAGATCCGCCTGGGCACCGGCGGCGAGGAGGCGGCGCTCTTCGCGGCCGACCTTTTCAAGATGTACAGCCGCTACGCCGACCTCCATCGCTGGAAGGTCGAGCTGGTCGCCGACAGCGCGACGGAGCGCGGCGGCTACAGGGAGGTCGTTTTCGAGGTGCGCGGGCGGGGAGCCTACTCACGGCTCAAGTTCGAGAACGGCGTACACCGCGTGCAGCGGGTCCCCGAGACGGAAGCCCAGGGCCGGATCCACACCTCCACCGCCACCGTGGTGGTGCTCCCCGAGGCCGAAGAGCTGGAGGTCTCGATCGATCCCGACCGGCTCAGGCGGGAGGTCTTCCGGTCCACGGGCCACGGCGGGCAGAGCGTGAACACCACCGATTCGGCGGTGCGCCTGACCTACACGCCCGAGGACGGAGGACCGCCGATCGTGGTCTCCTGCCAGGACGAGCGATCCCAACTGAAGAACGAGGCCAAGGCTCGCAAGGTCCTGATGGCGCGGCTCTACGACAGACAGCGGGCTCAGCAGGAGGCTGCTGTCACCCAGGCCCGCCGCTCGGCGGTGGGCACGGCCGAGCGGAGCGAGAAGGTGCGCACCTACAACTTCCCTGAGGGCCGGATCACCGACCACAGGATCGACTTCAAGTACTACAAGCTGCCCCAGTTCATGGCCGGCGACCTCGACCCGGTGGTCGACAAGCTGATCCAGTGGGACCAGGCCAACCGGCTCACCGCGACCGAACCGAACGGCGCCAGTCGCTGAGCCGGAGCACGGTCGGCGCCGAGCTGGGCGAGGCCCTTCGGCGGCTACGGGCGGCCGGCCTGCCCACCCCCGTGCTCGACGCCGAGGTGCTGCTGGCCCACGTGCTGCGGAGCTCACGTGAGCTGCTGCGCACGTATCCGCAAGCGCCGGTACGACTCGACGACCGCCGCCGTTTTCGGGCCCTGGTCACGCGCCGGGCGCGGCACGTGCCGGTGGCCTACCTGGTGGGCAGCAAAGAGTTCTACGGCCACCGGCTCGCGGTCACGCCCGCGGTCCTGATTCCCCGTCCGGAGACGGAGCTGCTGGTGGACCGGGCGCTGGCCTTCCTGCGGGCGCACCCCTCGGTGCGCCGGGTGGTCGAGGTGGGCACCGGCAGCGGCGCGATCGCGATCGCGCTCGCCTGTGCCCTGCGCCGGATCCGGATCGAGGCGGTGGAGGTGGACCCGCTCGCCCTGCGGCTGGCTCGCCGCAACGTGCTGGCGCACCGGGTCGCGGCCCGCATCCGCCTCCGCCGGGGCGACCTGCTGGACGGAACCGCCCGCGTCCGCTGCATCGTGGCCAACCTGCCCTACCTCTCGCTGGATCGGCGTCGGCACCTGCCCAGGGACGTTCGTCACGAGCCGGCGCGTGCCTTGAACGGCGGCCGGGATGGGCTCGAGCTCATCCGCCGGCTCCTCGTCCAGGCCCCCGCGCTGCTGCGCGCGCCGGGATGCCTGCTCCTGGAATGCGACCCGGCTCAGGCGGCGAGAGTTCGTACCCTGGCCAGGCGTGCCTTCCCCGCAGCCTCGGTGGAAGTCCTCCGCGACCTGTCGGGCCGGTGGCGCGCGGTCGAGGTCCGACTGGGGTAGATGAGCGAGAGGTGGCCGGCCGACGATGCCCACACCGACGCGGCGGCGGTCCGGCTGCGCCGGGGGGCGGTGATCGTCTTCCCGACCGAAACCGTCTACGGGGTGGGAGCGCGGGCCTCTGACGAGAAGGCGGTCCGCCGCCTCTACGCCGTCAAGGGCCGGCCGGCGGCCCAGCCTCTGGTGCTCCTGGTCAGCTCGATCGCCGAGGTCGAGGCGCTGGCGCTGTGCGATGACCGGGCGCACCGGCTGATGAGCCGGTTCTGGCCGGGGGCGCTCACGATCGTCCTGCCGCGCCGCGACGCGGCCCTGACCCCGGCCGCGGCGGCGGGGACGACACTGGCTTTCCGGGCTCCGGGCCATGCAGTCGCCCTGCGGCTGCTCCAGGCGCTGGCGGAGCCTGTGGCCAGCAGCAGCGCCAACCGCGCCGGGGCGCCTCCACCGCTCGACGCGGACGCGGCCCAGGCGGCTCTGGGGCCGGACGTCGACCTCGTGCTGGACGGCGGGCCGGTCCCGATCGGGCGGCCCTCGACGATCGTGGACCTGAGCGGCGCGGCGCTTCGGGTGCTGCGCCCGGGCTCGATCTCGGAGGCCGAGCTCCTGCGCTCATAATGGAGTCCGTGCTGCAGGCGCGCGACCTCACCAGCAAGATCGATGCGGTCGATCCTGAGGTGGGAGACGCGATCCGCGAGGAGCTCGAACGCCAGCAGTACACGCTGGAGCTGATCCCTTCGGAGAACATCGCCAGCCCGGCCGTGCTCCAGGCGCTCGGGTCGCTCCTCAATAACAAGTACGCGGAGGGCTATCCGGGCAAGCGCTACTACGGCGGCTGCGTCAACGTGGACCGGATCGAGACGCTGGCGATCGAGCGAGCCAAGGCGCTCTTCAAAGCCGAGCACGCCAACGTCCAGCCTCATTGCGGGACCACGGCCAACTACGCCGTTTACGCCGCGGTGCTGAAGCCGAACGACACCGTGCTGGGGATGGACCTAAGCCACGGGGGCCATCTGAGCCACGGCAGCCCGGTCAACTTCTCGGGCAAGCTCTATCACTTCGTCCCCTACGGCGTGGACCGGGCGACGGAACGCATCGATTACGACGTCCTGGAGCGGCAGGCGCGCGAGGTTCGCCCCAGGATGCTGCTGGCCGGCTACAGTGCGTACCCCCGCCTGCTCGACTTCGAGCGGATGGCCGCGATCGCCCGGGCGGTCGAGGCTTATTTCTTCGTCGACATGGCGCATTTCGCCGGGTTGGTGGCGGGAGGCGCTCATCCCAGCCCGGTCCCGCACGCCGACCTGGTCAGCTTCACGACCCACAAGACGATGCGCGGACCCTGGGGGGCGATGATCCTATGCAAGGCGAAGTTCGCCGCCGAGGTCGACAAGAGCGTGTTCCCCGGCAGCCAGGGCGGCCCGCTCAACCACGCCATCGCGGCCAAGGCCGTGATGCTGGCCCAGTGGAAAACCCCGGAGTTCCGCAGCTACGCCCACCGGGTGGTGGAGAACGCGCGTGTCCTGGCCGAGGAGCTGCAGCGTCGCGGGCTGCGGCTGGTCAGCGGCGGGACCGACAACCACCTCATGCTGATCGACCTCAGGCCCCTGGGCCTGACCGGGAGGAAAGTGCAGGAGGCGTTCGACACCGTGGGCATCACCGTCAACCGCAACTCGATTCCCTTCGACGAGGCCAGCAAGTTCAATCCCAGCGGAATCAGGTTGGGGAGCCCCTCGGTGACGACGCGGGGCATGGGCCAGCCGGAGATGCGCCAGATCGCGGACATGGTGGCGACGCTGCTCCAGAGCCTCGACGACGAGGGGGTCAGGGGGCAGGTCCGGGCGCGCAGCCGAGCTCTCTGCGAACGGTTTCCCCTCCCATACTGACGACGCTGACCCACGCCGCCGCGCTGGCCTTCAGCCTGCTCCCGACCATCTCCCTGGACAAGTTCGAACCGGCCGTCGTTCCCTGCCTTGCGGCGCTCGCCACCACCGCGATCGCGGTGCTGCCCGTGCGCTGGCTCTCCTTCCGCCTGGGAGCGGTGGCGGAACCGGGCGGCCGGCACATCCACGCCCGGGCCATCGCCCGCCTGGGAGGCCTCGCCATGTATGCCGGCTTCGGCCTTTCCGCCGCCGTCTACTCGACCAACCGGGGCACGCTGGGCCTGCTGCTGTCGGCCGCGGTGATCACCACCCTGATGGTCGTCGACGACGTCCGGGGGATGGCGCCCCTGCTCAAGCTGGGCTCTCAGCTGGCTGCCTCCCTGCTCGCCATCGTGGCTTTCGGCTACGAGATCACCTACTTCAGCCTGCCGGGCCGAGTCGTCACCTTCCCTGCCTGGCTGGCCGTCCTGGTCAGCCTGATATGGTTCGTCAGCCTCCAGAACACGGTCAACCTGATCGACGGCGTCGACGGGCTGGCCGCCGGCGTGGTGGCGATCGTCGCCGGCGCCATCCTGCTGGCGGCCATCAACCTGCTTCGTCCGGACATCGTCATCCTCGCCGGCGCCCTGATCGGTGCCTGCCTCGGCTTCCTGCTCTTCAACTGGTACCCGGCGCGCATCTTCATGGGCGACGCGGGCAGCCATTTCCTTGGTTTCACCCTGGCTGCCATCTCGGTGCTCTCGATCGCCAAAGGCGCCGTCGTGATCTCCCTGGCCGTGCCCCTGCTGGGACTCGCCCTCCCCATCGCGGACACCGCCTGGGCCATCGTTCGGCGCAGGATCCGGGGCCGGTCGATCGCCAGCGCTGACGCCGAGCACATTCACCACCGGCTCCTCGATTTCGGGCTGAGCCCGCCCGAGACCGCTCTCCTCTTCTACTTCGGGACCGCCATCTGCGCCGCGCTTGGCCTGGCGGTGTACGGGCACAAGCGCGTGCTGCTCGGCGCCATCCTGCTGCTTCTGGTGGGCATGACCTTCATCCTTGTGCGCTTCTCACGCCGTAACGGGCGCGACTAATGGCACGAGGCGCGAAGCGCCGAGGAGCGAGACGCCGCGCAGCGGTGGCGAGCCAGGGCGCGCGGCGAGCAGGCCAGCGCAAGGCAATTCGGCCGCATTGGAATTTGCGGCCGGCCGCGTGCTGGCAGTCCGCGAGCCGCACTTGCGCCCGGTCCGATGCTAAGCTGAATGGTGGTTGACAACGCGGCACGCATGAAGCGCACCAGCGACGCTCCGTCGACGGGCGAGCTCGTCGGTCTGGGCGTCTTTCTCGCTGGAGCCTTCGTTGCTCCGCTGATCGCTGGTCTACTCCTCGACCTGCTCCTGCACACCACCCCGATCTTCCTCGTGCTCGGATTGCTCGCCGGTATAATCGCCGCCGGAGCGGGGGTCTACACGCGGTTCAAGCGATATTTGTGATGAGCACAGCAACATCCATCGACATCGTCGCGCGTACCGTTCGGCGCACCGTGATCGTGTGCCTTGTGGCAGCCGCCTTTGCCCTGGTAGCCGGGGTGGTGTCGGGCCACCCGGGCGTCGGCCTGGCCCTGGCGGTCGGCCTTGGCCTGGGCTCGATCAACGGCCTGCTGGTCCGCTGGTCGGCGGGGGTCGCAGTCGCGTTCGGCGCCGTCAGCCTGGGCCGGCTCTTCGCCTTCACAGGCCTGGCGCTCGTGGCCGGCATCTTCCTCGGCCTTCGGGAGACCTGGCTGGTGATCGTGGGCCTGGCCCTGGCCCAGTTGGCCCTGGTGGCCATGGCCGCCCGGCAGGCGCTGGCTCGATGACACTCCGGCTCGTGGCGGAGACCGCTCCCGGAACGCACCCCGCGATCAGTCTCTGCGGCTCGCCCTTCTGCAATCTCGACGTCGACAGCCTGATCTCGAGCGCGATCGCGATCGCGGTGACGCTGGCCATGGCTTTCGCCATCCGCTACCGCCTCACGCACGGGGTGCCGGGCAAGTTCCAGATGGTGTTCGAGTTCATCCTCGACTTCGCCCGCCGCCAGGTCTCGGAGACGGTGGGGCCGACGGCCCAGTTCGTGGTTCCGCTCGCGGCTACCATCGCCCTCTACATCCTGGTCGCCAACTGGATCGACTTCCTGCCGCTCGGCGTGGTCCCGAATCTGATTCCAGCCAACAGCGATCTCAACCAGACCGCGGCCATGGCGATCGTGGTCATCGTCCTGGTCGAGTGGTACGCGATCCGGGAGCGCGGGCTCGGCGGATATCTCGTCCACTACACGAGGCCGATGGAGATGAGCCCGATCGTCCGGGCCCTCTTCACGCCGCTCAATATCATCGAAGAGATCGCCAAGCCGGTCACCCTGTCGCTCCGTCTCTTCGGCAACATATTCGCCGGGGTGGTCATGGTCTACCTCATCTCCACCTTGATTCCCACCTTCCTGCCCTCGGCCGCGCTGGGCGCTGCGGTCAGCGCCGTCGTGCTGGCTGCGTGGAAGATCTTCGACGTCGGCTTCATCGGGGCCATCCAGGCGTTCATCTTCTTTTTGCTGACCATCATCTATTTCGGTATGGCGCGGGAAGGCCTCGACGAGGAACATCACGGCGGAGCTGCGGCAGGCGCGCACTAGCACGAAGGGAGGAATCACATGGAACACGCCATCCAACTGGCCGGCGCGATCATCGGGGCGGGCATCGCCCTGGGCGGAGGCGCGATCGGCGCGGCCGTCGGTGATGGCCTGGTCGGCAACGCGACGATCAACGGCACCGCGCGGCAGCCGGAAGCGCAGGGGCGGCTCCAGACCATCATGTTCCTGATCGTCGGGCTCGTGGAAGCCATGTACTTCATCAACCTCGCGCTCGGCTTCTACTTCATCACCGTGCTCGTGAAATAACGAGATGCCATCCGTCCTCCTGGCCAGCTCCGGACTGCTCGCGGTCAACCTGACGCTCGTCATCGAGCTGCTCGGCTTCATCGTCATGCTGGGCATCCTGGCGCGCTGGGTGTACCCGATCGTGATGGCGGCGGCGCAAGCCCGGCAGAAGCAGATCGCCGATCAGCTGGCGGCCGCCGACCGGGCGCGCCGAGAGGCCGAGCAGCGGCTGGCCGAGGGCGAGTCCCAGCTGCAGGAGGCGCGTGTCGAGGCCCAGCGGATCATCGAGGCCGCCAACCGCTCCGGCGAGCGGCTGATCAAGGAGGCTCAGGAGCGGGCCCAGCAGGAAGCCCAGCGCATCGTGGAGCAGGCGAAGAAGGAAATCGAGGCTGAACGGCAGCGGGCAATCCAGGCCATCCGGGCGGAAGCCGCCGACCTGGTCGTGGACGCCACCCGCAGGGTGCTCGGGGAGAGTCTGGACGGGGACCGGCATCGCAAGCTGATCGAGGAGGTCATCGCCCAGGTGGCGGAGGAGTCGAGTGCCGCACAGTAACGTCGCCCGCCGCTACGCCCAGGGCGTCTTCCAGCTGGCCCAGGAGGAACACGACCTCGACGGCTGGCGGACCGAGCTTGGCAAGCTCGAGGCACTGCTGGAAGACGAGGTGCTCCGGGCCGCGTTCGCCAACCCCGCGGTCAGCATGGCGCGCCGGCTGGAGCTGGCCAAGCGACTGGCCCCGGAGCTGAAACCCGAGAGTGAGAACCTGCTCCGGCTGCTGGTCGAACACCAGCGGACGGCCGAGATGCAGGCCATCCGCCGCGCCTTCGAGCGCATGGCCGACGAGGCCTCGGGCATCGTGGACGTCACCCTCACCAGCGCGGTCGAGCTGGCCGAGGCCGATCGCCGGCGCTACGAACGGGAGCTGGCCGAGCGGCTGGGCCGGCAGGTGCGGATCCACTACCGGCGCGATCCGGAGCTGATCGGCGGGGCTCTGATCCAGATCGGGGATCGTGTCGTCGACGGGAGCGTGCGCAGCCAGCTGCAGCGTCTGCGCCAGGCGCTGGCGGGCTGACCGCAGCAGAAGGAGGAAGCGTGGGTATTCGGTCGGACGAGATCAGCGGCCTGATCCGCAAGCGCATCAAGGATTTCGACGTTCCGGTGCTCAGTGCCGACGTGGGCATCGTGACCCAGGTCGGTGACGGCATCGCCCAGGTCTACGGGCTGCAGAAGGCGCAGTCCCTGGAGCTCCTCGAGTTCCAGAACGGGGTCCAGGGAGTCGCCTTCAACCTCGAGGAGGACTCGGTGGGCTGCATCATCCTTGGGCCTTACGAGGAGATTCGCGAAGGGGACGAGGTGCGGACCACGGGGCGAATCATGCAGGTCCCGGTAGGCGAGGCGATGGTGGGACGGGTCGTCAACGCGTTGGGCAAGCCCATCGACGGCAAGGGACCGATCGAGACCCGGGAGTTCAGCCCGGTCGAGAAGGTCGCCCCCGGCGTGATCACGCGCCAGCCCGTCGACACCCCGCTTCAGACCGGCATCAAGGCAATCGATTCCATGATTCCGATCGGGCGCGGCCAGCGCGAGCTGATCATCGGAGACGGCCAGACCGGAAAGACGGCTATTGCCCTGGACACCATCATCAACCAGAAGGGCCAGAACGTGATCTGCATTTACGTCGCCATCGGCCAGCGGGCGGCCACGGTGGCCCAGGTGGCGGCGACTCTCGAGAAGCAAGGTGCCATGGACTACACCACGGTGGTCGCCGCGACCGCCAGCGAGCCGGCGCCGCTCTGGTACATCGCTCCCTACGCCGGCTGTTCGATCGGCGAGTTCTTCCGGGACAAGGGCCAGGACGCGCTCCTCGTCTACGACGACCTTTCGAAGCACGCCTGGGCCTACCGCCAGATCTCGCTCCTGCTGCGCCGTCCGCCCGGCCGGGAAGCCTATCCGGGCGACGTCTTCTACCTGCACTCCCGGCTGCTCGAGCGCGCGGCGCGGATGAGCAAGGACTTCGGAGGCGGGTCGCTGACCGCGCTCCCGATCATCGAGACCTTGGCGGCGGACATCTCGGCCTACATCCCGACCAATGTCATCTCCATCACGGACGGTCAGATCTACCTGCTGCGCGACCTCTTCAACGCCGGTGTGCGCCCCGCCATCTCCACCGGCCTCTCCGTATCCCGGGTCGGCAGCGCCGCTCAGATCAAGGCCATGAGCCGGGTGGCCGGACGCCTCCGCCTCGACATGAGTCAGTACTCCGAGCTGGCCGCCTTCGCCCAGTTCGCCTCCGACCTCGACAAGCGCACCCGCGACCAGATCGAGCGCGGCAAGCGGATGACCGAGCTGCTCAAGCAGGGGCAGTACGCACCGATGCCGATCGCGCGCCAGGTCATGGTCCTCTTCGCGGGAGTCAACGGCTATGTCGACGACGTGCCTGTGGAGAGTGTGCGGACCTTCGAGCGCGAGCTCCTGGGCTACCTCGAGGGGTCTCATCCCGAGATCGAGCAGGCGATTGCCAAGGAGCGGGTGGTCTCGGAGCAGACGGAGAAGGCGTTGCGAGCCGCGATCGAGGAGTTCCGCAAGGGCAGCCCGCTGGTGAGCAAGCAGGAAGCGCCGCGCGCGGCGGAGGGGACGGGACAGGCCCAGGGCCCGCTGCAGCGGGCGCGCCAGAAGACGGAGGGCGCGCCGGCGAAGGCCGCCAGCCCAAAGGCCGCGTCCTGAGGGATCAGTGGCCACCCTAGCCGACATCCGCCGCCGGATCGCCAGCATGAAGAACACCCAGCAGATCACCCGGGCGATGCAGGCGGTGGCCGCGTCCAAGCTGCGCAAGGCTCAGGCCCGCGCCCAGGCGGCTCGACCCTACGCCGAGCGCATGGAGCAGGTCCTGAGCGAGGTGGCCGAGCGGGTGTCAGGCACGCCGCATCCATTTCTCAGCCGGCGAAGGGTGCGCAAGCGGCTGCTCATCCTGGTGACCGCCGACCGTGGGCTGGCCGGCGCCCTCAACGTGAACGTCCAGCGGGCGGCGCTGCAGCAGCTGCGGCAGGGGCCGCCGGTCGTGCTCGCCACCATCGGCCGCAAGGGCCGCGAGTTCTTCCGCCGGCTCAACGTGCCGATCGTGGCTGAGGTCTCCCAGATCGGCGACCGCCCCGAGCTGAAGACCATCCTGCCCGTCGTCACCGTGGCCATGGACGAGTACCTGGCCGGCAACGTGGACGAGGTCTCACTCGCCTATACCAGGTTCGTCTCCATGACGCGCCTGAACCCCACCATCACGCCCTTGATCCCGGTCACCGTGCCCGAGCGTAAGAGCGAGGGGCCGCGCGCCGAACACCTCTACGAGCCGGAGCCGGAGGAGGTGCTCGCCCGGTTGCTGCCCCGCTACGTCGAGGCCCAGGTCTACGCCGCGGTGCTCGACAACATCGCGTCCTTCTACAGCGCCCAGATGATCGCCATGCGCAACGCCACCGACAACGCGGGTGAGCTGATCCAGGACCTGACGCTTCTGCGCAACAAGGTGCGTCAGGCGACGATCACCAAAGAGCTGATGGAAATCGTGGGGGGCGCGGAAGCGCTCGCCGCAGGAGGGTAATCGAGACCATGGCCGTTGCAGAGAAAGCCAAGAGCAAGGAGAAAGCCCGAAAAGCGCGCGTCGGCCGGGTGGCCCAGGTCATCGGCCCGGTGGTGGACGTCGCCTTCCAATCGGAGGAGCTGCCCGAGATCTACCACGCCCTGGAGATCGACCGCAAAGAAGGCCGGCTGGTGCTGGAGGTCCAGCAGCACCGCGGCAACAACGTGGTCCGGACCATCGCCATGCAGTCGACCGACGGGTTGGTGCGTGGCACCGAGGTCCGCGACACCGGCCAGCCGATCACGGTCCCGGTGGGAAAGGGGATCCTGGGGCGCATGATGAACGTGATCGGGGAACCGATCGATGGCAAGGGCGAGATCAAGGCCGACCGTCGCCTGCCGATCCACCGTCCCGCGCCGCCCGTCAGCGAGCAGGAGGTCGGGACCAGCATCCTGGAGACGGGGATCAAGGTCATCGACCTGGTCTGCACCTTCGCCAAGGGCAGCAAGATCGGACTGTTCGGGGGCGCCGGCGTGGGCAAGACGGTCATCGTCATGGAGCTGATCCGCAACATCGCCACCGAGCACGGCGGCTCGAGCGTCTTCGCGGGGGTGGGCGAGCGAACACGCGAGGGCAACGGGCTCTGGCTCGAGATGAACGAGTCGGGGGTCATCGACAAGACGGCCCTGGTCTTCGGCCAGATGAACGAGCCGCCCGGCGCCCGAGCCCGGGTGGGGCTCACGGGTCTGACCCTGGCCGAGTACTTCCGCGACGAGGAGGGCGCGGACGTTCTCCTCTTCATCGACAACGTTTTCCGCTACACGCTGGCCGGAAGCGAGGTGTCGGCGCTGCTGGGGCGGATGCCGTCGGCGGTCGGGTACCAGCCCACGCTGGCCACCGAGATGGGCGATTTGCAGGAGCGCATCACCTCCACCAAGAAGGGGTCGATAACCTCGGTCCAGGCCGTCTTCGTCCCGGCCGACGACTACACCGACCCGGCCATCGCGACCACCTTCGCCCACCTGGGCGCGACGGTCAGCCTCTCCCGGGCGATCGTGGAACGGGGCATCTATCCGGCGGTGGACCCGCTCGATTCCTTCTCTCGCATCCTGGCACCCGAGGTGGTGGGCGACGAACACTACCGCGTGGCGCGGGGAGTGCAGGAGGTGCTGCAGCGCAACAAGGAGCTGCAGGACATCATCGCCATCCTGGGACCGGACGAGCTCTCGGAGGATGACAAGCTGATCGTGGCGCGGGCCAGGAAGATCGAGCGTTTCCTCTCTCAGCCGATGTTCGTGGCCGAGGTCTTCACCAACCGCCCGGGCAAGTACGTTCCGCTCAAGGAGACGATCCGCGGCTTCAGCGAGATCCTGGCGGGTAAGCACGACGAGCTGCCCGAGCAGGCTTTCTACATGGTAGGGACCATCGACGAGGCCGTCGAGGCGTCGAAGAAGGCGTAGCCGTGGCAGTCGAGGCTGGTCCGGGCCGCGTACGCGATAAGCTGCGCGTCGACATCGTGACCGTCGAGGGGCGCCGCTTCGAGGGCGAGGCGGATTTCGTACTGGCACCCGGCTCCGAGGGTGAGCTGGGGATACTGCCCCGCCACATCGCGCTCCTGACTCCCCTGGCCCCAGGCTCGGTGAAGGTGCGCAACGACGGCGAGGAGCAGTTCTTCTTCGTCTCGGGAGGATTCCTCGAGGTCCTCCCCGACCGGGTCACGGTGCTGGCCGACGCGGCGGAGCGGGCGGACGACATCGACGAGGCGCGGGCCCAGGAAGCTCGTCGCCGGGCGGCCAGCATGCTGGAACAGAAGCTCTCCGACACGGACGCGGCCGTCGCCGCTGCCGCGCTGGCCCGGGCAGAGGCCCGGCTGCGTCTGGCCGAGCTGCGCCGCCGCCGCCGAGCCTAGCGCCGACCGGTAGGGTGGGGCTTCGCTTCCCCTGCTAACCTAGGGGGCCAGTGGCCCAGCTACTGATCGAGGGGGGATCACGCCTCAGCGGGCGCATCTCGACCAGCGGTTCCAAGAACGCCGTCCTTCCCATCCTGGCGGCTTCCCTGCTCACCGACGAGGAGTGCCGCCTCAAGAACGTGCCCCGGATCGAGGACGTGACCACCATGGCCGCGCTGCTGCAGACCATCGGCGTCCAGGTGCGCTGGCTGGACCCGCACCAGCTCCTGGTCGACCCCTCGCAGATCAGCCGGCCGGAGGTCCTGGCCGGGGACGCCACCAGGATGCGGGCCTCGTTCCTGCTCATGGGTCCGCTGCTGGCGCGGCAGGGGGAGGCGCGCGTCGCCAAGCCGGGCGGCGACGACATCGGCATGCGGCGGGTCGAGCAGCACGTGCACGGCCTTCGCCTCATGGGAGCGAGCGTGGAACTTGAGGACGGCCAGTACGTGGCCCGCGCCGACGGCTTGCACGGCGCGACCATCCATCTGGACATGCCGACCGTCACCGGGACCGAGAACCTGATGATGGCGGCCGCGACCGCGGAGGGAGTCACGACCATCCATAACGCGGCCCGCGAGCCGCACGTCGTCGACCTCGCCTTCTTCCTGGGCCGGATGGGCGCCCGCATTCGTGGAATCGGCAGCGACATCCTCCAGATCGAGGGCGTCGGGGAGCTCAGCGGGGCGACCCACCGGGTGATCCCCGACAACGTCGAGGCCGGGACCTACGCGATCGCGGCGGCCGCCACCGGCGGTGAGGTCCTGCTGGAAGACCTCGAGCCGGCGGACCTGCAGGCGCTCATCCTCAAGCTGCGGGCCGCCGGCGCTGATGTCGTGGAGCAGGGACACAGCCTCGCCGTCCGCCGATCGGGTGAGCTTCGGCCGGTGGACGTCACGACCTGGCCCCACCCCGGCTTCCCGACCGACCTGCAGGCTCCCTACGTCAGCCTCATGACCCAGGCCGAGGGACGCAGCGTGGTGTCGGAGGCGGTCTTCGAGAACCGATTCCAGCACGTAAGGGAGCTGAACCGGCTGGGTGCTGAGATCACCGTCGAGGGACGCAGCGCCATGGTCAGCGGCCCGGCGCGGCTGCGCGGGGCCCGTGTGGCCGCGCCCGACATCCGCTCCGGCGCGGCCCTGGTCGTCGCGGGACTCTGCGCATCGGGGACGACGGTGATCGACAACGTCTTCCACCTCGAGCGCGGCTACGAGGACCTGGAGCTCAAGCTGCGAACCCTTGGCGCCCATGTCTTTCGTGAGGACGACGCGAGCGATCCCGAGCGCCCCGATCTCTCGAAAGTCGTCGGCGACTGAGCTCGGCAAGAGGGTGCTCTCCAAGAAGATCGGCATCGACCTGGGCACCTCCTCGGTGACCGTCTACGTCAAGGGCGAGGGTATCGTGCTTCGCGAACCTCCGGCCGACGATCGCGCCGGACCGACCCTGCAGCGCGTGATCGGACGGGTGATCGGCCGGCAGCGGATCTTCAGGCCGGACGTCATGCTCTCCGTCCCCGGCGCCGTGACCGGCGTGGAGCGCCGGGCGGTGCTCGAGGCGACGATGCAGGCAGGTGCGAAGAGCGCCTACCTGATCGAGAAGCCGCTGGCGGCTGCGATCGGGGCGGGGATCGCCATCGCCAGCACGGACGGGATCGCCGTCTGCGACCTGGGCGCGAGCGGCGCTGAAGCCGCGGTGATCGTGCAGGGTGAGATGGTGACCTTCGCCGTCATCAGAGCCGGCGGGGAGCGTCTGGACCAGGCAATCGTGCAAGCGGTCGCGGCCCGACACGGTGTGGCCATCGACCGGCGTGAAGGCGAGCGTCTCAAGCTGGAGCTGGGGCGGGCGCTCGCCCCCGAGCGGGGCCGGGCCCGGGTGGCACAGGCGAAGGCTGCTGGCGGAGGCGAGGTGTCGATCGACGCCGCAGAGGTCCATGCCGCGCTGGCCCCGCTGCTGGAGGAGCTCGTCCGGGGGCTGGAGGAGGTGATCGGCCTGGCGCCGCCGGCGGTCGCTCCCGCGCTCGCCCGCAACGGCCTGGTCCTGAGCGGCGGCGCCGCCCAGCTGCCCGATCTGGACCGGTTCCTCGGCGGGCGGCTGCGGCTGCCCGTGGTGGTGGCGCGCAACGCCCAGGCCTGCGTCGCGACCGGCACCGGGCTGGCGCTGGACAATCTGCAGATGATCCGGCGAGGGCAGCACTACATCACGTGACGGCGACGGCGGCGTCAGATGGTGCGGCGCGGCCACTGACGGTCGCGGTCGACAGCCGCGAGCTCGACCCCGGGTCCGCCACCTCCGGGGTCTCACGCTACCTTCGCTGCCTGCTCGCCGCCCTCGCGGGCGATCCGGAGATCGCGA
>Ga0066660_10000182_pt1 | contig 18446 bp, 16 predicted proteins | sample GraSoiAngelo_109_FD_75177 | JGI IMG/M metagenome (GOLD analysis project Ga0066660, IMG submission 75177) | Grasslands soil microbial communities from the Angelo Coastal Reserve, California, USA - 14_0903_12_20cm | ecosystem: Environmental > Terrestrial > Soil > Grasslands | place: USA...
CGCCGCGGCGCATAGAGAATTGTAATGAGCGATGTCGGAAGGGTTATTCGTCGCATAAATCTGGGTGCGGTTGTTGCCCGCGGAATCTCCGGTCGTCGGGTCATAAATGATATCGGCGTTGTTGGCGAGGCCGTTAGCCGGGTCGTTCCCTCGCAGATCGCCTGCCATCATCGCGACGGTCGGCACGGTGGCAACTCGCGTGGCAAACTGCCGCTGCCGGGTGAACTCCACATTCGAGAAGTAGAACACCTGGTTCTTCTTGATGGGCCCGCCCACGCTCGCGCCAAACTGGTTGAAAATATCTTTGGGAACACGCGCGATCCCGTTGTTGGGATCGAAGAAGTTATGGGCTTCTAGCGCATTATCGAAATGGTACTCATAAGCATCGCCATGAAGCTCGTTGGTCCCGCTCTTGATCTGTACGTTCACGGTGGAGCCCCCGGCTAGCCCCTGCTCCGCATTGAAATTGTTGGTCACCATGTTAACGGTTTGAATCGCATCGGAAGAGGGGATGTAGGCGGCGTTCTCCGGAACCCAGATGTTGAACTGGCTGACGCCGTCAATCCGAACGTCGTTCCCGTATTCGCTGGTCCCGTTGACATTGAACTGCAAGGCGCGCGAGGGGTTTGTGGGGATCGAGTGGGCCGTCTCAGGCGGGTTGACTCCCGGAATTGTGGCGAACAGATACTCGAAGTTGTTTCCGGGGGCGAGCGGAACGTTTTCGAGCGTGGTGGCCGTCAAATCGCTGTGAACGTCGGAGCGGTCGGTTTGAAGCAACTGCGTTGCCGCCTTAACTTCCACCGTTTGGGCCACGCCGCCAACGCTGAGTGTGGCGTCCACTCGTGCCACCGCGTTGATCTCAACCGGCACGCCGATCTGGGCGAACGTTTTGAATCCCTGTGCTGAAATGGCAACGTCGTAGGTTCCTGGCGACAGCGTGGGAATCGTATACCCGCCGCTTTGATTGGTGGTAACTGAGCGGGTCAGGTGCGTCTGCTCCTGCGTTACGATGACCTTAGCCCCGGCCACGGCGCCACCGGAAGGATCCTTCACGTTTCCGACGAGCGTCCCATAAAGCACTTGCGTCTCGGAAGCTGGCGGAGTGAGAAACAAGACCAGTGTTGAACCGGTGAAGCATAGAAATCGGAGAAACCATTGGCGATGAGGCATGACTCCCTTCTTTCTGACGAGACCCGGCGCCGACGAGGAACTCAAGGAATCCGCTGACCCTAGGGTGGTGACGAGGTTAGACCCTTCTGAGCAAACCAAACCGTTCAATTCCTAGACAAGATGCAGGCTCCACAGAGCGCTGGGATGGACATTAGGTGCGGTGCAAAGTGGTGTCAATCCGGAAGATTTAAACCAGTGGTTTAGGCAGACTAAAACCGTGGGGCTTGGAGTTCAGCCATATCCAATGGTTTTTCGGAAGGCTTTCGGTCGGCATTCCCGGCATTTTAAACCTCCAGCGCGACGTTAGGGCGTCGGTGAATTCGGCGGGTACTGTTTTGTCTGCTTCGTGCGCGAATTGAAGACTTCAAAATTTCCGTCCGCCCATGCAGTTAACTTCAAATAGTTGCCGGTGTCGGGTCCGGCTGGATTTGCGATAAAAGGCTCGGCAGCGTTGTGAGCCGCACCGCCCTCATCCGAAAAGTGAAGTTGCCAGAAGTCTTCAAGCCGCGGCGATTTTTTCACCGCGTCCCAGGAGGAAGGCGCGCCGCCTTTGGCAGCTCCGTTATCCATAACCGCGACGCGCGGCGCAATAGAGTCCAAGAACACCGGGCTGTTGCTGGAAGCTGTTCCATGGTGTGACACGACGTAGATGTCTATCTTTCCGAGCCTGTTCTCCGGACAAACCAGCTGCACTTCTTTGTCGGAGGTCAAGTCGCCCAAATCCAGGATTCGCAATTTTCCGAAGGTAACAAACACGCCGAGCGATCGTGAATTCTCCGTCTGATCCGCGGGATACTTCTCCGAAGCATTGCACCTCGCATTCCTGCCGCCTCCACCGCTGAGCGGTTTCTTGATCAACGCGCCATCCGAACTGATCACTTGAGCTTCGAGGCCCTCGAGCGGCAGCATTTCTCCAGGCTTGGCAATCCGGCGTTTGAGTTTGTCCTTGGCCAATAGCTTCTGGTAGTCCTCCCAGACTTTTTCTGTCGCAGGCTCTTTGGGCTCGCGGTTTTCTCCATGATCGATCACTGCTCGAATCGGAATTTCCTCGGCAAGCTGCGTGATTCCTCCCGCATGATCCATGTGGTAGTGCGTGAGAAGTACAAAATCGAGTTGCTTGATGCCCGCCAGCTTCGCTGCCGCCGCGATGCGATCCGCGTCGCGTCCCTGGCTGTCGGGCCAGCCCGTATCGATCAGCAGCGACTTCCCTTCCGGCGTCACAAACAACGTTGCTTGACCGCCTTCCACGTCCACAAAGTAAATTTGCAGCGCCTTTCCGTTTCCAGGTTGTGGTGCGGCCCACAGGAAGGAATAAACAGGAACGCTCATGAAAGCGGCGATGACGCCACGACAAAAATACCTTCGTGTCATATGCCGCAATCCATTCGCTATATCTTGAATTTTCCCTGCTCGCAGCGTTCGCATGATTTTCGCCCTCAGTTCTTTAACTTGTCAGCCCAATATGCAGTGGTTTGGGCCAATTCTTTCATCACTTCTGCGTCCGCTTTCCCTGCTTTTTTCAGCATGTGAAACGAGTGATCCGCCTCGGGAATGATGTGCAGCGTCCCTCGCGATCCGAGTTTTTCGCAAATCGGGCGGAGCAGCGTCAGATCCGCAAGAGTGTCACGCGTCCCTTGCAAGAAAAGCATGGGTAATGCCACTTTTGCCAGATGCTCCGCGCGCTTGGTCCCTGGACGATTCGGTGGGTGCAACGGAAAGCCAAAAAATACCAGCCCCTTGACCGGCCCGAGCAATCCCTGCGCCGCGGCTTGCGATGTCATTCGTCCGCCCATGGATTTTCCGCCCGCAAGTAGCGGTAAATTGGGCGCCGCTTGCGCTGCGGTGCAGACTGCAGCGGCCGCGGTGGCTGCCAGCAGCTCCGGCTTATCTGGAACGCGCCTGCGATCTTCCATGTAAGGAAACTGATACCGCAAGCTCGCGATGGCCTCTCCGGCCAATTCCGCCGCGAGTTTCTCCAGGAAAGGATGCGCCATGCCAGCTCCCGCACCGTGGCCCAACACCAGCAGCCACCGCGCGGCTGGAGGACGAACCAGGAGCGACGATACTTCTCCGTTGCCCGGAACAGCAAATCGCAGCTTTTCCTCGGCGGCCATGACGCAGCAATTTTAGCAAATCACCATGCCTCCCCAATCACACTTCAAAGCTTGAAAGACTACGCCTGACAGGCGGCACCTCGCGTGTTCGTCGATGTCTATCTGAGAAATCAAACATGCCAACGTGATAGGTGGCCACCCCATTCTGGTAGACGCAGTGCTTGAAGCCTTAAAAAAGTGGAAGTATGAACCGGCAAAAGGTGAGACGACGATCACGGTTCAGTACGACTTCCGTCCCTAACCTAATCCACGCCGGCTTTTGCCTCATCTTGGTCGCGATTTGTCATCCGTTAAAGCTGCTTAGCTCAGGCGAAGTGAATGGCTTTACCGTCCGCGCCAACGGTAATTTCAATTAAGCATGCCGCGGAGGGACAGCCGCTTTGCAACTTCTGGATAAACGCGGGTTGCTTTAGCAAGGACTCTGCGCGGCTACTGAGCCGCTGCGCCCATACACAGAGCACAAAGATAGCTGCAACTATCGCGGTTCTCACCGAACAGCGAAGCCGCATAGATTCACCCGACCATGCCCTGCACTCAAAATCCAACACTGAACAGGTGCGATCAATCGATCGTTGGTACTACCGAAGGCTGCAGATTGGCTGATTGGACACAGCGCGGAACGTTCGTTCCATTCCCTATTCCACCCCTATGTTCTAAATTTAGACATGGCCGTAAGCTCGAAAGGAAAAGAGGCCGTCAAGGCCCCGCCGACACGCATTCTCGTGGCCGAAGACTCAGCAGTCTGCCGCAAAGTCCTTGAGGATGCTCTGGCGAATCAACCGTATGAGGTCTATCTCGCCAAAAATGGCGAGGAGGCGCTGGCTGGCTTCGAGAAGTTTGCGCCCGACATTATGCTGCTCGACTGGATGATGCCTGGCCTGTCCGGCGCCGAATTGTGCCGGATCGTCCGCAAATCGCAAAAGACCTACACGTACACCATTCTCATCACCAGCAGCACGGACAGAAATCGCGTTGTTGAAGGACTGGATTCCGGCGCGGACGATTATCTGATGAAACCCGTCGATACGCGCGAGCTGCTGGCACGCATTCGCGTCGGCTGCCGCGTGATTGCCATGAATCGAGAAATAGAAGCACGCAATGCTCAATCGGAGCAAGCCGCGCATACAGACCACCTGACCGGCTTGCCCAACCGCAAAGCTGTGGAGGAGTTCGGCGTAAGGCAGGTGCATGCCGCGGCCAGGCAAGGCTTTCCCGTTTGGGTCATCGTTGCGGACTTAGACAAATTCAAGTTGGTCAACGATGCCCACGGCCACGCTGCGGGAGATGAGGCCATCAAGAGATTCGCCGCCGTTCTCAAAACGCATACACGTTCCGAGGACATGGCGGGCCGCATCGGCGGAGATGAATTCAGCCTCGTCGTAAGCTATGGAAAACGTGAAGCCATCCTCCATATGGTTGAGCGGCTGCGGGCAGACTTGGCGAAGGCGGTCTTTCTCGTTAACGGCCACGAAGTTCAGCTCACCGCAAGTTTCGGAATCGCGGGCAATCAACGTGCGACGAAAGGCACATTCCACGAGTTGCTTATTCAAGCAGACAACGCATTGTACGATGCGAAGGGAGCCGGGGGGAACCAGGTTCGGGTCGCCCTCGAGCCCACAAACTCGCACAACAAAGCCCGCGGTGCAGACGCGCTACTGGAGCGAAATTAGATGGCGGGTCTGAATGGACAATTGGCTTCAGAAGATAGACTCGGCGTACAGCTGGCAGGCACACGGGTCTTGCTCAAACCACTGTCGTCCGGGTGGATCGAATCCCGTCACTCAGGCGGGGTGAGATTGCGCTTGTTTCCCGGCTGACTCCAACCAACGCCGCAGTACCGCTCGCGATTGCGGATCAACGTCAAGAAACGTCATACAGGCGCCAACGCCCGGCTGTAAATAGATGATTCGCCCCTTAGATTGAAAAAGTTCCCCTGCAGCAGAAATTTTGACAGTGACGGGCACGTTCAGCGGTAAGGTGTTCTTTATATTCAGGCGGCACCCCCTAAGGCTCAGTTCACTGACAGTGGCAGTGGCGAAGGGATCGCGATTATCCGTGGCGATTTCTGCGGTAGCGGCGAACGAATATCTAGGCGTGCGGCGGCGTTCGTTTTCCACGGGTATCCTCCGGATGGTTATCGCCGTTGATAGTATGACGAATCCGGGAATCGTCGCCACACAATCGTGTCTTGACGTTTCCCTTTCCGTTACTCTGAGACCTAGGGGCACGGGCAAAAGAGGCTATTCCCGCTTCAAGGCAGGGTGGTGTCGGAGAGGTTTAAGCGCGGTCTGCGTAAATGGGACGGAGAGATTGTTTGAGAGCCGCGGCCTATTTGGGGGGATGAAAAACATTGGAACCGCTCGACAAAAACTGAACCGTTACTCGAAGCCCGATTGGCAATGGTCGAGAATTGCCCTCAAGATCGACCACTGCCTCCAGGACATCTCGGTCGCTCTTGTCAGCGGGGTCGCCGGTCGAGATGCTCTTTCTTCCCATCATGTCGGATATCTGTGCCACGGAACCCTTGAGTTTTTTTCCGTCGAGAGCGTCGGATTCAATCAACACCTTTTGTCCGAGAGACACCCTATCTACGTCTCGCTCGTCGATTTCTGCCCTGATGTGGCGCCGAGAGGTGTCCGCGAGGCTGAATAACGGACGCGGCGCGACCGTGCTGTAGGATTCCCCGCGTCGCGCGTATACTCGCAAAACAGTCCCATCGATAGGGGCGAAAATAGAACACTTCCCTATCTGCTCCTGAACGGTTTTGACGCGGCCGTCTGCTGCCATTACGTCCGCCTCAGCTCGCGCCGTGTCTTCCTGCAACGGAGGCGCGGCAAGCAGCTCCTCGGTTCGAATCGCGGCCTGCAGGTTCGCATTAGCTACGTCGCGATCGCGCACAGCTTGGTCATAAGCAGCCTTGGAGATCTGCTGCTTCTGGTAGAGAGCTTGTTGCATCTCCAAGCGGGACTTGGCTTCTTCGAAGGTCGCGCGCGCCGCCGCGGTCTTGTCGCTTGCAATTTTCTTCTCTTCCTCGCGGGCACCGCGAAGAAGCCTGGCCTTTGCGTCGCGCGCGCCGTCCGCCAGCGCAAGGGCGGTTTGCAGGCTGGCTCGCAGATCATCACACCCGATCTCACCGAGGAGCGTTCCTTTCTTTACGAACTCGCCCTCCTTCACGTACACACCCTTTAGAATTCCGTCTGCCGCTGCTCCTACCTGCGTAGTCTCGGAGGCGCCCTCAACTCGCCCCGGGGAGGCGAAGATGACGGTGGCAGCAGAGGTGTAAGGTGATGCCCCGTGGGCTTCTACGGAATTTTTATTCCTGGAGGTCCCGAAGAAAGCCACCCCTGCGACGATCAACAAGATCGCAGAGCCAGCCAGGCCCCATCGGCTGTAGGACTTCAGCGCCCTCACCGCCTTCAATCTGTCCAAAAGTTCGAACGCCTTCATGGAACAGCAACCTCTTCTTCGACCCGGCCATCGCAGAGAGTGATTGTGCGGTCCGCGAATCTCTCCCATCGTGGATCGTGGCTGACCACAATAACGGTTCTGCCTTGTTCGTCAACTTGCCCTCGAAGGATTTGACAGATGTTTCTTCCGGCTTCGGCGTCCAAGGAAGCCGTCGGCTCGTCTGCGAGAAGGATGGGAGGATTCCCAGCAAGAGCGCGCGCGATCGCAACGCGCTGTTTTTCACCGGGGCTGAGCGCGTTAGGCTCTTGATGAAGCTTGTCACCAAGGCCGAGTTGAAGGAGCAAGTCTCGCGCCATTTCCCTCCGTCGAGAGGCGGCAGGATCGCGAATCTCGAGACCGAGCGCCACATTGTCTAGTGCGCTGAGAGAGTGAAAGAGGCGGAAAGCCTGAAAAATGAAGCTGATCTTCTTTTGGCGAACAACGGTTCTTTCCGCTTCGCTAAGACGATTAACGGCGACGCCATTTACAAATACCGATCCGTCATCGGGTGACAGCAGGCATCCAAGCAAGGACAACAAGGTGGTTTTGCCGCTGCCTGAAGGCCCCATCACCAAGGAAAGAGTGCCGGGTTGGAAAGCTAGGCAAACGTCACGGAGAGCGCAAACACGTGCTTGTGCTTTTCCGAATGACACGCTCGCGCCTTCCACAGCCAGGAAATCGTTAGGCACGGAACACTCTCCCAGGCTCAACGGCAAGGGCGCTACGCACCGAAACAATCGACGCCAACGAGCACATGGCCAGGCTCGGAACCACCATGGTGCAGGGCAACCACCACGGGGCCGATATCCAGGGAATCAGCGATTTCGCATAACCGATACTCGGGACGACAGCCAGCAAACCGAGGATGCTGCCGAGTAGGCCACAAATCAGAGCCTGTGTAAGAACGATACGGGCTACGAAAACCTGCGCGGCGCCCATAGCCTTCAATGTCGCGTATTCTTCGATGTTTTCCACCGTGTTCGTATAAATGGTTTGAGAAACGACCACCAGACCTATCAAGAAGCCGAGTACGGCAGCAGTCAAAATGGCTCCTCCCGCCCCTGTTTTCATGGTCCAGTACATGCGGGATTTATGCGCGAACTCCTTTTGCGTCAGGACATCCACTTCGGGAAGCCTTTGCCTGAGGCGCTGCTGCACCTGCGAAAGGGGATAGCTCTTGTCGGTTCGCAAAAGAATGTACATCGCTTCGCCGGAGTCGAAACCCATATATCGAGTGGCGTTGCGGTACGAAGTGAAGAGAAATGGAACGCCGAGGAATGCCCCATACCCTTGGATTTCGCGCTCGATGATGGCACGGTGGCGATTTATCTCCACCTCTGCCGGCAGCGTCTCCACTTCCATCTGCTTGCGGTCACTTACATCATAAAGAACCGCGTCAGGCGACATCTGATCACTAGATTCAGGCCTATCGGGAACCGGGAAGCGTTTCCCGACATTGGGATCTGCTCCGACAAGGGCCACAACCTGCTGCTTTCCGACAGGAGTACGGTAAACCGCGAACGCCATGCACACCCTACCGGTCTCGATCACGCCGGGCACGCCTGCGGCCATTTCTCTCACACGGCTCTCCAAAGCCGTTCCAAATTCAAAGGCTTGCACTCCCCGTGCGGTAATCCAGATGTCAGCGTCGCTGGCATCGATCAACCTCGAGGCAGCCTGCAAAAAGCCTGCAAGGAGGCTGCCTTGAAAAACCATGAGGAACACCGCAAAAGACACGCCGAGAACCGTCACGGAGAAACGCCCACGATCGTGGAGGATGTTTTGCAGTGCGAGTTTCATACGATTTCAATCGTGAGCTATCTAACCTGTTCGCACATTTGCCAAGAAGGCTCTACCGCCAACAACGCCGTAGTACCTTCGGCAGACAGCGGCTTGGAAAAGTAATATCCCTGCGCGTAGTTGCAGTGCAGTTGCCTAAGCAAAGCAACTTGTTCAGCTGTTTCCACGCCTTCAGCAACGACATCCAAGCGCAGGTTATTGGCCAAGGGCAGAATCGTCTTTGCGATCTCCAGACCTTCTCCGTCGCTCCGAATGTCGCGGATAAAGGAACGGTCGATCTTCAACGTATCTAACGGAAACCGGTGCAGGTAACTTAGGGACGAATAGCCGGTGCCGAAGTCGTCGATAGCGAGGCGGATTCCGATGGACTTTATCTGCTGCAACATTTCCACCGCAGCCGATGGGTCCGTCATAACCGCACTTTCCGTGATCTCTAGCTTTAGAGCATCGGGAGCAAGAGATAGTTTATGCAAAAGCTTGCGAATGTCTTCGACCAGATTCGCCTGCAGGAATTGTTTCGCAGAGAGGTTTACACTGATAATCAGGTCGCGACCCTTCGGATCAGTTCTCCACTCAGCCACCTGGCGGCACGCTTCCTGCAGATTCCACCACCCCAGCTCACGGATCAAACCGGTCTCTTCCGCCACGTGAATGAATTCTTCAGGCCCAACCAGGTCGCGAGTCGGATGTTGCCAGCGGAGCAGGGCTTCGAAGCCGACAATCCGCCCAGTATCTAAAGATACGATTGGCTGATAGAAATTTCGAAATTCCCCGCGTTCCAGGGCGCCTCGCAGGTCAGTCTCCAACTGCAAACGTGCCATCACGCTGGCCCGCATATCCGCGTCAAAAACCTCAAAACGCGCCTTGCCCAGGGATTTGGCCCGGTACATAGCCGTGTCGGCGTCGCGCAGCATATCCTCCGGCTGTTCGTAAGAGGAGCTGCTTAAAGCGATTCCAATGCTTACCGACGTGAATACTTCTTTGCCCCCCAAAAGGAACGGGGGAGCCAATGCCTTCATCAACCGGTCCGCAGCGCACTTGGCATCGTTTGGATCCTTGAGATCATCAAGGATTACCGTGAACTCATCTCCGCCGAGGCGCGCCACGGTGAACGATTCTCCGAGCCGCGCGACTGTGTCCGTGGAGCGCAGACACTTTTCCAGGCGATTGGCCACTCCAACCAGGAGTTGATCTCCAGTTAGATGGCCCATGCTGTCGTTAATCATTTTGAAGCCGTCAAGATCCAGAAACAGAATCGCGAACAAAGCCTTTTTACGTCGCCTGGCCTGCTTAATAAGCCGCCCGAGCCTGTCGACAAAGAGCAGGCGGTTGGGAAGGCCGGTAAGTGGATCGGACACCTTGCGTTCGGTGATGTCCGTCTGCGACCCTGCCATCCGCAAGGTTCCTCCAGACTCGTCGAATACCGCCAACCCTCTGTTCAACATCCACCGAAACGTGCCGTCTTTGTGGAGCATCCGATGCTCGCTCTCAAAGTGCGGCGTGGAACCGCTGCGATGAGCAGCTATTTCTTCTTGGACCCTTTGTCGATCCGCGTCATGAATTCGGTTGAACCATTCTTCCGGGCCGTCGCCGATCTCGTCTTCCTTCCAACCCAGCATGGCTTTCCAGCGCGGCGAGTAATACACACGGCCGGTCAAAATGTTCCAATCCCAAAGTCCATCATTGGCCCCGCGGGCAGCCAAGGCGTAGCGTTCCTCACTCTCTCGTAAAGCTTCTTGGGCTTTCTTATGCGACAACTGTGTCCCAATGCGGGCAAGAGCCACTGGAAGGTCCACCGGTTTCGTCAAATAATCGTTCGCTCCCAAATTTAGAGCCTTGACGATGTCCTCGCTTTGAGTCTTCGCGGTAACCATAATGATCGGAAGCTGTACGGGCGTGAAGGTTTCCCGCAAAGTTTTGAGCGCATCCAGGCCGCTCACGTCCGGCATCTCGATATCAAGAAGCACTAGGTCCACACGATTGCGCTTAATGTGACTCATCAATTCCTTGGCGTTCTCCGCGATGTCGATGAGATAGCCGTTGCGCGTCAGGCGGCGGGCAAGCATATCCCGGTTCATTTCGTTGTCATCCACAATCAGCAGGCGGCTCTGTTGCGCGCTCACGATTCTTTCCTCACTACCAGCAGGTTCTCGATTTTTTCGCTCAGTCGTCCAAATTCAACCGGCTTGGTATCGTAATCATCGCAACCGGCATCAAATGCTTTTGCGCGGTCGCTGAGCAAAGCGTGGGCCGTCAGCACGATAATGGGAATATGGCTTGTGGACCCATTGCCCTTGAGCAGGCGGGTTACTTCCCAACCATCCATAACCGGGAGACTGAGGTCCATTAAAATGAGATCGGGTCTTTCGGAATGGGCCAGCAGATATCCTTGCCTGCCGTCTTGCGCCAACACCACACGATAGCCCTTTCGCTCCAGGCGCCTGGACAGCATGTCTCTATTCATTTCATTGTCTTCCACGAGCAGGATTTTGGGCATGACTAGTGTCTCCTCGGGCCAACCACCTCAGGTTTTCGCGAGCTTCTCTGGCTTCTTGATGACCAATTGGCTGGGGGCACACCAGTTTTTGCGACTGTCGAAAAACGCGCGGCGCGATGCTTTTCGATAAGAGCCACCAACCGCTCGCGGTCAACTGGCTTGATCAGATAACTGGACGCGCCCAAATCCCGCCCCATGGCCTCGTTGTCCACGATAGTCACCATGATGACGGGAATTTCTGCCAGGTCGGAATCTGCTTTAAGCTTATTGAGAACCGTCCAGCCGTCCCAATCCGGCATGATGACGTCGAGGGTGATCACCAGGGGGCGAAGCTGCTTTGCCAGGCGCAGCCCCTCTTCTCCGCCTGCTGCAGCGACTACGCGGAACCCCATCTTTGTGAGGGAGCGGGACATCAAATCACGAACCGCCAGATCGTCGTCGATCACTAGAATCGTATCGGCATTCGCCGTCACCTGCGGCGCAGCTTCCGAACTGACCGTTTGCCCGGAGCGCGAGCTTTCGGGCTGCTCGGCAGCTGCCTGGACCGGGAGGTGAACTGTAAAGACGGCCCCCTGGCCGGGCGTGCTTTCCACCATGATGCGGCCCTTCATGAGCTGCACAAATCGATGGCTGATGGCCAAGCCCAAGCCTGTCCCGCCGTACTTGCGTGAAATAGAGATATCCGCTTGAGTAAATTCCTGAAAAAGATTCTCCTGTTGCTCGGTGCTTATCCCGATGCCAGTATCGCTAACGCGGAATTGGATCCACTCTTGGCCTGCCGTGGTCATGCGGTCCACGTCCAGTGAAACCGTGCCGTGATCGGTAAATTTGCAGGCATTGCTCAGGAGATTTAACAAGATTTGGCGGACTTTTGTGACGTCGCCGCGCATCGTGCCGAGGTTCTCCGGCACGTGGAGCTGGAATGCATTAGCGTTCTTTGCGATCGCCGGTTTTAGCGTCGTGACCATTTCTTCGATCATGGACGCGATGTCGAACATTTCGATGTGCAGCTGCATCTTTCCGGCTTCAATCTTGGACAAATCCAGCACATCGTTGATCAAGGCCAAAAGATGTTTGCCGGCCGCCTGAATCTTTTGCAGGTCGCGGACGTTCGATATTTTTCCGATGTCCTGTACTTCCTCTTCCAGCATTTCGCTATAGCCGATGATGGCGTTAAGCGGAGTCCGCAATTCATGGCTCATGTTGGCGAGGAAGGCGCTCTTGGCGCGGTTGGCCTGCTCGGCGGCTTGTTTCGCTGTGAGTAACTCGTCTTGCGTCCGCTTGCGATGGATGATTTCCACTTCCAGCTCGTGCGTGCTGGTCTGAAGCTCATTATTGGCCCGTTGCAAGGCGGTGTCGCGAAGCTGGATCTCGGAAAGCATGGTATTGAAACCGTCGATAAGCCTTCCGATTTCGTCCCCATAGAATCGCGTGGCGCGAATCTCGTAGTTTTTGTTCGAGGACACCATTCTCATGGTGTCCTCCAAATGCAAAATGGGCTTGGAGATTAGTTTCTGCAGCCTGGAAGAAAGCAGCAATGCCAGAGAGCCACAGATCAAAACAACAATAACGATGATGCTCGTATATCGTTTGGCGCGAAGATTCCATTGACGCATGTCGGAAAGAAGGTAAAGAGTTCCGACGCGCTCACCGTTCATTTTCACTTGCTGGAGCACCCGCAGATAGCCACCTTCAAAACGGTAACCGCTTTGCTGCGAGCCGGCGTCAAGTGAGGAGGGCAGAGTCTTGTCCGCCTGGAAATAGTGAGCAAACATTTTTCCCTCAGGGCTGTAAAGCGCCGCCGCCACTATATCGTCCTTGGCCTTTAGCGCCGACAAGGTTGCGGTAGCGGCAGCCTCATCTTTAAAGGCCATCGCGGCTCCGCTGTTGAATCCGATAATCTCGGCCTGGGTCATCAGGTCCTGGCTGAGCTGGCGCCGGAATGACATTAGGTCGTAGATAAGGAAGCTTACCGAGGACAACACTAGGGCTACGCTGCTGGTCAGCATGGTGATCAGCATGAGCTTCCGCTTGATGGAAAGATTCTGCAGGTTCATTCGGATCTCTTTCCATCCGCGGACTGAGGGACAATTCTTGCGAGCGCGAGCAGCCTTGAACTGATGTTTAGGTTTGCCTGCTTGGCTGCCTCGATGTTCACTTCGAAGCGAACTCGGTTTCCTTCCAGGGTTAGATTGATGATCCCACCGCGCACGGCAAAGCCGGGGATTTCTCCGATCGTCAGAATGGGCAAGCCCTTCGTACTTTGAAGCACTTCCTCGAGATGCGCTGCCTCTGAAGAGCTCACGAACAAGATGCTGCACTCTTTCAGCGAAGCCCCTCGCTTCAGCCTCTTGACGATTAAGCTCCGCCCATCGAGCTTTTTGTTCTGAACCACTCGATCGATGAGCTCCCCGAACGGGTCCACTCCGAGAATCCCGATGACGATCGGCGAATCTGGCTGCACGAATGCCGCCGGAGGCCATTGGACCAACTGGGCAAAGTTATAGATGAAGCCGGCCTTGATCAAATACTCGGACGACTCAGAGGAATCCGCAGATTGAGCGTTGGCTCCTCCCGAGGCCAAGCTCATGCAGAGCAGCGCTGCGATTGTGAGTCGCAAATATCTCATCAAACCCCTATCCGCATCGCGGTGATAGTCATTCCGCGCAACCACCAAAAGGCAAAACTAGAATTTCCAGGCAATGCGCCCGCTTACAGTCCGCTGAACTTCCGTCGGAGTTGTGTTGATGAACTCTGGGATGAACTCCAGATGCCGGCTATTCAACAGGTCATGCCCAACCAGCGAGAACTCCCAGTGCGTGCCCGGCCGCCACCCCAAATGGAAGTCCAGAGAGTAGTAGCTGGGGATATTCAGACTTGGAAGGCTATCCACGTAGCGAAGGCTGAGATCCTGCTCGAAGTGCTTGGGCAGATCGATGGAAGATTGCACAAAGAATTGGTGCTTGGGGCTCTGTCCATCAGGATTATCGGCTGTTGGGTCCAGGCTATTTTTGTTCTTTGCGATATCCATCTGCAGATAGCTGTAGGAACCGAGAAGCCGCCATTTAGGAAGAACTTTCCATTCGACGAACGGCTCGACTCCGTAAGTTCCGCCGCCCATTTTGTTACTGGCCACGAAAGGATAGACAACGTCGGTTGGAGCCGGACTACCTTCCACAAAAGGCTGGCCAGGTTCTGCCGACCGCAAGTTGGAGTAATTGTTATAGAAGGTGGCAATGTCCAGAGACACGGATTTTGCAACCTGGACGCGATAGCCGAATTCATAGGCGAGTAGGTCTTCCGACTTAAACTGCGTACTGCCGAAGATGGCTTCGACAACCGGTAAAGGGCTGAAGAATGGAGGCGCTCCTGGCGGAACGACCGCCTCGTTCAGCCGCAGTCCTTCCTCGGTCAAGGCAGGCGTCCGGACGGCACGTGAAGTCGCCGCCCAAACCGACTGATTCTTACCGATATTTGCCAATACCCGGACATTCGGCTGGAATTCGAACCCCGTGAAATCGTTGTGTTCGAACTTCGACCCCAGGGTGACGCGCAACCTTCTGTCAAAGAAGCTGACTTCATCTTGTAAAAAGGAGCTAAATTGATTCAGAGAACTGTGGTTGGGTTGAAGCGACACGGTAAAGCTGGAGCCATTAGAATCCTGGATCGATCGATAACCCATTCCCCAGACCAGTTCCTGTGACTCGCCCACATGGATATCGTGCTGAAAATCAATGTCGTAAACCGATTCATGATCGGTGAAAAGAGAGTTGTCCAGGACGTTGGTTCGATCAAAGTACACCTGCAGAGTGGTGGATGACCTGGAAAAAGAATGGTTCCAGCGGCCTAAGAGATTTCCGCCTGCATAATCCCCGTCATTGGCGAACATGCTCGAATAGGGTGGGTTCAGCGATGGAATCGTGAGCGTTTCCTTGTAGTCGCTGTCATACAAATCTCCTTGCACCGTGAGTGCGTTTGGTCCCGAAGATTTCGTGTCGACTCGAAACCCGGCACGGACCGCATTCCATCCGTCATGTGCGGCTTTCCCTGTCGCATCAATGGAGGGTTCCCATTCGAAGTACTTCGAATAAATTCTATAGAAAGCGGAATTGCCAAGCTTTCCGCCGTAGCGGACACTTTCCGCTGTCCGTTCCTCTGTTCCTCCCTCTGCGGTGACGAGGCCTCCCTGGGTAGCCTGAGCAGGTTTAGTTATGATGTTGATGACGCCGTCGACTGCGTTTGCGCCCCACAAAGTCGCTCCGGGGCCACGGATCACCTCAATCCGATCCACATCTTCCAGCATCACGTCCTGCACATTCCAGTACACGCCCGAAAACAACGGTGTATAAACGCTCCTGCCGTCGATCAGAACAAGCAATTTGTTGTCGAAGCGGCCGTTGAAGCCTCTCGAACCAATCGCCCATTTGTTTTCATCGATCCGCACCACTTCGAGCCCGGGGACCATTTGCAAGGCTTCGGGAATACTGGCCGCCCCGGAGCGGCGAATGTCTTCTTGCGTGATTACAAAAATGGCGGCTGCGGCATCCGCCAGTCTTTGCGGCCGCTTGGCGACCGAGGTCACCTCGACATTCATCAACTCTTCAATGCTCATGTGCGAGATGTCGGGCACTCCTTGTGGACTTTGAGCGGACGCGCCGGTGCCAAGTAAAAGTCCGACGACCGTCAGTGATAAAAACCTTCTCCCGACAGTTGGTGAGCCGTGGTTTTGCTTGCGTATCGGCAACATATTGAGTCACCTTTCTCGAAGAAATTGCCCTCTAGTTCGCTGTTGGATCCCCACCGGTTGCTCGTACTGTTTTTGGAAGGGCAAGAGCACTCCACTTGAATCTCTGTCCCTGATTTCCCCCGTTCATATGCCAACTCCGCGGCGTTCGCCATTCCCTCGAATGACGACAAGTATCAATGGATCTCGACGGCCCTCTTCAAGGCACCTTTTCTCCCGTCACCGTAAACTGCACCGAATACGTCAGCGTGTCGGGCCTGCTAAGGTATTCGAGGAACCTGTGTATTTCTTCCTCGGCCGCCGCCTCGCTGCCGAGCGCCTTAGCCATCTGTGATTTTGCGATGTCGAGCTTGAGTTCCCACTGCTTCAGGGTGTGTGGCTCAATCGCCCCAGCGATCAAGTGGAAGCTTTCAATCTGAACCTCAAGCTTCTGCAAACCCGCCTGCTGCGCAAGCCAGAAGAGCTTCCGGCCTACAAATGGGTCAAAGCCCGTTGGTGCGAGAGCCGTCACGACTCTCTGGACAGCGTGCTGCACTACGGGGTCCTCTGGGTAATGCCACAAAAGCTGTCCGTCCAAATCCTGAAGCAGGACGATGCCCCCCGGCTTGCACACGCGCGCCATTTCCGCGACGGCTTTTTCCTTTTCGCGGAGGTACTGAAGCAACATGCGCGAATAGACCAAATCAAACCTGTTCGAAGGGAACTGTATTGCCTGTGCGTCACCGCGAACAAATTTCAGGCGAGGATTTCTGCGATTCCTCTGAACCGCTTCCTGCACGCGGTCCGAGCTAATGTCGATACCCGTTGCCCGGATGGAAGGATACAACTCGGAAACTTCATGCAAGATAACGCCCGGTCCACACCCCACCGAAAGTACTTCTGCGCCCTGGCGAACACGAGACGCCAGGTATTTCTGTACCCAAGAATGCGGATCGACCTTCGCCTCGAGACGCGCGGCCTCCCGCGGGTCCTCCATGATGTAGTCGATTGTGGGTACGTGGTTCATGAGCTTCCTAATAAGCGAGCGACGGCTCCATGACATGTTTCTCGGACCGCGCCACAAGCCTGGAGTAGAACCCGTCAATGTGGCGGTAGAAGCGAAGATTCCCGTCCTTTAGCCAAATCCCCTGGCAATAATCGCGTAGGTATTCGGCTCCAAGCCGAATGAGCACCACGGAAGCCACGGGGTCGGCAATGACCGGAATCGCATCCAATTCAAAGTCTTCGTAGGCGGCGAAAGACGCCTTCAGCAGGCTGGTGACAACGTCTGACACTTCCGGTTCGCTGAGCTTGGAGTGGAGCAGTAAATCGCAGCGGTTCTCCAGATAGCTGAAGTTGGCTCCCAACGGTCCACGATAGGCGATTGCCGCACCGATAGGCTCGTTCCTGTGTGCAGGGTATGCCAGCCAAACTTGCCGCGTCCGCCGGAGGCCCACGCTTCGATAAAGTTCATCGACTGCTTTTAGCTCGACGTCGACGCCCAACTCCTCGGCAGTGACGTAAATGGGTCCCCGGCTCTCACGAGCGATCGCGCAAAGAGCCTCTTTATGCGAAGCATCGTAGGGTACGACGCGAATCCCTTCCGGCGGCAGCGACAACTTGCGAGACAAGGCGAAATACATGTGTTGTTGGACCGAAGAAAGCGATGTGCCAATGCTTTCGACCATCGACCCAAAAACTCTGGATGGAAATCTGTTCTCGGGGCGAAACCAGTTTTGATAAGACTCGTCACCGCCCCTCAGGATGCTCGCAGCCGTTCCCGCCAGCATCACTGCACGCGATCCGAGTGGATTGTTCTCAGAAACCAAATGCTGCGACATCCAGCCCTGATGCGTCGTGCGCCAAACGGCAATGGATGCGCGTCCGGTTTTTTCATTGCCGGCGCTGACTACATAAAGTAGGGACTCGCCGCCACGGAGCATCCTGCGCCAGTTTTCTCGAACTTGTCCAAGATAAGGGGTCAGCCGAGCCGCTTTACCCGGATATAGAAAGCCGGTCCTCTCATACAAAGCGAAGAGCTGATTGATCGAAAGCGCGTTCACCTCCACCCCGTAAGAGGAATGAACCTCAGACAGGCGTGGCAAACTCTTTAGCGTTTTTTGATCGAGCGCATCTAAAGGCATCGGGCCTCCCTGAAAGTCACACCACTTCCATCCGCGCCCTCAGCGACAGCAAACTTCCTGTTGCGAGAATCACCTTGGTTATAGGGGAAGGGCTCGCGGGCCAAAATGGGGCGTTCGTACTGTTTCAGAGCAGTGGATGTCCGTAGCCTAATAACTGGCCATAGTATTTACAGGTGAGTTAAAATAATGGAGGAGAAGCTTCGCAACCCAGAGGCTTCGGTTGTCAGTGTAAATGCAACATTTTTAAGCCCTTATTTCCACTAACAGCCTGTTGGCCCCTACTCGTGGCAACGCAGGGACATGCAAACTAATTTCCTATATGGGTAGTACTTTTGGAGTGCCCTAAAGCTAAACGCCAGAATGCAGCGTCACTTGAACCTGGTCGAGGTAAACGTGAACACTGCGCCATGGGAGGAAGACCCTCTGGACTCCAGGAAGTTCCTATCTGCAAGATGGTTGGTAGGGGCGGTGGGGGTCGAACCCAAAAGCGACGTTTGAAGGCGCGTGACTTAACTTATTGATTCGACTAAAAGGCAAAACGCCAAAAACAC
>Ga0066660_10000184_pt1 | contig 18335 bp, 11 predicted proteins | sample GraSoiAngelo_109_FD_75177 | JGI IMG/M metagenome (GOLD analysis project Ga0066660, IMG submission 75177) | Grasslands soil microbial communities from the Angelo Coastal Reserve, California, USA - 14_0903_12_20cm | ecosystem: Environmental > Terrestrial > Soil > Grasslands | place: USA...
CCGTAGCCGAACCCGGCGACCGCAAGTGGCATCTCACTTTTCCAAGTGGTGACGCGCGTGTTTCCGTCCACGGTTTCGCTGGTTTTTTCTCCTGTGGCCACCAACACCGCATTCTTCGGGCTGTGAAACGTCAGATCAAAGTCTGCGCGAGCCGAGAAACTGTTGGGGCGTTCGGGATACCAGCCGGAACTTTCGCAAAAGTAATTGCCGTTGCCGGCCTTGCGAATGGCACGTTTGCCCGCGTAGTGAAATTCAAGCGACTGTGGTTCGCCAAGCCGGAGGGGTTGCGCGAGTGCGACGGCAACATAGTTGCCGTAGGACTGGAAGCGGTCCTTGTTTTCGCGAGACTGGTAAAAACTCAGGGCGCTTCCCTTGGAATCCTTGATGGAATCAAGTCTGAGGTTGGAGTCCAGATCGAAGATAAGCACGCTCTGGCCAGTGAGACGAGGATCGATATCAACTCGCGTGGTGGCGTTCAGCTCGGCGCCCGAACTAACTCCGGCGTCAATGTGGTAGCCGCGGATAGAGAAATCTTCTTTAGTCTGCGCATCCTTCCAGGCCCCCACGGTGGTCTTAGCGCCCGCGGGAAAACTCATCCAGACGTCAAAGAGTTTGACGGGCCCGACGTCCACCCAGCGGCCGACAGTAATCTCTTCCGGGTCCAGGGCGTCCTCATGAAATTCCACCCAGTCCTTCCCCGCAACCTTCAAATCCGCGAGAAAGTAAGCGGTTCGAACGCGGTCCGCCGACAAAACTCCCTGCCACAGGCGCGGCACGGCGGACTCGCCAAGATCTTCGCGATCCTTCTGGCGCTTGGCGTAGAAATCGTCATTCAGGCCGCCCGAAGTCTGCCATTTCACCTGCTTCGCTACATCGTCAGCCAAGCCATCCGTAAAGCTGAAGGTGGCATCGGTGAACGACATATCCAGCTTGTCTTGCTTCTCGAACAACTTCAGTTGCTGTGCCTCGATGGGGTTCGGCGGCGCAACCTGGACTCTCCCTTTCCCGTGAAATGCGGCTCCGAAAGTCACGCCGTTCACCGGCTGAGCAAATTGAATCGCGCCGTCGAGAAGTGTGATGTGCACGCGATCCCGGACGATCTCAAGGTTCTCGGTGTGCGCTGATTTTACGGGATCCATCGCTGGAGCGGACAGGGTATTCCATACACGGGCCGCCGGGGAAGGGGCTGGAGCTTGCGCATGAGCGCAGGTAGTAACAAACGGAGCAAGAACAATCGAAAGGGAGGCTCGGCGAATCATAAGCATGTCTTCTGGTACCCGGCGAGAAAGTACATCGTCTCGGCTTCGCAGGCAAGTACCGCGCGATGAAACTGAAACGTGAAGCTGAGATAGCGGATCTTCGCGAGATATGGAATGCAGGCAGAAGAGGAGCCGCGCGTTCGGGAGAATGAGGGGAGTTGAGGTAGTCTAGGCGGGCAATGAAAGCGATCAACCAGGTCGAGGAAGGCCGGGAAAAAAAGCGGGCCGCGCTCCTGAGCGTGGGCTCGGCTCTGCTGTTGGTCTGCTTCAAGACGTTCTTGGTCGTCCGGACGGGAAGCTTGGGCGTTCTTTCCGAGGCGTTGCACTCCGGTCTCGACCTGCTTGCCGCGATCATCACGTTCCTCTCCCTGCGGATGTCCGACCAGCCGGCGGATGAGAAGCATCCCTACGGGCACGGAAAGTTCGAGAACTTCTCCGCATTCGTCGAGACCGGACTGCTGGCGCTGACGGCTCTCTACATCGTTTATGAGGCGTTTCACCGGCTATTCTTCCGCAGCGTGCATATCCAGCCGAGCGTCACTGCGATCCTGGTGCTGCTGGTCGCTTTGTCGATCGATCTAACGCGGGCGCGGGCCCTCGAGCGTGTCGCTCGAAAATATTCCAGCGACGCCCTGGAGGCCGACGCGCTGCATTTTTCGACAGATGTGTGGAGCACCATCGTGGTTATCGTCGGTGTCGGACTGGTCTGGACTGGTGAAACATGGAACTTGCCCTGGTTGAATTACGCCGACGCCTTGGCGGGCCTGACCGTTGCGGCCGTCATTTTATGGGTGGGCGCACAGCTCGGCAGACGCACGCTGGATGCCTTGTTGGACGCGGCACCGCAAGGCTTGCAGCAGGAAATCGCCAAGGCCGTTGCGCGCATGGATGGGGTGCTGGATGTCGATCGTGTGCGCGTGCGCCGCGCCGGCAATCGCCACTTTGTCGACGCCACCGTGAGTGTGGCGCGGACGGCTAGCCTTGAGCAGGTGCATGCCTTGAGCGACGCCATCGAAAAACGCATTGGCGAGATCGTTCCCGCAGACGTGATGGTGCACGCGGAACCTCGCGCACCTCAGGGCGAGCACCTATTCGAAGCGATTCGCGCGGCGGCCCAGAGCTTGGGCCTCGCGATTCATGACTTGACCGCCGTCCAACAGGAAGGGCAACTCTTCATTGAGCTGCACCTGGAGGTTGATGAGAATTTGAGTCTGCGCCAGGCGCATCGCCAGTCCACCGAGCTGGAAGAAAAAATTCGCGAGCTGCGCGACGGGCAGGTGGAAGTCAATATCCACATCGAGCCGCTGGGCAGGCACATTGCCACGCCGGACACAGGTGTGGGCGAGATGAAGCAGCTTTCTCGGGCGATCGAGGAGTTCCTCAACCGGCTGCCGTCGGAATTCGATGAGCTGGTGAACTGCCACGATGTCCGAGCCCGGCAGGTCGAACACCACATTCTGGCGTCCTGCCACTGCACAATGAAAGGCAGTCTGCCGATTACCCAGATACACGATGTAACCGCAGTGTTGGAAGACCGCGTAAAGGAAGCGTTTCCGCAGATCTATCGCGTCACGATTCACCCCGAACCATTCGAGGAAAAACAGTAGCACCGGCTATAGCATGTGCGATTTTGTGGCGGAAGAAAAGAGCACAGACTAAAGTCCGTGCTACTGGGCCTCGGAACGGCGGGCAAACACCTGCGCGCCGAGCGCCATCAATACCGGAAAACAAACCAGAACATAGCGTGGCTCAGGCGTTTCAAGTGTGGTCAGAAAGGCCGTGCGGAGCACAATGAATAGCACCAGGAAGGCGACCATAGGCCGGGCCGTTGGATTCGAACGCCAAAGCCGCGCAGCGCCCCAGACGCCTAGCCCTACATAGAATAAATTCAGTATAAAAAAGAGACTGGTGACTTCCTGATCGACGGGGTCATCCTCGCGCATTTGCGCAAGCGGAAAAACGTGTCCTGAAACCGGCAGCAATTCAATCCGCGGCGTAAACCAGATGGTGACGGCGCGCGCAGCGGGCAACCAGAGATACATCCGCAAGGGATGGCGCGCTATGCGCTCGCGCGCCAGTTGCGCAAAGGCGGCGTCTTCTTCCGGCGTCAGGGTTAGATCATTGTTGTACTGCTCGAGGATCATCGCCACGCGCTGCTTTTCTTCCGGCGTGTCAAAGGCGCGCTCTGGAATGTCATCCACAGAGATGGATTCTTCGTTCAGCTTCCACGGCACCAAATAGCAATCGCGGACACGGTAAAGCCAGGTCTTTTCCCAGGCCATGAAGCCGTTCGGAACCAGTTCCCCCGGCAGATTTGAGTTCTTAGGAGCGAGAAATTGCGGTTCGCCCAATGTCATCCAGTTGCGCAACGCCCAGGGAGAGAGAACCATCAAGCAGCCGAGCGCCATGGCCAGGCCAGTTGAAAGCAAACGCCGGAAACTCCGAAGAAAGAAGATTCCACCAAACACAATCGCCGCGCTGAGGAGCACGATCGGTGTTTCAGGGCGAAATAGCGTCCCTACACCGGCAGTTAATCCGGCTCCCAATGCCGTGTATTCCACGCTCTTCCGTAAAGGCAGATGGGGCCCCGCCACGAGAAAGTCAGGCTTCCTGACTCGCCGGAGAGCAAGCACAAGACCGCAACATGCGAGCATCGTCCACAAAGAAGCAAAGACTTCGGTCAGGGGCACTGCCGTGTAGTTCGCGGTGAAGGGACACAAAGCGGCGAGCCAGAGCGCAATGGAGTACACACCTTTGTTCGGCGCGGAGTCTTCGGAGCTGCACGCCAAAAGCGCCGCCAACCTGGCGATCACCAGGCAGGAAAGAAGATCCGCGCCGATCTGCGCCAGCATCACCCAAGTGCGCGCATCCGGGCCGGTGTGTCCCGTCAGAGCATAGATGGCAACCAGAAACGCCGGATAACCCGGCATGCGCAGATTAACCGGCGTGATCTCACCGCCGACGGTCATCGCGTAGACGTGGTGCTTCAGCCAGTTCGTGGCGATCTGCTCATAAAGAACCGTGTCGCCGGAGTTGGCGGGAAACTTCAGAACGAAAAACAGCCGCAGGCAGAGGCCCGCGGTTAACGCGGCAAGAGGATGCGAGAAAATTCGCTTCATCAATGCCACGCATCTTACAATAGAGCGGACGGAATCGCGCAGACGGACTCAGCTCCAGCCTGAAGTATATTTGCCTGCCGTGCCGCCGGGTTAAAAAAGGAAATGAAGGAACGCGGTCCAATCTTTTACGACGCGGAGCGTGTCCGCTGGCGCCGCACGCGGCGCGTGGTGGAAATCACGGGCGCACTCTTGACGTTGCTGCTGGCCTATTTTTTCGTGACCATTGCCGTCAGCGTGGAGTTGCCCGCCGGTCTTTTGCCGGACACCAAGCCCGCATACCATGCCCTGAAATCGAAAAAGAAGCCAGTGTCCGCGCGAGAAGGCCGGCATCGCCGGGTGGCGAATATCGGAACCGTGCCCGCGAGCTACGATCCATTGCGTGCGGCGTTTTTCGTGAGCTGGGATCCCAACAGCCTCGCCTCCCTGAAGAAACATTACAAGGACATTGACCTTTTGATTCCCGAGCAACTACACGCGGTCACGCCGGACGGCGCGCTGACGATCGTGGATTACGAACGAGGGCAGAACCGGGTGAAAGCCTCGCCCGTCGAGGCCATCTCGCTGCTGAAGGACGATAAGTTGCACCAGTGGATAAAGTCGTTCAATCCGCCTATCGAGCTGCTGATGATGGGCATGCTGAACAATTACGACGGGGTGGAATGGCGCATCAAGGAAATGGCGGAGATGCTGGCGAGCTCCGCTGCGCGGCAGAGACTGGTTCGGGACGTTGCGGAATACGCGGTTGAGTCGCACGAGGCAGGCATTGTCGTCGATTTTGAAGAAGTGCCGGACGCCAGCCAGGCACACCTCCGCGAACTTATCGCCGCGTTGGCCCCCGCGCTTCACTCCAAGGGCTTGAAATTAATGATCGCGTTGCCCGCCCGCGACGACTCCTACGACTACGAATACTTCGGCCAACAATGCGACGCCATCGAGCTCATGAATTTTGACCAGCACTGGCCGTATTCCCCGCCGGGCCCCATCGCTTCACAGGACTGGTTTGTCGAAAACCTGCGCCAGGTGTTGGACGTGGTTCCCGCGCAGAAAATTGTCGTGGGGATCGCGAACTATGCCTACGACTGGGCCTCGGCGCCGAAAAAAGGGTACGAGACCGCGGGGGAATGGAGCATCCAGGAAGCTTTGCTGCACGCCGAGGAATCAGATGCCGACGTCGAATTCGACAGCAATTCGCTGAACCCTCACTATTCGTACTACGACGAGCACAACCACGTGCACCAGGTGTGGATGCTGGACGCCGTCACCGCGTACAACGAGCTTCGGGCCAGCGAGCGATTGGGCGTGCAAGGTACTGCACTCTGGCGGCTCGGTTCTTCAGACACCTCCTTATGGCCTGTCTGGGATGCAATCCACGCTGACGATGCGGCCCGACAGAAGCTCGCCGCTCTGCCGCCGGGCCCTGATCTAATCCTCGAAGGCGACGGCGACATCTGGCACTTTACTGATACACCCAAGCAAGGCAAACGTTCCTTCGAGTACGATGCGGCGAGTGATCTTTTCACTGACGAGTCCTATGATGTCATCCCGCTTTCCTATAACATCGATCGCATCGGCGCGGCGAATAAGAAAATTGCCATCTCCTTCGACGATGGTCCCGACCCCCAATGGACGCCCAAGATCCTCGACATCCTAAAGGCGAAAAATGCTCCGGCAGTTTTTTTCGTAATTGGCGATCCAGCGAACCGCCGGCCGGATATTTTGAGGCGCGAGTACGCCGAAGGCCACGAAATCGGGAATCACACCTTCACCCACCCGAAATTCGACGAGATCTCACACACGCAAATCCGGTGGGAATTGAATCTGACTCAGCGACTGATCGAAAGCACCCTGGGTGTGAAATCCATTCTCTTTCGGCCGCCGTACGGAATCGATCACCAGCCGGAATATGCGGAGGAAGTGGCGCAACTTCCTCTCGCTCAGGAAATGGGCTATTTGATCGTGGGCCAGCGCATCGATCCGGATGACTGGAGCCTGCGCGGCGGGAAGCCCATCCCTGCAAAAGAGATTGTCGACAGCGTGCTGAGGCAGGCCGACAATGGCAATATCATCCTGCTACACGATGGTGGCGGCGATCGTACCCAGACGGTGGTCGCTCTTCCCCAGATTATCGACGCGTTGCGCGCACATGGATACCAGCTTGTTTCCGTTTCAGACCTGATTGGAAAAACGCGCGCCGAAGTGATGCCAACTCTCTCCCCCGAAGAGCGCTTCGAGGCGCGCGCCGACGGATTTATCTTTACGCTGTACCAGTGGCTTCGTTTCTTCATTGGAATGATCTTCATCCTCGGCATCGTGCTGGTGAGCGGGCGCGCCGTGATCATCGGGCTGCTCGCTCTGATCGAGAAGCTGAGGCCGGATCATGCCGTGATCCCCGATCCAGCGCCGAGCGTGACCGTACTGATCCCGGCGCACAACGAAGAGAGCGTCATCGTGCAGACCATCAGCTCGGTTCTCCTCTCGGATCTCCAGGACTTGCGGATCATCGTTGTGGACGATGGCTCCACGGACAAAACGGGCGAGTTGCTGGATGCGAACTTTTCGCCTGAGCCGCGTGTCCGCATCATTCATCAGGTGAATCGCGGAAAGGCGGCGGCCCTGAATCAAGCCATGTCCCTGGCGGATACCGAAATTGTGGTAACCATCGACGCGGACACAGAAATTGAGTCGGATGCCCTCGGCAAACTAATTCGCCACTTTTCGGACCCCCAAGTTGGCGCGGTCGCCGGCAACGTGAAGGTCGGCAACCGTTCGCGCTGGCTCACGCGCTGGCAAGCGCTTGAGTACATCACCAGCCAGAACATGGAGAAGCGTGCGTTTGACCTCTTGAACTGCATTACCGTTGTGCCCGGAGCGCTCGGTGCATGGCGCAAAAAAGCCATTGAAGCCGCGGGCGGCATCACCGCGGACACTGTCGCCGAAGACGCCGACCTGACCATTGCTATCCGCCGCCTCGGTTGGCGTGTCAGCTACGACGAAGAGGCCATCGCCTGGACGGAAGCTCCGGAAACAGCCGGGCAACTCATCCGCCAGCGTTTCCGCTGGACCTTCGGCACGTTGCAATCTTTCTGGAAGCACGGCGACACGCTTCTCCGGCCAAAATACGGAACGCTCGGATGGATCGCGCTGCCGAACATCTTTGTATTTCAGCTCGTGTTGCCGCTGATTTCGCCGATCATCGACCTCATGTTCTTTGGCTCGCTTCTGCTCTGGGTCCTGGCGCAGTTCCGTGTCACGCGGCTACCTCAATTGTGGACCACTTCGGACGTGGAAAAATCGGTCCTCTTCTTCCTCGGCTTTTTGCTCATCGACATACTCACGTGCATGGTGGCTTTCGCCTTGGAGCACAAGGAAGACTGGACCCTGCTGATCCCCGTCTTGTTGCAGCGCTTCTACTACCGCCAGTTGATGTACGTGGTGCTGTTCCGATCCGTGAAGGAAGCGGTGAGCGGGCGTCCCGTGGGCTGGCGCGGCGTCGAATCGGAGGCTCCTCCGCCACAAGCTCCCAAAGCCCGGCCCAAGCCCGCCCCGGCTGAGGGAAACTGAGCTTGCCCCCGCGCTTTCCAATGCCATTTTCGCGGCGACGGGAAAACGCGTCCGGCGGCTGCCGATCCGTGTCGCCGACCTGCGCCCGGCTTAAACGAGTTTCTGCGGATTTTCATCTTGACGATAGTTGTTGTAGGATATCGGTCTGCTAGAGGGAGGTCCCCATGGCCATCAGTTTCACCTTGAACGGCAAAGCACAATCCGTGGACGTCAGCCCGGATATGCCGCTGCTCTGGGTCTTGCGCGACACGCTGAACATGACCGGCACGAAGTTTGGGTGCGGCATGGCGCTCTGCGGGGCTTGCACCGTGCACATTAACGGTGAAGCGACGCGCTCCTGCATCACTTCGGTCTCCAGCGTCGCCGGCAAGAAAATAACTACCATCGAAGGTCTCTCTGCCGATGGCAGCCACCCGGTGCAGCAAGCCTGGATGGAAGAAGACGTTCCGCAGTGCGGCTACTGTCAATCCGGACAGATCATGTCCGCAGTGGCGCTACTTTCCAAGAAACCCAACCCGACCGACTCCGATATCGACGATGCCATGAGCGGCAACATCTGCCGCTGCGGCACTTACCAACGCATCCGCAAAGCCATCCACCGCGCCGCATCCATGCAGGCGGGCAAAGCGAAGTCCGCTGCTTAAGCTATCTTCAGCAACCACGGTTGCCGCAACACATTCTGAGGTGTCCGATGGCAATAGCTCCGGTTGTAAACCGCCGTGATTTTCTCAAGACTGGCGCCGCCGGAGGTGCGGCGCTGGTCATCGGCTTCCATCTTTCTCCGCGCGCTTTTGCCGATCAAGCGCAGGAGCAGGAAAAGAAACCACCTAACCCTTTCGAAGCCTGGGTCCGCCTCACGCCCGACAATCGCGTCACGCTCATTCTCGGCAAATCGGAAATGGGCCAGGGCATCATGACCGCTCTTCCCATGATCCTGGCGGAAGAACTGTGCCTGGATTGGAAGCATGTGAAGATAGAGCAAGCGCCGACCAATCCCAAGATTTATGACCACGGAACAGGCGGCAGCGGCAGCGTCTCGGGCTCCTGGCTGCCCTTGCGCCGCGCAGGCGCAGCTGCGCGTGAAATGCTTATTTCTGCCGCAGCGGCCCGCTGGAACGTAAGTCCTGATACCTGCAAAGCCCAGGACGGAGGCATTCTCCACGGCGCCCGCAAGAGTTTCCTCACCTATGGCGAACTGGTTTCCGACGCGGCGAAACTCCCCGTGCCGGACTTCAACACCGTCGCGCTCAAAAATCCCGACGATTTCACCATCGTCGGCCACGACACCAGGCGCTTTGAGAGCCGCGACAAGGCTACCGGTGCCGCAATCTTCGGCCTCGATTCACGCGTGCCGGGCATGCTCTACGCCGTCATCGCCCGCTGTCCCGTTTTCGGCGGAAAAGTGAAATCCTTTGACGCCGCAAAGACCAAGGCTGTGCCCGGAGTGCGCGACGTCTTTGCCATCGATCCCGTGGGCCAGGGCGCCTTCACCGCTGGCGGCGTTGCCGTCCTGGGGGATAATTCCTGGGCGGTCATCCAGGGCCGCAAAGCCCTTCAGATCACCTGGGATGAAGGCCCAGCCGCTTCCGAATCTTCTGCTTCGCTGCGCCAGCAGTTTCTCGACAACGTAGTCAAGCCCGGCAAGGTCGTTCGCAATGACGGCGATGCGGACGCCGCCCTCAACAGCGCCGCGAAAAAAGTTGAAGCGCTCTACGAGTTTCCGTTCGCGGCTCACGCCACCATGGAGCCAATGAACTGCACCGTGCACATCCGGCCCGATGGCGCGGAAGCGTGGATACCAACGCAAGCGCCGCAGTGGGCACAAGGGGTCATCGCCGGCGTTTCAAAGCTCCCCCCTGAATCCGTCATTGTTCATACCACTCTGATGGGGGGCGGCTTCGGCCGGCGCTATCAGGCGGACTTCGTCATGGAAGCAGCGCAAGTGGCCAAGATTTCCGGCAAGCCGGTCATGGTATTTTGGACCCGCGAAGACGATATGCAGCATGGCTTCTATCGCCCCGCTTCTTATCATCATTTCTCCGGCGCGCTGGACGCAAAAGGCGATCTTGCCGCTTGGAAACACTTCCAGACTTCTACCTCCATCGAGGCCATGTGGGGTCCGAAGGGCGAAGAGAACCCGGAAAAGTCCGAATTTGCCACCGCGGCGTTCATTCCCTATCAAACGCCGAACTACCGCATCGAATACACGCTGGCAAAATCTTCCGTGCCGCGCGCCTGGTGGCGCTCCGTCGAGCATTCCACCAGTGGCTTTGTCGTCGAATCGTTTGTGGATGAACTCGCTGCTGCAGCCGGCGCCGATCCGCTGGAATTTCGCCTGCGCCTCATTGGAAATGATCGCAAGATCCCCGACTTCACCAACCCGAAGGAGAACAAGCCGCTCGATACCGCTCGCCTTAAGGGCGTGTTGCGCCTGGCGGCTGAAAAAGCCGGTTGGGGCAAGCCGCTGCCAAAGGGTGTTTCACGCGGAATTGCCGGATACTTTTCTTTTGAGAGCTACACTGCCGCCGTGGTGGAAGCCAGCGTCAAAGACGGCGCCGTGAAAGTGCATCGCATCGTTTACGCGGTAGATTGCGGCCGGCCGATCAATCCGGAGGGTGTCCGCGCGCAAGTCGAGAGCGCGGCCATCTACGGCCTCTCCGCCGCTTTGCATGACGCCATCACCATCAGCGGAGGCCGCGTCGAGCAGTCAAATTTCAACGATTATGGGATGCCGCGGATTAACGAGACCCCGAAAACCGAAGTTCACGTGGTGATGAGCAAAGAAGAGCCGACAGGCATTGGTGAGCCCGGATTGCCGGTGGTTGCCCCGGCCATGTGCAACGCGATTTTTGCCGCGACCGGGAAGCGCGTCCGGCGTTTGCCCATCCGATCCCAAGATTTGGCCTAGCCTGGCCATCTGTCAGGCCCGGACATTTCGTGATGATTTCTCAGGGGGCACTCGTGTCATCTTCCAATGTGATGTTGCGCCGCGAATTCCTGAAAAAAAGCGCCGGCGGCGGAACTGCGCTGGTCATTGCTTTTTATCTTCCGGGAAAATTCGAAGCCCTGGCCGCTGCGCCGCCCGTTGAACCGGCGGCCGTGAACGCCTGGGTACGCATCGCGCCCGATGACGCTGTCACCCTCATTATCGACAAGTCCGAGATGGGCCAGGGGGTTGTCACGTCGCTGGCAATGTTGCTCGCTGAGGAGCTCGAGCTCGACTGGAAGAAGATTAGTTTCGAGTTCGCTCCTGCAGCGCCTCAATACTTCAACCCGCTCTTCGGGCTACAAGGCACCGGGGGAAGCACCAGTGTTCGTTCGTCTTGGGGACCATTGACGAAAGCGGGCGCCGCCGCTCGCGAAATGCTGATCGCAGCCGCCGCGAAGCAGTGGTACGTGGAGCCCTCGGCGTGTCACGCGGAAAACGGCGCCGTTGTGCACAATGCCACGAGCAAGCGGTTAGGCTACGGAGTATTGGCCGTGGAAGCAGCGAAACTTCCGGTCCCCGCTAGTCCGGCGCTGAAAGATCCGAAAGACTACAAGTATATCGGCAAGCCCACCAAGCGCCTCGATACGCCTTCGAAGGTCAACGGCAAAGCAAGCTTTGGGATCGATGTCCGTTTGCCCAACATCCAGCACGCGGTCGTGGCGCGCTGTCCCGTCTTTGGCGGCAAGGTGAAGAGTTTTGACGATTCGAAGGCGAAAGGCATTCGCGGCGTAAAGCAAGTTCTGCAAATCTCAACCGGCGTTGCGGTGGTCGCGGACAACACCTGGTCCGCCATGGAAGGCCGCCGCGCACTGCAAATCGCCTGGGACGAGGGTCCGAACGCCGCCAATTCCAGCGACGCCATCCGAAAGCTCTATCTTGCAGCTGCCGAAAAGCCCGGCGCCATCGCACGCAAGGATGGCGACGCCGATGCCGCTCTTGCTAGTGCCGCGAAAAAAGTCAAGGCCGCCTACGAGGTTCCTTTCCTTGCGCACGCCACCATGGAGCCCATGAATTGCGCCGCGGACGTTCGAACGGATGGCTGCGACATTTATGCTCCAACGCAGTTCCAGACTTTCACTCAAAACACCAGTGCCAAAATCACCGGGCTGAAGCCGGAACAGGTGCGCGTCCACACCACATATGTTGGCGGCGGCTTCGGACGCCGCGCGGAACAGGATTTCATTACCGAAGCGGTGGAAATTTCGAAAGCTAGGGGCGCGCCAGTGCTGGTCACGTGGTCCCGCGAAGACGACATGCAGCATGACTTCTACCGGCCGGCGGCGTACACCACGATCACGGCGGGGCTTGATGCCGATGGGTGGCCGGTGGCATGGAAGAGCCGCGTCGTGAGCCCGTCGATCATGTCACGGTTCTTTCCTGGCTCGGTGAAGAATGGTCTCGATAATAGTTCGGTCGAAGGCATCGTTGAGATGAAGTACGGCATTCCGAATTTTCTCTGCGAATACGTTTTGACGGAAACGGGAGTGCCCGTGGGCTTCTGGCGCTCGGTGGGAAATTCGCAGAACGGCTACATAGTGGAAAGCTTTGTCGATGACCTGGCAAAAGCTGGTGGCAAGGACCCCTTCGAATTCAGGCGGAAACTTCTGGCCAATGCACCGCGCCATCGTGGCGTGCTGGAACTTGCCGCCGAAAAAGCGGGCTGGGGAAAGCCGCTGCCCGTAGGTCGCACGCGCGGCATCGCGGTGGTGGAGTCGTTTGGAAGTTTTGTTGCCGAAGTTGCGGAAGTCAGTGTGAGCCGCAGCTCCGGCGAAGTGCGCGTGCATCGCGTTGTCTGTGCTGTGGACTGCGGCCGCCATGTCAACCCAGACACGGTTGCGGCTCAGATGGAAGGCGGGATTGTTTACGGCTTGGCCGCCGCGCTTAAGGGTCAGATCACCATCAACAAGGGCCGCGTGGTGCAAAGCAATTTTCACGACTATGAATTGTTGCGTGTGAACGAAATGCCGCAGGTCGAAGTCCACATCCTGCCGAGCAACGAAGCTCCGGGCGGGGCCGGCGAACCCGGCACTCCGCCGATCGCTCCTGCCGTGTGCAACGCGATTTTCGCGGCCACCGGCAAGCCGATTCGCCGGTTGCCCATCCGCGCCGAGGATCTGGCATAGCGGCTTATTACAGAATAGCGCGTGCCTCTGCCACCGACTCTTCTCGCCGCGGTTCCGCTGTCCATCTGGATCTATCTGCTCCTGGCGCGCGGACAGTTTTGGCGCGTCCGCGAAGACCGTCTCGAACTGAAACCTTTAGAAAATTGGCCGCGCGTCACCGTCATTGTTCCGGCACGCAATGAAGCCCAGACCATTTTCCAAGCAATTCTCTCGTTAGCGAAGCAAGACTATCCCGGAGAATTCTCGATCATCCTAGTTGACGATCACAGCGAGGATGGCACCGCTGCGCTCGCCGAACAAGCCGCAAATGAATCCGGCGCATCGCAGCGCGTGAACATTCACTCGGCGGCTCCGCTCGCGCCAGGCTGGACCGGAAAACTCTGGGCGCTGAACGAAGCGGTTTCTGCGGCGAGGAAAAAGATGCCGGTATTCTTTTGGTTCAGCGATGCGGATGTGGTGCATGCGCCAGACACTTTGCGCCGCCTGGTTTTCCGCGCGGTCGGAGATTCGCTTGACCTCGCGTCGCTCATGGTGCTCCTGCAAGCGAAGACATTTTCTGAACGGCTTCTGATTCCGCCATTTCTCTATTTTTTCCTGATGCTCTATCCGCCGCGCTGGATTGCTGACCCGAAAGCCAGCACGGCTGGAGCGGCGGGCGGTTGCATTCTGTTGCGCCGCAGCGCTATCGACCGCATCGGCGGGATGGCCGCAATTCGTGGACAGCTGATTGACGACTGTGCGCTGGCGCGCGCCGTGAAGAAAAGCGGTGGACAAATCTGGATGGGACTTACCAGCACCAGCGTGAGTTTGCGGAACTACGGAACGTTTGCGGAAATTCGCGACCTGATTGCGCGCACCGCTTTCACCCAACTGCGCTATTCCTTCCTGTTGCTTATGGCCACACTGATCGGCTTGTTTGTAACCTACTTGCCTGCGTGGATTGCTTTTTTCACCCTGGATGATCCGGGATGGTTGCTGGCGAGCACGGCCATTTCCATCATGACGGCGACCTACGGCGCGACGGTCCGATTTTACGGTTTTCCCTGGCTCTGGGCTTTGACGTTGCCGTTCGCGGCGGTGTTCTATGGCTACGCGACGTGTGTTTCGGCGGTGCGCTACTGGCTCGGCCGCGGCGGCCAATGGAAGGGGCGCGCGCAAGCGTTGCGAAGAAACTAATTCGCATTGCGCCGCATCTAAATTTCTAGTTTTGCGCATCGAAATTTGTTATCCTGCGTAAAGGTGAAGTACAGGGCTGTATCCCGTTGGCCGCTCGGCGGCCACCTTCCCAAAGGTAGGGAGCGGCACCGGAGGCCACCATGAGCGTTGTCCCGAATTCCAGGAACGGTAAAATCACCGTGCCCGATCTCCTGCAGCGCAAGAGCCAGGCTGCGGGCTCACCTTCCAACTTCCAGAAAATCACTTGCCTGACGGCTTACGACTATCCGACCGCGCGGCTGCTCGACGAAGCCGGTGTGGATTTGATTCTTGTGGGTGATTCGCTCGGTATGGTCGTGCTGGGGCATGAGAGCACGCTGCCGGTGACGATCGATGAGATGCTGCACCACACTTGCGCCGTGCGCCGCGGAACGCGCCACGCGCTTCTTGTGGCGGACATGCCTTACGGCAGCTATCACACGGACATGGCGGCGTCGCTGCGCAATGCCATGCGTTTCATAAAGGAGGCTGGCGCCGAGGCCGTGAAGGTGGAGGGCGGTGAACGCCGCCTGGAGGTGATCTCCCGGCTGACAGATGCTGAAATCCCGGTCATGGGTCATGTCGGACTGACGCCGCAATCGGTGAACGCACTCGGCGGATATCGCGTGCAGGGCAAGACCGCAGATGCCGCGGAGCAGTTGATTCGCGATGCCCACGCGGTGGAGGCGGCGGGGGCTTTTGCGGTTGTTCTAGAGGCTGTGCCTCGTGAGCTGGCGGCGCAGATTACTCAGGAATTGCGCATCCCGACGATCGGCATCGGCGCCGGCCCGGACTGCGACGGGCAGATTCTCGTGGTTCACGATCTTCTGGGTCTTGCATCTAACCAGACGCCGAAATTTGCGCGCCAGTATGCCAATGTCGGAGAAGTCATCTCGAATGCGGTGCGCGAATATTGCTCCGACGTACGCAACGGCGGATTCCCTTCCGATGCGGAGTCCTACCACGCCCCGCAGATGACCAAAGGGCGCAAGACGATTTTCATCGCCAGCTGAGCAGTGCGCAAATCTGAAAACGCGAAGAGGAGCCAGACATGACGCCCCAAGAGATGGGCATGCTGTACGACTACAACGCCTGGGCCAATCATCGGTCGGTAGACGCGGCGTCCAGCCTCACGGCTGAGAAGTTCGTTCAGCCGATGGGTTCCAGCTTCGGCTCCGTGCGCGACACGCTCGCGCACGTTTTCGGCGCCGAATGGATCTGGCTGGAACGCTTTCAGGGGCGGTCACCAGCATCGCTCCCGGATACCACGCAATTCAAAGACGTGGTGAGTTTGAAAGAGCGCTGGAGCGAACACGAAATGCGTCTGCTTGGTTTTGTGCGCGGACTGACGCAGTCCGACCTAAACCGCATTTTTGAGTACAAGACGCTGAAATTCGGTGTTTACAGCAATCCTCTTTGGGAATCAATGCAGCATCTGGTGAATCACGGGACCTATCACCGCGGACAGGTCACCACTCTGCTGCGGCAACTTGGCGCACAGCCCATCGCGACAGATCTGATGCATTTCTATCGCGAACGTGCCACCGCGGCGGGCGCGTAGTCTGTGAGCACCCTTCCAACTTCGAGATAATGAAAGCCGGCAAGATGCCGGCGCTAGCAAACCGTGGAAACCATCCGAACAATTGCATGGATGAAGGAACACGCCCGGCAAGCGCGTGCGGAAAACCGCATCGTCGGGCTGGTGCCGACGATGGGTGCTCTGCACGCGGGGCATTTGTCGCTGATCGAACAGGCCAGACGGGAGTGCTCGCCGGTGATTGCTTCCATCTTTGTCAATCCGAAGCAGTTCGGCCCCAACGAGGATTTTGCAAAATATCCGCGTGCGTTCGAGAGCGACAGGGAAAAGCTTCAGCGCGCGGGCGTGGATTCGCTTTTTGCGCCGGAACCAGCGGACATCTATCCCCATGGATTTTCAACCTACGTTAATGTCGACGGCTTGAGCGATAGACTTGAAGGGCGATCGCGGCCCGGCCACTTCCGCGGCGTCACCACAGTCGTCATGAAACTGCTGCAAATTGTGCAGCCGAACTTTGCATACTTCGGACGCAAGGATGCGCAGCAATCGCGGCTCATCACACAAATGGCGCGCGACTTGAATCTGGATACGGAAATCGTGGTTTGCCCGCCGGTGCGCGAGCCGGATGGATTGGCGCTTTCCTCGCGAAACATTTATTTGAACGCGGATGAACGCAAGGCCGCTACCGTTTTGTATCGCGCGCTCGATGCTGCGAAAAGTGAGCTTGCCGCGGGAGTTCGCGATGCCCTGCAATTGCAGGCCGTGCTCCACCGCACACTCGGCGTGGAACGTCATGCGCGGGTGGACTATGCCGAAATCGTTGATGGTGAATCGTTCGAGTCGGTCGTGCGCGTGGCCAAACCTACCTATATTCTGCTGGCCGTGTTCATTGGCAAGACGCGATTGATCGACAATTTGTACATGGAACCAAAATCACCAGATTCCGAAGAACTGGTGTTTCATTTTTAGCGCCGTTCGGGCGCTCTCATCCCGCTCTCGCTGGTTCCTTCTGCTAGACTTTTCCTACAGCCCCTAATCCATACCTGAGGTGACGGAGATGAATCAACGAATTCGATTGGTTTCGATTTTTCTTGCGCCGGCGCTGCTATTGCCTGCGCTGGCACAGGCAGGAGACACGGTTCCAGAAGGAGCGAAGATTTCGGTGGTAATCGACCAAGCGGTGAGTTCCAAGACGGCCAAGATCGGCCAAACCGTAACAGGCACGGTCTCGCAAGATGTGGCGTCGGGCGGCAAAGTGGTGATTCCCAAAGGCTCGGCAGCGAAATTGACGGTGAGCAGCGTGCAGGCTTCAGGGCGCCTGTCCACACCGGCGAAGCTGTATCTGCGGCTGCGCGCGGTCACCGTAGGCGGCAAAACCTACACGTTTGCGACGAACTCCGCTGGAAGAACCGAGGGCGGCAAGGGTAAACGGGATGCCGGGTTCATCGGCGGCGGAGCGGCTGGCGGCGCGATTATCGGAGCGCTGGCTGGAGGCGGCAAGGGCGCAGCGATCGGTGCAGCGGCTGGAGCGGGAGCCGGAACCGCCGGCGCAGCGGCGACGGGGAAGAAAGACATCGAGTTTCCCGCCGAAACGAAGCTGGCTTTCACCGCCCGGACATCCGTGGCGATCAACTGACACTTAACCTGGAGGTCGGCCAAGTTGTGGCGCAAGTTCTTTCGTCTCTGCAACTTGGCCAATTTCATTAAGTAAGTCAGTGCCGTCCCAAGAAAGTCCGAGCAATCCACCGTAATTGCTTGATTGAACGAAAGTAAGGGTCTCTGTGAGTTTTTTCGATTTCAATTGTTTGCTTCTCTTTTGGCTCCATCCCACTGCTCCTTCGCATCACAAGGCTTTCTGCGGCACGTAGAAGAACAGCCGTGAAACCCAAGCTTGGCATGGCCTTATGGGTTTACGTGCTCGGTGGCGATTATCAAAAAACAACTGGGACTCGACCTGAGCCTGCACAAGATTCTACAGGTTCTCAGCGTCACAATTTTCGAGGGAAGCCCAATTCTACAGGGGTTTTCCAACTTCAGCGACGAGATCACAGATACCGAGCCCTGCATGCAGTTGAATCTATTCAACTTTTAATGGGACAGCACTGTAAGTAGGTCTTCAAACATACCGCAGTGTCCCACCCCCGCAAACTGCCTGTTTTGCAAAAGTGTTCGGACGCTCATGAATCCAAAGGACTTGGTCTTCCCTCTTGAAATTCAAGTGTGAGCAAACTACTGATTTGGCAAGTGTTAAGAATGCTTGCGGCTTTCAAGGAATAAGGAGGGCCATTACGATCTGCGTTCCTACCCCCTTCACCTGTTTAAGCAGCGCGACTTGCGGATAGCTCTCCCGGGCGATTTTCTCCATCCGCGCGTCGTATTCCTTGATGCGCTCGTTCAGCGATTCGACTTCTGCCAACAGCGGCTCCAGGGCCTCTCGCAACTCCACGCTCAATGCAGCGGCCAGCTCCCGGCTCACCTGCTGCGTGCCACACTTGCGCAGCCGTTCACCATAAGACTTCGCCGACCCTCGCGCCGCGTTCACCAGGGCGGTTC
>Ga0066660_10000185_pt1 | contig 18301 bp, 16 predicted proteins | sample GraSoiAngelo_109_FD_75177 | JGI IMG/M metagenome (GOLD analysis project Ga0066660, IMG submission 75177) | Grasslands soil microbial communities from the Angelo Coastal Reserve, California, USA - 14_0903_12_20cm | ecosystem: Environmental > Terrestrial > Soil > Grasslands | place: USA...
ATCGGGATGATTTTGCTTGTCGTCGGCATCGTGGCATTCATCGCAGGCCTGCTCCTCACGGTAGCGGGGCGCACCCGGCACAGTGTGCAGCGCGAGGACATCCGAAAAACCCCAACAGGACAAGAACGTGTGGTGGAAGAGCGAGACAATCTCGCGCTATAGGCGTCCGCAGGCGATACCCACGTTTTAGCTATCCGAGCCGTCCTGCATCGCCTGCCTGTTCTTCATCATGACCGCCTCGGCCGTGCGCAGCTCTTCGCTAGGACTGAACCATAAGATCTCGGTGCCGGGCTCGTTCTTCACCGGGACATGGCCGGGCGGCGTGTAGAAGGCGAGGTCAGCCCGGCCTTTCCCCGTGACGTTGCTAGCACTAGCGTCGCGGACGACGGTGGTGTCGGAGGAGTCGCAGCTCTCCCACGTTCGTGCAGGATTGGTCCTCCTGGCGGGCGAATCCTTCGCGTGAGACTCCAGCCCTCGTCGACGAGGAGTTCGTCGTGAGAAACCGCCCGCCCCGCCGTCCCATCGCCATCGCGTTGTCGCTCATGATCGTCGCTGCCATCGTGCCCGTCGTGACGTTCGCCGGTGCGCCGTCGGACACCGTAAGCATCACCACGCTCTCGAACCGAGCGGACTTGGTCTCGGGCGGTGATGCGTTGACGCAGATCGCGATCCCGAGCGATGCGGCGGCGTCGGACCTCAGGGTCACACTCAACGGCACGGATGTCACGCAAGAGTTCGCGCTTCGACCGAATCGCAAGATAGAGGGTCTGCTGACCGGGCTGCGGCTGGGCGCCAACGCGGTCGCCGCGCAACTGCGAGATGGGCGCGGCGCGCGCATCACGATCACCAACCACCCCATCGGCGGCCCGATCTTCTCGGGACCGCAGATACAACCGTGGCTGTGCCAGAAGGGTGCCATCGACAAGCAATGTGATCAGCCGGCGACGTTCGCGTATACGTACGAGCAGGCCGGAACGGGGCAGCTCCAATCGTATGACCCGAAGAATCCCCCGCCGGCTGCCGCTATCGCATCGGCGACCACGACTGAGGGCGTTAGCGTCCCGTTCATCGTTCGCACCGAGACCGGCTACATCGATCGCGATCAGTACTCGGTCGCGACGTTGTGGCAGCCCGGCAAGCCGTGGCAGCCGTGGGCGCCGCAGAAGCAGTACAACGGGCGGCTCGTCATCACACACGGAGCGAGCTGCGACACGACCTATGGCGTCGGTACCGCGCCGAGCGTCACCGATACCACGTTGCTCGGCGGCGGCTTCATCCTCATGTCCACTGCTCTCGACAACGCCGGGCACAACTGCAACATCGTCACACAAGCCGAATCGCTCGTGATGGCGAAGGAACTCGTCATCGATCACTACGGCGAGATCAAATGGACGATCGGGAGCGGCTGCTCGGGCGGGTCGTTGGTGCAGCAGCAGGTTGCCAACGCGTACCCCGGTCTGTACCAGGGAATCACGCCTCAGTGCAGCTTCACCGATGCATGGTCTTCAGCGATGGAGTACGTCGACTACAGCATCTTGCTGAAGTACTTCGAAGATCCGTCCCGTTGGTCGCCGGGAACCGTTTGGACGCCGACCGCGATCCAGCAGGTGCTCGACCACCCGAACATCGGAAATCCGATCACATTCACGACCGTGATCCCGAACTCTGGTAATCCAAGCCGCTCGTGCCCGGACGTCCCTGCGGCCAAGACGTACGATCCGAAGAAGAATCCGAACGGCGTGAAATGCACGCTGCAGGACTACATGGTGAACGTCTTCGGAAAACGTCGCGATGGGTTCGCGAACCGACCGTTCGGGAACGACGGGATCCAGTACGGCCTGCAAGGTTTGCTCAACGGCGAGCTATCCGTCACCCAGTTCGTCGATCTCAACAGCCACATCGGCGGACTCGACTACAACGACAACGTGCAGGCCGCGCGCAGCAAGCCCGACCTGATCGGATTGAATCGTGTGTACACGAGCGGAGGGGTCGACTCGGCGAACAACCTGAATCAGGTCGCGATCATCGATCTGCGCGGGCCCGACGAGGGATCCTTCCACGACGTGTACCGAACCTATGCACTGCGTGAGCGCTTGCTTCGCAACTTCGGCACCGCCGCGAACCAAGTCCTTTGGCGAGGGCAGGTTCCGTTGCTGGGCGACGCCAATTTCGCCGACCAAGCCGTATTTGCGATCGACCGGTGGCTCGCGCGCGTGCATGTCGATCATCGCAACGTGCCGCTCGCGCAGAAGATCGTCCAAGACAAGCCGGGGGACGTCACCGACCGATGCACTGACGGTGCCGGGCTCGATATCCCGTCATGGGAGTGCGACGCCGTCGTTGCCTCCTACGGAACCCCACGGATGTCAGCGGGGGGACCGCTGGCCGACGACATCCTCGAGTGCCGCCTCAAGCCGTTGCGGAAAGACGACTACTCGGTCTCGTTCACAGCTGCTCAGTGGTCTGCGCTGCAGAAGGCGTTCCCGCAAGGCGTGTGTGACTACACGAAGAGAGGCGTGTTGCAGCACGGTGCGACGGCGTGGCTCACGTACCAGGATGGGAGCGGACACGTCATCTACGGTGGGAGATCGATGGGGCCACCGCCCACGTCGACGTTCTTCGGCTAGCCGTAACCACGACGGAAGGCCTGGAGCTGCCGCAGTTGGAAACTTGGGAGCTTCAGGCTGCCCGTCCCCGCCCTGGGAGACAAATCAGTACTTTCGATATTCCGGGTCAAAAGGTGTTGTTCTATGCGAGAACGGATCTATATTCGGAAAAGTGAACGATAGTTTCTCTTGAGGGGAAACGGCCGACCGTGAAGGCGCGACGGCACTACCAGCGGGGATGGATCGCTTTTCATCCGAGCGACCCTGCCCCGGCGCTCCCGCGCCGCTTCATCCCACTCTTGATCGCCCTGCTCGTTGTCTCAGCCGCGTTCGTCGGCACCGCTTCGGCTGCGCCGAAGAGCGATCACGTTCCGCCCGGCAACAAGGGAACAGTCAAGATCGACGACGAAACGTTCAACGGGATCCCCGACAACGATCCTCATGAGGGCTGCTCGTTCCATCTTCAGTTCTTCTTCTTCCCCCGCGCCACCACCGCGACGTATTCGTTCGCACTGATCCCACCCACGAAAGGTGACTCGACCGGTGGAAGCGTTGCGCTCGACCCGTCTTCAAAGCCCAATGCCGACATCGTCGTCGACCTGACGTCGTTCGTGACGAGTTCCGGTGTGGATCCCCAACCGCAACAGGGATACCACCTGAAGCTCACGATCCACGCGCCGGGCGCGCAAGGCGCCGACGTCAAACACAAAGTGTTCTGGGTGAAGTGCGCGGCGACGACGCCGCCGGGAACTCCGCCCGGGACTCCTCCGGGTACTCCGCCGACCGTTGCCGGAACGAGGATCGTGCACTCCAAGGGCACGCATGTGCTCGGCGTCAAGCTCGCGAAGACCGGTGCGAGTCCGGCGAAGGACTTCGCCGTCGCGGGGATGCTCTTCATGGCCGCGGGGATGTTCTTGGTGTGGATCGCGGCCGATCGGGAAGCGTTCGCCGCCGTACCCTCGAGCGGTCGCTCGTGGGTGATCGATCGCGGCGCACGGAAGATCGTCGGTCGCGACAGAGATGCTCCCAGAGGATCGCCTCCTCGAGGACCGCCTCGAAGAAGCAAGAAACGGGCCGGAAATCCGGCCCGTTTCTTCGTTATGGGCGACAACAGCCATCTATCGCACAGATAGAGAGAGATTCGACGAGATGTCGGTAACCACGATGCAACCGAGTCGACCGTCGGGCTCCGGGGTAGAAGGAAGGCAATAGGCTGCGAGTTGGTGTCACAAGACTATCTCGCTCGCTGTGACCGATCCGCGGAACGAAGGATGGATCATGGCCAGAAAGATCGATCGTGCCGAAGTGCAGAGAATGTCGTCCGAAGGCGCTCCTGTTGTTGAAGTGCTTCCTGCGAAGGAGTATCGCCTGGAGCACCTCACCGGAGCGATCAACATTCCGCTCACAAAGCTCGACGAGCGTGCCGTCGCCAGATTCCAAAGGGACGCTCCCATCATCGTCTATTGCGACGACTACCAGTGAGACTTGAGCCCACGAGCCGCGTGTCGGCTCGAAGCCTTGGGATTCACCAAGGTTTCCGACTACGTCGCGGGCAAACAAGACTGGATCGCGAATGGCCTACCCAGCGAAGGCAGACGGGCGAACTCGGCTCGGATCGGCGATCTGGTCCGAAAAGACGTTCCAACATGCTCGTTGAGTGAGAGCCTGGCTCGCGTCAAGGAGCGGGTCGAAGAAGCCGGGTGGGATATGGCTGTGGCGGTGAGCGACGAAGGCATCATCTTGGGACTCCTGCAGAAAGAACAGCTTGCAGCGCCATCAGATCGTACGGTCGAACAAGTCATGCAAGCAGGCCCGAGCGCGTGGCGGCCGAACTTGGCAGTCGACCGGATGGTCCGCCACGCCATTCGATTCCAGCTTCCTCACCTGATGGTCAGCACGTCTGAGGGTGTTCTTGTCGGAGTGTTGAGAAGATCCGACATGGATCGCCTCGCCGGTGGGATCGCACGGTTGAGCGCGGGGAAGCCGGGGGCGTCTAGTTAGGAATCTCGCGGCTCCTCCGAAAGCGAAGAGGCCCCGGAACTCCGGGGCCTCTGCCGTCCGAGTCGCTACTTGCCCGGCGCGCGGTATCCCACCGTCGTATGTGCTGCCCGGTCAACCTCATCCGGAGTCAGCAGCACGGTGGTCTTGATCCTCACCGAACCCGTCCCTCCGACCGCGAGACTCACCGCGGCGGCGGCCGTGTTGTCCGGCAGATCCGCGATGACATACACGTCGTCCTCGCCGAATCCGAAGTAAAACGCTTCCAGCGTTCCGCCCAGGTCGGCGACGAGCTTCTCGATCGCGTCGCGCCGGCTGCTCCCACCTTCTTTGAGAACGCCCTTGACGCCCTCGGTCGAGTACGAAGCGGCCCACAAGTATTTCGCCATAGAGACTCACCTCTCAGGAACGTAACGGATCGTGCGCGCGATGCGCGTGTCCACGCGACGGCTCCACCTCCCCCGGTCGCATCTTGGGTCTACTCCGGCGAGCGGGTGAGCAACAGGGCTGATTCGCCTATCCGTGGTCAATTGCAGTGCCGTATCATCCTGGCGGCGTTCTGGTGGGGGGGGACATTTCGGACATGGACACGGCAGCCGCGCGCGCGGAGAAGGCAGTCAAGATCTTCGGAACCGGCGACGCCGCCGTGCGCGCGCTCGACGGCATCGACGTCGAGTTCGCGCGCGAGGCGTTCACCGCCGTCATGGGACCGTCCGGCTCCGGCAAGTCGACGCTGCTCCACTGCATGGCCGGACTGGACAGCCTCACGTCGGGGCGCGTGTTCATCGGCGACGTCGATCTGACGACGCTCGGCGAGAAGAAGCTGACGTTGCTGCGCCGCGAGAAGGTCGGCTTCATCTTCCAGGCGTACAACCTGGTGCCGACGCTAACCGCTGCCGAGAATGTGACCCTTCCGCTCGACATCGCCGGGCAGAAGCCGGACCCCGAGTGGATCGACAAGATCCTCGACTCGACGGGGCTCCGTGACCGCCTGAAGCACCGTCCCAGCGAGCTGTCGGGCGGCCAACAGCAACGCGTCGCAGCCGCGCGCGCCCTGGCGTCGCGGCCCGAGATCATCTTCGCCGACGAGCCAACGGGGAACCTCGACTCGCGCGCGAGCGCGGAGCTGCTCGAATTCATGCGACGGTCCGTTCACGAGTTCGGCCGAACGGTCGTCATGGTCACGCACGACGCGGTCGCAGCCGGCTACGCGGATCACGCCGTTTTCCTAGGCGACGGTTGCGTCGTTGATGAGATGGTGGGCCCAACGGCCGACAAGGTGCTCGATCGCATGAAGTCGCTCGGGAGCGACTGACGTGTGGCGCGCCACGATCAAGGGCTTGATCGCGCACCGCGTGCGCCTCGCCCTGACCGCGATGTCCATCGTTCTGGGTGTTGGGTTTGTCGCAGGCACCTACATCCTTACCGACACGATGAACCGCGCGTTCGACAACCTCTTCAAGCAAGTAACGAGCGGCGTCGCGGTGCAAGTCAGCGGGATCCCAAAGTTCAAGGGCGGCTCGAGCGGCATGGACGCCGGACCCGCGGAGCGCGTTCCCGCATCGCTCATCCCCGTCGTCGCGAAGGTGCCGGGCGTGCGCGTTGCGGAAGGCGCCCTCGCGGGGTACGCGCAACTCGTCGCGAAGGACGGGAAAGCGGTCACGACCGGCGGAGCGCCGACCCTCGGTGTCACGGCGACGAACGATCCCCAGTTGTCCGGCGTGCGCGCGCGCACCGGGCGACCGCCGCAGCGCGCGGGTGAGATCGGCATCGACGCGCACACCGCGCGCAAGTACAACTTCCGCATCGGCGACGTGGTCACCGTACTGCTGCAAGGAGCACCGATGCGCGCGACGATCACCGGCATCTTCGGGTTCGGCTCGGCGGACAACCTCGGCGGAGCAACGCTCACCGTCTTCGACAAGCAGACGGGCCAGACCGCCCTGAACGGCAGAGGCAAGTGGGACACGATCGACGTCGCGGCGGAACCTGGCGTGAACGCGAAAGACCTGCGCGACCGCATCCAGGCCGTGCTTCCGGCCGGCTTCCAGGCGAAGACCGGCACGCAAGCGGCGGCCGACACGTCAAGCGACATCAAAAGGAACCTCTCCTTCTTCAGCATCGCGCTGCTCGTGTTCGCAGGGATCGCCCTGTTCGTGGGCGCGTTCACGATCTACAACACGTTCTCGATCCTTATCGCGCAGCGGACGCGCGAGCTGGGTCTGCTTCGCGCGCTCGGCGCGAGCGTCAAGCAAGTGAGGCGGTCGGTCCTTGCGGAGGCGCTCATCGTGGGCATCGTTGCGTCCGGCGTGGGGCTCGGCTTCGGGTTCCTGATCGCGCTGGGGCTGCAAGGCCTGCTCCGCAGCTTCGGGATCGAGTTGCCGAGCACGACCAACCAGCTGCTGCCGCGGACGATCATCGCTGCGATCGTGGTCGGCGTTGTCACGACCGTCGTTTCATCCGTGGTGCCGGCCATGCGCGCGTCGCGCGTTCCGCCGGTGGCGGCCATGCGCGATACCGGGCCCGCCGAGTACGAGGGGTCTCGCCGGCGGGTCGTCGTGGGCTCGATCGTATTCGCCGGCGGCGTCGCCGCGTTGCTGATCGGGTTGTTCGCGGTCAAAGGCGCCGCGGTGGTCGGTCTCGGCGCGGTGGTCGTGTTCCTCGGCGTCGCGATGCTGAGCCCGGTGTTCGCGCGTCCCGTCTCTCGCGCGCTCGGCGCCCCGCTCCCGAAGATCTCCGGCATCTCGGGGAAGCTCGGACGCGAGAACGCGATGCGCAACCCCCGCCGGACTGCGTCGACGGCGGCCGCGCTGATGATCGGCCTTGCGCTGATCGGGTTCGTCAGCATCTTCTCGGCGTCGGTGAAAGCATCTGCGTCCGCTGCGATCGAGCGAACGTTGCGCGCCGACTATGCGGTCATCCCGTCGTCGTTCAGCAACTCGACCGGTTTCAGCCAGGACGTCGCCAAGCAGCTGCGCGCGACGTCGAAGTTCTCGTCCGTCGTGGAGTTCCGCCAAGGGGTGCTCGGATACAAGGGTTCGGCGCGTTTGGTGATGGCGACCGACCCGGAGCATGTGAGCAACGTCGAAGATCTCGAGCTGCCCTCCGGGACGCTCGCGAAGCTCGGTGAAGGCGAAGTCTTGGTTCGGAAGACGACCGCCGACTCCGAGAAGTGGAGGATCGGCCAGGACATCCCCGTCGTGTTCTCCCGTACGGGAAAGCAGCAACTTCACATCGTCGGGATCGTCAAAGCGAACGTCGTGCAGTCAGACTTCCTCGTCTCGTTGGCGACGTACGACCGCAACTTCGTGTCGCAGCTGGATGCGGTCGTCCTCGTGAAGACGAAGCCGGGAACGTCGGAAGCCGCGGCGCGCGCCGCCGCCGACGCGATCGGGAAGCGGTTCCCCAACGTGAAGGTGCAGAACCAGGCTGAGCTGCGCGACACGCAAGCGAAGCAGCTCAACATGATCTTGGGATTGATCACAGCGCTGCTCGGCCTCGCCCTGATCATCGCGTTGTTCGGCATCGTCAACACGCTCGCGCTCTCGATCTTCGAACGGACGCGCGAGATCGGCCTCCTGCGCGCGGTCGGGATGGCGCGCCGCCAGGTGCGAGCGATGGTGCGATGGGAAGCGATGCTCATCGCTGTGTTCGGGGCGATCCTCGGGATCGCGGTGGGCGGACTCTTCGGATGGGCGATGGTGAGCGCGCTCGGACCGCAAGGGATCGACCGGCTCGCGATCCCAGCTGGGCAGCTGATCGGCTACGTCGTCTTCGCCGGCGTGGCCGGGGTGATCGCGGCGTTGGGGCCGGCCCGGCGGGCGGCGAAGCTGAACGTGCTCGAAGCGATCACGACCGAGTAGGGCGACCAAAGCATCGGGTGGTGCACGCTGGTTCAGTCGCGGCGTTACGGCTCCCGCTCGCCGCGCGCAGCGAGGAAGATGATCAACGCGCCCAGCACGATCAGCGGGATCGGCCAGATCCAGTGCAAGTGCAACGTCGCGATGTTCACGCGCGCCAGCAGGAACGAGAGACCAACCGTCAAGAACGTCGCGCCGAAGACGAGCGAGAACGGATCCAGGTCGTGCCGCTTCATGACAGAACCTCCACTTGGCCGAGAGACGTCTCGAGGTCGAGCGACACAACCGGTGCGTCCTTAGTGGCCGACGGGAACGACCGGCGCACATCCACGTTGAACCCGTCGTAGGTGCGGCCGAACAGCTTCACCTCACCCGCGCCAACCCTCCCGCGGATCTGGATCGTCGAGCCGGCCGGGATGTACACGACGATCCGTCCTGCTACGTCCGTCGCGCGGATCGCGACCGGCGTTGTGCCGAGCTTCACGCCGCGGAGATCGATCAGGAGCCGCCCTGCAGAGATGTGGTACTCGTGACGAATCTCCGCCACCGTCGTGGGACGATAGGAAACGTCACCCTCACCGCCGGCGAACGGGACATGGATCAAGCTCGCAGCGAGAACGAACGGCGTCAGCAGGATCGCCGGCGCGACCAGCCAGCGCGCGCGCCCGATGAACGCGCCGGTCAACAAACCCGCTCCAAGGACGGCGAGCGCGAGCGCCAGGTACTGAACCAGGGTGATCTGTACCGCGTTCTCGATGTCGAGGAGCGCAGCCGCCCCCACCACGAGCATCACGGCACCGAGGGTGATCAAGCCGAGGCCCGATCGCGCGCGCTTCGGCCTCGGGAGAGGCTGCTCGATCGGAACGGTCGCGACGGCGGCGTCGAGGGGCTGCTCGGACGGAGGTTCCACGGCCGGCGCTTCCACAACCACCGCCGTTTCCTGCGCGCGCGCTTCGTGGCGGTTGAACGCCGCCACACCGAGCACGATCAGCGCCACGCCCCAGAAGACGCTCGCGCTCCAATGGGCCCACTGCGTCACGACGAGCAGCCCGCCGATGACGACCAGCGCAACACCGATCCACGACGGCATTCCCCGTAACGACGACGCGAGCCGCTCGGTCTGCCGTTGCAGGGAGTTCTGACCCGCCCCGGTCTTCGGCATCAAGAGCCAGAGCACGCCGTAGGCGATGATGCCGGACCCGCCGAGGAAGGCGGCGAGCACGAACCCAAGCCTGAACCAAATCGGATCGACGGCGAAGTAATCGCCGAGCCCCCCTGCAACGCCGGCGACGATCTTCGCGTCGGTCCGCCGGACCAGTCTGCGGACTTCGTCCGCTGCCATCGTGAACCCCCTGATGTCGTCGAAACCTACGGCCTCAGGATGCGGTCTGCGCGCGCGCCGTGGTATCGGGAATCGCCCTGGAAGAACCCTGAGACGTGCTGCGCGCGCCTCGGGGATGACCCCGATTGCCGCTGCTCAAGGGCTGTGAGACCATCGTCCGCATGGAGGTTCCGTCGGTCTTCAAGCACGGGCTGTTCGCGCGCAGCCGCAGCGATCGGATCGTGGCCGGCGTCGCCGCCGGGATCGCCGAGCGGCTCAGGATCGACCCGGTCGTCATTCGCCTGGCGTTCGTCGTCCTCGCGTTCGCCGGCGGGCTCGGCATCGTCGTGTACCTGCTCGCCTGGCTGATCGTGCCCGACACAGACCCGTCTGCCGACCGGCCCGACGGAAGCGCGACCGGCGTACGTCAGATCGTGTCGGTCGGACTCATCGTCGCCGGCGTGATGGTCCTTGCGCGCAAGGCCGGGCTTTGGTTCAGCGACCCCGCGGCGTGGTCCGTCGGCTTCGTCGCCTTCGGGTCGGCGATCCTTTGGACACGCACCGACTCGGGCCGCGCGCGGGTCGCCCGCCTCGCGTCGAAGTTGCCGCGCACGCGCACGGACCTGTTGTCCGGCCGGTCGAAAGGACGGCTCGCAGCCGGCATCCTCCTTGTGGTCGCGGGGATGGGCATCTTCTTGGCGGCGAACACGTCCCTGGCGGCGCTGCGGAACGTCGCCTTCGGCGTGATGGTGACTGCTATCGGCCTCGGGCTCGCGTTCGGTCCGTGGATGTACGAGCTGGTCCGCCAGCTCGGGAGTGAACGCCGCGAGCGCATCCGCTCGGAGGAGCGCGCCGAAGTCGCCGCACATCTGCACGACTCCGTCCTGCAGACGTTAGCCATGATCCAGCGCGCGCCCACGCGCGAAGAGATGACCACGCTTGCGCGCGGGCAAGAGCGCGAGCTGCGCTCGTGGTTGTACGGACGCGCGCCCGTTGCGGAGGGGATCGAGACGCTGCGCGACGCGCTCGACGCCATGGCCGCGCGTGTCGAGCGGATGCATCGCGTTGCGGTCGACGCGGTCGTCGTCGGGGACGCTCCGATGGACGAGCGGCTGCGCGCGCTCGTCGACGCGGCCGGCGAGGCCACGACGAATGCGGCCAAGCACTCCGGTGCGGGGACGATCTCGGTGTACGCGGAAGTCGGCGACGGCACCGTCAACGTGTTCGTGCGCGACGAGGGCGCCGGGTTCGACGCAGCTTCGATGGCGTCGGACCGGCGAGGGATCAGCGAATCGATCGTCGGCCGCATGGAACGCAACGGCGGCCTCGCGACCGTGTCGAGCACGCCGGCGGAGGGCACGGAGGTTCATCTCGAGCTTCCGCGACGGCCGTGAGCCCGCGCATCAAGGTCTTCCTCGTCGATGATCACCGCTTGTTCCTGTCCGGCGTGCGCGTGGAGCTGCGAGACGCGTTCGACCTCCTCGGCGAAGCCGAAGACGTCGAAGCGGCGATCGCCGGGATCACGAAGGCGGATCCCGACGTCGTGCTGGTCGACGTTCATATGCCGGACGGTGGTGGCCAGTCGGTGATCGCCTCGGTCGCCAAGGTAAACGCGCGCGTCCGTTTCCTCGCGCTCTCGGTGTCCGACGCGGCCGAAGATGTCATCGCCGTCATCCGCGCCGGCGCGCGCGGCTACGTCACGAAGTCGATCTCACCCAAGGACCTCGCCGACGCCATCGTCCGCGTGCACGGAGGCGACGCCGTGTTCTCGCCGCAGCTCGCAGGCTTCGTCCTCGATGCGTTCTCCGGCGCAATGCCGGCGGTCGCAGACCCGGAGCTCGACCAGCTGACGCCGCGAGAGCGAGAGGTGCTGCGCTTCATCGCGCGCGGCTACGCGTACAAGCAAGTGGCGAAGCAGCTCAGTATCTCGGTGAAAACGGTGGAGACGCACGTCTCGGCCGTGCTACGGAAGCTGCAGCTGTCGAGCAGACACGAGCTGACGCGCTGGGCGACCGATCGCCGCCTGATCTAGCCCAGCTCGAGCGCCATCCCCTCGCGCGCAAGCTCCGTCGTGCCGTCCCCGTCACCCCACAGCTCGCGAGCGCGCTCGAGCTTCGCGTCGAGCGTGTCGTCGTCGTGCAGCGGATCGTGGTGGAAGAGCAGCAGGCTCTTCACCGCCGCGATCTGTGCGTACGTCACGACGTGCGCGATGCTCGAGTGGCCCCATCCAACCCGTGATGGATACTCGTCCTCGGTGTACTGCGAGTCGTGCAACAGCACATCCGCCTCGCGAGCGATGCTGTACCCCGAGATCCACGCGGGCGACATCTCGCGCAGGTCGCCGCCTCGTACCGGCTCGTGATCCGGCAGGTACGCGAGCGTCTTGCCGTTCTCAGTGATCCGGTAACCGACGGTCGGTCCCGAGTGCGACACCGGCGCGGCAAGGATGCTCGCGCTGCCGATCTGGAACTCCTCGCTTGGAACGTCGTGGAAGGTCGGTTTCGACGGCACATCGGAGATGTGCACCGGGAACAGCGGCGGCGACAGGTAGCGTGCGATGCGTCCTTTCAAGCTCGTGACCGGCGACGGCGGTCCCCAGAAATGGAACTCGACCTTCGGATCCCACAACGGACCGAAGAAGCCGAGCCCTTCGAGGTGATCGAGGTGGAGGTGCGAGAGCAACAGGTGGATCGTGCGAGGCTCTTCGGTCGCGAGGTGAAGCCCGAGCGCGCGCAACCCTGTGCCGGCGTCGAGGATGATCAGATCGCCGGTCTCGGTGCGGAGCTCGACGCAGGACGTGTTTCCGCCGGTGCGAACGGTGTCTGGTCCCGGCGCCGCGAGCGAACCGCGGCACCCCCAGATGTGCGCGCGCACTCAGCCCGCTCCTGCGCGTTCCCAGAAGATCGCGACGGCTCCGACGACTTCGTCGGCGCGCGCGAGCAGTGGGAAGGCCGTCACTTCGATCGTGCGCTTTGATCCGTCTCCGTTGAACAGGTTCATGGGTCGGTGCGTCGGACGCCGCTCGCGCATCGCGACGGCGATCGGTCGTTGATCGTTCGGCAGCGGCTTGCCCTCGACGTCTTCGGCGGCCCAGCGCGCGCTCCACTGGTCGGCCGTGAGCGATCCCGCGTCGACGAAGCGAAGGCCGAGCAGCACTTCGGCGGCCTCGTTGTAGTACACGAGGACGCCTTCGCGGTCGACCAGGAACAGTGGGGTGGCGACGTTGTCGGCCAGCTCGCGCATCATGATCAAAGCGAGCGGCTGCTGCCCGTTCTGTCCCATCGCGTGCAGAGCGTAGCCCTGCGATCGTCGGGAGAACAAGGATGCGCCGGCCGTCGGCGCGCGCCGACTACCCTGCCGCGAGCATCTCGATGTACGGAGGCAGGCCCTCTTCGACGGGCCGGAATCGGTAGCCGAAGTCGCGCTCGGCCTTCGCCGAGGTGAAGGCGAGCGATCCGCTCAGCGTCCTCGTCCCGTCGCGGACCGCGCCGGGTGCCTGCTTCAACATCCGTGACAGCAGCGGGCTGAGCGGCATGCTCGCGCGCGCGACCCAATCAGGAACCCAGACGCTCGGCGGCTTGATCCCGGTCAGCGGCTTGATCCGGGCGAGCAGCCCTCCGATCGACTCGTTGTCGCCGCCGAGCAGGTATGACTCGCCGCCCGGCGCTTTCTCGAGCGCGCGCGCCATGCCGTCGACGACATCGTCGACGTGAACCCAGCTTGCGACGGAGTCTCGGAACGAGCACACGACGAGGCGGCGCTTCGCGTACAAGCCGAGCAGCACACTGATGAAGCTGACGTCTCCGGGCCCATACACCGCCCCGGGCATGACGCTCACGACCGGAAGGCCGCCGGCCACGAGCCGAAGCGTCGCCTCGTGCGCCAGCCACTTGCTCTCCTCGTAGACGGAGGGGAACTCACCGTGGTGTACGCGCGTCTCGTCGCCGACCGACCCCGGTGGGCCGCTGCCGAGCGCAGCGACGCTCGAGCAGTAGAGGATGCGCGGCACGTGGGCGTCGCCGGCTGCTCGAAGGACGTCTTCGGTTCCTTGAACGTTGATCCGCATCATCCGCTCCCGGTCGTCGACGCCGAGGGCGTAGTACGCGGCGAGGTGGAGGACCGCATCCGCGCCCTTGATCGGCCCTTCGAACGTTCCCGGTTCGGTGACATCGCCGAGGACCAGCGTCGCGCCGCGGTCGCGGATCCTGGCCGCGCGCTCGGGTGACCGGACGAGGGCTGAGACCTCCCAGCCGTCGTCGAGCAGCCGCTCGACCATGCGGCCCCCGATGAATCCGGTCCCTCCCGTGACGAATGCGCGCACCCGGTTTCCCCTATGAGAAGTGTTCGAGCAGCCCTTCCGAGTACCAGCGCTCCCACTTTTCCTGCGGAGCCTGAGCGACGTACGCCTTGTCGAGGTCCACGAGCTTCCAGACGAGCTCGCTCCGGACAGGCGTCGTGCCGAGGATCGATGGGAGAGCCGACAGGTTGATGAGCCAGTCCGCGTACCACGACGCCCAATCGGGGTCGTCTCCGTCGACGATCTTGTACACGATGTGATGGGTCTCGCCCGTGTCGTGCAACAGCTCCGCGAGCTCGTCGACGTTGCGCTCGGCCATCACGTCTCCTTTCAGGTCGGAACGAGGAGAGACTATCGCGACGCAGGAAACTGCGACGCCGCACGCGATGCGCGTTGACAACGGCTGAAGATGGGTAGAATCGCGCGCTGTGAAGGTCGAGCAGCTCATCGAAGACGCGCGCAAGACGATCCTGCGTGCGAAGGAAAACCTCAGCTGGACCGGCGACGAGCGCGATCAAGCGCGCCAGTTCCTCGAGTTGGCGCTCGGGCGCGCGCCGAAGGCGAACGAAGAGGTGCCGGCTCCGGCACAGCGTCGTTTCCATCGTTTGGTCGAACGCCGTGCGAGCGGCGAGCCCGTCCCGTACATCCTCGGCTGGACGGAGTTCCGCGACCTCCGGCTCAAGATCGGGCCCGGTGCGTTCGTCCCGCGCGCAACCAGCGAGTTCCTTGCCGAACAGGCGATCCGCCGGCTCCGGCGACGCGCGCGCCCGGTCGCGGTGGACCTGGCGACCGGGATCGGGCCGATCCCGCTGTCGATCGCGTACTCATTGCCGAAGGCGGAGGTCCACGGGACCGACATCTCCGCCGCACCACTCCGGCAAGCGAGGGCCAACGCGCGCGCGCTCGGCCTCAACGTCCGGTTCCACCTCGGCAGCCTTTTCGATCCGCTCCCCGCATCACTGCGTGGACGCGTCGACACGGTGACGATCCATCCGCCCTACGTCGCGGCCCATGAAGTAGACGAGCTCCCGTCGGAGCTCAAGAACTACGAGCCGGCTGAGTCGCTCACCGACAAGTCGAAGGACGGCACGTATCTCGCGGGCATCGTCGCGGAGCAAGGGCACGACTGGCTACGGCCCGGAGGCTGGCTGCTTATCGAAGTGGGGTCCTACCTCGCGCGCGCGCTGAAGAGCTTGATGAACAAGGCCGGCTACGTCGACGTGAAGAGCACCGAAGGGCCGCTCGGATACACGCGCGTCATCGTGGGGCGTTCGACGCAGGCGTGACGGCCAACGTGACTGTCCGGGCGTAACGGTCGGTTCGGTTCGAGCGATAGACTCGCCCGGTGAAGCAGCGCAAACGAACGAAGGACTGGGTCGGCCCGATCCCGTACGGCATCGGCGAGGTCAAGCCGAATCATTTCGCCGAGATGGCAAAGGTCGCTGTCGAGAACCGCGCGCACCCCCTCTACGCGTGGCGCATCCTGCGCGACGGCACGTGCGACGGGTGCGCGCTCGGCACCGTCGGGTTGCGGGACTTCACGATGGACGGGATCCATCTGTGCACCGTCCGGCTGAACCTCCTCAAGCTGAACACGATGGATGCGATGGATCCCGAGGCGCTCAGCGACGTGCGAAACGTCTCCGGGTTATCCAGCGCGGAGATGCGGGACCTCGGCCGGCTCGGTTACCCGATGGTTTGGCGTGCCGGCACTCCCGGGTACGCCCGGATCACCTGGGACGAAGCACTGAACCTCGCCGCCGGCGCGCTCCGGAAGACCGACCCGGTGCGGATGGCCTTTTACCTGACGAGCCGCGGCATCACCAACGAGGTCTACTACATGGCGCAGAAGGTCGCGCGCGCGCTCGGAACAAACAACATCGACAACGCAGCGCGCCTGTGTCATTCAGCCTCGACCGTCGCGATGAAGCAAGCGATCGGTGTTGCGGCGTCGACGTGTTCGTATAAGGACTGGATCGGATCCGATCTGATCGTCTTCATGGGCAGCGACACAGCGAACAACCAGCCGGTGACGACGAAGTACCTGTTCTACGCGAAGAAGAAGGGCACCCGGGTTGCCGTTGTGAACCCGTACCGCGAGCCCGGGATGATGCGGTACTGGGTGCCGAGTGTGGTCGAGTCGGTCCTTTTCGGCACCAAGATCTGCGATGAGTACTACAGCGTGCAGACGGGCGGCGACCTCGCGTTCCTCAACGGCGTGCTGAAGGTCCTGATCGAGCGTGGACAGGTCGATCGCGCCTATGTCGACGCGCACACGACGGGGTTCGACGGCGTCGAGCAGGCACTCCGGGAGTCGTCGTGGTCGGACATCGAAGGGAACAGCGGAGCCTCGAGGGCGGATATCGAGCGCTTCGCCGACATGCTGGCGCGCGCGAAGAACGTCATCTTCGTGTGGTCGATGGGCGTGACGCAGCACCGTCACGGCGTCGACACCGTGCACGCGATCATCAACTTGGCCCTCGCGCGCGGCATTATCGGACGGGAGTTCTCCGGTGTGATGCCGATCCGCGGCCACTCCGGCGTGCAAGGCGGCGCCGAGGTGGGGTGCGTGCCGAACGTCTTCCCGGGCGGCCGGCCGGTGACGAGTGAAAGCGCGGCCGAGATGGCGCGCGCGTGGGGCTTCGACGTCCCGTCCACTCCGGGCCTGAGCGCTGCGGAGCAGATCCAGGCTGCGGAGCGCGGCGAGATCGACGTCCTGTGGTCGGCCGGCGGCAACTTCCTCGAGACGCTTCCTGAACCCGATCACGTTCGAGCAGCCCTCGCGCGCGTTCCGCACCGAATCCACCAGGACATCGTGGTGACGTCGCAGATGCTGGTGGAGCCGCGCGTGTGGGCGCTCATCCTGCCGGCGCGCACGCGATACGAGACGCGTGGAGGCGGCACGGAGACGACGACCGAGCGCCAGATCATCTTCTCGCCGGAGATCCCGGGACCGCGCCCCGCGCAGGCGCAGGGCGAGTGGGAGATCTTCATGAAGATCGGCGAGCGCGTCCGCCCGGATCGAGCCCACCTCATCCACGCGGACGGCGGCGCCGACATCCGCGCCGAGATCGCGCGCGTCGTGACCTCGTACGCCGGCATAGAGGCCCTGAAACGAAAGGGCGATCACGTCCAGTGGGGCGGCCGGATCCTGTGCCGCGACGGCGTGTTCCCGACGGAGGATCGGCGTGCGCGTTTCGCCGTCGTGCGACCGCCCGAATCCGCCCTGCCCGACGGCCGGTTCATGATGTCGACGCGGCGGGGCAAGCAATTCAACTCGATGGTGCACCGCGCGCGCGACCCACTGACGGGCGCCGTGCGCGACGACGTCCTGATCTCCGCCGCCGACGCCGGCGTGCTCGGTCTGCGAGACGGATCGCCGGTGATCGTCCGGAGCGGAACGGGCGAGATGCGCGGCCGCGCCAAGATCGCCGACATCAAGCCGCGCAACGTTCAAGTGCACTGGCCGGAGGCTCAGCCGGTGCTGAAGCGCGGGGTGCTCGATCCCCAGTGCGGCGTGCCGGACTACAACGCTGTGGTGGAGATCATCCCCGGCGCGTAGCTAATAGCCGAGCGCCGGGTCGACGAGACCGGCGAGCTCCTCGCCGCGCGCGAAACGACCCACGTTCTCCTTGATCAGCTCGGCGAGCTCGGGCATCGCCATGCGCGCGGTGTTCGCCGTGTGGGACGTGATGATCACGTTGTTCATGCCCCAGAGCGGGTGGCCGTCGGGAAGCGGCTCGGGATCGGTGACGTCCAGGCCCGCGCCCGCGATCGCGGCCGTGCGCAACGCGTCGACCAGCGCGTCGGTGTCGATCAACCCGCCGCGCCCGACGTTGACGATCCACGCGTCGGGCCGCATGTGAGCGATCAGTGTTGCGTCGACCATGTGACGCGTCTCCGGCGTCAACGCCGGGGCCAGCACGATGAAATCCGCGTCGGGAATGAGGTCGGTGAGCGTGTCCGACGTTCCGGTCAGGACGGCGCCCTGCATCGGCTCGCCGGATCGATTCACGGCGATGACGCGCGCATCGAGCGGTGCCAGCATCGCAGCCAGCGCGCGCCCGATGCCCCCGGTTCCGACGATCAGAACGGTGCGCCCGGCCAGCCGGCGCGCGTCGTTCGCGCGCTCGCGCGGCCACCAGGTCGTGCGGCGGGCGTGCTCGTGCAGCAGGCGCGCGCCCGTCAGCAGGAGCGCGAGCGCGTGCTCGGCGGTCGC
>Ga0066660_10000188_pt1 | contig 18266 bp, 18 predicted proteins | sample GraSoiAngelo_109_FD_75177 | JGI IMG/M metagenome (GOLD analysis project Ga0066660, IMG submission 75177) | Grasslands soil microbial communities from the Angelo Coastal Reserve, California, USA - 14_0903_12_20cm | ecosystem: Environmental > Terrestrial > Soil > Grasslands | place: USA...
ATTACATAAAAGCGGCGCAAACTGATTACCGCGACATTCTCTGCTGGGTTGAATATTATAAGGACGATCCGATGCTGCTTGGTCGCGACCCGAAGAAGATGGTTGGTGAAATTCTTGCCAAATGGGGCAAGAAGAATGAGTGACGATAGACGGCGGCGAAGGTAGGGGCGATTGACTCAATCGCCCGCCCGGTGAAAGTCGGCCGCCGTCTCGCCGACAAATGCATAGGCGACAGTAGCTAAACCTGCCCGGACCGGGTTCTGGCAGATGTAATCATATTTTTCGGCCTCACTTTCGTCATGCCGCAGCCGATGGTCGAAAAAATTTCGCTGTCATTGGATTCCCGCAATTTTGGCAGTGATTCGTTTGATTATCGCGGACCAGATTTGAAAGGCTTGCATCTCCTGGAATGCCAACCAGCATGTCAGATGGTCGGGCATCAGCAGTAGAACTTTCACATACCATTTCTGAGCATCGTGATAACGACGCGCGGTTTCGAATAGGACCGGCGCGACGTCCTCTCGACAAAGCTGGTTCGCAGCACGCCTTTTGCAGCAAATCGTAAGAAAAAACGTCGCACCGAATCGAGCGCAATAATGAGTTGAGTGATCCAGGGGTGTTCGAACCGGGCGGCCTGAGGCAAGGTCCTTCTTCAAGCGAGGCGGGCCAGCATAAGAAGCGGCTCACTAAACCGTCAGTGGGCGATTGAGGTCAATCGCCCTACCTGTCATCATCATTTACCTATTTCGGCGAGCGGGAATCAGCGTGGGTTTTGACGTTGCGCCGTTGCTTGTCCACCACGCGCCGTAACTCCCGCTCCATGATTTTAAAGGCGTCGTGCACGACTTTTGCCAGCGGATCGTGCGTACCGTTATCGATCTGTTTTTCTTCGGCGACCAACTCGTGACCGGGCGGAACAGTAACGTCGATTCGAACCCGATATTGATTTCCTTTTTTATGGGCGTGATTCGGTTGCTCAATGGCAACGTCGCACCGGCTGATGTGATCGCAGAATTTGTCAAGGCGCTCGGCTTTCTCCAACACCATCTGTTCGATGCCGAGCGATTTTTTCAGGCCGCGATATGTGATGTTTACTGGCAATTGCATAGCGGTTTCTATTGTAACGCCTTCGGGTCGCCAAAGCCAAGTGCTCTCATGCGATGCGACCCATATTCTAGATTGATTGTAACGACCGAAAATGGGAGGCCAGCTTGGCCGCTTCCACCTTCACTAGATCAGATTTCACAAATTCAATGATGCGGCCACGAACCTCGGGCGACAACAATTCAATGATGGCATTGTGACAGGATGCCGGCGCAGCGAAAGACCAGCCCTCCACCCCATCGGACTTGACGATCTTGGTGATTTGATCGGCCAGCTGTTTGTTAATTCGACGTTCAGTTTCCGTTTCCAATTTGGTCTCGGCGATTGATGCCTGATGCATCCCGGAGCCGTCATTGGCAGCATAGCGCCCCGCCAAGTCCGTCACCTTGTCGACCATTTTCCCATGGGCATCGGTGACGTTGAACGCCTGAATCAGCTTTAAACTCGGTCCTCGCGTTGGGGTTTCGTTGACCCGGTAAGCTTTCAAGCTCCCACGGTCGGCCACGATAATGAGCGAGGTCGGTGTCATGCCATCACAATGCGCGGACGCGACTTCCCCGCAATCCTAGTTCGTTTCTCAAACATCTATCACGGCTATTCTTTTTTTTCCACCTCTTCGGGGGCGGACGCGTTCTGTGGGAAATCGAACGGGCGTTTGCGGAAAGATTCCTGGCGCGCCTGGGCTTGAGTTCCGCCACACAACTTGAGCAGGCAGGAGGCGCGGTCGATCACCGGCAGCTCATCACCGGCGGGAAAGCGCTTCGGCTCAGCTAAAAACCCGGGCTCCGTCGCTGTGTCGATCAGCAGCTCCCATTCAACGCCCTCGTGGCCCGGCAGGAGGAAGGAAATGGTCTCGTAATGGGCGTTGACGACAAACAAGAATGTATCGTCGCGAATCGGCTGCCCTTGAAAATTCAAGACATCGATCGTGTCGCCGCTTAGCATTATTCCGAGGCAACGCGCAAACGGTAAGCCCCAGTCTTTCTCGCTCATTTCGTTGCCGCCCGGATTGAACCACATCACGTCTTTGATTTCGCTTCCCCGAATCCGCCGGCCCTGGAAAAATTTCGGCCGCCGGAAAACCGGATGTTCGTGCCGGAGCTGAATAAGCCGCCGGGTAAATTCGAAGAGCGCATTTTGTTTTTCGTCCCGCTTTTCCCAATTGAGCCAACTGATTTCATTGTCCTGACAATAGGCATTGTTGTTGCCGTTTTGGGTCCGGCCAAATTCATCGCCGCCGAGCAGCATCGGCACGCCCTGCGAAACAAAAAGCGTCGTCAAAAAATTTCGCTGTTGTCGTTCGCGCAAGGCATTGATTTTTGGATCATCGGTCGGCCCTTCCACCCCGTGGTTCCACGACAGATTGTTATTATCCCCGTCGTGGTTCTTCTCGCCATTCGCTTCATTGTGCTTTTCGTTGTAGCTAACGAGATCTGTGAGTGTAAAACCGTCGTGGCTAGCGACAAAGTTGATGCTGGCGTATGGACGTCTGCCGTCGTGGTTGTAAAGATCAGGGCTGCCGGTCAGTCGATACGCCACATCGCCGATCCTGCCTTCGTCACCTTTCCAAAAACTCCGAATGGCATCGCGATATTTCCCGTTCCATTCCGCCCACAAAACCGGAAAATTCCCCACCTGATATCCACCTTCGCCGACGTCCCACGGTTCTGCGATTAACTTCACCTGCGAGAGGACTGGGTCCTGGTGAATGATCTCAAAGAACGCGTGCAGCTTGTTCACGCCATTAGCGTCTCGGGCAAGGGTAGTGGCGAGATCGAAACGGAAACCATCGACATGCATCTCAAGCACCCAATAGCGCAGGCTGTCCATCACCAGTTGGAGCGTGCGCGGGTGCAGGAGATTGAAGGTGTTACCGGTGCCGGTGAAATCGAGATAGAAGCGCGGCTGTTCCGTCCGCAAGCGATAAGAGGCGATGTTATCGATGCCGCGAAAGGACAGGGTCGCCCCGAGATGATTGCCCTCAGCGGTATGATTATAAACTACATCGACAATCACTTCGATACCGGCGGCGTGCAGATTACGCACCATCGTTTTGAATTCGGTCACCTGTGCGCCGAGATCACCGCTGCTGGAGTAGTTCGCTTCCGGGGCGAAGAAACCGATGCTGTTGTAACCCCAGTAGTTAGTAAGGCCGCGATCGACCAGCGCTTTATCATCCACGTGCGCGTGCACCGGCAGCAGCTCGACCGCAGTGATGCCCAGATGTTTGAAGTAATCAATTGCCCAGGTGCTGCCAAGGCCGGCATAAGTGCCGCGCAGTTCCGGTGGAACACCCGGGCACAATTTCGTGAATCCTTTCACGTGCACTTCGTAGATGACTGACTCCGCCAGCGGTCGCCCGATTCTGCGGTCGCCACCCCAGTTGAAAGCGTTATCAATCACGACCGCTTTCGGCATTCCCCAAGCGTCATCGCGAAAGTCGCGCGTCAAATCTTCCGCCTTGCCGCCGACGACGTAGCCAAACATTTCGTCGCCCCACTCGACCCGGCCCGCGATCGCCTTGGCATAGGGATCGAGCAGTAGCTTGGAACTGTTGAAACGCATCCCGATCTCCGGCTCATACGGCCCGGAAACGCGATAGCCGTAAATCTGTCCCGGCCGCACTTCGGGCAAAAAGATGTGCCACACCTGATCGGTGTGTTCCGTTACCGGGATCCGAACGTTTTCCTCGCGCGCCTCCATTCTGTCAAATAGACAGAGGTCGACTGAGGTGGCATGCTCGGAGAAGAGGGCGAAATTTACGCCATTACCGAGCCAGGTCGCGCCGAGAGGGTACGGATAGCCGAGCCAGGTCTTGATTGGCGTCATAATAACGGCGAAGGCTTCCTATCCACTACACGACGAAGATGCGCAACGCCATCGAATGGACAATTGCGTGCGGAGATATTTCTACCTTTCGAAGAGCTCAAGACTTTTCGGCCTTTCGACAACTCATTGCTCCCGGAAACAACAGGCAAGATGCCTAACCTCCAGACGCAAGCGAAGCACCAAATCCGATTATATATGACAAGATGATGAATTCTCTTTTGCGCTTATCCGTTGCCATTCTCGCTGCATTCTTGTTTGCGAGCTGCGGCACTAACGTCACCATGCTCGGTCCGGCGCGCCCCGCTATTAGTCCGGCGGCGGTTCGGATCTACCAAGTCCCGCCACGGCACTACGAACAAATCGCAATCATCAATTCCTCTGCCGGCACCACCTGGATTTTTCCCAATCGCGACTCGCTCGATGAAGCGTTCGCGGACCTGCGCAATGAAGCTGCCGCCCTGGGAGCCAACGGTGTCCTATTGCAGGAAGTATATGACCAACCGGTGGGCGGACTTTCGGTGGGTGGTGGGGGCTTCGGTTACGGCCATCACGGCTTCTACGGCGGCGCCGGCAGCGTGGGCGGCCCCTTGATCAATCGCCGCGTTCAGGCGATCGCGATTTACGTGCGTCGCTAGGGACGGTTATAGGTTACCCAAGACCTTGTGCGCTTTTCCAACATCGTCCGGCCGCAAAATCATTAGGCCGTTGGGCGAATTCAACGTCGCAGCCATGTAGGCGTATTCTATATTTACTTCGGCCTCGGCCAGACGCTCCGCAATTCGGCCAAGCACGCCCGGATGGTTTTCGGTCTCGATCATTAATACTTCCGTTTCCAACGCCAGCACTCCTCGTTCTCCAAAGAGCATGAGGGCTTTGGTGGGATCGCTCACTACCATTCGCACGACCGAATGATCGGCCGTATCGGAAATAGAAAGCGCGTGGATATTAATTTTCGCACTCGCCAGTTCTTCGCACACCCGTGCCAGAGCACCGGGCCGATTGCTCAGGAACACAGCAAGCTGGGTGGCCGATTCAATCTTGATCTTCGGTTTCTCTCCCATACCGACAAAATGCCGCTCCCGAGCCGTGCTGACAATCAAAAGGTTGGATCATGCCATCTCAAGGTAGGGCGGTTCACGGAACCGCCCGGGCCGGATTGGGTTCTGCGAGCGATTGAGGCCAATCGCCCCTACCTGCCACAAGACTTTAGTCTTCAAATCTACGAACCCAGGAATAGGGGAAAGCGTCACCGGGACAATCGGTCGCCCATTGCGGTGGATTCACCTCACGATGCGGCCGAACGACCGCGTAATGCGCATCGATTTTCCCGCATCGCTTCCGCAAATAACTGATCAACTCTTCGCACGCCTCCAACTGACGGCGCGTCGGCTGACCGCGGTTGAAATCGCCTACCAGACAAATGCCGAGCGCGACGTTGTTCAAATAGTCGCTGTGGACGTGCCCGCCGTTGATCTGGCGCCGCCAGCGATCGCCCACTTCGATTTGGCCATCGCCCGTCGAAGTGCCATTACCGATGACGAAATGATAGGCGAGCCCGTTTTTCATCCGGCGAACATGCCGGTGGTAATAATCGAAAATGCGTGCGCTACCCTGCCGTGTGCCACTGTTGTGTACGACAATGAATTGCCAGCGACGCCGCATTACCGGTGCCCGGTCGATTTCATTTCTCACAGACCGCGAAAGGTACCGATAAGTAACTTCGGGCCGCGACCAGAACCACCAGCCACGACGCGGTGTCGGGCTCGGCGGCGGTTCGTAACCTTGATCGCCAAGAAATCCAGACTTCTCGACCTCGACTTGCGGAATGGAGCCGGGTGAAATCGCTGGCCGAACCGTGGGAACCGGCGTCAACGTGGCGAGTGGTGTCGGCGACGGTGTTATCGGTGCCTCCGAGGGTGAAACTGGCTTCGGCGATGGCGACTTCCTTGGCGACGGAGTCGGCGATGCTTTCGATTTCTTTTTTCCTGACGACGGCTTTCCCTTCTTTTTCTTTGCCGGGGTTGGCGTTTTCTTTGCTGTTGACTTTTTTTTCTTGGGCGAGGCTTTTGGCTTCGGACTCGGCGATTTGCTTGGAGTCGGCGACGTTTCGGCTTCCGGCTTCTCCTCAGATGAAACCTGGGCGGACGCGGGTGTGACGGCGAGAACGCTCGCCATTAGGAACCACAAACAAAAGCGAGCAACCGCGCACGTCACAAAAAGGAATCTCAGGCGGGCTGAGGCGCCGGAGAAGAATTTTGTAGTGCACGCTCGTGTTCACGGCGCAGAATCGCGTTCAGTTTTCCGCCCAACAACAGCAACAAACACGTCAGATACATCCAGGTCAGCAGAATGATAATGGAAGCGAGTGCGTGATAGGTGGGGTTGTAGCGATCATATTTTGCGACATAGAGTTGAAACAATTTCGTTACCGCGAGCCACCCGATGGCAAACAAAATGGCCCCGGGCAGCGCCTGCCGAATGGTCAGGTAATTTTCCGGCGTCAGGAGATAAAGGCCAAGGGCCAGAATAATAAGGGCAATGGCAGTAAGGGGGAGATTGAGCGCCGCGACCCATTCCTGAAGCGGAATCTTTAACTGCAGATTTACTTCCGCGATTCCGGCCAGCGTTTCACCGAAAACAACGGCATTGAAGCAAACAAGAATCGTGATCCCGAACCAGAAGAGGAGAAAAAACGAAATGATATATTTCGACCAACAGTGCCGATCTTCCACCACGCCATGAGTGTGACTGAGAGCACGCGACACGGTGCTGATAAACATGGTGCCGAGATAAATTCCGGCGATGATTCCAGCGTTTGCGATCCACCCGCTCGATCCCGTGACAACCACGCTGGCCAGTGCGGAATCGAGAATGTCCTGCACCTTGGGATCGGGTGGCAGAAATTCTTTTAGAACGACAAATATGCGATGGAGTTTGCCAGGATCGGTTCCGAATAATCCGAGCAAGTTCCAGAGAAAAAGAAGGCCGGGCGCGAGAGTGAAAAGAAGTTGATAAGCCATCTGCGCAGCCAGGCCGGTGGTGTTGTCCATCGCCGTCTCCCACACCATCCGTCGCGCCGTGCGTCCCATCAGCCGCAGCATCTTCATGGCGTTGCAAGTGTACTTTGCCCTGCGCAATTATCCATTAAACTCCCGCGCCGTCTTCCGCCGTGAAAAAAATCCTCATTCTTACCGCCGGATTCGGCGAGGGGCATAACAGCGCCGCTCGCGGAATCCGCGACGCTCTCGCCCAAATCTCACCCGAGGCATCTGTCGAATGCCACGATCTTTTCGCGGAAGCGTTCGGACCAATCAACGAGCTTGTCCGGCGCATGTACCTCTTCACAATCAATCGCGCGCCGCACATTTGGTCTGACGTTTATTCCTGGATCGATCAGTACCCCGATTTTCACTACGGGCTCCGCTGGTTTTCCCTCGCCCGCAAGCGATTGGCACAAATTATCGAACACGATCGCCCCGACATAATCGTTTCAGTCTTTATGCCGTATGCACATTTTCTCGATGAGCTGTACGGACCGGTGAATGGCTCCAACCCCAAACGCATCGTCTGCATTACCGATTCGATCACGATCAATTCAATCTGGTATCGCTGTTCGACCGATTATTTTCTTCTGGCAAACGAGCAAACTGCGGATGTCGTCGCTAACGCCGGCGTCGATCGCGCCTTACTGCGTGTCTTTGGATTTCCGGTCAGTCCGCGTTTTGCCGAGCTTCCAGTCCGCCCTTCCGGCCCGCCAAGGCGAATTCTACAGATGATAAACGCAGGCCAGGGTTTGGCTGTCGATCTCACGCCCTGGCTGGCCAGGATTCCGAACACTCAACTCACCGTCACAGTCGGCCGCGACGAAAAGTTGCGGCGCAAGGTCGAATCGATTCGCGATGCTTCGGCGCAAAAATTTACCATCATCGGCTGGACCACGGAGTTGCCGCAGCTGCTCGCTTCGCATCATATTCTCATTAGCAAAGCGGGTGGGGCGACGGTCCAGGAAACAATCGCGGCGGCGTGTCCGATCATTATCAATCAGATCGTGCCCGGTCAGGAAGAAGGCAACGCGCAACTCATTACGCAAACCAACTCCGGCGCCGTGGCCCTGACTAACGATGGGTTGATCGCGACTCTTACCCGCGCCTTCGCCAATGATGCAAGCCTGCTGAGCGAATGGTCGGCAAACATCGCCAAAATCAGCCGGCCGGCCGCTTCCCTCGCGATCGCGAAATTTTTGTTGGAGCTTTAATTGCTGGTCATCCCGACCGAAGCGCAGCAAAGCGGAGGGATCCCGCGAAGTTAGCTTAAAACTTCTGCAGCGGAATTCGTCCGCTCCGCTCGGAATGACAGAACTCCTGCCACATACGTCTGAAGCACTTCTAATTCCGGCGAAAGCACAACCAAATCCCCATCCTTCCCAACTGCGATTTCACCTTTGTTGGCGAGACCAGCCTCGCGCGCAGGATTTACTGACGCCATCGCGATCACCTCAGGCAAAGGCACCTCGGCCTCGCGCATCATCGTTCGCACCAGATCGATCATACGCGAAGTGCTCCCGGCAAGAACAGGCTTGTCGGCGAGAAAACAGGCGCCGTCCTTTGCAACGCAGTCTCTTCCGCCAAGCCGGAACAAACTCCCGTCGGCCAGGCCGGCACCGGCAGTCGCATCGGTGACGAGACAAATTCCGCCGCTTCCCTTCGCGCAGTAGAGCAGTTTCATTAGCGCGGGTGAAACGTGGTGTTCTTCCGCAATCAACTCACAGCAAATTTTCGGTTCACTCAAAGCGACCTCGAGCAAACCGGCAATCCGTTTTGTTCCACGTCGCCGGGCCGACGACATGCAGTTAAAAGTATGCGTCACACTCTGCATTCCGTTCTCCAATGCAGCGCGCGCTTCTTCTTCCCAGGCATTGGAGTGTCCACCGCTGACGACGATCCCTGCTTCGGAAAGGTCTTTCATCGCGGTCATCGCTCCTTTTATTTCCGGCGCGATGGTGAGTCGCTTGATCACGTCGCGATGTTCAAGGAGGCAGCCAATTAATTCCGCGTTCGTCTCGCAAATGAACTCGAGATTCTGCGCTCCGGCGCGATCCGCCGAGATAAACGGCCCTTCCACATGTGCGCCCGCGACTTCAGGAATTTGTCCCCGAAGTTTTCCGATTTGCGTCAGAGCGAGAAGGATATCGGGGAATGCTACCGTTGCCGTCGTTAGTAACAGCGAGGTCGTTCCCCCGCTGGCGTGGTAGTTGCAAATAGCGCGAAATGCCTCGGCATTTGCCTCCATCGCATCATGGCCATTGCCGCCATGCACGTGCAGATCGATAAAACCCGGCGCCAGAAAATTTCCGTGCAAGTCGACAACATCATTCGCCCCAGCTACTGGCGCGCCGATCTCCACAATCTTTCTCGCACCAACGGTGACAGCAAGATCCTCGCGGATCGCGTCTGGGAAAATGACGCGCGCGTTGATGAAAATCATAGACGTGTCAAACCTGCCGGTTCATTGTCGCATTGTAGCGGCGCCTCTATGAGCGCCGAAAAAGTGGCAGACTGCAAGTTGCTTTTCCCCAAACCGCCTCTTACACATCGCGCGCTGATCACCGGCGATCATAGACGGCCGCTACAGGAAAGATGCCCAGTCCGAGTCGGATCCTCCCCATCCGGCATCGGACCAAGTTGCCTTTCCCATCGAGAACGCGCATCATTTTCTTCTCCATGGATTACGATGTGGCAATCGTCGGTGGCGCGTTTTCGGGCGCCGCGACCGCGCTGGTGCTGAAACGTCGCCGGCCCGATGCGCGGGTGCTCATTATCGAAAAAACATCGGAGTTTGACCGCAAAGTCGGCGAGTCCACCACCGAGGTGAGCAGTTGCTATATGACGCGCATTCTCGGCCTGACCCATCATCTTGGACATCATCATCTCCCTAAACAGGGATTGCGATTGTGGTGTTCGCGCGATCCCAATCAATCTTTTGATGATTGTGTGGAACTTGGCGCGCGTTACGGAGCGCGGCTCGCTGGTTTTCAAGTCGATCGTGCCACCCTCGATACCCATCTGCTCGAGCAGACTGTCCGGGCAGGGTGCGAACTAATGCGGCCCGCAAAAGTCACGTCGCTGGAATTGCACGACGGCGGCGAACAAGTTCTGACTTTGGATTTTCAACAGCAGCAGCGAACGATTCGCGCACGCTGGATTGTGGACGCAAGCGGACGCGCCGCGATGATTGCGCGCAAGCTCGGACATTTTCGCCCGAATCTTGATCATCCGATTAACGCCGTCTGGGCACGTTTTACCGGGGTGAAAGAATGGGACAGCTGCGAATGGCGCGAAAAATTTCCGGAGATGGCCAACGCCTGTCGTACCAGTCGGGAATGGGCCACCAATCATCTCATGGGATATGGCTGGTGGTGCTGGATTATCCCCCTGCGCGGCGGAGATGTCAGTGCCGGCGTTGTTTATGATAACCGAATTTTCGACCTCCCTGCCGGCGCGAATTTGGCGCAACGCCTGCATAATCATCTCATCTCGCATCCGGTCGGCCGCGCCATCTTTGCCGAGGCACAAGCAATCGAAGGCGATGTGCACGCGTTTTCCGCGCTCCCCTATTGGAGCGAAAAGGTTTGCGGGGATGGTTGGGCCGCAGTTGGTGATGCGGCTGGATTCATCGATCCGCTCTACAGTCCGGGGCTCGATTTTTGTTCCTTCACCAGCTATTTCGTGGCCAATCTGCTGGGGTGTAGTCTTGCCGGCGAAAATGTGGGCGCACTGCTCGAGTACTACAACACGCAATATCCGGCGACTTATCGGCGATGGTTCGAAGCCCTTTATCAGGACAAATATTTTTTCATGGGCGAGGCCGACCTGATGGCAGCAGCGTTGCTGCTTGATGTCGCCAGTTATTATGTTGGTCTGGTTCGTCACGTTTATCGCGATCCCGAGTGCGCCTTCGCTCGTTTGCCGTTTGAGGGCCGGCCGGGACGCATCGCCGCCGCCATCATGAAATTCTATCAGCGGCGTCTTGCGGCTTTGGCCAAGAATCGCGCCGCCGCCGGATGCCTCGGTATGGTGAATTCCGGCTGGCGCGAACTTTACGACGGTTTCGTTCCCGATTCCCGTTTGCGGAAACAATTCGCGCAAGGCCTGCGACGATGGTGGAGCGCCGAATTAAAAAATCTCACTCTCTTACCACGCCGCGCTCGTTCTTCGAGCACCGCAGCCGCCGCGCGCCCGGCGGAAGTGTAGAACAGGGCAAGAGCCGCTCGTTCCGTTCAAGAAAGTGCCCACGTAAAACTTGACGGCTTAAAGCTGTCAAGTTTTACGCCGGCAGGACGTCGAATGCGGGCGCATGGACTTTCAGGTCGAGAATCCAAAGGCTGGCTTTCCCTTGCAATGACAGCGAAGATTCGCCGCAATGCTGGCATATTTCGTCGACAATTTCGATCCATTTATTTTCCGGCTTTGGGACAATATCGGTCCGCGTTGGTACGGATTTGCCTATGTGCTGGCGTTTGTTTCCGCCTATTTCGTGGTGCGCCGGCTCTCAAAGCGCGGGTACTGCGACCTGCCGCTTGAGCGGGTCAGCGATTTCATCACCTGGACTGCGCTTTTTGGAGTGCTGATCGGCGGACGCCTTGGTTACGTCCTTTTTTACAGACCGGAAATGCTGCGCGATCCGCTTTCGCTCCTTCGGGTATGGGAAGGCGGAATGGCCAGTCATGGCGGCATGATTGGTATTCTCGTCCTCAGTTTTTATTACGCGCGAAAGCACAAGCTTCCGTGGACCAATCTGGGCGACGCCCTGGTCGTGGCCGCACCGATCGGCTTATTCTTTGGCCGGTGTGCGAATTTCATCAACGGTGAACTCTACGGGCGGCCGACCACTCTTTCGTGGGCGATGCAGTTTCCAAAAGAACTTTTTGAAAGTTCGCTGGAAAGGGAGCGCGCAGTTGCGGCCGCACAGAAAATTGACCCCGGCCTGATTGATCCCGACACAATCATCCAAGCCACGCGACATAACTCAAAGGTAAACGACGTCCTCCGCGGTATCCTGATGCCGCGTCATCCCTCGCAACTTTACGAAGCCTTTTTCGAGGGCGTTGTGCTTTTCGCGATCCTGTGGTTCGTGCGCACCCGTATGCGTCAGCCAAACGGGGTCCTCACCGGATTATTTTTCATCTTCTACGGGATCTTTCGGATCGTGTGCGAAAATTTTCGCGAACCGGACGCGCCACTGGTCGGCGCCTTCACCCGTGGACAATTCTTTTCCTTTTTTCTGCTTGCGATCGGAATTGCATTTGTTGTGGTCGCAAAATCACGGCCGACCTTTCCAAAAAGAATGCCGAATGACCAATGATGAAGCTCGAAGAAATCCGGAATGCCCAAGTGACGAATACTTCCGAAGAAACGGTTTTCTTCATTCTGATTTAGTCATTCCTTCGTCACTTACCGCAAGTCTTACTTTCGTTTTTTGAGAATCGGCATTAATAGTCTGCCCGGGTGAAGCAGAGATGTTCGTGTTAGCAACTGGCGGTTTGCTTTTCGCTTTCGAACACGCAACCATTGCCGGCAAAATCGTTCTCCTCACTCTCGCGATCGGCTCGATTTTCAGCTGGTCGGTCATGATCACAAAAATGCGCGTAATCCGGTTCGCGCGAAAACAGACACTGCGGTTTCTGGAAGCATTTCGGCAGGACCGGCAGCCGTTGCGTTTGTACGAACGCAACGCGCGCTTTACCGGCGCTCCCATTTTCAACGTCTATCGGGCCGGCTGCGAGGAACTCGCGTTCCATTTGCTCGGCTCCGCTGAAGTGGACGAAACGTTTCGCGCTCGTCTCGGTAGCGCCGACAAAATTTCGCCGGCGCAGATGAACGCGGTGCGCGCGGCGATGGAGCGAGCTGTTGGGGAAACCGCGCTCGAACTCGAATCGCAAATGATCCTGCTTGCGACGGCGGTCAGCGGTGCGCCGTTTCTCGGACTGCTCGGAACAGTCTGGGGTGTAATGGACACGTTCACCGACGTGGCCGTGGCAGGCTCGCCCAACCTGACGACGATGGCGCCGGGCGTTTCGGGCGCGCTCATTACCACCGTCACTGCTCTCTGTGTCGCGATTCCGGCAATGTTCGGTTACAATTTTTTGGTCACGAGCATTCGCGGGATGATCGTGCAGATGGATAATTTCGCCGCTGAACTCGCCTCCGAGTTCGAGCACAAATACGTCGAGCACAATTCCCGCGTAGCGGAGCTGGTGCGATGAAGCGCTACTCCAACCGCACCAATTTTTCGACCCTGAGCGAAATCAACGTCACGCCGTTGCTCGATCTCGCCTTCGTGCTCCTGATTATTTTTATGATCACCACACCGCTGCTCGAAAACAGCATGAACCTTGTCATTCCTTCGAGCAGCGCGGCGAATCCGCCCGTAAGCAAGACGCAGGTCCAGACGATTTCGATCGATCGCGACGAAACGATCAGGATCAACGATGAAATCGTGGATGCCGAGTCTTTAAGCACACGATTGTTGGAGCTGAAACGGACCAACCCTGAGATTGCCATCGTCATCCGGCCTGATCGCGAGCTGCCGGTGCAGAAATTGGTAACGCTGATGGATTCGTTGCAGCGCGCCCAGATCACGAAGGTCGGCATCGCAACCAAAGCCGAAGCGAAGTAGAAATGCACCGCGACGCACGTTTCTGGCGGAACGTCGCCCTGATCACCCTCGTTCACGTTGTGGCTTTAATCGCGCTCTTGCGCTGGGCTGGTGCATCGAAAATTGAGAGTGCCCAGGAGATTACATGGCTGAGCGCCGACGAGGATATGAGCGCCTCGGTTGATTCGCCGAAACCGGAAGAAACGCCGACACCGGAAAAGTCCGCTCCGCCGGAACAAAATGAATCGGTGTCTGCGCCGGCGAAAAGCGAGATTCAACTTCCGACCGCTACTCCTCATCCGACTCCGTCGGCCAGCGCGACCCCAAAGCCGTCGCCAAAAGCTTCGCCCAAACCCAGTTTGAAGAAAAAGACACCGCCGAAACCGAGTCCCTCGCCGGAGAAAAAGAAATCTAAGCTTCAGACGACACCTACAAAAAAGAAGGAAACCACCAAAGAGTTAGCGGCGAAAAAAGAAAAAAAATCTGAAAAGAAATCGGCCGAAACAACTGCAAAAAATGGAGGCGCCACTGGTGGCAGGGCGCAGGCGAACGGCAGCTTCACTTCAGCAAACGCCGGTTGGTACGGCAACATGTTGCACGACCGTTTTTATCGAGAATGGGCACAGCCGACTACGGTGGTTGCGAGCGGTGCAAAGCTTTCTGCCCTGGCAAGAATCCGAATCGAAAAAGATGGCCGCATTTCCGATTTCAAAATTGTGCGGACCTCTGGGAGCGTCGTAGTCGATGAATCAGTCGAAGCAGTTGGGAAAAAAGTCACGCGGGTGGATGCTCTTCCGACTGGAATTGGAAACGGCGGGCACTACGACGTGAACATCAATTTCGCGCTGAATTCGCAATAGAGGGTAGAGCGCGCATTTTGCGGAGCACAGATTACAACAGCGCAATCGCCCAGCCCTCGCGGTGCGCCACCTGATCCATGGTACATTGCCTGGGCGCTTTGTCTTTCCGCCATCTAACGATTCTTGTGCCGTGGCGAAAACGGTCGCCCGTGAAATGATCGTACGTTACTTCGACCACATTTTTTGGATCGACCGGTTCCCATTCCCCACTCCTCTCTGTGCTCCACCGACTCGGACCGCCTGGAGCATTGCCGGTGAAACCCGGCGGTTTACGCAACGCTTCAAATTTCTTTGTCAATGCGCGCTTGTCGGTCGTCTTGAAGGCAGAAGTAAATCCGACGTGATGCAACAAGCCGGCATCGTCATAAAGACCCAGCAGGAGTGATCCGATTAATTTTGATGCGCTGGCGTAACGGAATCCACCGACCACGCAATCGGCCGTCCGGATATTTTTTACTTTTACCATCTCATTGCGTTCACCCGAGGAGTAAGCGGCATCAAGACGTTTGCCGATAATGCCATCAAGGTTGCCACCAACTTTCTCGAACCATTTTTTTGCCTGAGCCAGCGACCTTGTCGCAGGTGAAAGTTTGATCGCGCGAGCTGATTTTAGATTTTTGGCGGTGAACCTCTCCAACGCGACCCGACGTTCCTGCAGCGGAACTTTGAGGAGCGATTTGCCTGTCTCGCTTTCTAGTAAATCAAAAATGATGAATGTGGCTGGATGCGCTGCCGCCAATTTCTGGACCCGACTGGCGGCGGGATGAAGCCGTAGTTGCAGTTCGTCAAAGGAAAATCGGCCGCCCACATCGATGACGAGCTCGCCATCGAGAACAAATCTTTTTGCGGGCAACTGCAATAATGCGGCTTCGGTGTCTGGAAAATAACGCGCCAGTGGCTGTCCGGATTTTGATTGCAGATAGACTTCCTTTTCCCGGCGAAAGGCGAGGCAACGAAAGCCGTCAAATTTTGGTTCGTACTGCCAGCCATCGCCGGTCGGAATTGCATCGACCGAGCACGCCTCCATTGGCGGAAGCGGCGGCTTGATTAAAGGTGTCATTCTGAGCGGAGCCGAAGCTGCAACCTAGACGACGAAGTCGGCGAGGCCAGGCTTTCCATCCGTTACCTTGAAGTTTTCGCAACGGGAGTCCGAGCCGGACTGGCGTTTCTCGACTACGCTCGGGATGACGACACATATCGTCGCGGCGCCAGTTTCGGTGGTCGTTTGCCGCTGCGCACAGCGCCGATCACCGAAATATAAGGCAGTTCGGTTTTATCGACCGCACAACGCAAGAGCAATCCACCACGACTCATGTCCCCGCGCCCAACAAAATCGGCAGGGAAAAGCAAACGATGCTGAAAATTCTCGAGCAAAACGTCGACGTATTTGCCGGTAGCGATGCTGCCCAGCAAAACAACTTCGCATTCGGCACTCAATTTTCTTGCCAGCCGACGGGCGTCGCGCGCCAGCGGTTCGCGGTAGCGCGGGTCGCCTTCATAAATATCGACTCCAGCGAATTCGTGTAGATCACGCAGACTTATTTTCGTGGCGGCATCAACCAAGCCACGTGTTGGGGTAATGACCTGGACGCCGGAAATTCCGTTGGTGGTGCGGGCAAAGGCATTCGCGTAGGCAAGTTTGCCGCGAAAATAAAGTCCGCTTAGAAAGGCGAAGACCTCACCGAGGGTCGCGCGCTCGCGGCTGCGCAACCGCCGGGCCAGATCGAATTTCGCACGTTCGCTTAAAATCATGCGGGCGCGCTCACCACCAGCATAGGCTGGCGAAAGCAAAAAAACGCGATTTCGAAACGCGGTCCTCATTGCAGTCCATCAAAAAGATGCGCGATGCGCGCGTCCGTCAACCGCGCTTTGGTTGCGACTACCCCATCCAATTCTAAATTATAATATGGCGGACGATAGACATAGCACTGCGCTCGATTTCTTACTCGCACCGGAAACACCGGAGCGCAGCGGCTTGCCGGGATCATCGACCAGGGCTCAAAGCGATATCGCTTTGCTGGACGAATATTCGCGCACCGTTGTCAGCGCGGTCGACCGAGTCGCGCCTTCGGTGGTGAAGATTGAATCGCGCGCAGAGCGAATGCGCGGCGGAAGCGGTTCGGGATTCATCATTGCGCCAGATGGTTTTATTCTGACCAATAGCCACGTCGTGCATGGTACACGCGAAATCGTGGTCAACGTTTCCGATGGTCGGGAATTTCCCGCTCAATTGGTCGGCGACGATCCGGACACTGATCTTGCGGTTATTCGCATCGCTACGCCGCAGCTTTCGCATGTCCGGCTGGCCGACTCGGAAAGTTTGCGTGTCGGTCAAATTGCGATCGCGATCGGTAATCCGCTTGGGTTTCAGGCAAGTGTCACCGCGGGCGTGATCAGTGCGCTCGGCCGCTCCATGCACGCACAGTCGGGCCGCTTAATCGACAACATTATCCAAACCGACGCGGCATTGAATCCGGGAAACTCCGGGGGACCGCTCGCAAATTCCGCCGGCGAAGTGATTGGAGTTAACACCGCGATGATTCGGCCGGCGCAGGGAATCTGTTTCGCGATTGCGAGCAACACCGCGAAATTTGTGGCCGCCTGGCTGATCAAGGAGGGACGCATTCGACGTGGCTATATCGGAGTCGCAGGCCAGACGGCGCCGCTGCATCGGCGCGTCGCGCGATTCTATCATCTGGCAAGCGACACAGGCGTGCTGGTTGTTTCCATCGACAAGGGAAGTCCGGCTGACCATGCGCGGATCCGGCCGAATGATGTGATTGTCGCATTTAACGACGAAGCGATTGCAAGCGTGCACGATTTGCACAAAAAGCTTGTTGGCGATCAGATCGGCAAGCCCTGCAAGCTCACCCTTCTCCGACACACCGAGCAGCTAACGATTTACGTGACGCCCGCGGAAATGCCGGCATTAGTGTCGCGCTAATTTCGACTGATGGGGCTCTGCCGTGGCTCGACGGAGTCTCGCCCTACCAACGCGTGTTGCCGAAATTTCATGGGCAGGGCGACCCTCCGCGGAGTCACAAATGGAAATACCCCCGGCAAACTTGTTTTTCGCTTGCGGCTGACGCACGCTCGACCTTGTGAAGATTCTCGTCGTCGGCAGTGGCGGTCGCGAACACGCACTGGCATGGAAACTGGCGGAATCGCCCGAGGTAGATCGTATTTTCTGCGCACCTGGAAACGCCGGCACTGAGGAAATTGGCGAGAACGTTTCGATCCCGGCGACTGAGCTGTCGAAGCTGGTGCGTTTCGCGAAAGAGAACCGAATTGGTCTCACGGTAATCGGTCCTGATGACGCGCTCGCCGGCGGGATTGTGGACTTATTCGAAGCGGAAGGTTTGCGCATTTTCGGTCCCAACCAGAAAGCGGCGCAATTGGAAGCATCGAAGATTTTCGCCAAGGAATTGATGAGCGCGGAAAAAATTCCGACGGCGGAGGCGCGCACATTTTCGTCGAGCAAGGAGGCGTTGGATTATTGCAGCGAAGTCATGCCCCCGGTGGTGATCAAGGCGGACGGGCTGGCGCTGGGTAAAGGAGTGATCATCGCGCAGGCTCGGGAGAATGCGCGGCAGGTGGTTCGATCGATGATGGAAGAGCACGTTTTCGGCGAAGCCGGCCGGCGTATTATTATCGAGGAATGTTTGCGCGGAAGTGAATGTTCCGTTCACGCATTGGTCAGCGGAGAAGCTTTTCGCATGCTCGCGACTGCGCGTGACCACAAGCGTGCACTCGATGGCGACGAAGGTCCGAACACGGGCGGCATGGGTGCAGTTAGTCCGGCCGACAATTGGAATACGG
>Ga0066660_10000190_pt1 | contig 18247 bp, 14 predicted proteins | sample GraSoiAngelo_109_FD_75177 | JGI IMG/M metagenome (GOLD analysis project Ga0066660, IMG submission 75177) | Grasslands soil microbial communities from the Angelo Coastal Reserve, California, USA - 14_0903_12_20cm | ecosystem: Environmental > Terrestrial > Soil > Grasslands | place: USA...
GGAGTACATCGACGGCTACTTCCGGAGCTTCCCGATGGTCAAGGAGTTCATGGCCGGCGTCGTCAAGCAGGCGTACAGCGACGGCTTCACGAGCACCCTCGTCGGGCGCCGCCGCTATATCCCCGAGCTGGAGCACTCGAACCCGCGCGTGCGCGCGCTCGGCGAACGCCAAGCGTTGAACGCGCCGATACAAGGATCGGCGGCCGACATCTTCAAGCTGGCGATGGTGAAGGTTCATCGAGGGCTCCTCGAAGGGAGTTCAAACGCCCGGATGGTCCTAACTGTCCACGATGAGCTGCTGTTCGAAGTCCCGAAGTCCGAGGAGAACGAGACTGCAGACCTTGTTCGCTCGTTGATGGAGCAGGCGTATCCGTTAGACGTTCCGTTGAAGGTGGACGTTGCGACGGGTGCGAACTGGGCCGACGCCAAAGGCTGAAATCGTCCCAAGGCGGCATGAACGGTCCACGCAGTAGGGGCCATTGCGCGGACGTTTATGTTGGCTGAAGATCGACGGAGGCCTCGTGGGCGAAGTATCGAAGCTTTTGGGGCAAGAAAGCGTCCTTACGATGGCGCAAGCCGCCGATGTGCTCGGCGTTCGCGAGCGTCGTCGCAAACGTAGGCTGCTGAAGCTCGCGGCGATCCTTGCCGGACCGATCGGCTTCCTCTGGTACCGCATCGCCGACGGCCGTCCGTTCAATCCGTTCGCCTTCCCGCACATCAGCGGCGAGGGCGTCTACTTCCTGCCGATGATCATCATCTTCGTCTTCGTTGCGGCGTTGATGGTCATCCCGTTCATGGCCCAGGGCCGCTCGCCGCACGTCATGTACCGCCCGGAGCAGATCGACGTCACGCTCGATGACGTGAAGGGTCTTGAGGCCGTTCGCGAAGAAGTCATCCGCACCCTGAACGTTTTCTTGGGCTATGCGACTTTCCGCCGAGAGCTCGGCGGTAACCCTCGCCGCGGCGTTCTCTTCGAAGGCCCACCGGGAACCGGCAAGACGCACCTGGCGAAGGCTATGGCGAAGCACGCCGGCGTGCCCTTCCTGTTCGTGTCGGGACCTGCGTTCCAGTCGATGTGGTACGGGATGACGGCGCGCAAGATCCGCAAGTACTTCAAAGCCCTGAAGGCCACCGCTCGCAAGGAAGGTGGGGCCATCGGTTTCATCGAAGAGATCGACTCGTTCGCGACGAAGCGCGGAGGCCTCGAAGGTTCCACGCCGGTTGCTCTCACGCCGTTCAGTTCCGAACGTTCGATCGCCAGTGGCACCGGCGGCACGGTCAACGAGCTGCTGATCCAGATGCAGTCCTTCGACGATCCGCCGGGCGCGCAGATGTTTTTCAACAAGATCAAAGATTTCGTCAACGCATTCCTGCCGCTGAACCGCCAGTTCAAGAAGCGCTCGGCCGAATATGCGAACGTCCTCGTGATCGCTGCGACCAACCGCGGTGACATGCTCGACCCTGCGCTATTGCGACCAGGCCGCTTCGACCGCCGGCTGTTCTTCGACGTCCCGTCACGTAAGGGGCGCCGCGACTTGATCGATTACTTCCTCGCGAAGAAGAAGCACGACGCTGCCATGGACGCGCCCGAGCGTCGCGATGAGCTCGCCGGCATGACCTTCGGCTACTCGCCGGTCATGATCGAGCACCTTTTCGACGAAGCGCTCATCTGGGCCCTGCGTGGCGGGCGCGACGGGATGAACTGGGAAGACGTCACGCGCGCGAAGATGACCGGCGAGATCGGCCTCCCGGCGCCGGTCTCCTACACGGCGGACGAGCGACGGGCGATCGCAACGCACGAAGCGGGCCACGCCGTCGCTGCGTATCTCGTCGGCGAAGGCCGCACGCTCGAGGTGCTCTCGATCATCAAGCGGCGCGACGCGCTGGGGCTGCTCGGCCACTCGGAAACCGAAGAACGCTTCACGAAGACGCGCACCGAGCTCGAAGCGCTCCTCAAGATCTCGCTCGGGGGGATGGCCGCGGAGGAGATCTTCGAAGGCGAGTCGGGAACCGGGCCGGCCGGCGACCTCGCCCACGCGACGCAGATGGCGGCCGAGATGATCGGATCGCTCGGTCTCGGTGGGAGCCTCGTCTCCTTCCGCGCAGTCAGCGATGGTGTCTTCGATCCCGGCTTGGTCGGGCGCGTGCTCGGGAACGGCGACGCGAAGCGCAGCGTCGACACGCTGTTGAAGCGCGAGAAGCGCGCCGTGAAAGGGCTGCTCGACAAGAACCGTCACCTCGTGATCGCGCTCCGCGATGCGTTGCTCGATCGGGACGAGCTGATCGGCAGCCAGATCCTCGACGTGCTCGAGTCGGCCGGCGGGAAGCGGAAGCCCCGCGCGCGCGCGCCGCGCGCCTAGCGCGGCAAGCTCAGAACGAAGCGCGAGCCGCCCTCATCGGGCGCCTCGAACGTTAGATCGCCGCCGTGCGCGCGCGCGATCCCTCGCGAGATGTACAAGCCGAGGCCCATGCCGCCGACGGACCGCTGCAAGCGCGAGAATTTCTTGAACAATCGCGAGCGGCCCTCCGGCGGGATGCCGGGACCGTGGTCGGTGACGGAGATCCGGAAGAAGTTCGGGGTTGCGTCGACCGATATCAGCACCTCTTCCTTCCCGCGGCTGAACTTCGCGGCGTTCGACAAGAGGTTGGTGAGGATCTGGCGGATGCGCACAGGGTCGAGCTTCACCGTCAGGCCCTTCGGCGCGTCGAAGAGAACGACGTGGGGCGCGAGCACCGCGCGCATGTCTTGCGCCGTCTGCGAGATCATCTCGCCCACGTCGATCTCCTCGCGCACGAGGTCGACGGCGTCCGTGTCAACCCGCCGCGCGTCCGAGAAGTTGTCGAGCAGCGCCTGCATCTGCTTGCTGCCCCGCAGGATCGCGTTGACCGACTCCATCGCGTCCTGCTCGCTGAGCCGGTGCACTTCTTTCGACAGGATCTCGGCGAACCCGCGGATGACCGCCAGCGGGCTGCTCAGCTCGTGCGTGATGTACGACAGCATCTCGTCGGGGGGCTCGGTGTCGTCGGTGTCGATCAGCGGTGGTTGCGTGAACGTCTCGGTCCGATCGCAGAGCTTTCGGAGCGTCGTGATGAGCCGGTCGGGGGGAGAGCCCTTTTCGAGGTACGCGTGTGCGCCCAGGCGGAACGCCTCCGGTCGCATCTCCGTCGCCGTGAACCCGGATAGGACGAGGATCTTGGTGTCCGGGGACGACGCCCGGATCTCGGGGATCGCCTGGAGGCCGTCTTTCACCGGCATCGCCAGGTCGAGCAGCACTGCGTCCGGCTGGTGCTCGGTCGTGAGCTTCACCGCCTCGGCCCCGTCCACGGCCTCGGCGACGATCTCGAACCCCGGGTACATCCGCAGGGCGGCGCGCAGGAGCAGCCGGATGTCCGGCGTGTCGTCTGCGATCAACACCCGTATGGGGGTTCCGTTGTCCGATGCCATGGGTACCCGGTTCTCCTTCCGACAGGCAGTATCACTCACGGCAACACGCTTGAAAACGCCCCTCGTTGACACTCTCTTTCGGCGGCGAATACACTTCGCCTGCCTGTAAGAGCAGGTTAAGAGGCCGTTTCGGGCTGCTCAAGCCGCATTAGATAGCACGTTCGAGCAGCCCCCGAGGAGCCCCACCCCCTGCACGACGGGTAATTCACAACAGGGGAAGGGAAACTCCCCGGGAAGGGTTGAATAGAACGTGCCCGACACATCGACTCCATCTGCCATGCCGTCCACCGGCGTGACCGAAAACGACATCGGAGGCAAGGAAGAGCTCCTTGCCGCCTACGAAGCGACCATCAAAGCCTTCGACGACGGCGACCTCGTGCAAGGGAAGGTCGTCCGAGTCGACAAGGACGAAGTCCTCCTCGACATCGGCTACAAGTCCGAAGGCGTGATCCCCGCGCGCGAGCTCTCGATCAAGCACGACGTCGACCCCCGCCAGATCGTGGAAGTCGGCCAGGAGATCGAGGCGCTCGTCACCCAGAAAGAAGACAAAGAAGGCCGGCTGATCCTGTCGGTCAAGAAAGCCAAGTACGAGCGGGCCTGGGGTCAGATCGAGAAGGTCATGAAAGAGGACGGGGTCGTCACCGGCACCGTCATCGAAGTCGTGAAGGGCGGATTGATCCTCGACATCGGCCTGCGCGGCTTCCTCCCCGCGTCGCTGGTCGACCTGCGGCGCGTGCGCGACCTGCACCCGTTCGTCGGCAAGCAGCTCGAGTGCAAGATCATCGAGCTCGACCGCAACCGCAACAACGTCGTGCTGTCACGCCGGAAGTACCTCGAAGAGGCGCAGTCGGAAGGCCGCAAGGACTTCCTCCAGAACCTCAAGAAGGGTGAGGTCAAGAAGGGCACGATCTCTTCGATCGTGAACTTCGGCGCGTTCGTCGACCTCGGCGGCGTCGACGGGCTGATCCACGTCAGCGAGCTTTCGTGGAAGCACGTCGAGCACCCGAGTGAGGTCGTGCAGGTCGGTCAGGAAGTGACCGTCGAAGTCCTGGACGTGGACCTTGAGCGCGAGCGCATCTCGCTATCTCTCAAGAAGACGCAGGAGGATCCGTGGCACCAGTTCGCGCGCGAGCACGCGCCGAACGAGATCCTCGACGGAGAAGTCACGAAGCTCGTGCCGTTCGGCGCGTTCGTTCGGGTCGGAGAAGGGGTCGAAGGCCTCGTGCACATCTCCGAGCTGTCGGACAAGCACGTCGAAACGGCCGAACAGGTCGTCGCGGTGGGGCAGAAAACGCCGGTCAAAATCATCGAGATCGACGGCGACCGCCGGCGGATCTCGCTTTCGATCCGCCAGGCCCTCCCGGGGGGTGGCGCCGAGCCGCTTCCGGACGACGAGATCACACCGGCGAAAGAAGCGCCCGCCGAAGAGCCGGTCGCGGCCGACGCGAGCGCGAACGGAGCGGCGACCGGGAAAGACGTGCTCGAAGCCGCCATGGCGCCCGAGGTCGAACCCGCGGCCGCCGCCGAGCCCGCCCCGGGCGACGAGGAGAGCGAAGCGAAGCCGCTCGGCGAAGAGACGATCGAGTCGATCATCGCCGACCTGAAGCGCCGAACCGAACAGAAGGAATAGAGGGATGCTGCTCGTCGGATTGACGGGCGGCATCGGGGCCGGAAAGAGCACGGTCGCCCGGCTTCTGGCCGAGCACGGAGCCGTCGTGATCGACGCCGACTCGATCGTGCGCGAGCTGCAGCAACCCGGCACCAACGTCTTCCGGGCGATCGTCGACCGCTTCGGGTCGCACGTCGTGGCGGCGGACGGCACGCTCGATCGCGTGCGCCTGGCCGACATCGTCTTCCGGAACGACGACGCGCGCTCCGCGCTTAACGGGATCGTTCATCCTGCCGTCTATGCCGTGATGTCCGAGCGGATCGCCGCAGTGAAGGACGAGGACCGGGTCGTCGTCCTCGATATCCCGCTGCTTGCCGAAGCCGGTGGGAGCGGTGGTATGGACGCGGTGGTCGTCGTCGAAGCGGACGAAGACATGCGAGTTGCGCGCGTGGTCGCGGAGCGCGGGCTGGACCCCGAAGACGTGCGCGCGCGCATGGCCGCCCAAGCGTCGTCCGAGCAGCGGGAAGCGCTTGCCGACGTCGTCATCCGGAACAACGGGGCGGTCGAGGACCTGGAGGCGCAGGTCGCCGACGTGTGGGAGCAACTGCGCGCGCGGCTGGGCGCGAGCGCATGAGCGAGGAAGAAGAGAAACCGGTTCGTCACTTCTCGGCGGAGGAGGCGAACGCGCTGCTCCCCTCGGTGGCGCCTTTGGTCGAAGCGCTCCGGGACGCGCAGGCCGTCATGGAAGAGCGGCAGGACGAGGTGACCGAGTCGATCCCGACGAACGGCGGCGGCGCCGTTCACCGCGAGTTTCTCGAGGCGACGGCGCGCGCGGCGAAGGCGCTCGGCGCGCTGGAGGAGCTGGGCCTCGTCGTCCGTGATCCGTCGAGCGGCCTGGTCGACTTCCCAGCGGTCCGCGAAGGACAAGAGGTGTTCCTCTGTTGGCGGCTCGGTGAGCCCTCCGTCGCATGGTTCCACCCGCCGGAGACCGGTTTCGCCGGGCGACAGCCTCTGTAGCGCGCGCGGGATCGGGCAGAATCCGTCCTACGCGACCGTTAGGATGAACGCATGCCTCCCTTCCGCATCGCGTCGGAGTTCCGCCCTGCCGGCGACCAGCCGGGGGCGATCGATACGCTCGCGCACGGGGTAGAGAAGAGCCTCGATTTCCAGACGCTCCTGGGCGTCACCGGCTCGGGAAAGACGGCGACGGTCGCGTGGCTGGTCGAGCGCATCCAGCGGCCGACCCTCGTCATCTCGCCGAACAAGTCCCTCGCCGCCCAGCTCGCGAACGAGTTCCGGGAGTTCTTCCCGGAGAACGCCGTCGAGTACTTCGTCAGCTACTACGACTACTACCAGCCGGAGGCGTACGTCCCGTCGTCGGATACCTACATCGAGAAAGACTCCTCGGTGAATGACGAGATCGACCGGCTGCGGCACTCGGCGACCTCGGCGCTCCTGCAACGCAAAGATGTACTGATCGTCGCGAGCGTGTCCTGCATCTACGGCCTGGGGTCGCCCGAGCAGTACGAAGGCCACCTCTTGCGGCTCGTGCGCGGAGTAGACGTTCCGATGGACTTCATCAAGCGGCGCCTCGTCAGCATGCAGTACAGCCGGAACGACTTCTCCCTCGCGCGCGGCACATTCCGCGTGCGCGGCGACACGATCGAGATCCATCCCGCGTACGAAGAGACGATCCTTCGCATCGAGCTGTTCGGCGACACGATCGAGCGGATGACGCTGATCGAGCCCGCCTCCGGCGAGATCGTGGGCGACGTCGGCGACACGACCGTCTTCGCCGCGAGCCACTACGTTGCAAGCCACGAGCGGATGGGCCACGCGATGGAATCGATCGAGGAGGAGCTGGGGCATCGCCTGAAGGAGCTCGAGTCGCAGAACAAGCTGCTCGAAGCACAACGGCTTCGGATGCGCACGACGTTCGACCTCGAGATGATGCGCGAGATGGGCTTCTGTTCCGGGATCGAGAACTACTCGCGCCACATCGACGGGCGCGCGCCGGGGGAGGCGCCGTACACCTTGCTGGATTACTTCCCCGACGACTTCCTCTGCGTCGTCGACGAATCGCACGTCACCGTGCCGCAGATCAACGGCATGTACGAAGGCGACATGACGCGGAAGCGCACGCTCGTCGAGCATGGGTTCCGCTTGCCGAGCGCGATGGACAACCGGCCGCTGAAGTTCGAGGAGTGGCTGGAGAAGGTCAACCAGGTCGTTTTCCTCTCGGCGACGCCGGGTTCCTACGAGCTCCGCGTCTCGAAGCAGGTTGCCGAACAGGTTGTGCGCCCGACCGGCCTCGTCGACCCGGAGGTCCTCATCCGTCCGACCAAGGGCCAGATCGACGACCTCATCGAAGAGATACGCGCGCGCGCCGAGGCCGGCGAGCGGACGCTCGTGACGACGCTGACGAAGAAGATGGCCGAAGACTTGACCGAGTACCTCGTCGAGTCCGGGCTCCGCGTCCGCTACATGCACTCCGAGACCGACACGATCCAACGGATCGAGCTGCTGCGCGACCTTCGCCTCGGCGAGTTCGACACCCTGATCGGTATCAACCTCCTCCGCGAGGGGCTCGACCTGCCCGAGGTGTCGCTGGTCGCGATCCTCGACGCAGACAAGGAAGGCTTCCTCCGGTCGGAGACTTCGTTGATCCAGACGATCGGGCGCGCCGCGCGCAACGTGAGCGGCCGGGTGATCATGTACGCAGACGAGATAACCGACTCGATGAAGCGCGCGATCAACGAGACGAACCGCCGCCGCCAGAAACAGGTCCAGTTCAACAAGGACCACGGCATCGAGCCGGCGACGATCCGCAAGAAGGTCAGCGACATCCTCCAATCGGCCGGCATCGCTTCCGAGTCGAGCGCGCCCTACCCGGACCGGAAGAAGAGGAAGATCGCGCGCGACCTCACCGGCTTGCCGAAGGACGAGCTGCCGCGTCTGATCCAAGCCCTCGAGGAAGAGATGCGCGAAGCAGCGCGCGAGCTGCGCTTCGAATACGCCGCGCGCCTGCGCGACGAAGTGAATGAGCTGAAACGCGAGCTTCGCGAAGTCGGCTAGTCCGGCTTGAGCGACCGCGGCAGGTGCTCTCCGGGTGCGCCCCCTCGAAGGCTGCGGTCGCAGCGCTTGTTGCGCCGCTCCCTCAGCAACCCCCCGCGCGCTTCCTTCGGTCGCGCAAGCGGGGCCCCTCTGAGCCTTCGAGTCGGCGACCCTGGGGCACCCGCCGCTGCGCGAAGTCGGGTAGCGGCTACCCGCCCAAACGTGCCGGCGCGCGCGCCCGAACCCATTGCCGTTCGCCCGGTGGCCCCTCGAGTCGCCAGCCGTGGTGCGTCTTCTGCGCGTGATGCCAGCGGCAGAGCCGAGCGAGGTTGTCCAGCGACGTCTCGCCGCCGTTCGCAACGGGAACGATGTGGTCGATCTCGAGGTCGCGCCGCTTGTTGCATCCTGGAACCGCGCACGCCACGTCGCGCGTCTCGAGCGCCGTGCGCAACGCGGCCGGGATGGTCCTGCCCGCGTGCACGACGCGTTGGACGTCGACGCCTCCCATCTCGAGCAGCTTGACCGATCCACCCGCGGCAAGCCGCCTCGCCGCGGCCACCGAGATCGGGCCGACGCCGGGGATATGGCACGTCTCGCCCGCCTCCGTACGGCCACGCGCCAGCGCGCTCTGCGACACGTGCACGTGCACGACCGCTTTGGGCGCTCCGGCGCCGTCGGCGAGCGACACCAACGCGTCGGCGGCGTACGCCTCGGCGGACTCGACTTGACCGGCGCGATGCGCCTCCGCCTCCAGCACGTCTGCCCGGTGCCGGATCGATGCGAGCAACGGCGCCCCCTCGTCGGCCGTCAGCCGCGCGTCCAGACGCAACGCGCCGTCCGTCTCTAGCCAGTGCCGGAAGTACCTGCTTCGCCGGATCCGCTCCCGCGCGTTCTCGTCGCCGGCCGCTGCCGCCGCAACGTCCCGGCACTTCTCGCGAAGCGCAGCGATCGACTCGCGCTCGGCCATCCGGAGCAGATCGTGCTCGGCGGCCGGATCGAGCTCCGCCGCCGCCGAGATCTCGGAGGCTTGGCGCTCCGAGAGGTTCCCGGAAACAAGCGCCTCCTTCGTCGCCGGAAGCTGCTCGAGCCGCATCGCCATGTTGATCGTCGCGGCTGCGTGCCGGAACGACGCGCGGCTGTGCTCTGCCACCCACGCGACGATCGAAGGGGATCCAGACGAGCGCCACGCTTTCGTTTCCTGCACCCGCCGCGTCGCGAGCGTGCGCCCGGCGACGGCCAGCCTTTCGATCTCTGAGAACTGATCGACCAAGCGCGCCGCATCTGCGGCAGCGATCGTCGATCCGTCGAGCCCGCGCACCAGCGCACGCAATCCGTCGAGCAACTCATTCAGATTCATGACGTGATGTAAGCACGCGCATGTGACAAGAACACGTGTTCGTGAACGATTCGAGAGAAACTTCTCGATCGAAAGAACGCTCAGGCGATCAGCGCGCGCACGGCTTCTTCAGCGCACCGCAACACCAGGAAGTGCCCGCCGCGCCGCACGGTCAACGTCGCGTGTGGCAACGCCGACGCCACATACTCGGCGTGATGAAGCGGACAGACGCGGTCGCGCTCCCCGTGCCACAGCTGGACCGGGGAAGCAATGGACGCCAATGAAAACCCCCACGGCCGCGCGCATAACGCGTTCTCCCACACCGTCGTCCGAGCACCTTGTCGCAACGCCTCGCGAAGCTGCTCGGACAATGCGCGTGCTTCCCCTGCGCGCGCGGCAACCGTCTTCCCCGCGTGGGATGCCGCCCGCGCAACCAGATCGCTCGCGCGCGCCGCGCTACCCAGGAACACGTGCGTCATCGTTGCCGTCGCCCGCGGGTACCGCGGCGCCGCCCAGTAGGTCGCGCGCTCGGAGAGATCCATGCCGCGGAACGCGCCGGGGCGGTCGCTCGGTCCGACGCCGCTGACGATCGTGATCCGTTCCACGCTCGCACCCATCGCAGCGCCGACCGCCAGCGCGAACGGCGCACCTCCCGACACGGCGAAGAGGCGGAACCGATCGATGCCGAGGTCGGCGACCAGGGAGGAGACGTCCGACGCCCAGTCCAGGAACGAACGCCCTTCCAACGGGTCCGACCGCCCATACCCGGGCCGGTCGATCGTGATGTAGCGCACCCCGAGGCGCGCGTACATCCGATCATCGGTGTGCCTCTCCAGGCGCGACCCGGGGATCCCGTGGAAGTGCAGCACCGGCATCCCGTGAGGGTCGCCCCACTCCGCGTACGCCAGCGCGCGCCCGTCGCCTAAGCGGACGGTTCCTTCGCGGAGCGGAGCCACGCCGTCACCAGCCGCGCGCGCGCCACGTCTCGACGTAGGGCCGTTCCCGGCCGAGCGTCGAGTCCAACCCGTGGCCCGGACAGATGCGCGTCTCGTCGGACAGCCCGAACAACCGGTCGAGGCTTTGCATCACTTGCCGGAACTGCGCCGTGCCGTCCGTCCCGCCGGGCCCCGCGGGGAACAGCGTGTCGCCGCTGAACAGGAACGGCCCTGCCCGGAACGAAGTGCTGCCGGGCGTGTGACCCGGTGTGTGCATCACGTCGATCTCTGTGCCGCCGACGACGATCGTCTGCCCGTCGCGAAGCGGCTTCGTCTCGACCGGCATCCGAGCGGCGTCGCCCGGATGCGCGTAGACCGGCACGCCCAGGGCCGAGACCAGGTCGGGTAGCGCTTGCACGTGGTCCGGGTGCCCGTGGGTCTCGACGATGGCCAACACCCGCAACCCCTCAACCTCGCGGAGGATCCGCGCTGCGTCGGTTGCCCCGTCGATGATCAGCGCGTCGCCCGAACCGGTGTCGCGAACCACGTACACGTTGTTGTCGAACGGACCGACGGAGAACTTCTTGACGGCGACCCCGTCGGAGGCCGGATACTCATGCGTCGTGCCACCGGGCGTGACGTACCCGAACTCCGGCGTGGACGGCGGGTGAGGCGTTTCGCCTGCGCGCGCGTTCATCCCGCGAGTCGGCGCAGCACCGCCGGCAAGATCCCGCCTTGCTTGATGTACGTAACGTCGGTCGGCGTGTCCAGCCGCGCGCGCGTCTTGAAGCGTTTCTCGGAGCCGTCGTCTGCGCGCGCGATCACCTCGACTTCCATGTGCGGCTTCGGATCGACCACGTTCAGGAGCTCGAACGACTCGCGCCCGGTCAGCCCAAGCGAGTCTGCGTCTTCCCCCGGGGCGAACTCCAGCGGGATGACGCCCATCTGCACGAGGTTCGAGCGGTGGATGCGCTCGAACGACTTCGCGATCACTGCGCGCACACCGAGCAACGCCGTCCCCTTCGCCGCCCAGTCGCGCGACGACCCCGAGCCGTACTCGGCCCCCGCCAAAACGATCAAAGGCACGCCTTCGGATAGGTACCGCGCAGAGACCTCGAACACGCTTCCGTCGGTGCCGTCGGGCAGGTGCACACTCACGCCCCCTTCGGACCCCGGGACCAGCTTGTTCCGCAGCCGGATGTTCGCGAACGTCCCCCGCACCATCACCTCGTGGTTCCCCCGCCGGGAGCCGTAGCTATTGAACTCCTCCGGCTTCACGCCGTACTCCATCAAGTACCGCGCCGCCGGCGAGTCCTTCGCGATCGCGCCTGCCGGCGAGATGTGATCGGTCGTCACCGAGTCTCCGACCCAGACCAGCACGCGGGCGCCGGCGATCGGTTGGAGGGGTGCAGGCTCGGCCGTGACGCCCAACAGGAACGGCGGCTCTTGGATGTAGGTGGACGAGGGATCCCATTCGTAGAGGTCGCCGGTCGCCACCTCGAGCGAGCGCCACCGCGAGTCCCCCTCGAAGATCTTCGCGAACCGCTTCTTGAAGAACTCGGGGCTCATCGCGTCGGCCGTGATGCGCGCGACCTCGTCCGCCGACGGCCAGATGTCCGCCAGCATGACCGGCGTGCCGTCCCGGTCGGTGCCGACAGGGTCGGTCGTGAGATCGATGTCGACCGTCCCCGCGAGCCCGTACGCGACCACCAGCGGCGGCGACGCCAGGAACGACATCTTCACCTGCGGGTGGATGCGCCCTTCGAAGTTGCGGTTCCCACTCAGAACAGCGGCCACCGTCAACGATTCGGAGTCGATCGCGCGCGCGACCGGATCCGGCAGCGGCCCGGAGTTCCCGATGCAGGTCGTGCACCCGAAGCCGACCAGGTAGAAGCCCAGCTCCTCCAGCGGCCCGATCAGCCCGGCGCGCTCGAGATAGTCCACAACGACCGGCGATCCAGGCGCGAGCGACGTTTTCACGTGGGGCGCCACGGTCAGCCCTCGCGCGATCGCGTTCCTGGCGAGCAGCCCTGCCCCGATCATCACGGACGGGTTCGACGTGTTCGTGCACGAGGTGATCGCCGCGATCACGACCGACCCGTCGCCGACCTCGTCCTCGCGCGCATCGATCTTGATGCGAGTCTTCGTCATCTCCGCGGTATCGCCGCCGCCCTTCATCGTCGGCAACACCTCGCGGAACGTGTTTTGCACGTTGCCCAGGGTGACGCGATCCTGCGGCCGCTTCGGTCCGGCGACGGCCGGCTCGACGGATCCGAGGTCGAAGTCGATCTTGTCGACGTACTTAGGCTCGGGATCGCCGGGCGCGTGGAACAGACCTTGGGTCTTGCAGTAGCGCTCGACGAGGTCGACGACCGCGTCGCGGCCGGTGCCGCGGAGGTACGCAAGCGTCTGGTCGTCGACGGGGAAGAAGCCTTCGGTCGCGCCGTACTCCGGCGACATGTTCGCGACCGTCGCGCGGTCGGGGACCGTCAGCGCTTGCAAGCCGGGCCCGACGAACTCGACGAACCGGCCGACCACGCCGTGCGCGCGCAGCAGCTGCGTGAGCGCGAGCACCATGTCGGTCGCCGTCGCGCCCTCGGGCAAGCGTCCCGACAGCCGCACGCCGACCACGTCGGGAACCAGCATGTTCACCGCTTCTCCGAGCATGGCCGCCTCGGCCTCGATGCCGCCCACGCCCCAGCCGAGCACGCCGATCCCGCCGATCATCGTTGTGTGCGAGTCCGTTCCAACCAAGGTGTCGGGGAACGCCGTCCCGTCGGCGGTCGCCACGACCGTCGCGAGGTTCTCGAGGTTCACCTGGTGAACGATCCCGGCGCCCGGCGGCACGACGTGGAAGTCTTCGAAGCCGCTCTGCGCCCACTTCAGGAACTGGTACCGCTCTTTGTTGCGCTGGACCTCGATCGCGACGTTGCGCGCGAACGCCTCTTTCGAGCCGAACGCGTCGACCTGGACGGAGTGGTCGATCACGAGGTCCACCCGGACCTGCGGGTTCACGCGCTTCACGTCGGCGCCGACGCGCGCGACGGCCGCGCGCATGGCGGCCAGGTCGGCGACGACCGGCACCCCGGTGAAGTCCTGCAGGATCACGCGCGCGGGGTGGAACGGGAACTCGATCTCGCCGTCGTTCGGCCAGTCGATCAGCGCGTGGAGGTGCTTCTCGTCCGCGTCGGCGCCCTGGAAGCGAAGGACGTTCTCGATGAAGATCCGGATGACGTAGGGGAGCTGCTCGAGCCGGGCCGCGCCGGCGGCGCGCTCCAGCGAGTGATAGGAGACGGCCCCCCCGGCCGTCTCGAGGCGATCGGGTGCGGTCATGATGGTCCAGCTCCTTCGAGGTGGCCCCAACGACGGGGACTCCTTGAGCCTATCGCGCGCGCCCACCCGATTGTCGCGCGCATATGCTGCGCGCGACCCGGAAGGAGGCTCGCGTGGGCACTGTGTTCATCGGGATAGGGATCGGCGTGGCGGCCGGCGTGCTCTCAGGCCTTTTCGGTATCGGCGGGGGGATCGTCATCGTGCCGGCGCTGGTCTTCCTCGGCCTGACCCAGAAGCACGCGACCGGCACATCCCTTGCAGCTCTCGTCTTGCCGGTCGGCATCCTCGGCGTCTTGGAATACGCACACCGGCATGAGGTTGAATGGAAGTACGCCATCGGCATCGCCGTCGGCCTGACGGTGGGGGCATTCTTCGGCGCCGCATTTGCCGGCAAGCTCTCCAACCTTGTCCTCCGGCGCGCGTTCGGCGGCCTGATGCTCCTGGTGTCACTGCGGTTCCTTATCTTTAGTAAGTAGGCAGGGAACCCCCGGGACGACCGATAGCCCGGCCACCTATCATGGTGGCCGGAACGGATCCGAGGGAGGAAAACGCGTATGGCTGAGTTCTTTGACGCCGTCCCGGCGGACGATGTCCCCGGCGAGACGGCCTCGGTCGTAGAAGTCAACGGGAAAGAGGTCGCGCTCGTTCACACGGGCGGCGAGTTCTACGCGCTCGCCAACGAGTGCACGCACGCGAACTACTCCATCGGCGAAGGCGATCTGGTCGGGGAGAACGTCATCGAGTGCCCCGGGCACGGCTCGACGTTCAACGTGCAGACCGGCGATGTGATCAGCGGGCCGGCCGACGAGCCGCTCGAAACGTACGAAGTAAAGGTCGTCGACGGAATGGTGCGGGTCGCGGTCGAGTGACGCAACAGAAGAAGGGCGCGGGCGGGGGTAACGGGGCGAAGCGAGCGGCACGCGCGCGTCCCGAGCCGCTCGCACCCAAAGGGCAGTTCGGCTCGCTGGTCATCCGCGGCGCGCGCGAGCACAACCTGAAGAACCTGCACCTCGAGCTGCCGCGCGATGCGCTGATCGTCTTCACCGGCATCTCCGGCTCGGGGAAGTCATCGCTCGCGTTCGACACGATCTACGCCGAGGGCCAACGGCGGTACGTCGAAAGCTTGTCGGCGTATGCGCGCCAGTTCCTCGGCCAGATGGAGAAGCCCGACGTCGACTTCATCGACGGACTGTCGCCGGCGATCTCGATCGACCAGAAAACGGCGTCGCAGAACCCGCGGTCGACGGTCGGCACCGTCACCGAGATCTACGACTACCTCCGCTTGCTGTACGCGCGCGTCGGCAAGCCGCACTGCCCGAAATGCGGCCGCCCGATCGCGAAGCAGACGCCAGACCAGATCGTCGACCAGGTGCGCGCGCTGCCCGAGGGCACGCGGTTCCAGGTCCTCGCTCCGATCGTCCGTCAGCGCAAGGGGGAGTACGAGCAGCTTCTGGCCGACCTCGCGAAGAAGGGCTTCGCGCGCGCCAAGGTCGACGGCGAGGTCAAGGAGCTCTCCGAGAAGATCCGGCTCGACCGCTATTACAAGCACTCGATCGACGTCGTCGTCGACCGGCTCGTGATGAAGGACGGGATCGAGCGGCGTCTCACCGACTCCGTCGAGACGGCGCTCGGCCTTGCCGATGGGATGGTCGCGATCGAGCTCGTCGACAGCGGCGCGATCGACACATACTCGCAGCACCTCGCGTGCTTGTTCGACGGCCTGTCGTTCGAAGAGCTGCAGCCGCGGAACTTCTCGTTCAACTCGCCGTACGGCGCGTGCCCGCGCTGCGACGGGTTGGGAACGCACCTCGAAGTGGATCCCGAGCTCGTGGTGCCTGATCCGGACGTGTCGCTGTCCGAGCGGCCCTTCCACCCCTGGCAGGGCGGGCGGACCGAGTACTTCGACAAGCTCGTGGAAGCGGTGGCCGGCTACCTGAAGGTCAAGCCGTCGGCGCCGTGGCGGAAGCTGACGAAGGCGCAGCGGGACGTCTTCCTGTACGGGACCGGCGACGACCAGGTGTACGTGAAGTACCGCAACCGGTACGGCCGGACGCGCGCGTACTGGACGCACTACGAAGGCGTGATCCCGTGGTTGGAGCGCCAGCACGAGCGCGCCGAGAGCGAGTACGCGATCGGCAAGGTCGAGCAGTACATGCGCGAGATCCCGTGCCCGGAGTGCAAGGGCGCGCGCCTCAAGCCGGAGACGCTGGCCGTAACCGTCGGCGAAAAGAACATCTGGGAGCTGACGTCCCTTTCGATCGCGGACGCGGATAAGTTCGTCAAGTCGATCGACTTCAGCGAGCGCGAGCACCACATCGCCGACCGCGTGATCAAAGAAGTGGTCGCTCGCCTCGGGTTCCTGCTCGACGTCGGTCTCGACTACCTGACGCTGGAACGCTCCGCCGCAACGCTGGCCGGGGGAGAGGCGCAGCGCATCCGTCTCGCGACACAGATCGGGAGCGGCCTCGTCGGCGTGCTTTACATCTTGGATGAGCCATCGGTCGGCTTGCATCAGCGGGACAACCACCGATTGATCGAGACCTTGATCCGGCTGCGCGACATGGGCAACACGCTGATCATCGTCGAGCACGACGAGGCGACGATCGCGACGGCCGACCACGTTGTCGATATCGGCCCGGGGGCCGGGGAGCACGGCGGTGAGATCGTGTACGAGGGGTCGGTGAAAGGGCTGCTCGAACACGGATCGTCGCTGACCGGCCAGTACCTCAGTGGCCGCCGGCGCATCGACGTGCCGGGCATGCGGCGCGCGCCGGGCGGCAACTGGCTCGTGCTGAAGGGCGCGCGCCAGAACAACTTGAAGGACATCGACGTTCGGTTCCCGATCGGCAGCTTCATCTGCATCACCGGGGTAAGCGGCAGCGGGAAGTCGTCGTTGTTGAGCGACACGCTGCACCCCGCGCTGATGTCGAAGATATACGGATCGAAGGTGGTCGCCGGGAAACACAAAGGCATCACCGGCTTGCAGCACTTCGACAAAGTGGTGAACGTCGACCAAGCGCCGATCGGCCGAACGCCGCGATCGAACCCGGCGACCTACATCGGCGTGTTCGACCACATCCGCGCGCTGTTCAGCCAGACGCCCGAGGCGCGCGTCCGCGGGTACCAGCCGGGCCGGTTCTCGTTCAACGTTTCCGGCGGGCGGTGCGAAGCGTGTGCCGGCGACGGGACGATCAAGATCGAGATGCACTTCCTTCCCGACGTCTACGTGCCGTGCGAGGTGTGCAAGGGCGCCCGCTACAACCGCGACACGCTCGACGTCACGTTCAAGAACAAGAACATCGCCGAGGTCCTCGACATGTCGATCGAGGAGGCGCTCGAGTTCTTCAAGCACCAGCCGCCGATCGCCCGCCAGCTCCAGACCTTGTTCGACGTGGGCCTCGGGTACGTGCGACTCGGACAGCCCGCGCCGACGCTGTCGGGCGGGGAGGCCCAGCGGGTGAAGCTGGCGTCGGAGCTCGGGAAGCGGGCCACCGGACGCACCGTGTACATGCTCGACGAGCCGACGACCGGGTTGCATTTCGAGGACACGAAGCGGCTGCTCGGCGTTCTGTCGCGACTCGTCGAGGGCGGGAACACCGTGTTGGTGATCGAGCACAACCTCGACGTGATCAAGTCGGCGGACTGGATCATCGACCTCGGGCCCGAGGGCGGCGACGCCGGCGGGCAGGTCGTGGCCGAGGGCTCGCCCGAGCACGTCGCCAAGACCGAAGGCAGCTACACGGGAAGTTTCCTCGCGCCGATCCTCGGGCTCGACGAGCACGCCGTCGCGTGAGGCGGGGGCTACTTCCGGGCACCCCGCGCGATCTCGTCCTGCAGGGCGTAGAGGATCGGCAGCGTGGCGCGGTCTTTCGGGCGGTCCGCGATCTCCTTCGAGCGGATGATGTCCGCGAGCGACGCGACGCGGACGACGGTGCCGTCGATCTCCAGCTCGATCGCGTCGCCGACGAGATCCTCGTATCCCCGGCTGCCGGCAGGCTGAAAGGCGATGTCGAAGTCGCCGTACCGCGTCGTGAGATTCACGAGCTGGGTGCGCCGCAGGAAGTCCGCATCAACGGAGAAGCGGACACCGTCGGGCTCGGCCTCGGTTCTGACGCGTGCCCGAACGTCCCGCAGCGCGGCCGCGAGCCGCTCACGATTCTCGGGCGAGGGGTCGGGGCAGATGTCGGCGTCGTTCGTGAGGGCGGACGAGCCGTGCAGCGTCGCCGCGAGCCCGCCGATGAGCACGTAGTCGACACGATGTCGAGCGAGCACCTGGAACAGCTTCTCCGGTTGCAGCGGCTTAGGCACGCGCGGGCTCGCGTTCGACCGGGCGCGCCTTGGCGCGGAGCTTGGCGACGTTCCGCACGGATTCGAGGCGCTCCGCCGGTGTCATCGCGAGGTTCTGGCGGATCTGCGCGCGGTCGACGTCGTCGAGGCGCCGGAACGTCATGTCGGCTTCGAAGCCGCACGCTTCGAGGATCCGGGCGAGGGTGTCGACCCGAGGTGTGTCGCGACCGCGCTCCCAGTTCGAGACC
>Ga0066660_10000200_pt1 | contig 17924 bp, 18 predicted proteins | sample GraSoiAngelo_109_FD_75177 | JGI IMG/M metagenome (GOLD analysis project Ga0066660, IMG submission 75177) | Grasslands soil microbial communities from the Angelo Coastal Reserve, California, USA - 14_0903_12_20cm | ecosystem: Environmental > Terrestrial > Soil > Grasslands | place: USA...
CCCCCCCAACCTGCGTGACGTCAAGGACCGCTCTCGCCTCATGCACAACGGGGTGTTCACGACGCTGGACGAGGTGCTGCACTTCTACGACAGCAACAAGGCGGCGGGGGTGCCGAGCATCAGTGGGCCCGAGAGGGACGCCATCGTGGCCTTCCTCAAGTCCCTCTGAGCCTCCAGCCCCGCGGCCCCCACGCCCTGAGGCCCACGGCCCTGAGGCCCACGGGCCCGCGGCCTTGAGATCCGCTGCCCGAGGCACCGCGCCCTGAGACGCCAGCTCTGAGGCTCACCGGCTGAGCCCCCCCGCGCAGGCTGGTGGTGGCCTCCCGACCATGCCCGGGTCGGCCGCTTCCGCCCCAGACCGGTGGGGGCGTCCGGACAGAGGCTCCGGGGGCCAAGGTTTCCGAAAGGTCCGCCCACGAACATCCGGCTGGACAGAAGGGGACCAGCTGCGATGTCACTCAGGGCAACCGACCAAGGCAAGAACTCGAGCCGGCTGGGAACGGCCGGGCGGGGCCTCATCCCCGCCGCGGCAGCCACTGTCGCCGGGCTCATCATGCTCGCCGGGCCCGCCATGGCCGCCGGCAGCGATCACCTGCCGCTGCCGGCGACACCCGCGGCCTCGCCCCCGCCGGCCAACGTGGTCCGGATCCTGGGCCTGACCAACGCCGACACGGGCACGCCCCCGCCGCCCCCGGCCACCCCCACCGACGACCTACGCGACCTCATGGACGCGCTCGTTAGCGCCTCGACCCCGGCGGCTGCCGCCGCGGCCAAGCAGAGCGCCCTGGACATCCTCGAGGGCAACCCGATCGCGAACCGGGCCTACAGCGGCATTCCCCTGCTGGGTTGGAACATGCCGGCCAAGATCAAGAACGTCCCCGCAGGTGGGTCGGTGACCGTCAACGAGGTGCGCTTCGACGACCAGGTCCTCACCGACACGGCCCTGCTCACGTTCGCCGACCCCAGCCAGCCCTTCTCGGTGACCTACAGCGTCGCCGACCTCACCCAGTCGACGGGCGAGCTCGCCCCGGCCGCGCTGGGCAGCGGGAGCGGGACCCAGCTGGCGGCCGACCTCCTGGGCCTGCCGAACATGCCCACGGGCACGACGGTGGTCAACAACTTCCACCCCGAGGGCCAGCCCGAGCAGACCCGTGAGGGCGTCCAGCTGCACACCGTGCGCATGCCCGCTCCCAACACGGTGTCGGCCTTGCTCGACCCCAACATCGTGGACGGCCACACGGGCATGGCCACGCTCGTCCCCGCCTCCGCCGGCGTCGTGTCCGCGGTGCAGGCCCGCTTCGGGACCGACAAGGCCGCGGCCATAGCCAAGATCGGCGACCGGGCCCCGGAGAAGCTCCTCTGGAACGACCTCAAGGCCCTCAACACCAGCAACCTAGGCGCGGTCCACACCCTGGGCGCCCAGGACGCCTCGCTGGTGGTCGCCATCCGCATGCACAACCAGATCCCCGCAGGCGTCTCCACCGACCCTTCGGCCACCCTCTCGGTCGTCCTTCTCAACGGGCACGCCTACGTCTCGGCCCGCAAGCTCGACCTGGCCCCCGGCGCCCAGATGAGCATCTCGGTGACCAACGCCGACAACTATGAGCACGGCTTCAAGGCCACCGCCCTCTTCAACCGCAGCGCCACCTTCGGGGTGATCGACTGGGGCCAGTTCGACGCCTCCGGCCTGGGCTCGGCCACGCTCGCTCCGGGCGCATCCAAGACCGTGACGGTGACGCCGGCCTCCAACGCCTTCGCCCTGGTGCTGGGCGACGCCACCAACGGCGAGCAGGGCGCCACCTTCGTGAAGCTCAACCGCGGCGTGTCCCAGAGCGTCGCCCCGGCGGCAGCCGCACCTGCTCCGGCAGCCGCACCTGCTCCGGCACCCGCCGCTGCCCCGGCTGCGGCTGCTGCTCCCGCTCCGGCTCCTGCTCCGGCTCCCGCTCCGGCTCCTGCTCCGGCGGCCAAGGCGACTCCCGATCCCGCTCTTGCTCCGGTGCCTGCTCCTGCTCCGGCACCGGCCGGTGGCAAGGTTCCCGCTCCGACCGGCGGCGGCAAGGGCGGCGGCGGCAAGCCGTGAACCCCAACCCGACGCTGTCTGTCGGCGTCGGCGGCAGAAGCCTTCTAGCAGTCGCCGTCGCCATCGTCCTCACGCTCGGCCTCATAGGCGTGATGAGGGTGGGCGGCGGCGGGGCGCGGCCGACCGCAGCCTCGACCGCACCGGCGGCCGGAGGGGCGATCGCATCGGCCCAAGGCCCGTCCCCCGTCGTGCTCACCGGCCAGCAGGCCATGGGCCTGGTCTCCTTCGATCCCTCCCTCCTCGGGTACCACGTGGGGTTCCGCACCGGCCGCAAGGACATCCGCGCCCAGATCGACCGGGACCTGCGCAAGATCACGGTGTACGTCTCCCCGGGCGACGCGCTGCACCGGGTGGCCCACGACATCGCCCACGAGCTGGGGCACGCCTACGACGCCAGGTACCTGACGCCGGTGGCCCGTGACCGCTACCTGCAGGCGCGGGGCCGGCCCTCGGCCAACTGGTTCCCAGGCTTCCAGGCCGCCGACTACACGGCCCTGGCCCTCAGCGACTACGGCACCGGGGCAGGGGACTTCGCCGAGGTCTTCGCCCTGTGCCACGCCCCCAGCCCCGAGTTCCGCAGCACGCTCGCACCGGAGCCGTCCGACCCCTGCTCCCTCATCCCCAAGCCCGCTTGAGTCAGGGGCGGGCCCACCCAGATTGGGTGGGCCGGAACGACCCGTCAGGGGCTGGTGAGAAACCTGCCCGATCCGCATCCTGAACTGCACCTGAGGACTGAGGCAATCGTCATGACCGGAACAACCAGGCAGGACGAGCAGAGGCAGTACGAGCAAGCAGAGGAGACAGGCATGCTCGAGTTTTCCGTGTTCGGTGAGATCCACGTCCAGGACGGAGACCGTCACCTGGGCCCTCGCGACCTGGGCGGCATCAAGTCGAAGCAGATCCTGGAGATCCTGCTCCTCAACCGCGGTCACACGGTGTCCAAGGACAGCCTGGCCGACTTCCTCTGGGGCGACAGCCTCCCCACCGACTACTTCGGCGCCCTGGAGAGCCACGTCTCGGTGCTCCGCGGCCGTCTCCAGCCCGGGACCAAGGTGCGCCAGTCGGTCATCCGCACCGAGCCCGGCGGGTATCGCTTCGTGGCCGAGCAGGCCACCGTGGATCTCGACCGCTTCGACGCCCTGGTAGCCGACGCCGGTCGGGCCCGGGCGCCCAGGTCGCGCCAGCTGCTCACCGCCGCCCTCGAGCTGGTCAAGGGGGACGTGCTGGAGGACGAGCCCGACGCGGAGTGGTCCTGCGCCCTACGGGAGCGCTACCAGGCCCGCTGCGTGGAGGTGTGCGTGGCCGCAGCCGAGGCCGCCCTACGGGCCGGCCAGGCCGACGCCGCCCTGCGCCTGGCCGACCAGGCCCTGGCCATCGACCACGTGGCCGAGGCCGCCTACAGGACGGCGATGGTCGCCGCCTACCAGCTCGGGCGCTACGACGGCGCCCTCGACACCTTCGAGCGCTGCAAGGCCGTGCTGGCCGCCGAGCTCGGGGTCGAGCCCCTGGAGGAGACGGTGGCCCTGTACGAGGCCGTCTCCCGCCGCGACCCCCGCCTGTCCCACCCCTCCGCGGCCGGGGGCCTGCGCCTGGGCGCCGGCCGGGGCAAAGCCGAGCAGTTCCTGGGCCGCTCCGAGGAGCTGGCCCGGGTCGTCGGCCACGTCCAGACCGCGGTCACGGGCCGCCTCTCCGTGCTCGTCGTCCAGGGCGAGGCGGGCGTGGGCAAGTCCGCTCTGGTGGACGCCGCCCTCACCCGCGTCAACGGCACGCCCGTGGCCCGGACCGCTTGCTCGGGGCTCGACCGCGACTTCCCCTGCCTGGCCGTGGTCGCCTCCCTGCAGAAGCTCTTCGACGGCGAGGACGGCGAGCGACCCACGCCCCTCGACGACGTGCTCCTGGCCGCGTCGGTCTCGGCCGCCAGCGGCAAGACCCTGCCCCCGCCTTGGGCCCTGGACTCCATGGCCGCCATCGTGCGCGAGCACGCCCCCTTCGTCCTCGTGGTCGACGGGCTGGAAGGGGCGGACGACATGAGCCTGGCCGTGCTCGAGCACCTGCGGGTGGCCTGCGCCGACGCACCCGTCGCCCTCATCGGCGTGACCCGGGACCACGGCGCGACCGCAGGGGCCACGTCCCTGCTGGAAGGGGCGGCTCGCCTCGAGCTCGGTCCCCTCACCCCCGGCGACCTCGAGACCTCGAACATCGTCGAGCTCCACGCCCACACCGGCGGCCACCCCCTGTACGTGTCGGCCATGCTCCAGGCCGGAGGGTCGGCCGGGGACTCGGTCCCCAAGCCCGTGGGCGAGCTCGTCGCGGCCCGGTCCCGCGCCTTCGGTCCCCGCGAGCACCGCGTCCTGCGGGCCGCGGCCGTGCTGAGCGAGCCCTTCACCGCCGCCACCGTGGCCCACCTGCTCGACGACGACGCCGGCGAGGTGGCCGAGGTGCTGGACAAGCTCTGCGCCCACCGGGTGCTCTGGTCCACCGAAGGAAGGTTCAGCTTCCGCCACCGGGTGGTCCGGGACTCGCTCTTCCAGATGCTCTCCCCGGCCCGGCGCCGGCTCCTGACCAGCCGCCTGGGCTCGCCCCACACCGCGGGGCAGCGCCGGCTGGAAGCGGCCTGAGCCGGCGCTCTCGGCGTCGCCCATCGCGACAAGTCAGTCGAATCCGCCGATTCGTCTTCAGGTTGCGCATCCTTTGAGCTCACATAACCCCCGCGTCCGGCCACCATCCTCGGAAATCATCAATTTTGCGGAGGTTGGCGCCACCCCGACGTCTTAGCTTGCGCCCAGGGACGAGGGGAGGTCACTGGTGGCTTCGACCACGGCGACCGGCGGGGTGCGGCGCACGGGGCTGAGGACCGAGGTGGGGAAGATCGTCCCCGTCCAGGTCCGCGCCGCAGTGTTCGCCAGCCTGGTCTTCGCCGCCACCTGGGCGGTGCTGGCCGGCCTCGACATCAGGGGCCTGCGCCTCGACAGCAACCACCTCGAGTACGCCACCCAGCTCGTCGCCGTCTCCACCGCCGTGCTCGCCCTCTCCATCGGCGGGCTCTCCTTCTGGCGCTGGCGCCAGGAGGGAGACGAGGGCGACATGCGGGTGGGCGCCGCCGTCCTCCTCTTCGGGGCCCTGCCCGTCGTCGCTTGCTCGGTGCTCTTCACCGACACCCCGGTTCCGGGCCCCATCGGCGAGGGCGAGCGTCTCCTCGTCTCCACCGGCCTCGTCGTCGGCCTGGCTCTGGTGCTGTGTCGCCTGGCGGCCCGGTGGCGACCCGCGGGCCGGCGCTCCGTCGTCGCCGTGGCCGCCCTCACCACCGCCGTCGTGGTGGTGCTCGTCGCCTTCCCGGGACTGGTCGACGTCCTGGCCAGCCCGCTCACGGTGGCCCCCCGGGCCGGCGGCGAGGCCGCGGGCCAGGTGCTCCTGGGCGTTGTGTGGATGCTGCTGGCCGTGGTGCAGTGGCGCAAGGCCGAGGGCAAGGGCGTGCAGCAGCCCTGGCTGGCCATGACTTTCGCCGCGCTGAGCCAGTCCCGGCTGGCCCTGGCCGTGAGCGTGGCCGGGGGCCCCATATGGCTCACGGGCAGCCAGCTGCTGCGGCTCGAGGGCGTGCTCATGGCCCTGGCCGGGGTCAACTACCACCTGGCCACCAGCTTCACCCGCGAGCGCCTGAAGGTGATGGCGTCCATGGCCACGGTGCAGACGATCGAAGCCGAGCGCGCCGTCGAGCGGGCCGCCAGCGAGGAGAAGGTCCACGACATCAGGGCCGCCCTCTTCGTCATCCGGGGCGCGGCGGAGATGCTCCACCAGCACTGCAACGAGCTCGACTCGGAGACGGTGACGACCCTGGCCCAGGCCTTGGCCTCGGAGGTGGCCCAGGTCCAGTCCCTCACCTCGGCCCGCACCCCCCAGCCCCTCCAGGCCGTCCGGCTGCGGGACGTGCTCGACCCCCTCATCCTGTGCGAAGCCCAGGCCCGCACCCGGGTCACCAGCGACATCCACGACGTTCTCGCCCTGGGCCGGCCCGCCGACGTGGCCGAGGTGGTGCGCAACCTCCTCAGCAACGTCAGGCGCCACGCCCCGGGCTCACCGGTCCACATCGAGGCCGTCGCCGGCGAGGGCGGGGTGCGCATCTGCGTCGAGGACAGGGGCCCCGGCGTCCCCTCGGCCGAGCGCACCACCGTCCTGGAGCGGGGCGTGCGGGGATCGGCCGCGGCGGGGACCGAAGGCAGCGGCCTGGGCCTGTACGTGGCCAGCCGGCTGGTGGACCAGCAGGGCGGGCGTCTCTGGATCGAGGACCGCCCCGGCGGGGGGACCAAGGTCGTGTTCACCCTTCCCCTGGTCGCCGACCCGGAAGGAACCATCTCCCTGACCGATCGGCCCTTGGCGCCCGGCCCCGTGGCCTACGGCCGGGAATCGGACGTGATCGACCTGCGGGGCCGGCCCGCCCAGAACCGCCCGGCCTAGAACCGGCCCGCCTAGACACGCCCGCCTAGAACCGCCCGCCTGGACCAGGCGGCTCTCCGCCTCTAGGCCCCGGTGGTGTCCTTGACCAGGCCCGCCTTCATGGCGATCACGACCGCCTCGAGCTGGCTGTGGGCGCCCAGCTTGCTCAGGATGCTCTTCACGTGGCCCCGCGAGGTGTGCACGCTCAGGTTGAGGGCCCGGGCGATGGTCTGGGGGTCGAGCCCCGAGCCCATGAGGTCGAGCACCTCCCGCTCCCGCTGGGTCAACCCGAAGCCCTGGGGGGCGGGAGAGGCCTCGTTGCGAGCCTCGGCCAGCACGGCCGCCAGGGCCGCGGGGTGGATGAGCATGCCCCCGCTCTTGGCCATGCGTATGGCGGTCAGCACCTCCCAGATGGGGCTCTCCTTGGGCAGGAAGCCCGACACCCCGGCCATGGACGCCCGCAGCATGACCTTGGGGTCGTCGGTGTGCCCGGTGAGCATGATGACCCGGGTGTCCGGTTGCTCCTGCTTGATGCGGAGCGTCACCTCAACGCCGTCTATGTCGGGAAGGCGGTAGTCGGTCAGCACCACGTCGGGTTGGTGCTGGGCGGCCATCTCGATGGCCTCCTTGCCCGTGGTGGCCGCGCCCACGCACTCGAGGTCGGGCTGCTGGCCCACGACTATCTCGAGCAGATCGAGCAGCGTGCGCTGATCGTCGACTATGAGGACTCTGGTCGATCCGTCCTGGCTCGCATCCGGGCCCACCGCCTCAGGATACGAGATGGGCGGGGCTTCACCGATCCTTGGCCATCGCTGGGTCGACCTTGGTCCCGCCCCTGCCGACACCTCCGGCAAGAACCCCAGGGCCTCCCAAAAGCCAGCCCAGGGTTTTCCAAAGCACTGGGTGGCACCGTGGCCATCAGTAGAAGCAAGTGAGGTGACGGATGAGCATGGACCGCCTGTCAGCGGTACACACCGGGCCTCGATCCTCAACGACCCGTCTCCGACAGCTGGCCTCCACTGACGGCCCGGACCGTACGGAGATCGCGGGCGCCCGTGAGCGCATTGCCATACCCGGCCGGGGCGCCGTCGGCGTCCGCCTGGTGGGGCGCAGCGGTCCTCCCGTCGTCCTCCTGCACGGCTGGGGAGCCACCGCCGACATCAACTTCGGGCTCCTCTACCCCCAACTCTCCCACCGCTGGCAGATCGTCGCCCCCGACCACCGGGGCCACGGCGGGGGCATCCGCTCCGACGAACCCTTCTCCCTGGCGGCCTGCGCCGACGACGTGGCCGCCCTCCTGCGCCACCTCGACCTGGGCCCGGCCACGGTGCTGGGCTACTCCATGGGCGGTCCCATAAGCATGCTGCTGGCCCGCCGGCACCCGGCCCTGGTGTCGGGGCTGGTGCTGTGCGCCACCGCCCCCTACTTCGCGACGGGCAAGATCCAGCACGCGCTCCTGATGGGGCTGGGAGGCATCGGGCGGGCGTGCCAGCACCTGCCCCGGGCCGTGCGCACCATCGGCGAGCGGCTGCCCGATCTGTGTCCCGTCGCGCAGGCCGGTGGGGTGCTGGGGAAGTTCCGGGCCGAGGGCTGGCTGGGGGCCATCGGGGTGAGGACGGCCGTCGTCGTCACCACCCGCGACCACCTCGTGCCGCCCGAGGACCAGCGCCGGCTGGCCTCAGGCATACCCGGCGCCTCCACCTTCCTGGTCGACGGCGACCACGACGTGTGCGTGCGCCATCCCCGCCGCTTCGGTGCTGCGGTGGCCCACGCCATCGGGGCCGTGAGCGCCCCCCGGCCCGTGCGCCGGGAGCAGGAGCTGGCGAAGATCGCCTGACGGGGCGACGCCGGCTCAGCCCAGCGCGGTGAGCGCCCCCCCGAGGTCGGCCCACAGGTCCTCGACGTCCTCGATGCCCACGCTCAGCCTGACCAGGGAGGCGGGCAGGTAGTCCTCGCTGGCCCACTTGCCCCGCCGCTCGATGAGCGTCTCCACACCACCCAGGCTGGTGGCGTGCACGCACACCCGCACCCGGTTGCACACGGCCTCGGCCATCTCCGACCCGCCCCGCACCTCGAAGGCGACCATGGCGCCGAAGCCCCTCATCTGCTTGACGGCCAGCTCGTGGCCGGGGTGCTCGGGCAGGCCCGGGTAGCGGACCCGCTCGACGGCGGGGTGGGCGGCCAGGCGCAGGGCCAGCTCGGCCGCGTTGGCCTGGGCCCGCTCCAGGCGCACGCCCAGGGTGCGCACACCCCGCAGGGCCAGCCAGGCCTCCAGGGGCCCGGGCACGGCGCCGTGCAGGGAGCGCCGCTGGGCCAGCGCCTGGGCCAGCCCTTCGTCGCGCCCGATGGCCGCGCCCAGGATCACGTCGGAGTGACCGGAGAGGAGCTTGGTCACGCTGTGCACGACCACGTCCACGCCCAGCTCGAGCGGTCGCTGCAGCAGGGGCGTGGCGAAGGTGTTGTCGGCCACCACGAGGGGCACCCCCGCGTCGTGGGCGCCCGCGGCCAGCCCGGCGATGTCGGCTATGCGCAACAGCGGGTTGGTGGGCGACTCGATCCACAGCAGACCCGCGCCCTGGCAGGCCCCCAGGGTTCGGGCCGTGTCGGTGGGGTCGACGAAGCGCACGACCAACCGGCCCCGGGAGGCCAGGTCGGAGAGCAGGCGGCGGGTGCCGCTGTAGGCGTCCTCGGGTGCGACCACGATGGCGCCCACCGGGAGCTGCTCGATCACCGCGGCGATGGCGGCCAGACCCGAGGCGAAGGTCACCGCCTTTCCCCCCTCGAGGGCCCCGAGCACCTCCTCCAGCGCCTCCCAGGTGGGGTTCTCGTCGCGGGCGTAGATGAAGCGGCCGCCGGCGTGGTAGGTGGACGTGAGCTCGACCGCAGGACCGAGGGCCCGGCCCGGCTCCTTCGGACCCCGGCCCGCGCTCACGGCCAGGGTCTCGGGTGACAGCGGGTGTTCCGCTCCCCCGTCGCCCTCGGGCCCGCTCAGAAGGCTCCCTCCACGATCTCGACGGTCCCGTCCAGCACCGAGGCCACGTCGAAGCGGATCTCCCGGGCCCGGGCCGGCGCCTCCTGCTGCAGCCAGCGGGCGGCCAGACGCCGGATGCGGGCCTGCTTGGTCCGGGTCACGGTCTCGACCGGCGCCCCGAAGGCGGTCGAGGTGCGGGCCTTCACCTCGCAGAAGACGTAGCGGCGGCCCTCGCGCACGATGAGGTCGAGCTCCCCCTCCCGGCAGCGCCAGTTGCGCACCAGGACCTCGTAGCCCCGGTCCTGGTACCAGGCCGCGGCAGCGTCCTCGCCGTCGATCCACACCGCCCGGGCCCGGCCCGCCCGCTGCGGGTCCTGGGGAGGCCTCACATCTCTTTCTCCGGGATCTCCTCCACGTTGACGTCCTTGAAGGTGACCACCCGCACCGACGAGACGAAGCGAGCAGGCCGGTACATATCCCACACCCAGGCGTCCCCCAGCTCGATCTCGAAGTAGGTGCGTCCCCCGTCGGCGTCGCGGGCCTCCAGCTTCACGTCGTTGGCCAGGTAGAAGCGGCGCTCGGTCTCCACCACGTAGCGGAACATGGGCAGGACGGCCCGGTACTCCTGGTAGAGCTGGAGCTCGATCTCGGTCTCGTAGCGCTCCAGATCCTCGGCGCTCATGGGGCCGCCACCTCGGATTCGCTCATCGGGGGGCTGCCCTCACACCCGCCATGCTAGGACCCGGGGCAGGGCCGCGTCCCGGGCGCCGGGGAGCTCGTGCACTAGAGGAACGCAGCGTGGCCGAGCGGCCACACCCGCAGCACGGTGCGGCCCACGATGGTGCTCACGGGGATGAAGGGCGAGTCGCCCCGCAGCGGGAAGCAGCGGCTGTCGCAGGAGTTCGACCGGTTGTCGCCCATCACCCACAGCGCTCCGGAAGGGACGGTGAAGGGCCCGAAGTCGGCCGGGGCGGCCACCGTGGGTTTCTTGATGTAGGGCTCCTCCAGGCGCCGGCCGTCGATGTAAACCCGCCCCGCCCTGCCTTCCACCGTCTCACCGGGTAGGCCGATCACCCGCTTGATGAACTCCGAGGTCGACGGCTGGATGATCCCCACCGCCTCGCCCAGCTTACGGACCCACCTGGCCGCGAAGCCCCGGTGGGTCTGGGACAGCTGGGCCTCCTGGTGCGGGGGGGCGTCGAAGACCACGATGTCGCCCCGGCGAGGGTCGTGGGAGCGGTAGGCGAGCTTGGAGACCACCACCCTGTCGTTGATCTGGAGCTGGGGCTCCATGGAGCCTGAGGGGATGTAGAAGGCCTGGGCCACCACCGACTTGACGCCGAAGGCGATTAGGGCGGCCAGGAGCAGCAGCAGGGGCAGCTCGACCATGGCCCGCAGGGGCGAGGCCACCTCGTGGATCTCGAAGGGCGGCAGCCCCGGCTCCTCCAGCTCCCCCGCCGCCGCCTCGTCGGCCAGAACCGGGCGCCAGCCGATCACCGCGGCACCCCCGGGTGGCTCAGCCCGGGCGCGAGACTCACCGAGCCGCTCTCTTCTCCTTGATCTTGGCCGCCTTCCCCACCCGGCCCCGCAGGTAGTAGAGCTTGGCCCGGCGCACGTCGCCCCTGGTCACCACGTCGATCTTGCCGATGATGGGCGAGTGCACGGGGAAGGTGCGCTCCACTCCCACCCCGAAGCTGACCTTGCGCACGGTGAAGGTCTCGCGGGCCCCGGAGCCCTGGCGGCGCATGACGACGCCCTGGAACACCTGGATGCGCTCGCGGGTGCCCTCCACCACGCGGACGTGGACCCGCAGGGTGTCGCCGGGGGCGAAGTCCGGGATGTCTTCCCGCAGGGTGGCGGCGTCGACGAGATCGGTGGGGTTCATGGCGCGGAAGGCTCCTCGGAAGCACCGGGGGTCGGCCCAGGATAACCGTGCTCCCGGAGAAGCCGCACCTCCTCGTCGGTGAGGCCGCCCCGGGCCTCGATCAGGTCGGGGCGCAGGCGCAGGGTGCGGGCCAGCGCCGACGCCCGCTGCCACCGGGCCACCCGGGCGTGGTCGCCCGAGCGCAGCACCTCGGGCACATCCCAGCCCCGGAAGGAAGCGGGCCGGGTGTACTGGGGGTACTCGAGCAGGCCCTCGGCGAAGCTCTCCTCGCCTACCGAGGCCTGGTTGCCCACCACCCCGGGGACGAGCCGGCCCACCGCCTCCACCACCACCAGGGCGGCGGCCTCGCCCCCGGCCAGCACGTAGTCCCCTATGGAGAGCTCCCCGTCGACGAGGTGCTCAGCGACCCGCTGGTCGACGCCCTCGTAGCGCCCGCACAGCAGGGAGAAGCCCGGGCCCGCGGCCATCTCCCGGGCCAGGGCCTGGTCGAAGAGCCGGCCCCCGGGCGCCAGCAGCCACACCGGCCTGACCGGCTCGACCGCCTCCACCGCCCCGAAGACGGGCTCGGGGGCCAGCACCATCCCCGCCCCCCCGCCGAAGGGGGCGTCGTCGACCGAGCGGTGGGGGTCGGTGGCGGCCGAGCGCAGGTCGTGGACCCTGAGGTCGAGCAGGCCCGCCCGCCGGGCCCGGCCGATCAGGCTCTCGGCCAGGTAGGCCTCGATCAGCCCGGGGAAGATCGTGAACACCTCGATGCGCATCGTCGCCCCGCTCAGCCGAGGTCGCCGCCCTCGTCGCTCGCGTCGGCTGCCTGGGCCGCGCCCGCCTCGTCGGCTGCGCCGGCTGCGTCGGCTGCGTCGGCTGCGTCGCCGTCGAGCAGGCCGGCGGGGACGTCCACCACGACCCGGCCCGGCTCCCGGCCCACCACGAAGCGCAGGGGGACCAGGCCTCCGGTGTCGAGAACGAGGAGGTCGCTGGCCGGGTTGGCCTCCACCGCCTCGACCCGCCCGTGCCTGCGCCCTTCCCGGTCCTCGACCTGGGCGCCGATGAGCTCGTGCACCCACAGGGCGTCGGGGTCGGCGAGGGGCTCGGCGCACAGCCCGGTGTCCCGCAGCGCCTCCGCCCCGTCACGGTCGCCCACGCCGGCGAAGGCGACGATCCAGCGCCCTTGGTGGGGCGAGGAGCGCAGCACCTCCAGGTCCGTCCCCGTCGTGCTACGCAGCACGCTGCCCGGCTCCAGCCGCTCGGTGCGGTTGGTGACCAGCTCGACGACGACCTCTCCCCGCATGCCGTGGGGCTTGACTATCCGGCCGACGTCGAGCAGGGCCATGGCCGGCCGCCGTCAGTCGACGATATCGACCTGGGCGTCGAGTCCCTCCCGGGCGGCGGCGGCTCGCACCACGGTGCGGATGGCGTGGGCCACCCTTCCCCTGCGGCCGATGACCCTGCCCATGTCGTCGGGGGCGACATGGAGCCTCAGGGTCACGCCCCGGCGGCCCTCCTCGAGCTCGACCACAACGGCCTCGGGGTCGTCCACGATCTGCCGGGCCACGTAATCGAGCACGGCTCGGGGCATTGCGCCGGTGACGCGGTTGCCGACGTCGTCGTCGACCTCGTCGTCATCGTCGAACTCGTCGCCCTCGAACTCGTCGGGCGACGTTACGCCGCTCTCCTGGTCGCTCACCGGTCCGTCCTCATGGCGTCGTCCTCATGGGCGTTCGCGAGGCGGTGTAGGCCTCCCACGCCCCCGAGATCTGGAGCAACTTCTGCACCCGCTCGGTCGGCCTCGCTCCTCGGGCCAGCCAGTCGACAGCCCGGTCGTTGTCGATCTTCACGACCGAGGGCTCGGCCCGGGGTTCGTAGGTGCCCAGCACCTCGATGAAGCGGCCGTCACGGGGGGAGGTGGTGTCGGCCACCACGACGCGGTAGGTCGGCTGCTTCTTCTTTCCCATTCTCATCAGTCGGAGCTTGACGGCCACTGCTCGCCTCTCTGGTCTGTCTGTGTGTGGTGTCGGAGGGTCTCGGAGGTCTATTCCCCGCCGCCGGGCGGCATACCGGGCAGGCCGGGCAGGCCGGGGATCCCGGGCACGCCGGAAAGCTCGCCCGTCCGCTGCAGCTCCCGTAGCGCCTTCACGTCACGCAGGCGCGGTGTCACCCGGCCCTTGCCCCCCTTCTTGCCCTTCTTGCCCCGGGGAGCCACGCCCATGGTCTTCATCATGCGCTGCATCTCCTTGAACTGCTTGAGCAGGAGATTGACCTCCGAGGTGGTGGACCCGCTGCCGTTGGCTATGCGCTGGCGCCGGGATCCGTTGATGACGGTGGGGTCGCGCCGCTCCTGGGGGGTCATGGAGCGGATGATGGCCTCGACCCGGCCCAGCTCGCGGTCGTCGACCTGGGCCTGCTTCAGCTCCTTGGGGATGCCGGGGATCATGCTCACCAACCCCTGGAGCGGGCCCATCTTCTTGAGCTGCTGCATCTGCTCCAGGAAGTCCTCCAGGCTGAACTGGCCTTCCATCAGCCTGGAGGCGGCCTTGGCCGCCACGTCCTGGTCGTAGGCTTCCTCGGCCTTCTCGATGAGGGTGAGGACGTCGCCCATCCCCAGGATGCGGCTGGCCATGCGGTCGGGGTGGAAGAGGTCGAAGTCGCCCAGCTTCTCGCCCACGGAGGCGAAGGCGACGGGCCTGCCCACCACCTCCTGCACCGACAGGACCGCCCCTCCCCGGGCGTCTCCGTCCAGCTTGGTGACGATCACGCCGTCCAGGGCCAGCGTCTGGTGGAAGGCCTCGGCCGTGGCCACCGCGTCCTGGCCGATCATGGCGTCGATGACCAGGAACGTGTAGTTGGGCTCGATCTCCTTGGAGATGCGCCGCACCTCGTCCATCAGCTGCTCGTCGATGGCCAGGCGGCCGGCCGTGTCCACCACCAGGACGTCGCGCCCCAGCCGCCGGGCCTCCTCCAGCCCCCTGCGGGCGACGGTCACGGGGTCGGACGCCTCGCTGAACACGGGCACGCCGGCCTGGCCGCCCAGCACCCGCAGCTGCTCCACCGCGGCGGGGCGCTGGAGGTCGGCTCCCACCAGCAGGGGGTTGCGGCCCTGCTGCTTGAACCAACGGCCGAGCTTGGCCGCGGCCGTCGTCTTGCCCGAGCCCTGGAGCCCGGCCAGCAGCACCACGGTGGGGGGGCGGGGGGCGTAGGTGACCCGCAGGGTCTCGCTGCCCAGGGTGTTGACGAGCTCCTCGTGGACGATCTTTATGACCTGCTGGGCCGGGGTCAGGCTCTGGGACAGATCGGCGCCGACGCACCGCTCCCGGATGCGGGCGACGAAGCCCCGGACGACGACGAAGTTGACGTCCGCCTCCAGCAGGGCCAGGCGGATCTCCCTCAGGACCTCGTCGACCTCGGCGTCTCCCAGGCGGCCGCGGCTACGGAGGCGGCCGAAGATGCCCTCGAAGCGGTCGGAAAGCGACTCGAACATGCGACCGACCAGGCTATAGGCCGCCCCGCCCCCTCACGAACCGGCGCCCGAGGACCAGGCCCTGCGTGGCCCGGCCCGAGCTCGGACGTGGCTCGCGGTGCCGGGCCCGGCCACAACCTTTCCCGAAGGTCAGCCACCCAAATTTCCCTATCGGCCACGGAGAACGTCATGGCCGGAGTCATCTGGAGAGAGAGGTGCCTGGCCGTGCCCAAGATCAGCTCCGTCCGCCGCGTCCGGGCGGCCCTCGCCTGCGGGGCCCTGGGGGCCCTTCTCCTGCTGGCCGCCGGGCCCGCCACGGCCGCCTCGCCGACCTTCAGCATCACGGGCACGCGCACCTACGACTCCACCGCCGACACCTCCTCGTTCGCCTTCACCTTCGGCAACCAGGACGCGTCCCACATCGCCATCCAGCCCTGCTCCGCCGCGACCCTGGTGAGCGCCAGCGGGCCGGGCACATCGCAGGTGGTGGCCACCGGGTCCGGCGGCCCGGGCACGACCGGCTTCGCCCTCAAGCCCGCGCCCGTCGGCTCCTACACCCTGACCTTCTCCGGCAAGCTGCCCGCCGTCGACCTCACCGTGAACCCCGGACCGCAGCAGTCGACCTTCACCGTGGGCTTCGCCAACTGCCAGCTCCCGGCGCCGGCGCCCGCACCGGCACCCGCCCCTGCGGCGGCGCCCGCGGTCGCTCTTCCCGCGCCGGCTCCTGCCCCCGTTCCTGCCGCCATCCCGGCCCCCGCGCCGGCACCGGCGCCGGCAGCGGTGGTCGCCCCTGACCCCGCCCCCGCACCTCCGGAGCCCCCGCCGGCCGTGCTCGCGCCGGTCCAGCCCGTGGTGATCGAGGCCGCGGTGATCGCCCCTGCCCCTGCTCCGGCTCCTGCGCCGGCCAAGCCCAAGGCCACCCTGCCCTTCACCGGCTCGGGCCACGTCGTTCACCTGCTGGCGCTGGCGTTGGCCCTCGTCACCGCAGGCTGGCTCTTCGTGTGCCTGACCGTGGCGCCCGCGGCCGAGCTGGTGCGGGTTCGGGTCCGCTCCCGCCGCGAGGGCCGCTGACGCCGGAGGCGTTCGCTCCCCGTCTACGAGGGCTGGGCGTCGCCTCCCACGATGGGTGAGTTGAGGGGCCTGCCGCCCATCGAGCCTTGGAAGGTGGCGTCGCCGAAGGCGAAGATGCCGCCGTCGGAGGCCAGTCAAGGATTGGTAGTTGTGGACGGCTGCGCCGGCTCGGTCGTCGGGGCCGGCGTTGGCTGTCCCGGCGAGGGGCGGCCCGCGGGCAGGGGCTTGGGTCCAGGAGGGGGCGGGACCACCTGCTGGAGATCGGCATCGACCACCGCAGGAACGGGGAACGTCGTGCCCCCTCCCTTCAGCTCGAACACGTACGCCGGCTCCAGGTTCGCCTGCGCTCCCCCTGACGTGGTGAACGAAGGCACCATCTCCAGCGCCACGTGCGCTCCGGTGATCGTCTGCACAATGGGCCGGCCGCACCAGGGATAGACGGCGGGGATCGGCGGGCCGGGAGCGGGAGGCGGCCCGGCTTGGGCTGGCGCGACTGGCGCGGGCGACGCTGACGGCGCAGGTACCGGGCAGGCGACCGGGCCCGGCAGGCATGACGGGGCGCGAACGGCGGGCCCGCCCGCCGGCGTGCCCCCGCCGGCGCCCTCAACCGCGGCACACGACCCGCACGGTGGCAACGGGCTCGGTGCGTTGGCGGGCGGAGGAGGGGCGGCAACCGCGGGAGAGTTCGAGGGGTCGGGCGCGAGCTTCGGCAACGGGCAGGCGACGGCCACGCCCGAGGTCCCAGCCACCTGCGCCGTGGATCCTGTCCCCACGGCCGGAACCGGAGGCAGCGGACCTGGTCCGCGCTGGGGTGGCGGGCCCGACAGAACCGCGGTCCCCGACCCCGCCGAGGCCGCGCCCAGCGGGACAGGGCCGATGCCCACGCCGTGGCGGAGCCGATCGAGGCCCTTGTCCAGGCCGGCGAGGGGGTAGTCCCCAGCCCGCTGGGGTGTGGCCAGCCAGCCGTTGGCGCTCGTGACCGACCCCTTGGGCCCGATGAAGGCCGACTCCTGGACGCCCACTGCCTCGACGCCGTCTATGGATGGGTCGAACTGCACCAACCAAGAGGAGAAGGCGTCGACGACCCGGACGGTCGCGCCAGTGAGGCTGGGCCCACCGGCCCGGCTCAAGAGGTCGGTCGCCACCCGCTGGGCCTCGTCGCGAGAAGGCAGGTCCGCCGGCCGCGGCGGTGGCGGGGGTGTGACGACGGGAGGACCGCGAGGGGTAGGAGGCGTGGTACAGCCGCTCGAGCAGTCGTTCGGCGCGATCGCCGTAGCCGTGCCGCTGGCCACTCCTCCTTCCGCGACCGCGCAGCCGGCGATGAAGCCCGGGCCTCCGCCGCCGGCCACAGACGGCGGCACCGCAGACGAAGTAACGGCGCAGGGACCCATGTCGAAGAGCCGCCAGGGCAGGCCCGGTAGGTCATCGACGCTCAGCACGCGTGTCCCGTCCTGGAGACGCCACTCCCGCCCGTTGAGCTGTGCCCGACCGTTCAGCCCCAGCGCGGCGACGAGGCGCTCGACGCGCTGCTGCCCACCCTCCATGCCAAGGGTGTAGGCCTGAGCATGATCGGGCAGCTTCGGGAGCGTGCCCTCCACCTGGTACTCGACGCCGAACGCGCCGGGCGCCGTACCGACTGCGGGCAGGGCAGCAGCGCCACCAGATGCCGAGGACGCCGAGGACCCGGAGGAGTCCAGGGGCAGCAGGGGCAGGCGCTGGAGGCGGCGTCCGCCTCCGCCGGAAGCCACCAACGACGCTCCGATCACGGCTCCGGCGAACACCATCACCGTGAAGATCAGGACCACCCGCTGGCGCATCGGTGAGCTCCTTCTGCGCCCATCATGGACGCTCAGCGCGTTGGACGCTCGCCCACGGCGTCAAAGTTCCCCGGGATTCCGAGTTAGTGGCCCACACTCGCCCCTGCGGAGAAGGCCATGGAAATCTCGGGGAAATCACCAGAATGACTTGACGGATCGAACGCCTGTTCGATACAATGGGGTCGATGGTGATGACAGAGACGAAATCCCCCGAGGCC
>Ga0066660_10000208_pt1 | contig 17781 bp, 14 predicted proteins | sample GraSoiAngelo_109_FD_75177 | JGI IMG/M metagenome (GOLD analysis project Ga0066660, IMG submission 75177) | Grasslands soil microbial communities from the Angelo Coastal Reserve, California, USA - 14_0903_12_20cm | ecosystem: Environmental > Terrestrial > Soil > Grasslands | place: USA...
CGGTCGACCGGTTCCTGGCCGAACGGCTCGACCAGGCGCTCTTCAATCCCAACAAGGCGCTCCGTGAGTCGGCGCTCGACGACCTGAAGAAAGAGACCATCACCGAGCTCGGGCCGCAATTCGCGGACCGGCTGCCATACCTGTCGAAGAGCTTTGAAGCGAAGGTCAAGCAGCGCGTTCGCGGCAAGATCCTCGCGGAGGGCCTGCGTCCGGACGGGCGCAAGACGACCGAGATCCGTCCCATCACGTGTGAGGTTGGAATCCTGCCCCGCACCCACGGCTCGGCGCTGTTCACCCGGGGTCAGACCCAGGCGCTCAGCATCGTCACCCTTGGCTCAATCGGCGACAAGCAGAAGCTCGACGGGCTCGGCCTCGAAGAGTTCAAGCGGTTCATGCATCACTACAACTTTCCGCCGTTCAGCGTCGGCGAGGCGCGCCCGCTTCGCTCACCAGGCCGGCGCGAGATCGGGCACGGGGCGCTCGCCGAGCGGGCACTGCTGCCGGTGGTGCCGACCGAAGAGGAGTTCCCCTATACGATCCGACTCGTCACCGAGATCCTCTCGTCCAACGGCTCGACCTCGATGGCAAGCGTGTGCGGCTCCAGCCTCGCGATGATGGATGCCGGCGTGCCAATCAAGGGACAGGTGGCCGGGATCGCGATGGGCCTGATCACCGGTGATGGGCAGGTCGCCGTTCTGAGTGATATCCAGGGTGTTGAGGACGCTCTGGGGGACATGGACTTCAAGGTCGCCGGGACACGCGTGGGCGTGACCGCGATGCAGATGGACATGAAGATCAAGGGGATCAGCATCGATACCATGGCAGGCGCGATCCAGCAAGCCAAAGAGGGCCGCTTCTTCATCATGGACAAGATGAACGCGGCGCTCAGCACGCCGCGGTCGGCGATGTCCCAGTACGCGCCACGGATGGTCACGGTGCAGATCCACCCGGACAAGATCCGGGAAGTGATCGGCCCCGGAGGCAAGATGATCCGCAAGATCATCGAGGACTCGGGTGTGACCAGCATCGATATCGAAGACGACGGTCGGGTCGTGATCGGCTCCGTCAACGGCGAGTCGGCGGCCAAAGCCGAGCAGATCATCCGTGATTTGACTGGTGAGGTGGAGGTTGGCAAGAACTACAAGGGCAAAGTAGTCCGCATTATGCCGTTCGGTGCCTTCGTCCAGATCCTGCCGAACCAGGACGGCCTGGTGCATATCAGCCAGCTGGCGGAGAATCGGGTCGAGCGCGTCGAGGACGCCGTCAACGTGGGCGACGAGATCGAGGTCAAAGTGACCGAGGTCGACCGCCAGGGCCGCGTGAACCTCTCGCGCAAGGCGGTCCTCCAAGAAGCGAAAGGCATCACCACCGGTGATTGGATCGTGACCGATCGTGATCGGGGCGGGCCGCGCCGGGAAGGTGGCGGCGGCGGTGGCGGCTACCGCGGTGGCGGCGATCGCGGACCGCGCCGGGAATTCGACCGTGCGGGCGGTCGGCGAGATAGCCGAAACTAAAGTCTGTGGATAAAGGGTATGCCGGGACTCCGGTCCCGGCATATACTGGCCGCCGGTTTGGACTACATCGACCTGCCGAGCCTGAGCGCGGCAGTGCACCAGTGCCGACGGTGCCCGCTTGGCCACTCACGGACCAGGGCCGTGCCGGGAGTGGGTCCGGGCGACGCCCGAATCATGATCGTGGGCGAGGCGCCCGGCCAGAACGAGGACCAGCAGGGCGAGCCGTTCGTGGGCGCGGCCGGCAAGCTCCTCGACCAGCTGCTGCGCGGTATCGGGCTGTCGCGCGGGGACGTCTTCATTACGAATATCCTCAAGTGCCGGCCACCGGGGAATCGCGATCCACAACCCGCCGAAGCCGACGCCTGCTCACCCTATCTCGCGCAGCAGCTCCGGTTGATTCATCCGGAGGTCGTCCTGGTGCTCGGTCGCCACGCGCTGGCGCGGCTGCTCCCGGGTTACGATTCCATTTCCCGCTTGCACGGTAAGGTGGTCGTCAAGGACGGCGTGAGCTACATCCCGATTTATCATCCGGCCGCCGCGTTGTATAACAGCTTCCTGATGGGCCCGCTGGAGCAGGACTTCAAGGCGGTCAAGGCGCATCTCGATCGGGTGGAGGAGCGCCGGCAGGCGGTCGCCGCAGCCGCGCTGCCGGTGCAGAAGCCGGAGGAACAGCTCACGCTTTTTGGCTAAGAAGCCACGCCTGCGTGCCATCCCGCTCGGGGGACTGGGCGAAATCGGGCGCAACATGATGGCGCTGGAGTACGACGAGCAGATCGTCGTGATCGACGCTGGCCTGATGTTCCCCGAAGAGGAGATGCTCGGCGTCGACCTGGTGCTGCCGGATGTCACCTACCTGGCCGAGCGGAAGGAAAAGGTGCTGGGCTTTCTGTTGACCCACGGCCACGAAGACCATGTCGGAGCGCTGCCCTACATCCTGCCCAAGGTTGCCGCGCCGATTTACGGGAGCCGGCTGACGCTCGGCTTCATCAAGAACAAGCTCCGCGAGCATAAGCTGGCCGAGCAGGTCGACCTTCGCGAAGTCAAGGCCGGGGATGTCGTGGAGCTTGGCCCATTCAAGACCGAGTTCATCCACGTGGCCCATAGCATCCCGGACACAACGGCGCTCGCGATCGAGACCCCGGTCGGCATGGTCATTCACTCGGGCGACTTCAAGATGGACCAGACGCCGGTCGATGGCCAGCCCACCGACATGGCACGGCTCTCGCACTTTGGCGACCGCGGCGTGATGTTGTTGATGTCGGATAGCACTAACGCCGAACGCGATGGGTTCACCCCGTCCGAACGAACCATCGGGGACGCCTTCCAGGAATTGTTCGGGCAGTGCCCTGGCCGAATCATCATTTCGACCTTTGCCTCGAACATCTACCGCATCCAGCAGGCGCTCAACACCGCCGCTCGCTACAAGCGCAAGGTGGCCGTCATCGGGCGCTCGATGGTGAACAACCTCACCATCGCCCAGGAGCTCGGCTACATCCAGATGCCGGGCGACATCATGATCAAGGTCCAGGACATCAACAAGGAGCCCGATGAGAAGCTCGTCATCCTCTCCAGTGGCAGCCAGGGCGAGCCGCTCTCGGCCCTGACCCGGATCGCCGCCCAGGAGCACCCCCAGGTGAAGCTGAAGTCGGGCGACACCGTGATCCTCTCGGCTACTCCGATCCCGGGCAATGAAGAACTGGTCTCACGGACGATCAACAACTGCTACAAGCATGGCGCCCGCGTCTTTTACTCGGCCCGCAATCGCGTGCACGCTTCCGGGCATGCCAGCCGCGAGGAGCTGAAGCTGATGCTAAACCTCGTCAAGCCGAAATTCTTCATGCCGGTGCATGGCGAGTTCCGGCACCTCGCGCTGCACTCGGAGATCGCCCAGGACGTGGGCATCCCCAAGGATCGCGTGATCGTCATCGACGACGGCAATACCGTGGAGCTGGGCGACGGGATCCCGCACCCCGGCAACAAAGTGCCGGCCGGGTACGTGTTCGTCGACGGCCTTGGGGTCGGCGACGTTGGCTCGGTGGTGCTGCGGGATCGTCGGGTGCTGTCCCAGGACGGCATCTTTATCGTGATCGTGACCGTGGATAAGGACACCGGCCAGGTCGTGTCCGGACCAGACCTGATCTCCCGCGGGTTCGTGCATCAGCAAACCTCCGACGCCTTGCTGGACCTGGCCCGCCAGCAGGTCCTGGAGACCATCAACAAACCGGGCCGCGGCAATCCGGAATGGCAGGTATTGAAGAACTCGATCCGAGACTCGTTGAGCCGATTCCTCTACGAGCAGATGCGCCGCCGGCCGATGATCATTCCGATCGTCGTCGAAGTCTAGCTGCGTCGAACTCGACGTTCTTCCCGGCGCGGTCTGTAACGCCCTGGCGTATCAATAAGTGAGTCCGATACAGTTGGAAGATAGGAGGTTGTTAATGTTGTCTTCGAGATCGGCCACGAACCGCTTGAGGCTGGGCACCGCCCTTATAGCGGTCGTCGTCGGAGTCTTGCTGGCTAGCTGCGGAGCGGCGAACTCGGGGTCAGGAGGGAGCCCAGGGGCAAGCAGCTCGTCGAGTTCGAGCGGCTACTAAGGTCCAGGAGGTAGGTCATGGCTTACGCGGAACACGATGGCGGTTCCAGTGCCGCGATCGTCGCGATCTTTGCGATTGTCTTGATCGTGCTGCTGCTGGTTCTTCTGTTCTCCGTCCACCCCTTCCACATGTTCAGCCCGACCGTGGTTTCACCAGCCAGCACTGCGGGCGGCACGATGCACGCCACGGTATCGAGTATGCCGTCGGTCGTGGCGTCACCGTCCATGTCGCCGTGACCGCGGCGCGCTGATCGCTGGCAGCGGCAGCGCGATACCGCTACTCGAGCTCCTCGACCGGATCGCCGGTGTAGCTGTCAGTTTTTTTGTCCACCGCGCCCGGTGCTTCATCGACGACATGCATGGCGGCGTCTTCGGCGCTGGGATAACCGCCCTCGTCACCCAATTCGGAGCGCAGCTCGCCACCACCGTCCTCCGACTCGTCATCCACCAGGCGAACCTCCTGGACGTCCGGCCGGACGCGGTCGGGAACCTCCTCGCGGAGTCGCTCGTCGAGGGTGTCCTGATGGTAGTAGTCATCGGGCGCCTGCTTGTAGTCGCGGGGCGCGATCTCGCCCTCTTGCGCATCGCCGGTGATTTCCTTTCCTGGAAGCGCTCCGATCAGGTCCGGCTGACCTTCCGAATCGAGATCCTCGTTTTCGGGTAGCTCACGGCCTGGTCGGCGCTGCGGGCCCGGCGCCGCGTCCAGATCGGGGATGCCCGAGGTGTCGAGGTCGTCTGACGCGTCTTGATCTTGATTAGCCATACCATCCTTATACCTGTTCAAAGCCTCTGGTCGAACCCCTGAATAGCCGTTAGAATGGCGCCATTCGTCTCAGCAAGCGTCGCAGCCACCCTGGAATGAAAACCCGGCGTAAGCGCATCGCGCGCCCGAAGCGGTCCGCCTCACGCCAGCGCTTTCGGATCAAGGCGCCCCGCCTTCCCAAGCTGCAGGTCCCGAAGTCGCAGCAGCGCGAACTCGCCGGGATCGCATGCCTGTTGCTGGCCGGGCTGCTGATCCTCGCCGTCGCCCTGCAGACCAGCGGCTCGATCATGCATTTCCTGCACGGCGGCCTGGTCGGGCTCTTCGGTTGGGGCGTCGTCTTCGTCATCGGTGCCGCCGTCGTGGCCGGCGTCGAGCTTCTCGCCCCATGGATTGAAGTCATGACCTGGGGGCGTGGGCTCGGCATCGCCCTCATCCTGGTCAGCTCCCTCGGCCTGCTCGACGTGTCAGCCGGCCATAGCGGCGGATCGGTCGGCCGGGGGGAGGGGGATGCCTTGACCGGCTTGGTCGGAACCGCCGGCAGCATCCTGATTCTCGGAGCTGTCTTCCTCGGTGCCCTGGTGCTGGCCTTCGACATCTCGTTCCGTGGGACGGTTGGTGCGCTCCGCGAGCATTATCTGGCGAACCGCCCCGAGCGCAAACCGGTAGTCAAAGAAAAGCGAGCGGCCGAGCCCTGGCAGCCTCGCAATCAGGTGGTCCGAACCGAATCTTCCGAGCCGGTTCTCGTGCCGATTGCCGGCGTCGCCGCGCCATCGGTGGCACCCCCGGCGGCCATCCCTACCCGAGGTATTGGACCCGCTGCGGCCGCGAGCGAAGGCGCAGACGACGAGCTGGTGGCCGCCCCGCGGCGCAAACGACCGATCGCGCCGGAACCGGCGCTGAGCGTGGTTCCCGACGCAGAGGCGTCGCCGATCGTGGCGGAGGACGAGATCCAGCGCGTCTGGGTCAAACCTGACCTGACCCTGCTCGATACCGTGACCGTGCGCAAGGAGCGGCTGCACGACGAGATCAAGGCCAACATCAAGCTCATCGAGCAAACGCTGGCGAGCTTCGAGGTCCAGGCGACCGTGATTGGCGTCAACTCCGGCCCCTCGGTCACGCAGTACGAGCTGCAGCCGGGCCACGGTGTGCCGGTCCGGAAGATCACCGCTCTGCAGAACGACCTGGCGCTGGCCCTGTCGGCCGCAATTCGAATCCAGGCGCCGATTCCGGGCAAGCCGGCTCTCGGCATCGAGGTCCCCAACAAGGCGACCAGCCTGGTCACCCTGCGCGAGATCATCCAGACGCCGACCTTCCAGAACGACCAGACCCTGCTATCGCTGGCGATCGGAACCGATGTGTCTGGCAATACCGTGGTCGGCGACCTGACCCGGATGCCGCATCTCCTGATCGCCGGCGCCACCGGGTCGGGCAAGAGCGTCTGCATCAACGCTCTGATCGCCGGCATGCTGTTTCAGGCGACCCCGGAGGAGCTCAAGTACATCCTGATCGATCCCAAACGCGTCGAGTTCTCGATGTTCCAGGACATGCCGCACCTGCTCGTTCCGGTGGTGACGGAATCGGATCATGCGACGTCTGCGTTGCGATGGGCCGTTGCGGAAATGGAAACCCGCTACAAACTCTTCGCGAGCCACACCGTTCGCAACATCGCCGACTTCAACAGCCGGGCGCCGGAAATGGGGTTGAATCCGCTGCCCTACATCGTGATCGTCATCGATGAGCTCGCTGACCTGATGATGGTGGCGGCCGGAGAGATCGAGGAGTTGATCTGCCGGATCGCGCAGCTGGCCCGTGCGGTCGGGATCCACCTGCTGGTCGCCACGCAGCGGCCCTCCGCCGACATCATCACCGGCCTGATCAAGGCGAACATCCCCTCCCGGATCGCGTTCGCCGTCAGCTCCAGCATCGACTCGCGCGTCATCCTCGACGAGACCGGCGCCGAGAAGCTGCTCGGCCGCGGCGACATGCTCTACCTCCCGGTCGAGGCGGGCCGGGCGACCCGGCTGCAGGGCGTGTTTGTCTCGGACCGCGAGATGAAGGCGATCATCGACTTCTGGAAGGCGCAGGGAAAGCCGCAGTACCAGGAGGAGATCTTCAATGTCGAGGCGACCGTCTCCTGGGTCAAGGAGGGCATGAAGCGCGACCCGCTGTTTGCCAAGGGGGCACACGTGGTCGCCACCGAAGGCCGGGCCTCGGTCTCCCTGCTGCAGCGCAAGCTCAACGTGGGCTACACGCGGGCAGCGCGCATCGTCGACCAGCTGGCCGACCAGCGGGTGATCGGCCCCTATGAGGGCAGCAAGTCGCGGGAGGTCCTGATGAACCTGCTCGAGGTGGATGAGCTGGTCAAGGACCTCGACGACGCCAACTAATTGCGACACACAGCTGTCAAACGGCCGGGTTAGCATAGGTCGCGAGTAATGGCTCAGGATTATTCGTTCGACGTCGTCTCACAGTTCGACCGGCAGGAGCTGGTCAACGCGGTGAACCAGGCGCAGCGCGAGATCGTGACCCGCTACGACTTCAAGGACACTGGCGCCTCGATCGATCTCGGGGAGAACGAGATCACGCTGCATGGCCCCAGCGACTTCAAGCTCAAGGCGATGGTCGACGTGCTGCAGAGCAAGCTGGTCAAGCGTCAGCTCTCGTTGAAGATCCTCAAGCCCGGCCCGATCGAACCAGCGGCAAAGGGCAATGTCCGGCAGACGCTCGAGCTGCAGCAGGGCATCGATGATGAGCTCGCCCGCAGCCTGGTCAAGCAGATCAAACAGGTCTCACCCAAGGTGCAGCCGCGCATCCAGGGCGACACCATCCGGGTGTCGAGCCGGGAGAAAGACCTCCTCCAACAGGTGATTGCCGCCCTCAAAGCGAGCGAGACGCAGGTCCCACTTCAATTCATCAACTACCGGTGATCCATGCCGCCCGATCCCGAGATTTTCGCGCTGGCCAAACTGGTAGGGGAGAGGCTGGTCAAGCGTCGGAAGTCGATTGCAGTGGCCGAGTCCTGCACGGGCGGCATGCTGGGGGCGGCCTTCACCGACGTGCCGGGGAGCTCCGCGTATTTTCTGGGCGGCATTATCGCCTATTCAAATGCCAGCAAGCTCGAAATGCTGGGAGTCTCGGAAGCCATGTTGACGACGGAGGGCGCCGTTAGCGCCATGACTGCGGCAGCTATGGCGGAGGGGGTTAAAAGGATCTTCCGCGCGGACATTGGAATCTCCATCACCGGCGTGGCCGGCCCATCCGCCGAAGAACAAAAACCGGCCGGACTTACATTCATCGGTCTTGCAAACCCAATTCCCCGGTCGGCTCGATATCAGTGGACCGGGGACCGATGGGCGAACCGCCGACAATCCGTCTTGGCAGCGCTTCAGCTACTGGCCCCCGAGCTGGAGGAACCTGTTGAAGTTCATTGACACTACTACAAATTTGTGTAACCATAATCCGGGTCGGCCAGTCCGGAACCAAAGCAAGGGGAAATAGATGTCAGAAAAAGACCGGGCATTGACGGCTGCGCTCAGCCAGATCGAGCGGAGCTATGGCAAGGGCGCCATCATGAAGCTGGGAGAGGCCGCCGCCCAGAAAAATATCGACGTGATCCCGACCGGGTCGCTCACGCTTGACATGGCGCTGGGGGTCGGGGGCATCCCGCGGGGAAGGGTGGTGGAGATCTACGGTCCGGAGTCCTCGGGCAAGACCACGCTCGCCCTCCATGTCATCGCCCAGTCGCAGAAGTTAGGCGGCGTCGCCGCTTTCATCGACGCCGAGCACGCGCTCGACCCCGTCTACGCCGGGCACATCGGGGTCAAGACCGAGGACCTGCTGATCTCGCAGCCGGACACCGGCGAGCAGGCGCTCGAGATCGTCGACGTCCTGGTGCGCTCGGGTGCGGTGGATGTCATCGTGGTCGACTCGGTGGCGGCGCTGGTGCCGAAGGCCGAAATCGACGGCGAGATGGGGGATAGCCACGTCGCGCTGCAGGCCCGCCTGATGTCGCAGGCGCTGCGCAAGCTGACCGGCGCCATCTCCAAGTCCAGCACCTCGGTGATCTTCATCAACCAGTTGCGGGAGAAGGTCGGCATCATGTTCGGCAATCCCGAGGTGACCACCGGCGGCCGAGCGCTGAAGTTCTATGCCTCGGTCCGGCTCGACATCCGCAAGGTCGATTCGATCAAGAACGGGCTGGACGTGACCGGCAACCGGGTGAAGGTCAAGGTGGTCAAGAACAAGGTGGCCCCGCCCTTCCGGTCGGCCGAGTTCGACATCCTCTATAACGAGGGGATCTCGTACTGGGGCAGCGTGCTCGATGCCGCGGTCGACGCTACCCTGGTGGAGAAGGCCGGCTCCTGGTTCTCCTGCAATGGCCAGCGGCTCGGCCAGGGTCGCGAGCAGACGGTCGGGTTCCTCAAGGCGAATCCGAAACTGGGCGAAGATCTGATCGCCCAGCTGAAGGGGAGGGCGGCCGAGAAGGTTCTCCAGCCGGCGTGAGATCCGGCGGCCGGCGGGCGACGCCGACCGCGCGCGAGCCCGAGAGTCCGCAGGCCGCCTACGTCGAGGCGGTCAAGCGGCTGGCTCGCCAGCCACAGTCGCGCGCGGCGCTGCGGCAGCGACTGCTCCGGCTGGGTTATGTCGAGGCCGCCGTGGACGCCGCGCTCGATCGGTCCCAGGGCGACGGGTATCTGAACGACCGGGAGTACGCTGCGGCTCTGGTGCGGCGCCGGGCCCCCGGCCGCGGCCACGCGCTCATCGCCCAGGAGCTGCGGGCCAAAGGGGTCGGCGACCCCGATGCCGAGGCGGCCCTGGACCAGGTTGAACTGGCGACCGAGGCGGAGCAGGCGCTGACCCTGGGGAGGAGCCTGCTCGCTCAGCGCCGGCCGGCCGACGGCCAGGCGCTCACGGCCTTCGTGGGTCCGCGCCTCAGCCGGCGGGGCTTCAGCAGCGGCCTCGTATATCGGACCTGCCGCCTCCTGACCGATGAATGGCAGGCGAGCGGCCGGTTTGACAGTCTTTAAGAACGCGACTAAAATAGTCAAGATTTTGTCGCTTTGTAACGACTAGTCCCGCCGCGCCCACGCGCGGTGCGAAGAACCTTCACAAGTCCATAAGCGAGGTGTAACTATGCCCAGTCCATTACTCCTGGTCATTGGGGTCGTGGTGGGTGCGGTTCTAGGTGTCCTCGTCGCCTACGTCTGGCTTGGCAATCGCAACCGCCAGCGGGATCTCGTCTCCAACGCGGAGCGGGAGAAGCTGCTGTCGGACGCCGAGACCCAGATGAAGGAGATGGTCCTCGAGGCCAAAGAGGAAGCCCACCGCATTCGCATGAGCCTGGAACAGGAGGTACGCGACGCACGTGCCGAGATCCAGCGTTCGGAACGCCGGGTCCAGCAGAAGGAAGAATCGATCGACCGGAAGCTCGAAGACCTCGACCGAAAAGATCAGGCGGTCACCGCCAAAGAGTTAGAGATCGGGAGGACCCGGGAGCGCGTCAACGACGCCCTCGCCGAGCAGGTGAAAGAGCTCGAGCGGATTTCAGGGATGACGCGAGCCGAAGCGAGGACGACGATCCTCACCAACCTTGAAAAAGAACTCAATCAGGAGATCGCCCAGAAGATTCGCGCGGGCGAGGAGATCGTCAAAGAGGAGGCCGACAAGCGGGCCCGCAACATCCTGGTCACCGCGATGCAGCGGGTGGCCGCTGAGCAGACTGCCGAGACCTCGGTTTCGGTGGTGGCGATTCCCAGCGACGAGATGAAGGGCCGGATTATCGGTCGGGAAGGGCGCAACATTCGGGCGCTCGAACATGCGACCGGTGTCGATTTGATCATCGACGATACCCCGGAAGCCGTGATCCTCAGCGGTTTCGACCCGGTGCGGCGCGAGGTCGCCCGGGTGGCGCTGAACCATCTGCTCGTCGACGGCCGGATCCATCCGGCGCGGATCGAAGAGATGGTGGTCAAGGCCCGCAACGATGTCCAGAACCGGATCCGGGAAGAAGGCGAGCAGGCGATGTTCGAGACCGGGGTTACCGGTCTGCATCCGGAGCTGGTCAAACTGCTGGGGACTCTGGCGTTTCGAACCAGCTACGGCCAGAACGTGCTGACCCACAGCAAAGAGGTCTCCTTCCTTTGCGGGATGGCGGCGGCCGAGATCGGCGCCGACGTGGCGCTGGCCCGGGAGGGCGGCCTCCTGCATGACATCGGTAAGGCGATCGACCACGAGGTCGAGGGTTCCCACGCCATCATTGGCGGTGAATTGCTGAAACGGCTCGGAAAGTCCGATACCCTGGTGAACGCCGTTGCCGCCCACCATATGGACGTCGAGCCCAGCAGCCTGGAGGCGATCCTGACGGTCGCTTGCGATGCGGTCTCGGCGGCCCGACCTGGCGCTCGCCGGGAAACGCTAACGACCTATATCAAGCGGCTCGAGAAGCTCGAGAGCATCGCGAACTCGTTCGACGGCGTGGAGAAATCGTTCGCGATCCAGGCAGGTCGCGAGATCCGCATCATCGTCAAGCCGGACACCATCGACGACAGCCGGGCCCAGATTCTCGCCCGCGATATCGCAAAGCGAATCGAAGGCGAGCTCAGCTATCCCGGTCAGATCAAGGTGACGGTCATCCGCGAGACTCGCATCGTCGAATTCGCCAAGTAGCAACAGAAGGGCGGCCCAGCTCGGGCCGCCTTTTTGCTTTTTCGGCTCGTATCGGCAACTACCTGCTGAGCGCCGGCCGTGAGCAGCAGCCTTCCGGGTCGGCCGACCTCCTGGCGTGGCGATTCCAGCTGACATCGAGGACTGGCTCCAGATGGCTGTTCCGCATGAGCCGCGCCCCGTCATGTCGGGGCTCCCTGACCGTGATGACGGATCCCGCTGGCGGCACCCTCTACCAGGCCATACCCGACAGTCAGTAATCAGGATCGCGTCACCAGCAGAGCGCGCATCCCAAGCCGAAAGGCGGTCGCACCGGATTGCGCTGGATGCCGGACGTACCGCGCCTCCGGAAGCGCCGAGCAGGCAATGCGTCCAACTCCAACCAGCAGGCGTGGGTGGATGATGTCGACCAGGCGGTCGACGAAGGCGCGACCGGCGGCGACCTCCTCGCTCGTCGGCCGGCGGTTGGATAACGGCTTGCCGGGAAGATGCGGATGGGTGGGCACCGTATTCCACAGGATCACGCGCGGCTCCGCGCCAAGTTCTTCGAGAATGCCGTGAACGATCGTTCCGGACGGCTCCTTCCAGGGCCGCGGCCGCCGGCTGGATCGGCGATAGGGCTCACCCCACCGAAGCAGATCGAACTCGCTGGTAAACGCAATGCCTGACCAGCGCATCCCCTGGTAGCCGGCGGCCTCACCCACCGCGACGACATCAGCTCCCGATCGCTCGCCCAGGTAATGGCGAAGATTTGCCAGCCTGAGCGCGGCGGCATCCGGCAGGTCATCCGGTCCGGCGTCACGGAACTGGTTGAAGCTGGCCCCGATCGTTGCCTGTGAGACGTCCCGGAGCAGGGCGTCGATCGCGGCGCCCTTGTTAGGATCGGCCAATGGTCGTAACCGTGCTGGCGATTGGGGACATTATCGGTCGCCCCGGCCGCGAAGCCGTCGCAAAGCTCTTGCCGCAGCTGCGCCGCGAGTTCGCCATCGACCTGGTGGTGGCCAACGGCGAGAACGCCGCGGGCGGTTTCGGCCTGACGCCGAAGATCGCGGACGACCTGTTCGGCCTGGGAATCGACGTGCTGACGTCAGGGAATCACATCTGGGATCAGCGCGAGATGATGACCGGATTTGAGGAGCACCGACCCATCCTCCGCCCCCACAATTACCCGTCCGGCGCGCCCGGCCGGGGCTGGTTTTGCTACGACCTCGGCGAGAAGGGCCAGGTCTTGATCGGCAACGTGCAAGGCCAGCTGTTCATGCCGCCCATCGATTCGGCCTTCAAGGCGGCCGACGAGGTGCTGCGGCAGGGCCCGGGAACCAGGCTTCGACTGATGGACGTGCATGCCGAGGCGACCTCGGAGAAGCTCGCGCTGGGATGGTACCTCGACGGCCGGGCCAGCTTCGTGTTCGGAACCCACACGCATGTTCCCACAGCCGACGCTCGCCTCCTCCCGGGGGGCACGGCGTTTGTCGCCGATCTCGGGATGGTTGGGCCACGGGATTCCGTTATCGGGATGGATCGAGAGGCCAGCCTGCAGCGCTTTCTGACCGGGGTGCCCTATCGCTTCAAAGTGGCTGAGGGCACGGTCCAGTTCAACTCCGTCCTGGTCCGGATCGATGCCCTTTCGGGCAAGGCGGACAGTATCGAGCGGCTCGATCGGGAGGTCGAGACCGCTTAGGCGCTTGACGACCCATGAACTTGGGGTTAAGGTGTCGGGGGGCAATCAAACGTTCGGTCATCGAACCTCCGTAGAATAGATGGACACTCTGGAAACAACACCGCCATCGAACGGCTCGACAGGGGAGAGAACGTTATCAGCTAGCCCGGCGGCTGGCGTCCCCCGAACGGCGCGCGCGGCAATCGAGATCCTCAAGGTGTCGGCAACCTCGAAGCCGGTGGCCGTTGCCGGGGCGATTGCCGGCGTGGTGCGGAGCCAGAGCCGGGTGGAAGTCCAGGCGATCGGCGCCGGCGCCATCAACCAGGCCGTGAAGGCGATCGCTATCTCGCGCGGGTACGTGGCGGCCGGCGGCTTCGACCTGGTCTGCATCCCCTCGTTCATCGACATCTCCATCGACGGTGAGGAGCGGACCGGGATCCGTCTGCTGGTCGAGTCCCGCTAAACTCGGTCGATGCCTGAGTCACGCGGGAAATCCCGCGACCCTGACATCGTGACCGCCCCGCCGAGGCTACGAGTTCCCGGCGCCCCGCTAACCTTCGAACCACGGGCTTTTTCTCGCCCTCGCCCGAACGGACACAAGCGGCCGCCATCCGGCCAACGCTTCCACCTCTGGGTCAGTGGCTGCCAGATGAACGAGTCGGACGCCGACTACCTCACCCAGGGCATGACCGCGGCGGGTTTCAGCGCGGTGTCGGAGCTCGACCAGGCGGATATCGCGATCCTCGTCACCTGCTCCGTGCGACAGAACGCCGAGCAGAAGGCGTATGGCAGGTTTCGCGAGCTGAAAGCCTGGAAACGCGCCCGTCCGGGTCGCGCCATCGCCATGACGGGATGCATGGCCAACAAGGAAAAAGACCGCCTCTATGACCGGTTGCCCGACCTCGACTACCGGTTCGATATGCGGCAATATGAGGCCTTCGTCCAGGATCTGCAGGGTGAATACGAGACCGATCCGGCCCAGACCGGCGGGGCGGTTCTCCAGCACGGGCTCACGGCCTACGTCCCGGCCATCTTCGGCTGTAACGAGGTCTGCAGTTTCTGCATCGTCCCCTTCGTCCGGGGGATCGAACGAAGCCGCCCACTCGGTGACGTGGTGGAGGATGTCCGTCGATTCGCCAGCCAGGGCGTGCGAGAGGTGACCTTGCTCGGGCAGACGATCAACTCGTACCGGGACCCCGAGAACGGCGCCCGCCTCGCCGATCTGCTGGAGGCCGTCGAGCGAGTGCCCGGAATCTGGCGGGTTCGTTTCCTGACCTCGCATCCGCGGCATGTTCACGACGATCTCCTGTTCGCGATCCGCGATCTGCCCCGCGTCTGCGAGCACTTGCATCTTCCCTTCCAATCGGGCGATGACGCGATCCTCAAGCAGATGCGCCGGCGCTACACGACGGACGAATATCGCGCCATCATCGCCCACGCACGCTCGTTGGTTGCCGACCTCTCGGTGTCAACCGATGTGATCGTCGGCTACCCGGGCGAGACCGAGGACCAATTTCAGCGGACCCTCGCGCTGCTCGAGGAGATCAAATTCGATGTCGTCCATATCCAGGGGTTTTCCCCGCGGCCCCGCACCACCGCCGCCCGCCAGCCGGACGACGTCGCGCCGGCGGAAAAGAAGCGCCGGATCAATGTGCTGCTCGAGGCGCAGCGGCGCATCGCGGAGGCGGCAAATCAGCGCTGGTTGGGTCGGTGCGTCGAAGTCCTCGTGGAGCGAGTCGACGATGGTGAGTTCACGGGCCGAACCCGGCAGAATAAAGTCCTGGTCGGGAGCGCCCCGCTGGGGATCGAGGCGGGGACCGTCCGGCGCGTGCGCGTCGAGCAGGCTACAGCCTGGCAGTTGCGAGGCCAGGTCCTCAACTAGGCCACCGCGCTGAAGCCGGCCCCTGTTCTCGAGCAGTACCTGAGGGTGAAGCGCGACCACCCCGGTGCCATCGTGCTATTTCGGCTCGGCGATTTCTACGAGACGTTCGGTGAGGATGCCGAACGGGTCGCGCCGCTGCTCGGCATCACGCTCACCTCTCGCGAACTGGGCAAGGGCCAGCGGCTGCCGCTCGCCGGGGTGCCGTATCACGCCTTCGAGAGCTACGTCGGAAAGCTGCTCAAGGCCGGACTCCGGGTGGCGCTCTGCGACCAGGTCGAAGAGGCGGGCGCGTCGCGGGGGCTGGTCCGGCGCGAGGTCGTCCGAGTCCTGACCCCGGGGACGGTCGTGGAGGACGCCTTCCTGGAGGGTGGCGCGAACTATGTTGTCGCCATCTGCCTGCGATCGCATTACCACGGCGTGGCGGCCCTGGACTGCTCGACCGGGGAGCTGGCCCTGTTGCGAATCGAGCCGACCGACGAAGCTCTGCGCGACGAGCTGGCTCGGTTGCGGCCGGCGGAGCTGGTCGCCTCGGAAACCGATCGCAGCCGATTGACGAAGCTCATCGGGAGTACGCCGGTCAGCTGGCTCGACGCCCACGATTTTGACGCGCGGGCCGCCGTCGGCCGGCTCTTGACGATGCTCGGCGTCGACACCCTGGCGGCGTTCGGCTGCGATGAATGGCCGGAGGCGCTCGCCGCCGCCAATGCCGTGCTGCGCCACGTCGAGCGGGCTCGCCTACGGCTGGAACCCGGAAGCCTGCGACTGCATGCGGAGCATCCGCAGGCGTTTATGCATCTCGATCCCCCCACTCGCCGCAGTCTTGGACTGGCTGCCGACCGGCTCGCGAGCGGCGACGACCTGGCTGGCTTGATCGTTCGGGAAGCGGCCACCGCGATGGGCGCCCGAGAGCTGCGACGCTGGCTGGACCAACCTCTCCGCGACCGAGAGCGTCTCGAAGAACGGTTGAATCGCGTCACCGTGCTGGTTGGTGATCCGCTGGCCCGCGGCCGGCTGCAAACCGAGCTCCGTCGTTTACCCGACCTGGAGCGGATCACCGCCCGTGTCAGTCAGGGCTACGCCACGCCGCGCGACCTGCAGGCGCTTCGTAAAGCCCTGGTCGCGCTGCCGGCTATCCGGCAGATTGCCACGCCATGGCCGGGGCTGGCCGGGCCACCGCCACCGCCGTCTCTCGACGAGGTCGAGCGCACGCTGGCGGATGCCTTGCTGGATGAGCTCCCCGCGACGCTCAAGGACGGTGGCGTGTTTCGGGCTGGTTTCGATGCCGACCTCGATGGCATCCAGACGGGATCGCGCGCGGCCCGCGATTGGATCGGCGGCCTGGAGCACGCCGAGCGACAGCGGATCGGGATCCGGTCCTTGAAAGTCGGCTTCAACCAGGTATTCGGCTATTACCTCGAGGTGAGCCACGCCAACCGGGAACCGATCCCTCCCGAGTATGTGCGCAAGCAGACCTTGGTCAATGGCGAGCGGTATATCACGCCGGAGCTCAAGGAAAAAGAAACGCTGGTCCTGAACGCGAAGAGCGCGATGGTGGCACGCGAGCACGAACTCTTCGCCAACCTCTGCCGGCGGATCACGGCGGCCGCGAGCGATCTGCTCGACTCGGCGGCATGGCTCAGCCAGCTCGATGCGGTCGCCGCGCTTGCCACGGTCGCCACCCGCCAGCGTTGGGTGCGGCCGGTGCTTCGCGATCAGCCCGGCATCGAGATCATCGGCGGCCGCCATCCGCTGGTGGAGGAAGCCCTCGGACCCGGACGATTCGTACCAAACGATGTTCGCCTCGGTCCCGATTGCACGGTGGTGTTGCTCAGCGGGCCCAATATGGCCGGCAAGTCCACCTATCTGCGCCAGGCCGGGATCATCGTGTTGCTGGCCCAGGTCGGCAGCTTCGTGCCCGCGGAGCGTGCTTTGATCGGCCTGTGTGATCGGATTTTTACCCGGGTGGGCGCGCACGACGAGCTGGCCCGCGGGCTCTCGACCTTCATGGTGGAGATGGTGGAGACCGCCCATATCCTGGCCCATGCGACGTCGCGAAGTCTCTTGATCTTCGATGAGGTCGGCCGTGGAACCAGCACGTACGATGGGGTCAGCATCGCCCAGGCCATCCTCGAGTACCTTCACGACGCGCCGCAGCTGCAATCGCTCACCTTGTTCGCGACGCATTATCACGAGCTGACCGCGCTCGCCCAACGGCTCCCGCGACTCCGGAACTTCCGGATGGAGGTTCGGGAAGAAGGCGAGCGGGTGATCTTTCTGCATCAGGTGGTGGAGGGCGGCGCGGACCGCAGCTATGGCATTCACGTCGCCGAGCTCGCCGGCCTGCCCCGCCAGGTCGTGGTGCGCGCCCGGCAGGTGCTGGCGGAGCTGGAGGGTCAGCGGCCGCTCGAACGGCCGCCAGCCAGCGCCCAGCTGAGCCTGCCCCTCGATCACCCGGTGGTCGCCGAGTTGAAGCAGCTCGACCTCGAACGCCTGACGCCGAAAGATGCGCTGGAAAAGCTCTATGCCTGGCAGGGGAAACATGCCGGGCCCTGAGCACGTGGGACATCCCGCGACCCTGATGTCCAGGATCGAGTCCGGCCAGCGCATCGCGATTCTGCCGGCTGCGGTCGCGGACGGCATCGCCGCCGGTGAAGTCGTCGACCGGCCGGCGGCAGTGGTCAAAGAGCTGGTCGAGAACGCGATCGA